>Ga0208330_1000036_pt1 | contig 86242 bp, 84 predicted proteins | sample DeeseametaMP1896_FD_184180 | JGI IMG/M metagenome (GOLD analysis project Ga0208330, IMG submission 184180) | Marine microbial communities from the Deep Pacific Ocean - MP1896 (SPAdes) | ecosystem: Environmental > Aquatic > Marine > Oceanic | place: East of Hawaii, North Pacific Ocean | collected... | reverse complement strand
CGCTCAACCAGAAAAGATCAGACATGGTCACCACTCGTTTTCGAACGGTGAATCATGCACGCCAAACCAAATCAATGGGTCCTGACCCTAAGGGGCAGGGCTTGCCACGGTTTTCGTGGCAGGCCTGTTGATGTCGAACGTGGGCAACCTGTGGCATCTGGTGACCCATACCGGCATCGGGCCTTTTGCTGTGCTGCTGCTTTGGGTGCAGTGCGCAGCGGTCTTTGCCGGGGCGCAATTCGCGATCTCGGTCATGCGCCTGGGCGAGAGGGATGGGCCTGCGGCACCGCCACGCGGCCCTCGCCGCCCGCTTCCGGTGGAGGTCACAAGCCATTTGCCCAGGGTCGGGCGCAAGCTGCCTTCCGGACGCCCCGGCTGAGCCATGCGGCTCAGCGGCCCGCCCTCCAGCCTGCTTGCCGGTCTGGTCATGATGTGGAAAGCGGCGGGAACCACGCCAACCGTGTGGGTGTCGCATTCCCGAGGACCTGTATATACAGGTGGGCGCCAGGTAACGAGACCACGATCCCGCCAGAGCCAGCTCCCTCGGATTTGCTTAAGGCCACCGGAATGTACCCGTCTCACGAGAAGGGCAGAACCCGCCAATCGCAGACCTAAGTTGCGCGGGGGGGCGAGACAAGGGGCTGCGAAGAATTTGTGCCCTGCGCCTTACGGCGTGTCGGTGACAAGGGCGTAGCGTGTCAGTTCCTCGGGCAGGAGGATGTAGATTTCATCGGGTGGCGTGGCGAGTGCGTGGCGCATGATGCGCGTGTCCACGCCCATATCGTCGAGATAGCCCATGACCTCGGCCTGGCCGCGCTGGATGTCCTCGACGGCGGTGAACGCGGGCAGCAGGGTGCTTTCTCCGAAATAGTGCTGGTGCACCCCGATGGAGGCAGAGGCCGCCGCGCTGCGCGTCTGGCCGCCCGCAAAGAGGTAGGGGCAGGCGGAATAGCAGAATTCGCCGGACAGAACCTGCGTCGCGATGCCGGAGGCGCGCAGGTGGCGCCCGAGGTCCAGCGCATCGCGCACCGAGCCGCCCTCGGATTGCAGGAGCAGCGTCTCGATCGGCGGGTCGGCGCGGTCGATCAGGGGGATCAGGCGTTCCGCGTCGCCCTCGGCTATGGCGCCTTCAAGCCGCCATTCTCCCCGGTCAAAGGTCAGGGTCAGGCGTTCGGGCAGTTCGCCCGGATCGCGTTCAGGGGTTACGGCGGGCCGGTCGCGGCCCGGGTCGAAGATGCGGCGTTGGTCACCGGGGCGGACCGGTTCCGACAGGCGCGGGGCGTCAGGGCGGAAGCCGGGCAGGCTGATCGGCCCCTGGCGCATGTCCCCCAGCACCAGCAAAACGCCGATACCAACCTGGAAGACCAGAACGGCCGACAGGGTGCGGGCAACGGAGCGGTTCATGGACGGTCTCCCATCATGGCGCTGGTCATGCGGATTTGCCCTTGAGCGGCGTGACCTCCTCGGCCTCGGGGCGCGGGGTCGCGGGGACGGGCGGCGCCGCGGGTGGCCCGGCGACGGCCTCGACCTCGCGCAGGGCAGTGACAGCGGCGCGCAGTTCGGCCAGCGTCAGCGTATCCTCGACGCCTGCCCCCTCACGGCCCTGCCGGATGGCCGCATGGGTGATGGCAAGGATGAAGACCAGCACCATCGGCAGCAGGTCGATGGCGATGGCCCCGGCCCAGGAGGGCACGAAATTGCGGGCATAGAGGATCACCGCATCGGCGGCGGAAAGCGGGGTATAGGTGACGTCGGTCGGCGGTTGCAGTGCCTGGACGTTCTGCGCCGCGCGTTCCAGCGTGGCCGCGCGTTGCGCCAGAACCTCGAGCACCGAGGTGATGGTGGCGGATTGATCGGCGCGGCCCTGCGCGGTGCTGCTGTCGAGTTCGGGCAGAACCACGGAGGCGGCCAGATCCTGCGCGGCACGTTCGACCAGCGGCGCGACCGAGAGTTGCCGCAGCTGGGTGATGAGGCCCTGCAGGCGCACGGCGGCCTCGGAGAATTCGACGCTGCGGGCCTCGACACTGCCCGGTTCGACGGTCAGGGCGCGCATGCGGCTGAGGATGGTGTTGCCCTCGGTAAAGGCGGTCTTGACCAGGGGGGTCTGTTCGGCGATCTGCGCCTCGAGCGCGGTCAGCTCGGCGGCTTTCTGGCGCAACACGCGAAAGACGGCGCCGCGCCCGGCAAGGCCCGAAAGCGTGCCCTGTGCTTCGAGGTCCGAGAGATCCTCGAAGCTTTGGCGGACGCGGGCGACGTCCCGTTCCAGCGCTTGCCCGGTCAACGCGATCTCATGCGCGCGTTCCAGCGCCGCCTGGTAGTCCTGCACGGTTTCAGCGAGGTGTTGTTCGACGGCGGCTGAGCCGGCCAGTGCGGCGGCGTTCAGCCAGGAGGACATGGCGACGATGGCGAGGCTGCCCAGCCCCATGGCCGCCATCAGCCCGGTGCGGGCGCGGGTTGTACGGACGGCGGGGAACAGCCGCAGCATGTAGGACCAGAAGACAAAGATCCCCACGGAGACGGCGGTGGAATAGGCGATGGCGGCAAAGACCGACATGGCGCCGTTCTCGTCCAGCAGCGAGGAGACGCCGAGATAAGTGTAGATGCCCGAAGCCACCGAGAGCACGCCAAGCGCCGTCCCCGAGAAGGTGTCGAGCCAGGTCAGGTGTCCTTCGAGTTCGCGCGCAGCGCGCACGCCACGGGCTTCGGCGCGGGTCAGGCGGGTGTCGGTCTGGTCCTGGGACATGTTTGGCCTTGGGTCATCGCTGTGGTTCCGGGCGAGCCTAGTCCATTCCCCGCCAGAGGGAAGGTGGCCCGGGCTGGGGTTGCATCTGTTCACGAAATGTTCAAGAATTTGGGCATGGACTTGCCTGTCACCTCCGATCTGATGCCCGGCCAGCTTTTGGCGCGGGGCGTGTGCCGCCATCTGGCGGGGCATGGCTTTGCCGTGATCGAGGAATTCGTGCCGGACCGGGGGTTGCGGGTCGATGTCATGGCGCTGGGCCCCAAGGGAGAGCTGTGGGTGGTCGAGTGCAAGTCCAGCCGCGCGGACTACATGAGCGACGGCAAGTGGCAGGGCTATCTCGACTGGTGTGACCGCTATTTCTGGGCCGTGGACCAGGACTTCCCGACCGAATTGCTGCCCGAAGAAACGGGACTGATCATCGCCGACGGCTATGACGCCGAGATCCTGCGCATGGGCCCCGAGGACAAGCTGGCTGCGGCGCGGCGCAACAAGCTGATCCGCAAGTTCGCCGTCCACGCGGCGCGGCGGTTGCACGGGTTGCGCGATCCGGGCGCGGGGCTGGAACATCTGGGCTGACCGCCTTGGCCGAGCGCCTTTGCGGGAAATCACGGGGCAGGGGGCAGACGGGGGTTGCCCGTCACGGGGAAACCGGCCCACCATGTCTGCAAGGGCCCCTTTGTCAGCGGAAAGGACTTGCCATGCAGCTTGGCGCGTTTTCGGTCAGCCTCTCGGTCAGTGACCTGGACGCCTCACGGGCGTTCTACGAGGCCCTGGGTTTCCAGGCGGTCGGCGGCATGGCCGAGGAAGGCTGGCTGATCCTGCGCAACGGCGACAGCGTGATCGGCCTGTTCCAGGGTATGTTCGAAGGCAACATGCTGACCTTCAACCCCGGGTGGCGGTCCGAGGACGAGGTGTTGTCGGAGTTCACCGATATCCGCGAGATCCAGGCGCGCCTGCGGGCGCAGGGGATCGAACCGGAAAAGAGCACGGACGACGAGGGTGCGGGACCGGCCTGCTTGACGCTGGTCGACCCGGACGGAAACCGGGTCTTTCTGGACCAGCATGTGCCCAAACCCTAGCGTTTGCGGGGGTTTGACTTGCGCGCGGTGGCGGCGGCGGCGCGCAGTTCCTCGGCGATTTCCTCGGCCTCCACGGGGTCGAAGTCCATCGGGATCTCGATCCCGTCGGCGAGGATGAACAGCCGAACCATGCCGGCGTCGGTGGGGCCAATCTGGAGGTTGGCCTCGAAGTCGCGTTCGTCGTTGATGCCCATCTGCCTCTGCCTTCTCTGAGACCCGCGAAAGATCGTCGTGACCTAGCGACGAAAGGCTTGATTTGCAAGCGGTGCGGGGGTTTCTTCCCCGCATGACAATCGACCTGAAAGACCTTGGCCCCGGCGACATCGACTGGCTTGTCGACCAGCATGCGCGGCTCTACGCCCGCGATGAAGGCTTTGATGAGAGTTTTCCGGTGCTCGTGCGGCAGATCCTGGAGGATTTCGAGCGGGACCATGACCCGACCTGCGAAAAATCCTTTGTCGCCTGGGAGGGGGATCAGCGGCTGGGCAGCATTTTTTGCATGCGAGAGGACGATGAAACCGCCAAGTTGCGGCTGTTTTTCCTGCTGCCAGAGGCGCGGGGCAAGGGGCTGGGCCGGACATTGCTGGAGGCCTGCATGGGCTTCGCGCGGGACAGTGGCTATCGCCGGATGGCGCTCTGGACGCATGAAAGCCACCGCGCCGCCTGTGCGCTGTACGAAAAGGCGGGTTGGCGGCTGGTGCGCTCCGAGCCGAAGGTGAGCTTCGGCACGGAGGTTGTCGAACAGGGCTATGAGGTGGACCTGTGACCTAGCGCTGACCGGTGAATTTCGGCGCGCGCTTGTCCAGGAAAGAGGCCACGCCCTCGGCATAATCTGGGTGTTCGCCGCAAGCCTTCATCAGCTCGGCTTCCAGGTCCAGGTGCGCGTCCAGCGTATTGGTCGCGGCGGCGGTGATCGCCTCCTTGGTGCGGGCATAGCCGAATGTCGGGCCTTCGGAGAATTGCGCGGCCAGCTTGCGCGCCTCGTCCATCAGCGCGTCGTCGGGCAGCGCCTTCCAGATCAGGCCCCAATCCTCGGCTTTTTGCGCGGGTAGGGGCTCGGCCGTCAGGGCCAGACCCATCGCGCGGGCGCGGCCCAGGAAATGCGTCAGGTGCCAGCTGCCCCCCGTGTCCGGGATCAGCCCGACCTTGGAAAAGGACTGTATGAACTTGGCGCTTTCGGCGGCCAGCACCATGTCGCAAGCCAAGGCAACGCTGGACCCGGCCCCGGCGGCCACGCCGTTGACGGCGCAGATAACCGGCATGTCCAGCGCGCGGATCTGGCGGACCAGCGGCGCCCAGTAGCTGCGCACGGTCTCGCCCAGGTCGGGCGGGCCGTCCATCATGCGCGGGTCGCGGTCGCCCAGGTCCTGGCCTGCGCAAAAGCCGCGTCCGGCGCCGGTCAGCAGCACGGCGCGTTTGGCCTCGTCGCTTGCGCGGGCCAGGGCGGCGCGCAAGGCGAGGTGCATTTCGGGCGTGAAGCTGTTGAGCCGGTCGGGCCGGTTCAGGGTGATTTCCAGCCAGTTACCGTGATCGGTGACAAGAATGGTGTCCGACATGTTCCCCTCCTCAAGGCGATTGTCGCGGTGGATGGCACGGGCACGCGGCGGGATCAATCTGTCCCGGTCTTGTCCGCGGGCTTCTCCGGGGGCATGCGTAGCGGCGCGCGGGTGCGGTCGTTGCCCGCGATGGCAACCTTGGTGGCCAGGCGGATGAACTCGCGCTTTTCGTCCTCGTCCAGTCCCACCAGCAGGTTGCGCTGCATCTCTTCGACGATGGGACGGATATGGGCGATGCGCTCGGCACCCTCGGGGGTCAGTGCCAGCACCTTGGCGCGGCGATCTTTCGGGTTGGTCTGCCGTTCGATCAGCCCCTTGGCGCAGAGCCGTTCGATGACCCCGCCGATGGTCGCGCGGTCATGGGCGATCATCCCGGCCAGGGTCGCCTGGTCGATGCCGGGATGTTCCTGCAGCATGGCAAGGGCCGCGAACTGCGGCGAGGTTAGGTCGACATCCGCCTCGCGCATGCGTTCGGCAAAAATCGAGGCCGAAAGCTGTTGCAGACGGCGGATCAGGTGGCCGGGCATGGTATAGATGGCTTTCATGCGGTCATGATCGGATGCTCCGGGCAAAGTGACAAGTACGCATATTGTCATGGTACTGCCTTTTTCCGGTGGCCGGCCGGTCTGCCGTGACAAGACGAACCCGCTGTGCGAGGTCTGGCGGGCCGATGCGTTGGAGAAAGGGCTGGGGATGGAACGACCGGATGCGGGTCTGAGGCAGTTGACCGTTTACCGGCTGCGTCGCGCCGCGGTGCAGATGCTGTCGTCCATCTCGCAGGAGCTGGCGCCTCTCGGGCTGCGGCGGACGACCTTTTCCGCGCTTTCCGTGGTGGTGGGTCAACCGGGGCTTCGGCAAACCCAGCTGGCCGATGCGCTGGCGATCGAACGGCCCAACCTCGTCAAGATCGTGGATGAACTGGAGGCGGCAGGCCTGATCCAGCGTCGTCAGGCCGATGGGGACAGGCGCGCCTATGCGCTGCATCCGACAAAGGCGGGCAAGGCTTTGCATCAACGTGCCTTCGAAGCGGTGCAGGCCGCGGATCGGCGGCTGATGCAGGGGCTGTCCCTGGCCGAGATCGAGGCGCTGAACGCCGCGTTGCACTTGATTGAGGGCAACGCCGGGGGCGCAGTGGATGCGACGCTGCAGGGTGATTGAGCCCGGTTTTCGAGCGAATTTCGCACTATAGTGCAGATTTCTGGTTTGAAAGCAGATATGATGCAACAAATTGCATATCCGGCAAATAAGGTGTACGCTTATCAAAATGACGATTCTATCCTGTCCGCAGACAGGTGTGACACGGTGCGTCATGGGTGCAGGTTGATCGGGGAGGATCGCTGCACGGGGTAACGGACGGGATGACCGGCAGGAGGAGGCCAAGTCATGAGTGGAAACGCAGCGATATATTTCGTGGATCGCCATGTGGATGAAGGGCGCGCCGACAAGGTGGCCTTTCGCGAGGCGGATGGACGCAAACGCAGCCTGACCTATGGGCAGCTGGCCGAGGAAACGGGGCGCTTTGCCGGCGCGCTCTATCGGCATGGCGTGCGGCGCGAAGAGCGGATCGCGATGATCGTGCAGGACCAGATCGAGTTTCCGGTGGTTTTTTGGGGCGCGCTCAAGGCCGGGGCGATCCCGGTGCCTCTGAACACGCTCCTGTCGGCCTCGGTCTACGAGTCGATCCTCACCGACAGCCGGGCCTCGATCCTGGTGGTGTCGGAAAAGCTGTGGGAGACGGTGAAACCCGCGATCCAGGACAATCGCTTTCTGCGGGCCGTCGTGGTCATCGGCGAAGCGCCGGAAGGCACCGAGAGTTACGAGGACTTCATCGCCGGGGCGCCGATCGAAGAGCCGGTCGAGGCCTTTGACGACGAAATGGCTTTCTGGCTCTATTCTTCGGGGTCCACGGGGCAGCCCAAGGGCGTGCGTCATGTGCATTCCAGCCTGAAGGCCACCGCCGATACCTTTGGCGCGCAGGTGCTGGGCATCCGCGAAGAGGATACCGTTTATTCCGTCGCCAAGATCTTTTTCGCCTATGGGCTGGGCAATGCCATGTCCTTTCCGTTGGCGGTTGGCGCGACGACGGTGCTGCTGTCCGGACGGCCCACGCCAGAGGTGGTGTTTTCGATCCTGGAGGCAGAGCGCCCGACGCTGTTCTGCGGGGTGCCGACGCTCTATGCCGCGATGAACGCGGCGATGGACAAGACGGGCGTGCCGGCTCATGCCATGCGGCTGTGCACCTCTGCTGGCGAGGCACTGCCCAAGGAAGTGGGCGAACGCTGGTTCAAACTGACCGGGGCCGAGATCGTGGACGGTGTCGGTTCGACCGAGATGCTGCATATCTTCCTCAGCAACCGACCCGGAGAGATCGTCTATGGCACCTCCGGCACCCCGGTGCCGGGTTACGAGGTGCGGCTGGTGGACGAACACGACGAGGATGTGCCCGAGGGCGAGGTGGGCGAACTGCTGGTGCGCGGCCCCTCGGCAGCGGATGGCTATTGGAACCGGCGGCACAAGTCGCGGTCGACCTTCGAGGGGCACTGGACCCGCACCGGCGACAAGTACGAATGCACTGCCGAGGGGCGCTATGTCTACTGCGGGCGCACCGACGACATGTTCAAGGTTTCCGGCATCTGGGTCAGCCCCTTCGAGGTGGAACAGGCGCTGGTGGAGCATCCGGCGGTGCTGGAGGCGGCGGTGGTCGCCTGGGCCGACGAAAAGGGTCTGGACAAGCCCAAGGCCTTTATCGTGCTCAAAGAGGGGCAGGAGGCCGCAGCCGTCGACGGGCTCAAGGAGTTCGTGAAGGAAAAGATCGGCATGTGGAAATACCCGCGCTGGATCGAGGTGGTCGAGGACCTGCCAAAGACCGCGACGGGCAAGATCCAACGTTTCAAGCTGAGAGGGGCGGCATGACTGCTGAATGGACGGAAAACGGTCGGTTGAGCGCTGGCGGCAAGGACCTGGAATATGCCTGCTATGGACCGTCGCCGGACAAGGCGCCGACGCTGGTCCTGTTGCACGAAGGGTTGGGCTGCACCGCCTTGTGGCGGGAATTCCCGAAGGCGCTGGCCGAGGCGACGGGCTTTGGCGTCTTCGCCTTTTCGCGCGCGGGCTATGGTCAGTCCGACCCGGCGGACCTGCCGCGCCCACTGGACTACATGACGCGCGAGGCGGTGGATGTGCTGCCCGACGTGCTGGACGCCATCGGATTCCAGCGCGGGGTGCTGCTGGGCCATAGCGACGGCGCGACCATTGCCGCGATTTACGCGGGCAGCGTATCGGACCTGCGGGTGCGGGGGCTGGTTCTCATGGCGCCGCACTTCTTTACCGAAGACATGGGCCTGGCCGAGATCGCCAAGGCGAAAGAGGCCTATGAGACCACAGACCTGCGCGAGAAGATGGCCCGCTATCACCGCGATCCGGACAATACGTTCCGCGGCTGGAACGACAGCTGGCTGCACCCGGATTTCAAGGCGTGGAACGTGGGCGACGTGATCGACTATCTGCGCATCCCGGTGCTGGCGGTGCAGGGGCGCGATGACCAATACGGCACTCTGGCCCAGATCGAAGAGGTCGAGAGCCGCAGCTATGCGCCGGTGGACACGCTGATCCTGGACGACTGCCGCCATGCGCCTCATCTGGACCAGCAGGACAAGGTCGTCGCCGGGATCGCCGAATTCTGCGCCCGGCTGGAGCGGATCGAAGCCGCCGAACCCGAGGTCGCGTGACCGTGTCGGCCTGGTACAGGCCGACCCACGCCCATGTGCCGGGGCAGAATGCCCGCCACGTGGAGGACGCCTTTGACCACATACGGGCCTCGGCCCGACCGGGCATGACCCCGGCGGACCTGGCGGAAAGCGATGCTTTCCGCCACGGTCTTTTTTACCTCGACAGCGGCTATTACTGGGAAGCGCACGAGGTGCTGGAGCCGATCTGGATGGCGCTGCCCGACGGGCTGGAGCGCCGCTTCGTGCAGGGGCTGATCCAGACCGCCAATGCCTTTCTAAAGCAGAAGATGAACCGTCCCGGTGCCGCGCGGCGGCTGTGCGGGATTGCGCGCGGCCTGTTGCCCGCGTCGCGCGAGGCCTGGGTCATGGGCATTGGCGCAGAGCGCATCCACGCTATGCTCGATTCTCTGGAGGCAGATCTGAAATCTGCATTATAATGCACTTTATTGCCGATAGGGTGTTGTGATGTGGCGAGATTATTGAATTTAAAGGATTTATTTTGTGCTCTATTGTGCATACATAAGTTTACTTACTTTCTTGTTTGATGTAGATTGCCTGCAGCTTCGCGACCAGGGAGGACCCGATGACCAAGATGATCGACTTTCAGACCGACCCGTCAAAGTACCGCCATTGGCGTGTCGAGTATGACGGCCCCGTGGCCACTCTCATCATGGACGTCGATGAGGACGCGGGTCTTTTCGAGGGCTATAAGCTCAAGCTGAATTCCTACGACCTCGGCGTGGATATCGAGCTGAGCGATATCGTGCAGCGGATGCGGTTCGAACACCCCGAGGTCAAGACCGTCGTGATGAAGTCGGGCAAGCCGGGCGTCTTTTGCGCCGGTGCGAACATCCGGATGCTGGGCGGTGCCGCTCACAGCCACAAGGTGAACTTTTGCAAGTTCACCAACGAGACCCGTAACGGCTTCGAGGCCGCCGAAGAGGAGAGCGGCCAGAAATATGTGGCGGCGGTCAAAGGCGCCTGCGCCGGGGGCGGGTATGAGCTCGCACTGGCCTGCAACCACATCATGCTGACCGATGACAGCACCTCGTCGGTGGGCCTGCCCGAGGTGCCGCTGCTGGCGGTTTTGCCGGGCACCGGAGGCCTGACCCGCGTCACCGACAAGCGCAAGGTGCGCCGCGACCTGGCAGATATCTTCTGCTCGATCGAGGAGGGCGTGAAGGGCAAGCGCGCCAAGGATTGGCGTCTTGTGGACGAGGTCATCCCGAACTCGAAATTCGACGACACGGTGATGGAGCGGGCGCGGGAATTCGCCGCCGCCTCGGACAAGGCAGACGTGGCGGAGGGGATCAAGCTGGGTCCGCTCTCGCGCAGTATCACGGATGATGCCGTCAGCTATGCGCTGGTCGAGGTCGAGATCGACCGCAAGGGCCGCAAGGCCGTCATCACGCTGAAAGGCCCGGAAGAGGACGCGCCGGCGGACATGGATGCCTTTGTCGCGCAGGGCGACCAAGCCTACATGCTGAAGCTCTGCCGTGAGCTTGAGGACGCGATCCTGCACCTGCGCCTGAACGAGATGGAAATCGGTCTCTGGGTCTTCCGCACGCAGGGCGATCCCGAGAAACTGGCCGCGCATGAGGCGCTGCTGGCGGACAATGCCGACCACTGGCTGGCCAATGAGCTGCGCCACTACTGGAAACGCACGCTCAAGCGGATCGACGTGACTTCGCGCTCGCTGGCGGCTTTTGTCGAGCATGGATCGTGCTTTGTCGGCGTGCTGGCCGAGATCCTGTTCGCGGTCGACCGCAGCTACATGATGGAAGACGAGTTCGAGGGCGACAATCGCCCGATGGCGACGATCACCCTGACCAAGGACAACTTTGGTCCCTATCCGATGGGCAACGGCCTGACCCGGCTGGAAACCCGTTTCCTGGGCGAGCCCGAGCATGTCGAAGAGCTGAAGGGCAAGATCGGCGAGGCGCTGGAGGCCGAGGAAGCCGATGAACAGGGCCTTGTGACCATGATCCTCGACGACATCGACTGGGAAGACGAGGTGCGCATCTTCATGGAGGAGCGCGCCAGCTTCAGCCCCGATGCGATGACGGGCATGGAGGCGAACCTGCGCTTTGCCGGGCCGGAAACGATGGAGACCCGGATTTTCGGCCGGCTGACCGCCTGGCAGAACTGGATCTTCAACCGCCCCAACGCGGTGGGGGCCGATGGCGCGCTGCAGCGCTATGGCACCGGCGTGCGCGGCGATTACAACATGGAACGTGTGTAAGGCGCGTTCGGCATGGCGGGGTGAACCCCGCCCTACGGGCCCCGGCGAAGGCCGTTCCCGTGTGCAGATGTAGGGCGGGGCTTGCCCCGCCGTCCCCAGAGGAGGAAAACCAATGCTCGATCTGATCAACGTGAGCTACGACACCCAGATCCCGAACAACGTGGGTCTGTCCAGTGACAAGAAGGTGCTGAAGGCCCTGTCGAAATGGCACCCCGGCTATCTCGACTGGTGGAACAAGCTGATCCCGCAGAACTTCCAGGAATCGATGGTGTACCTGCGGACCGCCGTCAGCGTGGACCCCAAGGGCTGGGCCAAGTTCGACTACGTCAAGATGCCGGAATACCGCTGGGGCGTTCTTCTGGCGCCGCAGGTCGAGGGCCGCACCATCCCCTGTGGCGAACACGCAGGCCAGCCCGCGTGGCAGGAAGTGCCGGGTGAATACCGCAACCTGATGAAGCGCCTGATCGTCATCCAGGGCGACACCGAGCCGGGCTCGGTCGAACAACAGCGTTTCCTGGGCCTGACGGCGCCGTCGCTCTACGACATGCGCAACCTGTTCCAGGTCAACGTCGAAGAGGGCCGCCACCTTTGGGCGATGGTTTACCTGCTGCAGAAATATTTCGGCAAGGACGGCCGCGAAGAGGCGGATGACCTGCTGATCCGCTCGTCCGGGTCGGAAGAGGCGCCGCGGATGCTGGGCGCTTTCAATGAGGAAACGCCGGACTGGCTGTCCTTCTTCATGTTCACCTATTTCACCGACCGCGACGGCAAGATGCAGCTGGAATCGCTGGCGCAGTCGGGTTTCGACCCGCTGTCGCGCACCTGCCGCTTCATGCTGACCGAGGAAGCGCACCACATGTTCGTGGGCGAAACCGGTGTCGGCCGCACCATCCAGGCGACCGTCGAGGCAATGAATAAGGCCGGCATCACCGATCCCTACGACGTGGGCAAGATCCGCGACCTGAACGTGATTGACCTGCCGACCATCCAGAAGAAGCTCAACCTGCACTACACGCTGAGCCTCGACCTGTTTGGCCAGGAAGTGTCGACCAACGCGGCCAATGCCTTCAACGCGGGCATCAAGGGCCGCTACATGGAGAACCGGATCGACGACGACCACATGCTCAAGCACGACACCTACAAGGTGCTGGATCTCGAGGATGGCAAGATCGTCGAGAAGGACGTGCCCGCCCTGACCGCGATCAACATGCGCCTGCGTGACGACTATATCCGCGACGCGGCCGGTGGCGTGAAACGCTGGAACAAGATCATCGAGAAGGCCGGGATCGAGTTCGAACTGAAGCTGCCGCACCAGGCCTTCAACCGCAAGATCGGCATCTTTGCGGGCCACGACTTTGACCCGGACGGCAACCATGTCTCGGGGGAGGAATACGACAAGGGCATCACCAAGTGGCTGCCGACCCATGCGGACGGCGACTATATCCAGTCGCTGATGAAGCCGGTCTACGAGCCGGGGAAATACGCCAGCTGGATCGCACCGCCGAAGGTGGGCATCGACAACAAGCCGGGCGACTTCGAGTACGTCAAGCTGCACATGGCCTGATGCGCCGGGGGCGGGGGATCACCTCCGTCCCGACCGACCAATGGGCGGCGCGGGCACCAGATCCGCGCCGGACCGACCAGCAGGAGGAGGAAACGCGATGATCACCAAACGGAACATCGGCCATGCGCCGCGCGTGACCGAGGTCGCGAAGGAACTGGGCGACATCGGCTGCTGCATCGGCTGCGAGAATTGCCGCGGGTTGTGCCAGGCCCTGATCGAGGCCATAGCTGTCCCCGAGGCCGTGCTGCACCGGGGGACGCAATGAACAAGCCGCTGAAACAGCACCTGATCGACCCGGAAATCTGTATCCGCTGCTACACCTGCGAGATGACCTGCCCGGTGGGCGCCATCGAGCATGACGAGAACAACGTCGTGGTGAACCCGGACACCTGCAATTTCTGCATGGATTGCATTCCGGTCTGCCCGACCGGTTCCATCGACGAATGGCGCGTGGTCGACACGCCGTATTCGCTTGAGGAGCAGTACGAGTGGATGGAACTGCCCGAACAGGGTGAGGTTTCCGTGGCCGAAAGCGCCGAAGAGGGCACCGAGAGCGGCGAGGATCCGGTGGCGGCCCTGCTGGCCGAGGCGCACAAGGGTGCCGGCGGCAAGGCAAAGGCCCCGGCCAGCGCGGCCAAGCCGACAGTCAACCTCTACAACCTCGCGAACCCGGTCGAGGCGGTGGTGCAGGGCAACTATCGTCTGACAGCCGAAGGCGCGGACACGGACGTCCGCCACATCATCCTCGATTTTCAGGGCAAGCCCTTTCCAGCCCTCGAAGGCCAGTCGCTGGGCATCATCGCGCCGGGCATCGACAACGAGGGCAAGGCGCATCTGCCACGGCTCTACTCCGTCTCTTCGCCCCGCGACGGCGAGCGCGCGGGCTATCACAACGTCTCTCTGACGGTGAAGCGTGAGGAGGGCGGCGTCTGTTCGAACTATGTCTGCGACCTCAAGAAGGGCGACAAGGTGCAGGTAACAGGGCCTTTCGGGGCGACCTTCCTGATGCCGAACGATCCCGACGCACGCCTGTTGATGATCTGCACCGGCACAGGCTCGGCGCCGATGCGGTCCTTCACGATGGCGCGCCAGCGCACGGTGGGCAAGAAATCCGGCGGCATGGTGATGTTCTTCGGCGCCCGCACGCCGGATTCGCTGCCCTATTTCGGGCCGCTCAACAAGGTGCCCTCCAGCCTGCTGCAAAAGCACCTGGTCTTCAGTCGGATGCCCGGCCAGGAAAAGGAATACGTCCAGGACCGGATGAGCGTCGAAGAGGACATCGTTGCCGACATGCTGCAGGATCCCAACACGCATATCTACATCTGCGGACTGAAAGAGATGGAAGAGGGCGTCGAACGGTCGTTTACCAATATCGCGGAAAGCATCGGTCAGCAGTGGCGCAACCTGCGCGACATCCTGCGCGAGGAAGGCCGCTATCACGTCGAGACCTACTGAGATGGAAGACCGTCCCGACAATGCCCATCGGCATGTGATCCGCGTGACCTGGGGCGATTGCGACCCGGCGAAAATCGTCTACACGGCCCGCATCCCCTGGTTTGCGCTGGATGCCATCAACGGCTGGTGGGTCGAAAACCTGGGCGGCGACGGCTGGTTCCAGATGGAGATCGACCGCAACGTCGGCACGCCCTTTGTCCGGCTGGAAATGGATTTCCGCAGCCCGATCACGCCCCGGCACGAACTGGTCTGCCACGTCTGGCCGGTTCGTCTGGGCGAGACCTCGATCACCTTCCGGGTCGACGGCGAGCAGGACGGCAAGCTGTGTTTTTCCTCCCGGACCGTCAGTGTCTTCATCCAGGCGGATGCCTTTTCCAAGCGCACGCCGCCAGAGGACATGCGCGCCGCGATCGAAGCGCGGCTGCCCGCGGCCTAGATCGAGGCACGGTAGCCATGACCGGAGCGGTGCGCGGGACAGACGAGGCGGATCCGGCGGCGCTCTACCGGCTGGTCGGAGACCGCGTGCGCGCGGCCCGCAAGTCCTCCGGGCTGACACGGCAGGACCTGGCCGAGCTTTCGGGTGTCTCGCCGCGCTATCTGGCCAAGCTGGAAGGCGGCGACGGCAATATCTCGATCGGTCTGTTGAAGCGGGTGGCGCTTGTCCTTGGTCAGCCGATGGCGGAGCTTTTGGCCGAGGATGATCCGCTGGCACCGGACCTGGCGCAGCTTTCTCAACTGTACCGCAATGCCTGTGGCGCGACGCGGGCGCAGGTCTTTCGTGTGCTGGACCCGGGCCGCCTGCGCGCGCACAAGGCCGAACGTATCTGCCTTGTCGGGCTGCGGGGGGCCGGAAAGTCCACGCTGGGTGCGCGCATCGGCGCCGACCTGGGCCTGCCCTTTGTCGAGATGAACGCAGAGATCGAGCAGAGCGCCGGCATGGCGGTCTCCGAGATCATCGCGCTATACGGACCCGAGGGGTATCGCCAGATCGAATCCGAGGCGCTGAACCGTATCCTGTCGACAAAGCGGCGGATCGTGCTGGCCGCCAGCGGCGGCATCGTCGAGGAGCCGCAGACCTTTGAACGGACGCTGGCAGGGTTTCACACGATCTGGATCAAGGCCGCGCCTGGGGATCACATGGACCGGGTCCGGGCGCAGGGGGATACCCGACCGATGGCGGGCAATCCGCGTGCCATGTTGCAGCTGCGCGAAATCCTGAAGGCGCGGGAGGTCAGTTACGGCAAGGCGGACCACCACCTGGATACCAGTGGCCGGTCGGTTGAACAGTCCTTGCAGGATCTGCGCGGGCTGATCGACGCGCAGGGGCTGTTGGCAGGGCAGGACGGCTAGGCGCGCCACCCCCCTCGACCGGCTCAGAGCCAAGTGTTGCGGCAGTAGTCCGGCGCCTGGTCCAGATGGGTGTTGCAGGCCTGCAGCCGCTTGCAGTCCTCCTGCTGACGGCATTGGGCGCAGCGCATCACAGCCGAGCGAAAGGCCGTGGCCTGACCTTCGGGACTGCGTCCTGTCGCTTCGGCCAGGTCGTAGCCCAGGCGCTGGGCCATGCCGTGGGTCAGCTCGGTGCTTTGCGCCATCTTTCTCATGAACATCGGGGCGTTCCTTGCAAATGCAATCATGTCTTGAGGCGGACCTTGCCGCAGGATCGGCATCTGCACCTTGACCTCTGTCAACACGGCCGGACGAAGGTGATTGTTCTTGGGCTGAGATTTTGCTAAGTATACAAATAAAGATAAGATATAATAAAACAGAGAAAAGGATTTGTCGTGGCTTCAAGAGGGGTGAACAGGGCCGTCCCGGCGGCACGGACGCCCATGGGCCCGGCGTTTCCTGTCCTCGACGATCAACGGACTTTGGCCTGAGGGCCGGGCCTTCCATATCCACTCAACACGGAGGCGGCCATGCAGGCCTATATTCCTTACGGCGCTTACTGGAGCACACCCTTTGCACGTTGGCAGGGGGAGTTTGCGGACCTGCACGCGATGGAATTCGCGGCACATGTGACGCGCGACGCTCTGGCGCAGCGTGACATTCCCGTCGAGAGCTTCGATTTCGCGGCTTACGGTCTGACGGTCCCGCAATACCGCAGTTTCTACGGGTTGCCCTGGTTCACCGGCATGATCGGGGCCGAGCGCCTGCCGGGGCCGATCGTCAACCAGGCCTGCGCCACCGGCGCGCGGCTGCTGGCCACTGCCGCCGGCGAATTTGCCATCGGGGCGGCCTCTGCCGCGCTGCTGGTCTCGGGGGACCGGACCTCGAACAGCCCGCATGTCTACTATCCCGCACCGGGTGCGCCCGGCGGCACGGGGCAGAGCGAGGACATCGTTCTGGAGAGCTTCAACAAGGACCCTTTCGCCCGCTGCGCGATGATCGACACGGCGGACAACGTGGCGCGCCGCGTGGGGATCGAGACGGCCGAACAGCACGACCTGACCCTGCATCGCCAGGGCCAGTACCAGGATGCGCTAAAGGACGGTCGGGCCTTTCAGAAACGCTATATGGCGGCGGATTTCGCGGTGCCCGATCCACGCTTTCGCAAGACGATCAGGACGATCTCGGGCGATTGTGGCGTCTATCCGGCCTCGCCCGAGAAGATGGCGGCCCTGAAGCCGGTCCGCGAGGGGGGCACCGTCACCTTTGCCGCCCAGACCCATCCGGCGGATGGCAACGCCGGGCTGGTCATGGTGTCGGACCCGGCCCGTGCGCGCGATCTGGCCACGCGCGGGGATGCACCGTTGGTCGAACTGGTCGCCGTGGCACAGGCGCGCGAGGACAAGGCCCATATGCCCGCCGCCCCCATCGACGCGGCGCGCCGCGCGCTGGAGCTTGCCGGGCTGTCGATCCATGACATGGAGGTGATCAAGTCGCACAATCCCTTTGCCGTCAACGACATCGCCTTTTCCCGCGCTTTCGACATCGACTGGCGGACAATGAACAACTTTGGCAGTTCGCTGATCTGGGGGCACCCACAGGGGCCGACCGGCCTGCGCGCCATCATCGAGATGATCGAAGAACTGGAAATGCGGGGCGGTGGACACGGTCTTTTCCAAGGCTGCGCGGCAGGGGATTCCGCAATGGCGCTGATCCTGAAAGTGCAGTAAATTGAGGCTCCGGACAGCGCGAATTTCTGGTTCACAGAGGGCTTGCGCTGTTCGGAACGTGCTGCTAGGAAGCCGCACGGTTTCCGGCAGGCTGGTCCTGCAAGACCTGATGTGCCGCCTTAGCTCAGTAGGTTAGAGCGCTTGATTGTGGATCAAGAGGTCCCCCGTTCGAGCCGGGGAGGCGGTACCAATCTCCAGACTGAGTTTCCGAGAAATTGCCATCTAAAGCCCAGTGCTTATGTGATTCTTCACTTTTTCGCTCATATGCTTTTCAGGTGGGCGGACAGGCCCGGAACGGCACCAGAACCATCCAGGAACTGAGCGGAAGCTGAGCGACCAACCGTCGCCGTCAGGCGGTATGTCTTACCTTGGGTGGGGAGGTCTGGCCTGCTGCCGGTTTCGATGGTGTCGAACGCCCGGCACGCCAGCGCAATACTGGCGCCCACCCGCCTTCCTTCACTCAGCACTTGCAGACGGTGGCACTGCTCATGCCGTGCTCGGGGTACAGTTCGGCCAAGGGTACGCCATTCTCCACCTGCCGCAGAACGCCCCTGCCGGGGCATTCCCATGCACCGCCGGCGAGGCCTGATCTGGACCTCGGTGAATTGTGTCTTCCTCATCGGAAACTCTTCAGGTGTCCCGCTGAGAGACCCCTGCTTCCGCATCCCCCTCGGAGGTGCCCCATAGCCTTGTCACCGCCGAGCAGTCCCTCGACTTTTGATATGGAGGACCTACAGGATCTGCCCGTTCCGGAGCGGTATGCCGTGGCGCAGGTTGTACGGACCTTGTCCTGCGCCGCCACGCCCTTCTGTTCAGGTGCGCATCGCGGTGACATAGGCCTCGCGGATGGCGGCATGGATATCGCGCGATGCCACGGCGTCACCCAGGCGATGCAGCCTCGCGTTGAATGTCTCAGACCCTTTGAGAGCATGGTAGAGGCCGTCCAGCGGCTGGGTGCCCTGTTCGATCACGACCTGATCAGCCTCGATGTCCACCGCCTTGCCGCTGAAGCAATGGGTGAAGCGGGCCGTCAGAGTCCCGCCGTTCCTCGTGACACGGGTCAGGTCGAGATCGGCCATGACCCGAATGTCCTGCTCCGCAAAGTGTTTTCTGTAGCCGGTGTTGTCCTGGTAAGGCATTTCCTGGCCGATGAGGCCATCGCTGGTGGTGAAGATCACCTCACTTCCCGCCTTGCTGGCAAAGAGCGCGCAGGACGGGGCCGGGGCGCGACCTGTTCCGTCATGGATCAGGACGCGGGCGGCGGGCCTGACAGTTCCAGAGAGCATGTCCCAAGTGGAATGGCAGAATTCAGCCCCTTCGATGTCATCGAAATCGGGCATGCCGCCGGTGGCAACAAAGACGGTATCCGGGTTTTCAGCCAGAATGTCGGAGGGCTCGGCAAGGATGTTTGTCCGGAGCTCGACGCCCAGCCGGGTCAGCTCTGCCAGCCGCCAGTCCAGGATACCCACCAGGTTGGCCCGTTCCGGGGCCCGGGCGGCGAGGGCCAATTGGCCACCAAGCTGCGCTGCGGCTTCCAGCAGGACGACGTCATGCCCGCGCAAGGCCGAGACGCGGGCGGCCTCCAGCCCGGCGATCCCGCCGCCGACCACGACCACCCGGCCGGGGGTGTCTGCCGGGGCAATCTCGTGCGGAATGTCCAGTTCATTCCCGGTGGCCGCGTTGTGAATGCAGGTCGCCTTTTTGTAGAGGCAATAAGAGGCACCGACGCAGGGGCGGATACGTTCCTCTGTCCCATCGAGAAGATGTTGCACGAGGTGCGGATCGGCCAGATGCGCGCGGGTCATGCCGACAAGATCCACGATGCCTTCGCGCAGCGCGTGTCGGGCCGTAGCCGTGTCCCGGATGCCGCCCGCATGAAGAAGCGGCAGGGTGGTTTCGGCCCGGAACCGGGCAACGGAAGCAAGGTAAGGCGCATCGGGCTGGAATAGGCCCGGCATATTGTCCTGTGACAGCAACAGATCACTGTCCATCCGCCCGTAAATCGCGTCGAAGAAATCGACCAGGCCCTCACGTTCGAACATCTGGGCCAGGGCGATGCCGTCCTCGGCGGTCAGCCCGCCCTCTGTCCCTTCGTCGATGACAAGGCGAATGCCCACGGTCATGTCGTCGCCGACGGCTTTGCGAATGGCTTCGTGAACCATCAGGCCGAACCGCCCCCGGTTTTCCAGCGATCCGCCAAACGCGTCGGTCCGCCGGTTCGCCAGCGGCGACATGAACTGACCGATCAGGTGGCCGCCGCAGAGCGTCTCGACCCCGTCCAGCCCGCCATCCCGCGCGCGCCGTGCTGCCTGCGCATAGTCCGCGATGACACGGTCGATGTCGTCGCGGTCCATTTGCCGTGGAAAGCCCCGGCTGCGGGTCTCGCGGATCGGCGAGGGGGCGATCACGGGGTGCCAGTCGCCGTGAAAGGCATTGGCCCGGCGTCCGAGATGGGAAATCTGCGTCATGACCGCAACGCCCTGCGCATGGATCCGGGTGGCCAGCTGCTGCAGAAAGGGCACAATCCGGTCGTCGCTCATGTCGAGCTGCCCGCCGCCCCAGCTGGAATCGCGCGAGACCATTGCGCTGCCGCCGATCATCGTCATGGCCAGCCCGCCCCGAGCCTTGGCTTCGTGGTAGGCCTGATAGCGCGCGCCGGGCATGCCGCCGTCATCCTTCATCGAGGCATGGCTGGTGCTGACGATCCGGTTGCGCAGAGGCAGCTTGCCCAGCGTGAAGGGCGCCAGCAGCGGGTCATTGGATGTGGGTCTGGTCATGGTGCCGCTCCTTACGTCGTCTGGGGCAGCTTCCTCCATCGGGCGGTGCTGAAACAGGTGGAAAAAACGGAAGGGTGCGATACGCTCAGCGTATGACCGAACTGGCGCATCTCATTTCTTCACCCAAGGCGCTGCTGGTCTTCGAGGCCGCGGCGCGACACGGCAGTTTTACCCGCGCCGCGCGGGACTTCAATATTTCGCAGCCTTCGGTCAGCCGGAATATCGCGCAACTCGAACAGGATATCGGACAGGCGCTGTTCCTGCGCGGTGCCGGCGGGGCCCGGCTGACGGAGGCGGGGCAGGTGTTGTTCCTTGCCGCGAGCGAGGGGCTCAATCGGATCGCCAATGCCATTGCCATGCTGCGCGAACAGAGTGACACGCATGACACGGAGGTGGTGCTGTCCTTTTCCAATGCCTTCGTCACCAATTGGCTCGTCTCGCGGCTGGCCGCGCTGTCGGACAGTTTTCCCGAGGCTGTGTTGCGCTTTGACCTGGTTCCGGGGACGCGGAAATCCGTAACGGGGGAGGTCGACCTTGCGACATTGATCGCCGATCCCGCGCCAGAGGCCATCGTCCTGGCGCCCGAGGTCATCATCCCGGTGTGCAGCGCGGCTTACCTCGCCAAACATGGTCCGTTGCCGGACCGGGAGGGCGTGGCCGGAGAAATCCGCGCCGAGGGCCACAGGTTCCTGCACCTCTCAGATCACTCCAGGTCGATCTGGGACCCGGTTCTGGGCGCGGGTCATTCTGACGGCGCAGAGGGCATGTGGCATGAGTTCTCGGACTACGCGGCGATCATCCAGGCGGCATCGGATGGGTCGGGGATCGCCCTGGGCTGGTTGAATGTCGTGGCGGGAAGCCTGCGCAGCGGGCGGCTTGTTCCGGCCTGGCAGGGCCGATGGATCGAAACCGGGCGCGCGATCCAGCTGTTCTCGACACGGCCGGGGCCGATGCGGCCCTTGGCGCGCGACATCGGACGATGGATCTGTACGCAGATGGCCGAGGATATCGACGCGGTGGCCGCTATGGGGGCGGGACCAAGGGTCATGCAGCAGGCGCAGCAGATTGTGTGGGATGGCCCGGGTATTCGGTAGAAAAAACCAATGTTCCCGTCGCATATTGAGAGTGTCGCGGTCCACGGCCGCCTTGCGCGTTAGAATGCTAGACAGAAAGTGTGTTTCATGCAGTCCGGGAACGGCGATGTCAGAGTTGGACCAGGCAGCCTGTTCGAAGGCGCTGCTGACAGCGCGAAACGCTATGCAAACTTCATGGCGAAATCGACTCCGGAAGATGAAGAGCGGTTCCGGATCGACGCCTACGACGCGACGATCCGCGAGATCACGCCAGATGACCGGGCCTTGCTGCACGAATTGACGCTTTCGGTCTTCTGGCGGCACCGGGCGCGCGATCTGGACGAGTTCATCGCACTCGGCAAAGGATACATCGCCCTGGACGAGATCGGCCGTCCGCTGGGATCGGCGATGTATTTTCCCGTGGGATCGGATTTTGCCATGTGCGGGATGATGGTCACCACGCCACGCCTGCAGGCGCTTGGGGCCGGTCGCCGGTTGCTGCGCCGTATCCTGAGGGATTGCGAAGGCCGGGATCTGCGGCTTTCGGCCACGAAATCCGGTTATTGGCTGTATGACTCCGCCGGGTTCATCCCCGTGTCGACCATCTGGCAGCAAGAGGGGGTCGCCCGCCCCCTCCGCGTCCCGGATCCCGTGCCCGGGTTGACCGTTCGTCCCCTGGACCCGTCCGACCGCGATGCGATTCATGCGCTGGACACACAGTCCTATGGCGCGCATCGGGTAGAGATTCTGGACAGGATGCTGGAGCTGTCCGAGGGCGTCGTTGCCGACCGCGACGGAGAGGTGTCGGGCTTTGCCCTGATGCGCCCCTTTGGCCGTGGCTGGGTCATCGGACCGATCGTGGCCGAGGATGACCAGATGGCGATGCATCTGTGCACGCCGCTGGTCCAGCGGCGTGAGGGGCAGTATCTGCGCGTGGATACCCCCCGGCAAGACGAGCAGTTCAAGGCCTTCCTGTCCGCCGCCGGACTGGGGGTCGTCGATACCGTGACCGAAATGCGCATCGGCCCTGTCCGCCGGTCGACGGAAGGCGCCATGCTTTACGGGCTGGCAGCGCACTCTCTGGGGTGATCGGGGCCGCGGCGGGTCCCGATCTCAGGCCCGATCTCAGGACAGGCGATCCTTCAGCCCGAACCAGACCCCGACAAGCGGAAGAAACCAGGGCTTGCCGCTGTGCAGCGGAATCCGCGGCCAGTCCAGCCCGGCCAGCGGGTTGCTGTCGGGCCGTCCCATCGCAATGTCGGCCAAGGACTGGCCGATCAGGGTCGACATCTGCGCGCCGTGGCCGGAATAGCCCATGCCGTAGATCATGCCGTCTGCCTCGCCCGCTCGGGGGAAGCGATCCTTGGTCATGCCGACAAGCCCGCCCCAGCAATAGTCGATGTCGACATCGGAGAGCTGCGGAAAGATCCGGTTCAGAGATTGTCGCAGGATCGCGCCCGACTTGGCATCGGATTGCTGGTCAGACACCGCAGAGAACCGTGCGCGACCGCCAAAGATCAGCCGGTTGTCGGGGGACAGGCGAAAGTAGTTCCCGATGTTCATCGAGGTGACGCAGGTGCGGTTCCCGGGCATCGTGGCGGCGATTTCCGCGTCTGTCAGCGGGCGTGTCGCGACGATGAAGGACCCGACGGAAATGATCCTGCGGCGGAAGTAGGACAGGGGGGCCTTAGGGTAGGTTGCCGAATAGGCCCCGGTTGCGGCGATGACCCGCTCTGCCCGGATCGTGCCCTTTGGCGTGGTTAGCTCCCAGCCGGTTCCGCTGCGCGTGCGTCCCGTGACGGGGGCATCTTCCCAGATCAGCGCGCCGTGACGATGGGCTGCCGTGGCAAGGCCCTGGACGTAGCGGCCCATGTGCATCATCGCGGATTTGCCATAGAGCATCGCGCCGTGGAATGCCTCCGAACCGATTTCCCCTTTCAGATCGGCCTTGTCGATCCAGCTTGCATCCGGGTCCACCTCGCGGTTGAGCAGGTCGGCGCTGGCCCGCATCCCGGCCACATGCGAGGGTTTCGAAGCCAGCTTGAGCTTGCCCGAGCGGCGAAAATCGCAGTCAATTCCCTCTTCTTCGATGACCTCTTCGATCATGTCGATAGACCGGTCGTAGGCCTTGTAGAGCGCATGGGCCCGTTCGGCGCCGAAATGGGACTTGGCCTCGGCATATCCATGCGCCATGCCGTTGTTCAGATGGCCGCCGTTGCGTCCGGACCCGCCCGCGCCGATATGCTGCGCCTCCAGCACGGCGACGCTGACACCCTCGCGGGCCAGTTTGCGCGCCGCGTTCAGGCCGGTGAACCCGCCGCCGATCACGGCAACGTCGACCCGGCCCGTGACCGGGCCGTCTTGTGCATCCGCGAAAGGCGTCGCGCTGTCATGCCAGTATGACATGTACTTCATGGGGAAATCCGATCCTTACAGGCCGACGAGCGCCGCCAGACCAGAGACATCCTTCATCTCGGTATAGCCGTAGTAGGGGTTGGCCGGTTCATGGCCACGGTTGACCCAGACCTTGTTCCGTATCCCCAGATCATGCGCCGTCATCAGGTCATAGCGAAAGCTGGACGACACGTGCAGCACGTCTTGGGGACCGCAGCCCAGCATGTCGAACATATACTCAAAGGCCCGCATCTGCGGCTTGTAGGCCTGGGCGCTTTCGGCGGTATAGACATGGGCGATCGGGGCGCCCAGCTTGGCGATGTTGTACGGGATCTGCTCGTTCATCGAGTTGGTCAGCGCCACCAGCGGAATCTTGTCGGCGATCTTGGCCAGTCCGGCAGGCACGTCCGCGTGAGGGCCCCATGTGGGCACGCGGTTGTAGATCTCGACGGCAATTTCCGGGTCAAAGGCGATGCCGTTGCGTTTGCAGGTCCGTTCAAGCGCGTTGTGCACCAGATCGGCATAGGGTTTCCACGCGCCCAGGACTTCATCCAGCCGGTAGGCCGTGAAATCGGCGATGAAGGTAGTCATCTGCTCTTGGGTCAGGATGTCGGCGTAATGCGCACGCGCAGCGCCAGCCATGTCGAAGTTGATCATCGTTCCGTGGCAGTCGAAGGTTATGAATTTGGGGCGGAAGGTCATCTTTGTCTCCAGGTACTGTGTTCCCATCTTTGCCGGGTTTTGACCGAAGCGCTTGCCGCGTTTGCCAAATAAAGAGCACGAAATGGCGTATCGCAGGGGGCATGCGGCACGACCTGCCGCCTGCGCGGCATCTTCGGTCCCGGCGGATGGGCGCGTGCGGGCAGACTGTTGGCAACGACCAACGCGCGCCGCTGGCGCCCTACCGGAAGGCCCTGACATGTCCCAATTCGGTCCGATCGACCACGCCCCTGCATTCGAGTCGCGCCGGGATGTCGCCGCGCCAGACCGCCTGGTCGAAGGGACGCCCGCGTTTCAGACTTGGGAGCTGGATACCGCGCTGGCGGAGGCCGGGAAATGGGGCAAGATCCGCACCGGCATCTGGGAGGCGACACCAGGCACGACCCGGTCGATGAAGGGAGAAACCTTTGAATTCTGTCACATTCTGTCGGGTCGCGTCGAAATCGGCGAAGAGGGCGGCGAAACGCGGTCTTTCGGGGCCGGGGACAGTTTCGTCCTGAAGCCGGGGTTCGTGGGCACATGGAAGACTGTCGAGACTGTGCGCAAGATCTTTGTCATCGCGTCCTGAGAGGAGGAATAGCAATGGACCTTTCCGCTGCCGATCTGCTTGACCGTCTTGTCGGGTTTCCCAGTGTCGTGGGCACGCCCAACGGCGATTTGATGGATTTTGTCAGCGGCGAACTCTCCGCCCATGATGTGCCGCATACCCGGCTTCAGGGGCCGGAGGGAGACCGCTCCAACCTGTTTGCGACCATCGGCGATGCCGCGCGCCCGGGGTATATCCTGTCCGGGCATGTGGATGTTGTCCCGGCGAAAGAGCCGGAATGGCACGGCGATCCCTTTGTCATGCGCCGCAAAGAGGGCCGGATGATCGGGCGCGGCACCTGTGACATGAAGGGCTTTGTCGCGGCGGTGCTTGCCGCCGTTCCCGAGTTGCGGCGCATGGACCTCACCGCGCCGATCCACATCGCGCTGTCTTATGATGAGGAGGCGGGTTGTCGCGGGGTGCCGCATATGCTGGTCGCGCTGCCCGATCTCTGTGCCGCGCCCTTGGGCTGTATCGTCGGTGAGCCGACCGGACTGGTTCCAGTGCTGGCCCACAAGGGCAAGGCCGCGCTGCGGCTGCAGGCTTCGGGGCGCGCGGGGCACAGCTCTCGGCCCGATCTGGGGCACAACGCGATCCACGCCCTGCTTCCGGCGCTAGAGGCCGCGGTGGCGCAGGCCTCTGCGCTGCGGGCGGGTCCGCAGGATGACCGCTTTGCCCCGCCTTATTCGACGCTGCAGATCGGCACTGTCCGGGGCGGGCAGGCGATCAATATCATCCCCGAGGCCGCAGAGGCGGCGATAGAGGCGCGCGCCATTGCCGGGGTCGATCCGAAGGCAGTGCTTGCGCCCGTGCTTGACGCGCTTGGCGAAGATGTCACAGCCGATTGGCTGTCCACCTATCCGGCGCTTGCGCTGGCAGCGGATCATCCGCTGGCCGCGCTGCTGCACCGGATTTCCGGCAGTGCGCCACTTGGGGCGGTCAGTTTCGGGACCGAGGCCGGGTTGTTCCAGCAGGCGGGTGTGCCCGCGATCATCTGCGGCCCGGGAGACATTGCCCGTGCCCACCGGCCCGAGGAATACCTGACAGAGGCGGAGCTTGCGGGCGCGGTGGAGATGATCCTGTCGCTGGGCCGGGCGCTTTGCGCATGAGATCCGAAAGCTACCGGCATTTCCTGCGGCGACCTCCCCGGCCTGAAACCGAAACTGCTGCCCGCGCCCGCGATCAAGACGAAACTGCCACCGGCCCAACGCTAGGCTGACTGCGAACAAAGCGGATCTATTCCATGACGATTGCCAAGACCGACAGCGGCTCGCTGTCCGGGGCAGAGATCGCCCTTGCAGACTTCACAGCCGATCACATCGCCGGCGCCATGCGGCTGTCGCAGGATGTCAGCTGGCCGCATCGCGCCGAAGACTGGGCGCTGAGCCTGTCGCTGTCCAAGGGCGTTGTCGCCCTGGCCAATGGGCAGGTGGTCGGCACGGCCCTGTGCACAGCCTTTGGTCCGGTCGCAACGCTGAACATGATCATCGTCGATGCCGCGCTGCGCGGTCGTGGGCTGGGCCGTGCCCTCATGGAGCGCGTGATCGCCTTGGCCGGGCCGCGCGAAATGCGGCTGGTGGCGACGGCGGAGGGCTTGCCGCTCTATGAAAAGCTGGGGTTCAAGGCAGAGAGCAGGATCTTCCAGCATCAGGGCATCGCCCGCGCGCCGGTCGGGGACAACACCGTGACCACCGGCTCTGTTGCCAAGATCGGGCGCCTGGCGAAGATGGACGAGGCCGCCTCTGGCCTGTCGCGCGAACCCCTTTTGGCAAAGATCGCCGGGAACGGCGAGGTCCTTGTCGCGGAGCAGGGGTTTGCCCTGATCCGCGACTTTGGGCGCGGCAAGGTGCTTGGCCCTGTGGTGGCGCAAGATACCGCAACGGCACGGGCTCTGGTGACCGAGGCGGCACACCGCTGTGACGGCCAGTTTCTGCGCATCGACCTGCCCGAGGGCAGGGGTCTTTCCGATCTTGTCGAAACGCTTGGCCTGGCATCGGCCGGTGGCGGGATCGCCATGCGGCGCGACGCCCGGACCGCGCAACCCACTGATTACAAAACATTCGCCCTTGTGTCGCAGGCACTGGGCTGACCCTGACGGAGACTGATATGTTGACCAATTCCCTTGTCGAGCTGGACCGCCAGCACCTTGTTCACCCGTTGTCCTCCTTTCGCGGGCACGAAGACCGCGGCGTGCGCGTTCTGCGCTCGGCCAAGGGGGCCAGGGTCACGGATGCCGAAGGGCGCGAACTGATTGACGGGTTTGCCGGGCTGTGGTGCGTCAACGCGGGCTACGGTCAGGAAAGCGTGGTTGAGGCAGCCGCCGAACAGATGCGGACGCTGCCCTATGCCACCGGCTATTTCGACCTCGGGTCCGAAGCGCCCATTCGCCTTGCCGCCGCACTGGCCGAGCGCAGCCCGGGCGATCTGAACCATATCTTTTTCACGCTCGGCGGATCCGACGCGGTGGACAGCACGATCCGCTTTGTCCGCTATTACTGGCATTCCAAGGGGATGCCCGAACGTGATCAGTTCATCTCGGTCGAACAGGGGTTTCACGGATCGTCCACAATGGGCGCCGGGCTGACGGCGCTGCCCGGGTTCCATGACGGGTTTGGCGTGCCCTATTCCTGGCAGCACAAGATTTCGTCGCACTACCTCTATCGCAACCCGCTGGGCGACGATCCGCAGACGGTCATCGACGCCTCGGTCGCCGAGCTGCGCGCCAAGGTCGCGGCCATCGGCGAAGACAAGGTGGCGGCATTTTATGTCGAGCCGATTCAGGGGTCGGGGGGCGTTCTGGTGCCGCCCAAGGGTTGGATCAAGGCGATGCGCGATGTCTGCGCCGAGCTGGGCATCCTGTTCATCGCGGATGAGGTCATCACCGGCTTTGGCCGCACGGGCCCGATGTTTGCTTGCGAAGACGAAGGGATCGTGCCGGACCTGATGACCTGCGCCAAGGGTCTGACCTCGGGCTATGCGCCGATGGGCGCGGTGTTCATGGCAGACCACGTCTATGAGACCATCGCCGAAGGGGCCGGGGCCAAGGCGGTCGGCCACGGGTTCACCTATTCCGCGCATCCCGTCTCTGCCGCTGTGGCGCTGGAGGTTCTGGCGCTCTACGAGGGCGGGCTGTTCGAAAACGGCGTCAAGGCCGGGGCGCGGCTGATGGCCGGTCTCGAAACACTGCGCGACCACCCGCTTGTCGGCGACGTGCGCGGGCGGGGCATGCTGGCGGCGGTCGAGCTGGTGACGGACAAGGTCGCCAAGACCCCGTTGCCCGCCGAGGTGCAGCCCGGCACACGGTTGTTTGACCGGGCGTGGGAGCAGGGGGTGATCATGCGCTGCTTTGCGCATGGCGTTTTCGGCTATGCGCCGCCGCTGTGTTGCACCGATGCCGAGATCGACGCCATCGTCGAGCGCACGCGCACCGTGCTGGATCTCACGCTGGAAGACCCCGAGATACGGGCCGTCCTGCGCTGATGGCGCTGCTGTTTCTCTCGACACCTGAACGGGCCGAGGTCTGGCAACCGATCTTTGCCGAGGCGGGCGAAGAGCTGATCGTGGGCGAGGCGGCGGTGAGCGATCCCGCCGCCGTGACCCATATCCTGTGCTGGATGCCACCGGACGATCTGGCCCGCTATCCCAATCTCAGGGGTGTGATCAGTTCCGGCGCGGGGGTCGATCAGATGCCACCGATGCCCGACGGTGTGGCGCTTGTGCGCACCCTTGCGCCCGGCATCGAAGAGATGGTCCGCGACTGGGTGGTCATGGCCACGCTCATGCTGCACCGCGACATGCCGCGTTACCTGCAACAGCAGGGGCTTGGACAGTGGTCGGCGCATCCGGTTCCGCTGGCCCGTGGCACCCGTGTCGGGATCATGGGGGTGGGCCGGATCGGCCAGCTGGTGGCCCGGACACTGGGCGATATGGGCTTTGCGCTGTCCGGCTGGTCGCGGTCCGGTCGCGCCGTCGAGGGGATGACGATCTTTGGTGCGGATGATCTAGGGGCTTTTCTGGCACAAGCGGACATCCTTGTCTGCCTGCTGCCGCTGACGGCTCAGACGCGCGGGCTGCTGAATGCCGATCTTTTCGGGAAACTGCCCGCCGGGGCCAGGCTGGTGCATGCCGGGCGCGGGGCGCACCTGGACATGCAGGCGCTGAAATCGGCGCTGGACCGGGGGCAGCTCACTTCGGCCATGCTGGACGTGACAAACCCCGAACCGCTGCCTGCGGATCACTGGGCCTGGGGCGACCCGCGGGTCTGCATCACGCCACATGTGGCGGCAAGCACCGATCACGCCGAAGGCGCGCGCCATGCTCTGGAGGTGATCCGCGCGGATCGAAACAACATGGATCTTCCGGGTCGAGTCGACCCGCGCAAGGGGTATTGAGGCGCTGTTGCGGGGGCAGGATATATGCCGCCGCGTCCGGCAATACAGAAGAATATGCTGCGGCTTCCCCGGAATTCAGATTCTTTGCGGGCTGTTTTCGGGGGAGGCTGATGGGAACGGACAACAGGCCATGCCGACCTCGGACTGCAATATGCCGAACGGCCGTCCGGGGCGCGGAGATGCCGGCCAGAGCCTGCGGCGTCACCGGGGCTTTCTATAGACAGGGGACAACCAAGATGGCAACCGCCACCGAGACGAAACCGCTAACAGCTTTCCGTTACGTCAGTTTTGACGTGGTCGGCACGCTCATCGACTTCGAAGGCGCGATCAAGTCCGGACTGGCCGACATTGCCTCGAAGGAGGGTGTCGCGCTGGATGGCGAAGCGGCTCTGTCGGTCTACCGTGACGCGCGCTACGACGCCGAGGCCCAGAGGTTCCCGGATGACCTGGGGCGCTGCTATGGCCGGATCGCCGCGGCCTTTGGCCTGCCGGATACGCCGGACTACCGCCAGCATATGGTTGATGCCGTAGGCGATGCCAAACCTTTTGCCGACAGTGCCGGGGCGCTGGCCCGGCTCAAGACCCGCTACAAGCTGATCGCCATGACCAATGCGCAGCGGTGGGCCTTTGACAAATTCGCCGCCAAACTGGGCAATCCGTTCTGGGCGGGTTTCACCGTCGATGACACAGGTGTAGAGAAACCCGATCCGGCGTTTTTCGAACAGGTCTTTGACCATGTCGCGACGGATGGTGGCACCAAGGGTGACATCCTGCACACGGCTCAGAGCCAGTACCATGACATCGGCATTTCGCGCGAGCTGGGCATGACCAACGCCTGGATTCAGCGCCGCCACGGGCAGGATGGCTATGGCGGCACGATCGAGCCCGCGCAGTTCACCGAACCGGATTACCACTTTCACGCGCTGAGCGACCTGGCCGACGCGGTGGAGGAGGCCTTTGACGCTTAAACCGCCGTTTCGAAGCGGAGCGAAGACCCCAAGATCCAAACTTTCAAACCAGCAGGGAAACTGACATGACAAAGACACCGACAAACTGGACCGGCCGCGACGATGCAGCGGTCGAAAACATGATCCGCCGCGGCGCATCCCGCCGTGATCTGCTTCGGATGCTGATGGCATCGGGCGTGACCGCCGCCGTGGGCGGATCGGTCCTGATGAAAGCCTCGGCCGCCGTTGCCCAGACACCGAAGAGTGGTGGCACGCTGAAGGCGGCGGGCTGGTCCTCGTCCACTGCGGATACGTTGGACCCGGCCAAGGCCACGCTGTCGACCGACTATGTGCGGTGTTGCGCCTACTACAACCGCCTGACCTTCCTGAACAGCGAAGGCGCCGTCGAGATGGAACTGGCAGAGAGCATCTCGTCGGACGATGCGCAGACCTGGGAAGTAAAGCTGAGGTCCGGCGTCGAGTTCCACGATGGCAAGACGCTGAACGCCGAAGACGTCGTCTATTCGCTCAAGCGCCACCTCGATCCCGCGGTCGGCTCCAAGGCCAATTCCATCGCCAAGCAGATGGCCGAGATCAGCAAGCTGGACGACCTGACGGTCAAGATCGTGCTGGAAGAGCCCAACGCCGACCTGCCGACGATTCTGGCGCTGCACCACTTCATGATCATCGCCGCCGGCACCACCGACTTCAGCAATGCCAACGGCACCGGCGCCTTCGTCAGCGACTCTTTTGAGCCGGGCGTGCGGTCGGTCGGTGTGCGGAACGAGAACTATTTCAAGCCGCAGGGCGCCTATCTGGATGCGTTCGAATTCTTCGCCATTCCCGACAACAACGCCCGTGTGAACGCGCTGCTGTCCGGGGACATCGAACTGGCCGCGGCCGTCAACCCGCGTTCCTTGCGGATGATCGAAGGGCAGGACTCGGTGCGCGCCTCGATCTCGACCTCGGGCAACTACACCAACCTGAACATGCGCCTCGACATGCCGCCGGGCAACCAGATGGATTTTGTGGACGGGATGAAGTCCCTGATCCACCGTGAGCAGATCCAGAAGTCGGTGATGCGCGGCCTGGCCGAGATCGCAAACGACCAGCCGGTTTCCCCGGCCAACCGTTACCACAACCCCAACCTGGCGCCCCGCGCCTACGATCCCGAAAAGGCCAAGTTCCACTTCGAGAAGGCCGGGCTGCTCGGGACGGAAATCCCGCTGGTCGCCTCGGAGGCCGCCGGGTCTTCGATCGACATGGCGACGGTGGTCCAGCAGGCCGGTTCGAAGATCGGAATGAACTTCAAGGTCGATCGCGTGCCCTCCGATGGCTATTGGTCGAACTACTGGCTGAAGGCACCCGTGCATTTCGGCAACATCAACCCGCGCCCGACGCCAGATATCCTGTTCTCGCTGCTCTATGCATCGGACGCCCCCTGGAACGAAAGCCAGTTCAAGTCCGAGAAGTTCGACAAGATGATGGTCGAGGCGCGCGGCCTGCTGGACGAGGAACAGCGGACCGCGATGTACTGGGACATGCAGGAAATGATCGCCAATGAGGCAGGCACGGCCATTCCAGTGTATATTTCCAATGTCGACGCCGTCACCAACAAGCTGGGCGGTCTGCAGACCAACCCGCTGGGCGGCATGATGGGCTATGCCTTTGCCGAATACGTCTGGCTGAACGCCTGACGACACCATGAACGTCGAGGCCGGGCGGGAAACCGCGCGGCCTCGGTCGAGGACCGTCCCCGAACCAGAGGTGCCTTTTTGCCCCGATCCCTATTGCCATATTTCCTTGTCCTGCAACGGTTGGGCATTGCCCTTCTGACACTGGTCATCGTGTCCTTCGCGGTGTTCTTTGCCACCGCTCTGTTGCCCGGCGACGTGGCCGAGATCCTGCTGGGGCAGGCGGCAACACCCGAAGCCGTGGCCGGTCTCCGCGAGGCAATGGGGCTGGATGAACCTGCGCTCTCCCGCTTTATTGGATGGCTGGTCGGATTGCTTCACGGTGATATGGGCACATCCTACGTGAACAACATGGAAGTGGCCGATTTGATCGGTGGACGCCTGTCGAACTCGTTGCGCCTTGCGGGGGTGACGACGCTGGTTTCGGTGCCCATCGCACTGACGCTGGGCATTTGCGCCGCCATGTGGCGCGGGTCGATCTTTGACCGCGTGGTTTCGATCCTGACGATTTCGGTCATCTCGGTGCCCGAATTCATGGTCGCCACCTTGTCGGTCCTGATCTTCGCGGTCTGGCTGGGCTGGTTGCCGGCCCTGAGTTATGGCGTCGACGTCGACTCCTGGTCGGCGGTCCTGCGCGCCTATGCCATGCCGGTGATCTCGCTGTCTTTTGTGGTGTCGGCCCAGATGATCCGGATGACCCGTGCCGCGGTCATCGAGACGATCAACACGCCTTATGTCGAAATGGCGTTGCTCAAGGGGGCGTCGCTGCCGCGACAGGTCCTGCGCCATGCCTTGCCGAATGCGCTTGGCCCGATCGCAAATGCGGTGGCCCTGTCGCTGAGCTATCTTGTCGGTGGCGTGATCATCGTCGAGACGATCTTTAACTATCCCGGTGTGGCCAAGCTGATGGTCGATGCCGTGTCCACCCGCGACCTGCCGCTGATCCAGTCCTGTGCCATGATCTTTTGCGTCAGCTACCTGTCGCTGATCACCCTGGCGGATGTGATCGCGGTGCTCTCCAACCCGAGGCTGCGCAGATGACCCCTGTTTCCGAAACCACCCGCGTATCCGAAGACACCAAGCCCAGCGGTCCGACCTTTGTTTTCAACTGGGTTGGGCGCGTCGGTCTGGCTGTGATCCTGTTCTGGGCGCTCGTGGCCCTCGCCGGGCCTTTCCTGTCGCCTTATCCCCCGGGCGAGATCGTCGACTGGGACTATTTCGGTCCGGTGTCGTCGGACTACTGGATGGGCACCGACTATCTGGGCCGGGACATCTTTTCCCGCATCATCATGGGCGCGCGCTATACCGTCGGCATCGCGCTGGCCGCGGTGACGCTGGCCTGTACCATCGGCGTGGTCCTGGGCATGATCGCGGCCGTGGCTGGCGGCTGGTTCGACATGATCCTGTCGCGCTTTCTGGATGCCTATAACGGCATTCCCTCGCTGCTGTTCGGCCTTGTCGTCGTGGCCGCCGTGGGGTCGTCCATTCTGGTCCTGGTGCTGACGCTGACCGCGATCTACATGCCGGGATCCTACCGTTTCGCGCGGGCGCTGGCCGTCAACATCAACACGATGGACTTTGTCACCGTGGCGCGTGCCCGTGGCGAAGGAACGCCCTACCTGATCACGCGCGAAATCTTTCCCAACATCCTTGGGCCGGTCCTGGCGGATCTGGGCCTGAGGTTCGTGTTCATCGTCCTGGTTCTGTCCGGCCTGTCCTTCCTCGGGCTGGGCGTGCAGCCGCCCAATGCCGACTGGGGGGCGCTGGTGCGCGAAAATATCGAAGGTCTCAGCTTTGGCGCGCCGGCAGTCATCTTTCCGTCGGTTGCCATCGCCTCGCTGACCATCTCGGTGAACATGTTCATCGACAACCTGCCAACCCGTATCCGTGACAGGAGTGAATGATGACCGGGACACACACCAAGCCCCCCCTCGTCAGCGTCCGTGATCTGAAAATCGGGGCGGTCACGGATTCCGGCCGCGAAGTCGAGATCATCAAGGGGGTGGAATTCGACATCGCCCCCGGTGAGATCCTGGCCCTGATCGGCGAATCCGGGTCGGGCAAGACCACCATCGCGCTGTCGCTCATGGGGCATACCCGGACCGGCTGTTCGATCGATGGCGGCCAGATCCGTATCGGGGACAATGACGTGACCGCGATGAGCCGCAGGGCCCGCGCGCGGATACGCGGAACCGAGGTGTCCTATGTTCCGCAATCCGCAGCGGCGGCCTTCAACCCGTCCAAGCGGATCATCGACCAGGTGATCGAGACGACGGAAATTCACAAGCTGATGCCCAAGGCGCAGGCGCGGAGCAAGGCCGTCGAGCTGTTTCGCGCCCTTGCGCTGCCCGATGCGGACACCATCGGAAACCGGTACCCGCACCAGGTCTCGGGCGGACAGTTGCAACGCCTCTCGGCGGCGATGGCCCTGATCTCTGATCCGCAACTCGTGATCTTCGACGAGCCGACAACGGCGCTGGACGTCACCACCCAGATCGAGGTCCTGAGGGCGTTCAAGTCGATCATGGCCCAAGGCGGCTGCGCCGGGGTCTATGTCAGTCACGATCTTGCCGTGGTGGCGCAGATCGCCGATCGGATCGTTGTCCTGCGCGGTGGAGAGGTTCAGGAGGAAGGCACCACAGAGCAAATCCTGACGGCGCCGACGCACCCCTATACCAAGGAACTGCTGGCCGCCTTCGAACCTTCGCCGCACCAGTCTGTGGCCATCGCGGAGGCGGAGGACCAGTCTCCGATCCTCGAAGCGCGGAACCTCTTTGCGGGCTATGGCGCGATGCGCAATGGCGAACCTGCGGCCAAGGTTCTGCAGGATGTGTCCTTTACCCTGGAGCGGGGACGCAACCTCGGCGTGATCGGTGAATCCGGGTCCGGAAAATCGACCCTTGCCCGGGCGCTCGCGGGGATCCTGTCGCCCTATTCCGGCGAGGTGCTGCTGGACGGCCACCGGCTTCATCCTGATCTCACCGGGAGAAGCAAGGAAGACCTCCGCCGGATGCAGATCGTTTTCCAATTGGCGGACACGGCGCTGAACCCGGGGCATTCGGTCGGCAATATCCTGGCCCGTCCCCTGACATTCTATCATGGGCTCAGGGGCAAGACGCGCGAAAAGCGGGTCATCGAGCTCTTGGACATGGTGCATCTGCCCGCGAACATGCGGCACCGGGCCCCCAGTGAATTGTCCGGCGGGCAAAAGCAGCGGGTCAACCTGGCAAGGGCGCTGGCGGCGGAACCGGAACTGGTGCTCTGTGACGAGATCACATCCGCGCTGGATACCGTTGTTGCCGCGGCAATCCTGGATCTGCTCAAGGAACTGCAAACCGAACTGGGACTGAGCTATATGTTCATCAGCCACGACCTTTCGACGGTCGAGGCGATCTGCGATGACGTCCTGGTCATGTTCAAGGGCGAGGTCGTAGAGGCCCTGCCTGCGCACGAGATGTCGGAATTTGCGACACATCCCTATTCGCGGCTTCTGATTTCCTCGATCCCGCGGCTGGACACCGGCTGGCTTGCCGGGCTGGAACAGGATCCCGAGCTCATTGCGCAATTCGCCAACCGATAAGCGGGACCGGCGGCGCGCCTGCGCCGTCAGATCCTGTCGCTGAACAGGTCGGTCAGGGGAAGCTGGGTTTTCACGAATGGGGTCTTGATCACGACGAAGCTGAAGTACTTGTCGATGCCGATGTTCCGGTCAAGCAGGGCCTCGATGGTGCTCTGATAGGTCGAGATCGACGAGGTCACGAACTTTGCAAGATAGTCGTACCCGCCCGATACCAGGTGGCATTCGACGCAGGCCGGCACGTTTTCCAGGGCGTCCTGGAACCGCGCGAAGTCAATCTGCCGGTGGTTTTTCAGTGTGAACTCGGTAAAGACGGTCAACGTATCGCCAAGGCTTGCGATGTCAATCAGGGCGGAATAGCCGATGATGTACCCGGCTTTCTGCAGTTTCTTGACCCGCATCAGGCAGGGTGAGGGCGACAGGTTGACCAGTTCCGCAAGTTCGACGTTCGTGATGCGGCCATTGCGTTGCAACTCGGCCAGAATCTTGAGGTCGATGGGGTCCAGCTTGTACCGGGGTGTCATCTGCTATCCTTGGCCTCCTGGCGCATTGTGAACGTCAGGCGCTCTTTATACTCAAGCACATTCTATCCGAACTCTCGTCTGACAGCCGGTATCTGGCACAAGCGACTGGTCCGGGTCGAAAAGGGTTCGCAGAACACCCGGAGACAGCCATCCCAGTGGGGCAAGGTGTCGAAATCCTGACCTCACGCCGCGAACCGCCTGATGTCGAATGGTGTCAGCGGGGTTTCGCAAGAACCGGTTGCGATCAGTTCAGCCATCGCATCCCCGACACCGGGGCCAAGCTGAAAGCCGTGGCCGCAAAACCCGAAGGCGTGGAACAGGCCCGGCGTCGTGCCCGATGGCCCCATCACCGGCAGATCGTCCGCGACATAGCCTTCGCAGCCCGACCATTGCCGGATCACCGCCACGTCTCGAAGGGCGGGCAAGAGCCTGACGCCCTTGTGCAGTTGCGTGGCCAGGCGGGTGTGATCGACCTTGGCGTGACCCGTTTCGGGATCGACCGGGACCCGGGCAACGCCGCCACCAAAGACGATATTGCCCCGCTCGACCTGCCGCAGGTAGGCGCCGATGTCCTGTGACCACATGCCGACGACGGGCAGGATGCGATGGGGCAGGGGCTCTGTCACGGCCATCTGTGGGCCAAACATGGTCAATGGAACGTCCTCGCCGAACTGCGCCGCGACAGCCTTGCCCCAGGCCCCCGCACAGTTGAGAAGCATGGCGCTTTCCAGAACGCCCCGGTTGGTCCGCAGGGAGAACCCGCTTTCGGTCCTGGAGATGTCGCGCACCTGGGTCAGGGGCATCACCCGCGCCCCGAGACGCTCTGCCGCCGCCGCAAAAGCCGGAGACACAAGGCGGGGGTTGGCCGATCCGTCCCTTGGGGAGAATGAGGCGCCGATGGCATCCGCGCCAAGCCCGGGAAACTGGCGGCGAACCTCTTCGGCCCCCAGCTCTTCGATGTCCAGCCCCCAAGGGCGGGCCGCTTCGGCAAACCGCCGCATGTCCTCTTGGCTGGCGGTATCGAAGATCAGGCGCAGGTGCCCGGTGGCGCGAAATTCGACATCGTGGCCCAGAAGGCTCTCGGCCTCGGCCCAGAGCGCACGCGACCGATGGGCCAGCGGCAATTGCGGCAGGAAGCGCCCGGTGCGGCGGATGTTACCGAAAGAAGCCGTGGTGGCCCCCGCGCCGATTGGCCCGCGATCGACCAGCGTAACGGACAGGCCGCGCCGCGCCAGGAAAAAGGCGGCGCTGGTTCCCATCAGGCCTGCACCCAAAACGATCACATCCACGATCAGCCCCTTTCCCGCGAGAATTCTTCCGGCTCAGCAGAGCGCACGGAGTGCTCCTGCGTCAAAGATCGGTTATGACATAGAGCATAAGGCAAACTTATGGAGTGGACATGCGCGCACGGCAGCTAGAGGTCTTTACAGCGGTGATGCGGGTCGGAACCGTGACCGGGGCGGCGGAAGTGCTGAACATCTCGCAACCGGCGCTGAGCCAGATCCTGCTGCATTGCGAGGATGACCTGGGGTTCAAGCTCTTTGCCCGGGAAAAGGGCCGATTGCGCCCGACGGCCGAGGCGCTGGAGATCTATCCAGAGGCGGAACGGCTGTTTTCCGGGCTGGAGGGCCTGCGCCGCAAGACACAGGACCTCCGGTTGGGGCGGGCCGGATTGGTCCGTGTTGCGGCCTCGGTCCCGCCGGCGATGTCTGTGCTGCCAGAGATCCTTGCCGGATACAGGGCGCGGTATCCTGACGTTCTTTTGCGGTCTCATGTCGCCCCGATCGCGACTCTGATCGCAATGCTGCGCGCAGGGGACGCCGCGCTGGCGCTGGCTATGGACGACAAGGCGCCACCGGACATCGACGTGGAACGCTTGGGGGCGACGACGTTCTGCTGCCTCTTGCCAGAGACGCATCCTCTTGCGGCGCGGGAAACCGTCTCTTTTGCCGATCTTGCGGATCAGACCCTGATCTCCTACCGCGCCGCGACCCGTCCCCGGGACGAGTTGGACAAGGCCGCGCAGCGGCAGGGCCGCGCCTTTTCCGCGCAACTTGAAATCGAGGTCTCCATATCCGCGGTCGGCTTTGTGCAGGCCGGGCTGGGAATTGCGGTTGTCGATGCGCTTTTGCCTTGGGGACAGTTCGACGGGGTCACGACCCGCCCCCTGCACGACGGGCCGGCACTGCCTTTGTCCCTGCTGACGCTCTCGGGCAAGGCGCTGTCGCGCGCCGAAGAGGGGATGCGCGACGAGATCCGCAAGTTCAGCAAGATGCGGCTGCCCTCACTTCCATAAGTGCGGCTTATAGCAGGCCGAGACATGGGTCTTGGACCTGCATCGTTCCTTCTGGTGGGCTGTGCGCAAAGCACTGACCCCTTGGAAAGGACGTTTCAAATGGATGGCGCAGGACAGCCGAAACCCGACTGGAAGATCGGGGTCGATATCGGCGGGACTTTCATGGATTTCTGCGCGCTCGAGACCGTCTCGGGCCGCGTTGCCTCTCTCAAGGTGCTGACGACGCCGGACAATCCGGGGACGGAGTTGCTGGACGGGATACGCCTGCTGACGGAGCGCGAAGGGCTGGACCCGGCCTGTGTGACGCGTTTCGTGCATGGCACCACGGTCGGCATCAACACCATCATTCAGCGCAAAGGCGCAAAGCTGGCGCTTGTCACCAATGCCGGGTTCGAGGATGTGATCGAACTGGCGCGCCTGCGGATGCCGGATATGTATTCGCTGTTCTGTCACAGGCCGGATCCGCTGGTCTCCCGCGACATGGTTTTCGGGATCAAGGCCCGGATGCGGGCGGATGGCTCCCAGCCGGATGCGCCCGATGCCGCCGATGTGGCGCGCGTCGCGGCGCGGGCCAAGGCCGCCGGGGCCGAGGGCGTCATCGTCGCGCTGCTGCACAGCTGGCGGGACGACGCGCAGGAGGCTGCGGTCAAGGCGATGATCGCCGAGGCGGCCCCGGAGCTTTTTGTCTTTACCTCTTCCGAGGTCTGGCCAGTGATCCGGGAATATGAACGCACCTCGACCGCGATCCTGAACGGCTACGTGCATCCGAGGGTTTCCGGATATCTCGGTGCGTTGGAGTCCAACCTTGACTCGCAAGGTGTCCCCGCCCTGGCGATGCTGACCCGGTCCAACGGCGGTCTGATGAGCGCCGCACAGGGGCGCCGCGATTGCGTGTCCATGCTGCTGTCCGGCACTGCCTCCGGTGTGATCGGGGCCTCGTGGCTGGCGCGTCAGGCCGGAGAGTCGCGGGTGCTGACGCTGGATATCGGCGGCACCTCTGCCGATTTCGCGCTGATCGTCGACGGAGAGGTCCAGTATGGCACCGACGAGCAGGTCGGTGAGTTCCCGCTGCACATCCCTTCCGTCTCGGTCAGTTCCATCGGCATCGGGGGCGGATCCATTGCCTCGCTGGATGCACAGGGCGTGCTGCGCGTGGGGCCGGAATCCGCCGGGTCAAATCCCGGTCCGGCCTGTTATGGCCGGGGCGGCACCCATGCGACCGTGACCGATGCGATGGCCGTCTGTGGCTGGCTGGGTCATACGGAAATGGCCTATGGCCAGTTGACGATGAATGTGGACCTGGCGCGTGAGGCGGTTGCTGGCCTCGCCGACCGTTTGGGCCGCAGCGCCGAAGAAACGGCGCAGGCGATCATTGATATCGCGGTGTCGGAAATGTTCGTCGAGGTCGAAAAGATGGCCTCGCGCAGCGGCGTCGATCTGCGGGACTTCGCGCTCATGCCGTTTGGCGGTGGCGGGCCGATGCTGGGCGCCTTCCTGGCGCGGGAGTTGGGATTGGCCCGGGTGATTGCGCCCCGCAGGCCGGGCGTTGTCTCGGCCCTCGGGGGGCTTGTGGCGGATCTTCGCGGCGAGTTCATCCGCACGGTCTTTGCTCCGCTTGATACCGACGCCCTGCCGGGGCTGAGGGCGGATTTCCGGGACCTTGCGGATGAGGGTCGTGCCTGGCTGGAGGCACAGGCCTATCACGGACCCGCAGAGCTGCGGCTGTCCGCCGACATGCGTTACGCCGGGCAAAGCTACGAAATCGAGGTCCCGCTGGAGGCCGACTGGCTGGAGGCGACCGACCGTATCGCGCAGGCGTTCCACGACACCCACCTGCGGATCTACGACTTCCAGGATCCCGAAGGCCAGATCGAGATCGTGAACCTGCGCCTGTCGGCTCTTGGCGCTACGTCCAAGCCGCAGTTTCCTGCCAGTTCCGGACCGGTGATGGAGGCGCCTAGCGCGCGTCACGTTCCCGTCTGGCTGGACGCCTGGAAAGAGGTTCCGATCTATGACCGTGCCCAGCTTGGCAGCGGGGCCACCTTTGACGGACCGGCCATCGTGGCACAGGAGGACACGACCTTTGCCGTGCCCTCCGGCACCCGCGCCAGCGTCGACAGCCACCTCAACATTCAACTTGAGCTAGGGGAGTGAGCCACATGTCCGACAAGATGACCCTGCAGGTGCTGGCGAACCATGCCCGCGCGGCGGCCGAGAACATGGCCCACACGTTGCACCGCACCGCCCATTCCGCCTTTGTCAAGGAAACCCAGGACTTTACCGTCCTTCTGATGGACAAGGCGGGAGAGACATTTGCCGTGCCGATGGACCTTGGGGCGACATGGTATCCGGGGCTGTGCCACGGACCGGCGATCGAGATGATCGACGATTATCGCCCCGGCGACGTGGGCTTTACCAACGATCCATACTCCGGCCACGTCGCCATGCACACGCCGGATACGCATCTGTGGAAGCCGATCTTTGCCGAGGATGAGATCGTCGCCTGGGCTGGCGGGCATATCCACAACACCGACATGGGCGGCGCCGTCCCGGCGTCGCTGTCGCGGTCGCTGACCGAGGTCCATCAGGAAGGCATTCGCTTCCCCCCGATGAAACTGGTGAACGAGGGGGTGTTCGACCAGCAGATCCTGCGGATCATGCAAACCAACGTACGCAAACCGGCGCTGAACATCGGCGACATGAAGGCGCTTGTCGGCGCGTTGAGCACCGGGGACCGCAAGGTTCAGGCGATGATCCAGCGCTTTGGCAAAGCGGGGTTCATGAATGGCGTGCAGGCGCTGAAGGACCGGTCTGAGGCGCAAGCTCGAGATATCCTGACGTCGATCCCGGACGGCGAATATGTCTTTGCCGACTACGCCGACGAGGATAGCGACGAGGCAAACCCCTGCCGCCTGAAGCTGACCCTGCGCATCACCGGCGACAGCGCCGTTCTGGATTTCACCGGGTCGGACCCGCAATTGGCGTCTTCGCTGAACGTGCCCTCGGGGGGGAATCCGCGCCACACGATCCTGCTGGTCGGGGTCTATTATGTTCTCTACACGCTCAACCCGCAGCTTTTGCTGAACAGCGGCATGACACGGCCCTTCACCTGTATCGCGCCGCAAGGCACGGTCCTCAACCCGGTTGAACCTGCCGCCGTGGGCATGCGGTCGCTGACCTGTGCGCGCCTGCGGTCGGTGATCTTCGGCGCGTTCTCGCAGGCCGTGCCCGAACGGATGCCGGCCGCGCCCGCCGGAAACAACTGCATTGTCAATGTCATGACCCGCGATGAACGCTCGCAAAAGACGGTGATCGCGGCGGTGAACCCGGTGGTGGGCGGCGGCGGCGGGATGCCCCATCGCGACGGCACCAACGGATCGGGGGCGGATGCGGCCTACCTCAAGAACACGCCGATCGAGATCACCGAAACCGAGGTGCCGGTGGAGTTCGTGAAATACGGCCTGGCCCGGGACAGCGGCGGGGCCGGGTACTGGCGGGGTGGCCTTGCGACGGAAATGGCCTTTCGGGTCTTTGCGCCGGACACGCGGATCACGGCGCGCAACCGGGACCGCTCGTTCTTTCGCCCCTGGGGGGTGCTGGGCGGCCATGCGGCAGGTTTGTCGGACATGATGATCAACCCCGATACGCCGCAGGCGCGACCGCTGGGCAATGTCGATACAGCGATCCTGGAGCCGGGGGACGTGCTGGAAATCCGCTCTGCCGGCGGCGGCGGTCGCGGTGACCCTCTGCAGCGCCCGGCGGAGCGTGTCGCGCTGGATGTGTTGCGTGGATACGTCTCCAGTGAGGCGGCACGGACCGCCTACGGCGTGGTGATCACGGATGGGACGGTCGACGAAGCCGCAACCGCGGCGCTGCGCAAAACCATGTCTCCGCACAAGGACCATTTCCATTTCGGCCCCGAGCGCGAGGGCTACGAAGCCCAGTGGACACCCGATGCCTACGATCTGCTCACCCGGATTCTGGCGGATCTGCCCATTCACTGGCGGTTCTTCACCAAGACCGAAATCTTCCGCCGGATGACGGACCGCGTCGGGGCAGATGGCGTCGCGGCAGCCTTTGCCGAGACCTGTGAGAGGTTCCCGGCGCTGCCCGCCCCGGCGGGATGGGCCGAGGCCGCGGAATGACGGGCCGGATTGTCCGGCTGGCCGAAACGGCGCGTCCCGAGGTCCGGTTTACCTTCGACGGGGCCGCGCTGACCGGGCTGGCCGGGGACACGGTCCTGACCGCGATCTTGCAGGCGCGCGGCGACCTTCGGCCCTCGGAATTCGGACCGGAGCGGCGCGCGGGGTTTTGTCTGATGGGGGCCTGTCAGGACTGCTGGATCTGGCAAGAGCAGGGTCCGCGTTTGCGGGCCTGTTCGACGCCTCTGGAGGCCGGCATGGCCCTGCTGTCCGAGGCGCCCGGGCATTGGCCAGCGGGTACCGCGCCATGAGCCGCATCCTGATTGTCGGGGCGGGGCCGGCGGGCATTCGCGCGGCAGAGAGATTGGTCGAGGCCGGGCTGCATCCGGTGATCGTGGACGAGGGCGCGCGCGCAGGCGGGCAGATCTATCGCCGCCCCCCGGCGGGGTTCACCCGAACGGCGGCGCAGCTTTACGGCTCGGAAGCCGCCAAGGCCACGGCGTTGCACAGCCGGTTTGACGCCATGTTGACCGCGGGTCAGGTGACCTGCCATGCGCGCAGTTCGGTGATCGCGCTCAGCGCGGGGGTGGCGCATGTCACGGGGCCAGAGGGTGCGCAGCAGATCGGTTTTGACAAGCTGATCCTTGCCACCGGGGCAATGGATCGGCTGGCCCCTGTTCCGGGATGGCAAAGCGCGGGTGTCTATAGTCTGGGTGCCGCGCAGATTGCGCTTAAATCCCAGGGTGTTGCGCTGGGGGCGCGCATGGTTCTCGCCGGATCGGGACCGCTGCTGACCCTTGTAGCCTCGCAGCTGATCCGGGCCGGGGCGCAGGTCGCGGCGGTGCTCGACACGGCACCGCTTGCCGATCAACTCGCGGGCGGTGTCGGCATGGCGCTGGCCCGCCCTTGGGTGACTTTGCGCGGGGCGCTGATGCGCGCGCATCTGCGGCGCGTTTACCATGCGGCGGTGCGGCTGACAGGGATCGAGAGTGATGCCAACGGGCCGACGGCGGTCTGTTGGGTGGACAGGGCTGGGCGCGCGCGCAGCACGCCTTGCGATGCGGTGGCGCTTGGCTGGCATCTGCGGGCGGAAACCCATCTGTCTGACCTCGCCGGAGTCTCGATGCGCTGGGATCCGCAGTTTCATCAATGGCTTCCGCAGGCGGATGACTACGGGCGCGCGGCGAAGGACGTCTACCTTGCCGGGGATGGTTTGCGCATTCTCGGGGCGGATGGCGCGGAACTGGCCGGAAAGCTGGCGGCCACTGCCTGCCTCCAGGATCTTGGCCGTCCCGCGCCCGATGTGGCGCAGGACCTCAGACGCCTGCGCCGGATGCAACGGTTTGCCAAAGCGCTGCAACGCGCCTTTCCCTGGCCCGCCGACATGCTGCGCAGCCTGCCGGATGATGCCATTCTGTGCCGCTGCGAAGGTATCAGCGCCGGCGATCTGCGCGATGCTCTGCCGCTTGCCGGGGCGGATGCCAACCGCGGCAAAGCGCTGTCGCGGGTGGGCATGGGACGTTGCCAGGGGCGTTATTGCCAGTTGGCCGGGGCAGAGGTGCTGGCCGCAAAGGCCGGTGTGCGTGTCGCGCAGGTCGGCCGCCTGCGCAGCCAGCCGCCGGTGCGTCCGGCCCCGATAAGCGCCTATGTCAGTGACACCCGGAAGGACGGCGCCGAATAAACTGCCGCCGCGCGCCTTCATGAAGCGGATGATGCTGTGCGAATGGCACCTTTAGCAGGTGTTTTGGTCCGGTTTGCAGGAGGATGCAGGCATCCCTGTCATCAAGAGGTTGCCGATGTCCTTTGCCTTTGATCCCGCCGTTCTGACCCTCCCGGGCGCCCATTTCATCGGCGGGGCCTACGTCGAGGCGCCCTGCACAATCGACATTCTCTCCCCTTCGACAGGTGAGGCCGTGGGCGCCATTCCTTGTGCCGGTGCAGATACCGTCGACCAGGCGGTCAGAACCGCGCGCGAGGCGCTGGAGCGGTCCGGATGGGCGAAGATGCGGCCACGGGACCGCCGCAATGCGCTTTGCGCCTGGGTCGACTTGATGGAGGCAGAGGCCCGGACGCTGGCGGCGCTGGAGGCGGTCTGTTCCTCTCGTCCCTTCGCTCAGGTCGTGACCGGCGATATCCCCGTGACCGCCGAGCAGATCCGCTTTTTCGCCGAGTTCGCCGACAAGGAAGGCGGCACCCTTGCACCGGTCTCAACGGATCATTTCGGCTATGTCTCGGACGAACCATACGGCGTCATCGGGGCCATCACGCCGTGGAACTTCCCGATTTCCATGGCGGGCTGGAAGCTGGGCCCGGCCCTGGCCGCAGGCAATGCGGTGGTCCTGAAACCCTCTGAAATGACGCCATATTCGACGCTCTACATGGCGGAACTGGCCGTGCGGGCGGGTATTCCAAAGGGTATCCTGAACATCGTGCTGGGCGACGGGCCGACCACCGGGGCCGCGATCACCGGTCATGCGGGCATCGACAAGGTGTCCTTTACCGGATCGACCCGTGCTGGCGGGGCCATCATGGAGAACATCGCGCGTACCGGCATCAAGCCGATGACGCTGGAGCTGGGCGGCAAGAGCCCGATGCTGGTCTTTGCCGATGCCGATCTCGATCTGGCGGCCGATTGCCTCGATCGCGGGATCATGTCGAACGCCGGTCAGGCCTGCGTGTCCGGCTCGCGCATGATCGTGGCCGAAGAGATTGCCGGGGCGCTGGCCGACAAGCTGAAGGCGCGGTTTGCCCGGTATCGCCCTGCTCACACCCTCGCCATGCAGCCTGGATTTTCGCCGATCATCTCGGAAAAGCAGCTTTCGCGGATCGACAGCATTGTGCAGGCGGCTGCGGGGCAGGGGGCAGAGGCGATCTGCGGCGGTGCCCGTTTCGATTGTGACGGCAGCTATTACCAGCCCACCCTGATCACCGGCGTTGATGCCGAAAGCCCTGCCGTGCGTGAGGAAATCTTTGGCCCGGTTGCGAGTTTCCAGACCTTTACCACCGAAGACGAGGCAATGGCTCTGGCCAGCCACCCGACCTATGGTCTCTGCGCGGGGCTGTTCACGCGGGATCTCAGCCGTGCGATGCGGCTGACCCGCAGGCTGGAGGCGGGGACCGTCTGGGTCAACCGCTATGGTCGTTCGCGTGATCACATCCTGCCGACAACAGGCTGGAAATCCAGCGGTCTCGGCTCTGATCTGGGGCGCGAGGCCTATCGCGCCAACCGGCGGACCAAGTCAGTGCTGATCGACCTGTAACCGGCCCTCAACCGTCCCCATCAAGGAGAACCACATGACCACCTACAAACTTGCGCTTGTCCCCGGGGATGGGATTGGTGTCGATGTCACCGACGCGGCGATGGCCGTTCTGGATGTCGCGGCCCGCCGCTTCGGATTCTCGTTGGAGACCGAGACTTTCCCTTGGTCCTGCGATTTCTACCTCAAGACCGGTGCGATGATGCCCGAGGATGGCATCGACAGGCTGCGCCGCTTTGACGCCATTTTCCTCGGTGCCGTGGGCTGGCCCGACACCGTTCCGGATTCCGTCTCGCTGCACGGTTTGTTGCTGCCGATCCGCAAGGCCTTTGACCAATATGCGAACATCCGGCCGCATCGTCTGTTGCCCGGTGTCGAAGGCCCGCTGAAGGCCTCGGCCTTCGATATTCTCTGCATCCGTGAGAATACCGAGGGCGAGTATTCCGGGGCCGGTGGCCGTGTTCACCAAGGCAAACAGAACGAGGTCGCCGTTGAAACCTCGATCTTTACCCGGTCCGGCGTCGAGCGCATCCTGCGGTTCGGGTTCGAGCAGGCCAAGGCCCGGTGCGGGCACCTGACCTCGGTCACGAAGTCCAATGCGCAGAAATATTCCATGGTGTTCTGGGATGAGGTCACGCGGGAACTGGCGGCGGAATACCCGGAGGTGACGGTCAGCCACATGCATATCGACGCGATGGCGGCCAAGATGGTCATGGCACCGCAGGACCTGGACGTCGTTGTGGCCTCGAACCTCTTTGGTGACATTCTCACCGATCTTGGCGCCGCCATTCAGGGGGGGCTCGGCTTTGCCGCTTCGGCCAATATCTGCCCCGACCGCTCTGGTCCGTCCATGTTTGAGCCGGTGCACGGCTCTGCCCCCGATATTGCCGGGCAGAACATCGCCAACCCGATCGCGGCGATCTGGTCCGGGTCGCAAATGCTCGACCATCTGGGCGAGGCGGAGGCCGCCGCCGCTGTTCTGCGCGCCGTTGAAGCAGCCACCGCGCAAGGCATCGGAACCCGCCCGGGACAAAACACCACCGATGACATCACCAAGGCGATCTGCGCCGCACTGGAGGCATGACCATGAATATCCAAGACACACCGACCCCCGATCTGCGCGGTTTGCTCTCTGACCCCGACCTCTTCCGCGAGGCGGCCCTGATTAATGGCAAATGGCTGGAGCGGGCCGATATGCCGGTGCTGAACCCGGCCACGGACAGCCCCGTTGGATATATGCCCGACTGCACTGCGGACGAAACCAGCGCCGCGATTGATGCCGCTGACAAGGCGATGGCGGGCTGGCGCAAGCGGTCTCATCTGGAGCGTGCCGACATCCTGATGCGCTGGTATCAGCTGATGCTGGACCATGCGGACGACCTGGCGATGATCCTGACGGCGGAGCAGGGCAAGCCGCTGGCCGAGGCCCGGGGCGAAATCCAGTATGGCGCGTCCTTCGTGCGCTGGTTCGCCGAAGAAGCGCGGCGGATCAACGGACAGATCATCCCCTCGCCGGTGGCCGGCAAGAAGATCCTGGCGATGAAAGAGCCGGTCGGTGTTTGTGCGATCATCACGCCGTGGAATTTCCCGAATGCGATGATCACGCGCAAGGTCGCGCCGGGTCTGGCGGCGGGCTGCACCATGGTCATCAAACCGTCTGATTTCACGCCCTATTCGGCGCTTGCCCTCGGCGTTCTGGCGGAGCGCGCGGGCATTCCGGCGGGGGTGCTGAACATCTTGACCGGCCGGCCCGAGGCAATTGGCGCGACCCTGACCGCATCGCCCGTGGTGCGCAAACTGTCCTTTACCGGATCGACGCGTGTCGGCGCGCTATTGGCGGAACAATGTGCGCCGACGCTCAAGAGGATGTCGCTGGAACTGGGCGGGAATGCGCCTTTCATCGTCTTTGACGATGCCGATCTGGACGCGGCGGTCGAAGGCGCGATGGCGTCCAAGTTCCGCAACGGCGGTCAGACCTGCGTCTGTGCCAACCGGATCCTCGTGCAATCGGGAATCCACGACGCCTTTGTCGCCGCCCTGGCCAAACGCGTCGACGCGCTCAAGGTCGCGGACGGGACCGAGAGCGGCGCCGAGATCGGCCCGATGATCAACGCGGCGGCGATCCGCAAGATCACCACCCATGTCGAGGATGCCCTGGGCAAAGGCGCTGAGCGCGCCACGGCGCAGCGCAGTCTGGGGGCGCAATTCGCCGATCCGGTGGTCCTGACCGGCGCCACGTTGGACATGCAATTGGCGGGTGAGGAAACCTTTGGCCCGGTGGCGCCGATCTTCCGCTTCGAAACCGAAGAAGAGGCGCTGACCATCGCCAACGGCACGCCGTTCGGGTTGGCTGCCTACTTCTACACTCAGAACATGGCCCGGGCTTTCCGCGTCGGAGAGGCGTTGGAGGCTGGGCTGGTCGGGCTGAACACCGGCCTGCTCAGCCATGCCGAGGCGCCTTTTGGTGGCGTGAAGGCCTCGGGTCTCGGACGGGAAGGGGCACAGGAAGGCATCGAGGAATACCTGGAAACCAAGGCCTTTCACTTTGGCGGGCTGGATAGTTGAGACCAATCGGCGTCGCTCCGGGATACTGCGGGCTTCGGACAGGGTAAAACCTTGCCGGACCTGGATCCGGGGCGGAGGCTTTTTTCCTCGAACGGTGATCCCGGTTGGAATGCTCTTCTCCGCTCGCTGCCGCGACAATAGGAGCGGCCAAAGCGGGTGTTCCTGTCAGGTTGCCGACCGGGTCGTACAGATTGGATGCCAAGACGGCGGATCAAAATCCCCCCTTTCGAGCCGGGGAGGCGCTACCGGAACCTCTCTGACAACAATGCCTCTATCCCTCAGGTGACAAGGCTGCCGGCACTGTCACAGCATCCATGCGTCAGCCGTCCGTCTGCGCTGTTGTCACGACCCGGGTTCCCCAGGATTGGCAGGCCGTGGCGAGGCCGGGGGGCAGCGGTGCATCGGTAAAAAACGCGTCCAGGTCAGCCAGCGAGGCGATCCGCGCAGGGGCACTGCGAGAGAACTTGGTGTGGTCTGACACCAGGAAGGTCTTGCGCGACTGTCGCAGGATTGCCTGGCTGACGCTGACTTCCTGGATGTCGAAATCAAGCAGGTCGCCATCGCGGTCCAAGGCCGAACAGCCGATCACTGCCAGGTCGAACTTGAACTTGCGGATCGTCTCGGCGGCGAGATTGCCGATCAAGCCGCCGTCCGACCGGCGCAGCTGTCCGCCTGTCACGATGATCTCGCAGCCGGAATTGCCCGCGAGGATGTTGGCCACGTTCATGTTGTTCGTGACCACCATCAGGTTTTCATGGTGCTTCAGCTCTTCGGCCACGGCCTCGGTCGAGGTGCCGATGTTCAGGAACAGGGAGATGCCGTTGGGGATCTCTTCGGCGCAGGCGCGGGCGATGGCGCGCTTGGCCTCCTGGTTGAGCGACCGGCGTTCGCCGTATTCGATATTGGTCGTGCCCGAGGGCAGGACCGCGCCGCCATGCACCCGTTCCAGCCGTCCGGCCTCTGCCAGCTCGGTTAGGTCACGACGGATGGTCTGCAGTGTGACACCGAAATGCGCGGCGAGCCCTTCGACCGTCACCTTGCCTTCGCGGCGCGCGATGTCGAGGATATCAGGTTGCCGGAAGGATTGGGACACGGTCGGGGCTTTCGGGTCTGGGCGTCTTTTGTGTGATACGGTCCAGCCTTCCCCGAAACGCGCGAAAAGACAACCGGTCGGATCTGGAAACGCCCTTCCTTGGTTCGCTTTCTGCAAAAGCGAAACCTTTTGAGGCTCGAATTTTTGTGAAAATCTGAGGAATCGAACAAAAACGAACAGTAATATGTTGCCCGGCGCAAATTTCTTGTTCATAACTGTCGTAGAGACGCGCATGGGGGGATTCGCGTGGGACGACCGACAGACAAGACGGTTTCTGACCTGTTCATCATCGGCGGTGGCATCAACGGATGCGGCATCGCGCGGGATGCGGCGGGGCGTGGATTGTCTGTCACCCTGGCCGAGATGAACGACCTTGCTTCGGCGACCTCCTCTGCCTCGACCAAGTTGTTTCACGGCGGGTTGCGCTATCTCGAATACTTCGAGTTTCGGCTGGTGCGCGAGGCGCTGATCGAGCGTGAGGTGCTGCTGCGGGCGATGCCGCATATCAGCTGGCCGATGCGCTTTGTACTGCCATATCATAAGGATATGCGGTTCGACTCTGAAACGCCGACGTCGAAGCTGCTTGGCCTCTTCATGCCCTGGATGAAGGGGCGGCGTCCGGCCTGGCTGATCCGGCTGGGGCTGTTCCTCTATGACAACCTTGGGGGGCGCAAGATCCTGCCCGGGACCACAACGGTGGACCTGACCAGGAGGGCGGAAGGGGCGCCGCTGGAAGACAGGTTCGAAAAAGCCTATGAATATTCCGATTGCTGGATCGAGGATTCCCGTCTGGTGGTCCTGAACGCACGCGACGCAGAGGCGCGCGGCGCGCATGTCATGACGCGCACCAAAGTGCTTGGCGCGAGTTGCGAAGATGGTCTGTGGCGCATCGAAACGCGCAATACCGAAAGCAATGCGACCCAAACCCATTACGCGCGGATGTTGGTCAATGCCGGCGGTCCCTGGGTGGGCGATATCATCCAAACCAAGGCGCGGCTGAACTCTCGCGAAGGCGTGCGCCTTGTCCGGGGCAGCCACATCGTGACCAAGCGGCTGTACGATCACGACAAGTGCTATTTCTTTCAGGGGACGGATGGGCGGATCATCTTCGCCATTCCCTACGAGACGGATTTCACCCTTATCGGCACCACCGATGCCGACCATGACGATCCGTCCACGAAACCCGAGTGCACGCCCGAAGAACGCGACTACCTGCTGAATTTCGCCAACCGCTATTTCAAGCGCGACCTGGTGCCGGAGGATGTGGTCTGGACCTATTCCGGTGTCCGCCCGCTCTATGACGATGGGGCCAGCAGCGCGACGGCGGCCACCCGGGACTATACGCTGAAGGTCGATACCAGTGCCGGCGCGCCGATGCTGAACGTCTTTGGCGGCAAGATCACCACATATCGCCGGCTGGCAGAAAGCGCGCTGGAGAAAATCGGCACGCAGCTTGGGGTCACCAAGGGCGCCTGGACGGCAGGTGTGCCCTTGCCCGGCGGGGATTTCCCGGTGCGCGGAGTAGAGAGCCTGATCACAGATCTCAAAGCCTCCTATCCCTTCCTGAGCGAATTCTGGGCCAGGCGGCTGGTGCGGGCCTACGGGACGGAGGCGACCAAGGTTCTGGGGGACGCCAAGGAGGCCGCCGACTTGGGGCGCGATTTCGGCGCGACCCTGACCGAGTCCGAAGTGACCTGGCTGATGACCCATGAATACGCCCGCACCGCCGAGGACGTGGTCTGGCGCAGAAACAAGCTGGGGCTTCGGCTGGATGCCGGTCAGATCGAGGCCCTGGATGCCTGGATGGCCCGCAACCGTCACAGCACGCCCGCAGCAGCGGAATGAGGAGGAGGACCCGATGACGCTGGAACTGAAAGGCGTATCGAAGACCGTGGAGGGGCAGGTGCATATCCACCCCACGGACCTGATGCTTGAAAAGGGCACGATGAACGTGCTGCTTGGGCCGACCCTGTCGGGCAAGACATCGCTGATGCGTCTGATGGCGGGGCTGGACGTTCCGGCGACGGGGCAGGTGATCTGGAACGGCGAGGATGTGACCGGCCAGCGCGTGCAGGACCGCAAGGTGGCGATGGTCTACCAGCAGTTCATCAACTACCCGTCGATGAGCGTCTACGACAATATCGCCTCTCCGATGAAGCTGATGGGCGCGGACCGCGCCGAGGTCGACCGCCGCGTGCGCGAGACCGCGGACCTGATGAAGCTGACACCCATGCTCGACCGCAAGCCGCTGGAACTGTCCGGCGGCCAGCAGCAGCGCTGCGCGCTGGCGCGGGCGCTGGTCAAGAACGCGGGGCTTGTGCTGCTGGATGAACCGCTGGCCAACCTGGATTACAAGCTGCGCGAGGAGCTGCGGGTGGAAATCCCCAAGATCTTCGAGGCATCGGGCAGCATCTTTGTCTATGCGACCACCGAACCGGAAGAGGCGCTGCTGTTGGGCGGCAATGTCGCCACGCTGTGGGAAGGGCGTATCACGCAGTTCGGACCCACGCCATCGGTGTACCGCCAGCCGATCGACGCCACCACGGCGCGGGTGTTCAGCGACCCGCCGATGAACTTCCTGCAGATCTCCAAGACCGGCGATCGGATCATGTTCGGCGACGGGCAAAGCGCGGCCGCGACGGGCAAGATCGCCGAGCTGGCAGATGGCCGGTACACGGCTGGGTTCCGCCCCAATCACCTGGAAATCGGCAAGCATGCCCCGGATGCGATGGAGTTCAAGGCCGGGCTGAACGTGACCGAACTGACCGGGTCTGAAACCTTTGTGCACCTCGATCACCACGGCGAGCGCTGGGTCGGCCTGATCCACGGCGTGCATGACCTGACGCTGGGCGAAGAGCTGAGCGTCTGGCTGGACCCGCGCCATGTCTACATCTTCGGTGAGGACGGCCAGCTGGTCGCACCCGCCGCCTATGCGCTTGCGGCCTGAGGGGGACAGAATGGCCAAGATCACGCTCGACAACCTGGCGCATTCCTATCTGCCCAACCCGGCCAGTGAGGACGATTTCGCGCTGAAGGAGCTGAACCACGACTGGGAGGATGGCGCCGCCTATGCGCTGCTCGGGTCCTCGGGCTGTGGGAAATCCACGCTGCTCAACATCATTTCGGGGCTCTTGCACCCCAGCCAGGGACGTATCCTGTTCGACGGCAAGGACGTGACGGGCGCGCCGACGGCAGAGCGCAACATCGCGCAGGTGTTCCAGTTCCCGGTTGTCTACGACACCATGACCGTGCACGACAACCTGGCCTTTCCGCTGCGCAACCGTGGCCGGGATGAGGCCTATGTGGCCGAACGCGTGCAGGAAATCGCCCGCATGATCGGCATGGAGGACATGCTGCGCAAAAAGGCGCGTGGCCTGACGGCAGATGCCAAGCAGAAGATTTCGTTGGGCCGCGGCATGGTGCGCAAGGACGTCAACGCGCTGCTTTTTGACGAGCCGCTGACCGTGATCGACCCCCACATGAAATGGGAACTGCGTACCCAGCTGAAAAAGCTGCATCACGATTTTGGCCACACGATGATCTACGTCACCCATGACCAGACCGAGGCGCTGACCTTCGCCGACAAGGTGGTGGTGATGTATGACGGCCGCGTGGTGCAGATCGGCACGCCCGAAGAGCTGTTCGAGCGGCCCGAACATACCTTTGTGGGCTATTTCATCGGCTCTCCGGGGATGAATGTCATTCCGGCCAAGGTTGATGGCGACAAGGCCTATATCAACGGCTCTTTCGTTGAGTTGGCGCAGGGGTACGGGGGCCTGAACGGCAAGGTCGAGATCGGCGTGCGGCCTGAATTCGCCCGTCTGAGCCAGACCGAGGGCCTGCCCGTCAAGGTGCGCCGCGTCGAGGACGTGGGCCGCCACAAGATCATCCGGGCCGAGTTCTTTGGCACCGACATCAACATCATCGCCGGAGAGGACGAGCGCGTGAGCGCCGACATGAACCGCGTCACCTTCGATGCGGGTCACGTCAACGTCTATGCCGATGACTGGCGCGTCGCACCCTCCGGTGCGCAAAACGGACCTTTGGGGAGTGCGGCGTGATGGAAAAGACAGTCAACCAGAAGGCATGGTTCCTTGTCCTGCCGGTTCTGCTGCTGGTGGCCTTTTCGGCGGTGATCCCGCTGATGACAGTCGTCAACTATTCGGTTCAGGACACGTTCGGGAACAACCAGTTCTTCTGGGCCGGTCTCGAATGGTTCAAGGAAATGCTGGAATCCGAGCGCATGTGGAACGCTCTTGGCCGCCAGTTGATGTTCTCGGGCATCATCCTGGCCATCGAGATCCCGCTGGGTATCTTCGTGGCGCTCAACATGCCCAAGGGCGGTTTCTGGGCTTCGCTCTGTCTTGTGCTGATGTCGCTGCCGCTGCTGATCCCCTGGAACGTGGTGGGGACGATCTGGCAGATCTTCGGCCGCGTGGACATCGGCCTCTTGGGCTACACGCTGGATGCGCTGGGCGTGAACTACAACTATACGCAGGACACCGTTGCCGCCTGGATCACCATCGTCGTGATGGATGTCTGGCACTGGACCTCGCTGGTGGCGCTGCTGGCTTATGCCGGGCTGAAATCGATCCCCGACGCCTATTACCAGGCGGCCAAGATCGACCAGGCGAGCCGCTGGAAGGTGTTTCGCTTCATCGAGCTGCCCAAGATGATGGGCGTGCTGATGATCGCCATCCTGCTGCGCTTCATGGACAGTTTCATGATCTACACCGAGCCTTTCGTCGTCACCGGCGGCGGCCCCGGCAATGCGACAACGCTGCTCTCGATCGACCTGGTCAAGATGGCGCTGGGACAGTTCGACCTCGGCCCCGCGGCGGCGTTCTCGCTGATGTATTTCCTCGTGATCCTGCTGATCAGCTGGGTGTTCTACACGGTGATGGTCAACCTCGACAAACGGGAGGGCTGAGTGATGGCCGACGTGAGTGCAAACCAATCGACGGCGCGCAGGGGCTCGCTGCCCCGGATCAACAGCCGGGCCGTGGTGATGACGCTGTACCTGCTGTTCCTGCTGCTGCCGATCTACTGGCTCTTGAACATGAGCCTGAAAACCAACACGGAGATCCTGAACGAGTTCACGCTCTGGCCGCGTGACCTGACCTTTGCCAACTATGCCACGATCCTCACCGATCCGGCCTGGTACATGGGCTACGTCAACTCGCTGATCTACGTGGTGATGAACACGGTGATCAGCCTCGCGGTGGCTCTGCCGGCGGCCTATGCCTTTTCGCGCTATCACTTCATGGGCGACAAGCACCTGTTCTTCTGGCTGCTGACGAACCGGATGGCGCCGCCAGCCGTCTTTGCGCTGCCGTTCTTTCAGCTCTATTCCTCGGTCGGTCTGTTCGACACGCATATCGCCGTGGCCCTGGCGCACTGCCTGTTCAACGTGCCGCTGGCCGTCTGGATCCTTGAGGGCTTCATGCGCGGGGTGCCCAAGGAAATCGACGAGACCGCCTATATCGACGGCTACAGCTTCGGCTCCTTCTTCGTGAAGATCTTTACCCCGCTGATTGCCAGCGGCATCGGGGTCGCGGCCTTCTTCTGCTTCATGTTCTCATGGGTGGAACTGCTGCTGAGCCGGACGCTGACCACGGTGGATGCCAAACCCATCGCCGCGATCATGACGCGGACACAGGGCGCGTCGGGCATCGACTGGGGCGTGCTGGCGGCGGCGGGCATCCTGACCATCGTGCCGGGCGCGCTCGTGATCTACTTCGTCCGCAACTACATCGCCAAGGGCTTTGCCCTGGGGAGGGTGTGATGACAGCCGCCGCAAAGGCGCGCATGCGCCAGACCCGAACTCGGGAGGGCCATGAAGCAAGCCTGACAGTCGCACTCCAAAGCATCGGCATCGCCTGCGTCGCGACCGTTCCAACGAAGGCCCTCCCGGGGGGGAGGTCGGGCCTGGCGCATGCGCGCCGGTTGCACCGCTTGGCTTTCATTTCAAAGGAGACCTGACATGGACTGGATGGCATGGACCTGGCCGACCGCGATCTTCTTCATGGTCATCGCCACGCTGCTGATCACCTTCACGGTGCTGGCGATCAAGTTCCCGGAAACGCCCCGGACGGGCATTCTGCGGATCGAGACGACGCGCGGTGACCGGCTCTTTATCACGCTTCTCGGCTCGGCCTTCATCAACCTGGCCTGGCTTGGATTGGTCGGCGCAAACCAACCTTACGCGCTGATTGTCTGCCTGATCTACGCCGCGGCGGTCTTCCGCTGGGTGTAGCGACGGGCGCGGGGCCGGGACCAGAGGAGACCCGGCCGCGATCTGCTTGTTCCTCAGTCAATGGTTCAAAATGGGAGGAAACCAACAAATGAACCTCAACCTCAAGACAACCACGGCAGCGCTGCTGATCCTCGCGGGTCCGGCCTTTGCCGACATGGACGCGGCGCGCGCGTTCCTGGACAGCGAGATCGGCGATCTCTCTGCCCTGCCGCGCGACGCCCAGGAAGCGGAGATGCAATGGTTCATCGACGCCGCAGCACCCTTCTCGGGTATGGAGATCAAGGTCGTCTCCGAGACCATCACCACGCATGAATACGAAGCCCAGGTGCTGGCCCCGGCGTTCACCGCCATCACCGGCATCAAGGTCACCCATGACCTGATCGGCGAAGGCGACGTGGTCGAGAAGCTGCAGACGCAGATGCAATCGGGCCAGAACATCTACGACGGCTACATCAACGACTCGGACCTGATCGGCACCCACTGGCGCTATCAGCAGGTGCGCAACCTGACCGATTGGATGTCGGGTGAAGGCTCCGACGTGACCTCGCCCACTCTGGACCTGGACGATTTCATCGGCCTCAGCTTTACCACCGGACCGGACGGCAAGGTCTACCAGTTGCCGACGCAGCAGTTCGCGAACCTCTACTGGTTCCGCTACGACTGGTTCAACGATCCCAAGAACCAGGAAGACTTCAAGGCCGCCTATGGCTACGACCTTGGCGTTCCGGTCAACTGGTCGGCTTATGAGGATATCGCCGAGTTCTTTACCGGCCGCGACCTGTCGCACATGGGTGTCGATGGCGACATCTTCGGCAACATGGACTACGGCAAGAAGGACCCCTCGCTTGGCTGGCGTTATACCGACGCGTGGATGTCGATGGCCGGCATGGGAGACATCGGTGAGCCCAACGGCCTGCCGGTCGATGAATGGGGCATCCGCGTCAACGACCAGAGCCAGCCTGTCGGCTCCTGCGTTGCGCGCGGTGGCGCCACCAACGCTCCGGCAGCGGTCTATGCCGTGACCAAGGCGATTGAGTGGCTGGAGAAATACACGCCCCCGGCTGCCGCGGGCATGACCTTCTCCGAGGCGGGTCCGATTCCGGCGCAGGGCAACATCGCCCAGCAGATGTTCTGGTACACCGCCTTCACCGCCGACACGGTCAAGCCGGGCCTGCCGGTGATGAACGAGGACGGCACGCCCAAGTGGCGCATGGCGCCCTCTCCGCATGGCGTCTACTGGAAAGAAGGCCAGAAAGTCGGCTATCAGGACGCCGGGTCCTGGACGCTGATGAAGTCGACCCCGGTCGACCGTGCCAAGGCGGCCTGGCTCTATGCCCAGTTCGTCACCTCCAAGACAGTGGACGTGAAGAAAAGCCATGTCGGCCTGACCTTCATCCGCGAATCCACGGTGCAGCACGACAGCTTTACCGACCGTGCGGACAAGCTGGGCGGCCTGGTCGAGTTCTACCGCTCGCCCGCGCGCGTGGCCTGGTCGCCGACCGGCACCAACGTGCCGGACTACCCCAAGCTGGCACAGCTGTGGTGGCAGAACATCGGTGACGCCATGTCGGGCGCAAAGACCCCCCAGCAGGCACTGGACGCGCTCTGCGCCGACCAGGAACGCGTGCTGGAGCGCCTTGAGCGTGCCGGTATCCAGGGTGACATCGGTCCCAAGCTGAACGACGAGCGTGACGCCGAATACTGGTTCGACCAGCCCGGCGCGCCCTATGCCAAGCTCGACGACGAAGACGAAGAGCCCAAGACTGTCAGCTACGATGAGCTGATCAAGTCCTGGCAATAAGCCTTCCTCCCCGGTCGGGGCCCTTCGGGGCCTCGACCACCCCATTTTTCCCAGATAAACGGTGCTGCGACAGCGCAGCCTGAAATCGCTTTGAGGAGAGGCGGTCATGACCCATATCCTGGCCATCGATCAGGGCACGACATCCACCCGCGCCATCGTCTTTGATCCATCCATGTCCGTCGTCGCCTCGGCGCAAGAGGAATTCCCCCAGCACTACCCGGCTTCGGGCTGGGTCGAACATGATCCGGCGGACCTCTGGGCCACTACCGCTGCCACCTGCCGCGCGGCTATCGAAAAGGCGGGCGGGGCAGGGATCGCCGCCATCGGCATCACCAACCAGCGCGAAACCACGCTGGTCTGGGACCGCAAGACCGGCAAGCCCATCCACAATGCGATTGTCTGGCAGGACCGGCGCACCGCCGACCTGTGCCGTCGCCTGAAGGATGAAGGGTTCGAGGACGCGGTGACGGGCCGAACGGGGCTCTTGCTCGACCCCTATTTCAGCGGCACCAAGCTGGCCTGGCTTCTGGAAAACGTGGATGGCGCCCGCGCCCGGGCCGAGGCCGGAGACCTTTTGTTCGGCACCGTCGATACCTGGCTGGTCTGGAACCTGACCGGCGGCGCGGTGCATGTGACCGACGCCACTAATGCCGCGCGCACAATGCTCTATGACATCCGCAAGGGCAGCTGGTCACAGACGATCTGCGACCGGCTGGATATTCCCATGTCGATGCTGCCAGAGGTCCGCGACAGTGCCGCCGATTTCGGCGAGACCCGACCGGACCTGTTTGGTCGCCCGATCCCGATTCTGGGGATCGCCGGAGATCAGCAGGCGGCCACGGTGGGGCAGGCCTGTTTCGCGCCGGGCATGTTGAAATCCACCTATGGCACGGGCTGTTTTGCCCTGATCAACACGGGCGACAAACCGGTCCGCTCGCAGAACCGCCTGCTGACCACCATCGCCTATCAGCTGGACGGCAAGCCGACCTACGCGCTCGAAGGGTCGATCTTCATTGCCGGGGCGGTGGTGCAATGGCTGCGCGACGGGTTGAAGATCATCCGCGAGGCGAAAGAGACCCAGCCGCTGGCCGAGCGGGCGGATGACGCGCAGAACGTGGTGCTTGTACCTGCCTTTACCGGGCTGGGCGCGCCCTACTGGAACGCCGAGTGCCGCGGCGCGGTTTTTGGCCTGACGCGCAATTCCGGCCCGGCCGAACTGGCGCGTGCGGCATTGGAAAGCGTGGGCTACCAGACCCGCGACCTGCTGGCGGCCATGCAGGCGGACATGGGCGGGGTCAGCGATGCCGTCCTCAGGGTGGACGGGGGTATGAGCGCGTCCGACTTCGCCATGCAGTTCCTGTCCGACATCATCGGCGCCAGGGTCGACCGGCCGCAGGTACTGGAAACCACGGCGCTGGGCGCGGCATGGCTGGCCGGTCAGCGCTCCGGGATCTACCCGGAGCAGGCCGAATTCGCGGCAGGCTGGGCGCTGGAGAAAAGCTTTGCGCCGGCGATGGACGAAGCGACGCGGCAGGACAAATACGCCGCCTGGCAACGCGCGGTCGAGGCGACGATGCGTTTCTGAGACCGTTCAGAGCGGGACTGTCTGCGCAGCCCCGCCGCGTCGGTAGAGGGCTGCCGGGCTCAGTCCTCCGCCTCATCCAGAACCGCGCTGTCGCGGTCGGCCATCTGCGCCAGCTTGATCTGCATCAGCACCGACATTTCGTCGTAGTTGGTCCATTCATCGACGATACGGCCGTTCTTGATGTGGAAATGGCTCATGCCCATGATCTGCACCCGCTTGCCGGTGGGGGCGCCCAGCTCTTCCATCACGCCCCAGCCGAGGTGATGACCCTCGACCAGCCAACGTACGGCGACCTTGGTGCCGCCTTCCTCGCAGGGGACCGAACAGATGTGCTGCGGCATGTAGAACCCGTCCGGCACGGTGGCATAGAGGCCGACCGTCTGGTGCGTGACGGCGCCGTGGCCGTACAGCTCTTTCATCAGCGGGCCGTGGTACTGGACCGTGGGGGCATAGACGTCCCGGATCTTGCCGAACATGCGCTTGTTGTGGATCTCGTGCAGCCATTCCAGGATCTCGCGTTCCAGGTCCGTGTTGGCAATCTCGGTGTCAGGCGCGGTCTCGGGCGGGTACTGGCCGATGAGCCGGCGGTTTTCGCCCATGTCCACGGCCAAAAGGCCCTTTTCGAAATAGGGGCGGGCCAGGGTTTCGGCATAGGCCTGCGCGTCCAGGCCGATCTGTTTCACTTGCGCCATGCTGTCGACCACCAGCCATTCGCGGTAGATCATGTTCTCGTAGATCATGCAGTCTGCGATGGTGCGGGCAACAAAGGTCCGGCCAGTGGGTTTGCCATAGATGCCCGGCTGGCTGTGGCGCCCTGTGCCGGTGACAAGGTGCGAGGTGTAGAACCCGTCGTCCTCGTTGCCGTTCCAGATCACCTGGGTGGCCATGCCGCGGCGTTCGGGCAGCATGAACATCCGCCGGATCGTGTCATGGACCACGTCCTCGCGGTTATAGATCGTGCCGGTGGCGTGATAGACGACGCAGTTGTGCGTGTAGTGGGTATAGATCAGCCCCACGTCGCGTTCGTCCCAGATGCGATGCGTGCAGCGGACGATGTAATCCACGATGTCGGTATAGATCGGGTCGAAGCCCCGCATCGGCTGCGCGCGCTCGCGGTCTTCGGGGACGAGGTCGACGAAGTCGCGGCGCTCGACCTGCAGCACCGATGCCGGGGGGGTCTTGGGCGTACCATTGCCCCCGGGGGTCGTTTCGCTTGCGGGCTGGTCCTTCGTGGCCATCTCTCTGTCCTGACGTTGCGGGTTCACTTTCGCGGAATGAAGCACGCTATGCATACGATTGCAACCAAATCGTCACTCCAGCCCGGCGCCCCGGCGGAAATGGCTTTGCATGCGATCCATGACGTCGACACCCATCTGCATCAGCAGGTCGAGGATATCGAGCGGCACCCAGTTTTCGCGAATCAGACCCTGGTGGTGCAGGTAGAAATCCATCACCCGCATCATCACCGGGCGCCCCGTGGCCGCGAGCCCCAGGAAATCCGGGCCGTCATGGGTGGCGAAGACGCTGGGCCAGCCGCCGGTCACCGAGTAGGGGCCGTCGCCCACGCGGATATAGTGGCCGCCCTTGTGCTGTGCCTTCAGTTCGGCGATCTCATCCCATTGTCCGCCGCCCTTGCGCCCGGGAAAGGCGCGGCGGAAAGGCAGCTGGTGATAGTCGACAAAGCCCTGCAGGCCGCGTGTCGTCCCGATGCCGGACGGCCCGTACCACATCATCCTGGGGTGCCAGTGCTCTTTCTGCGGCATGGTCAGAAGTCCCTCGCGGCCATGCTCTCCGAAATCGTCATAGGCGGCCAAAGTGCCATGCATGGCCAGCGTTTGCGCAATACTGGCCGCACCTTGCCCCGGGTCCTGCGGGGTAAAGACCAATCCGTCGCCGCTGATTGGTCCGGGCCACATGCCTTCCGTTCCCAGGCTGGGGGCCAGCGGCCAGAAGCCGGCCTGCCGGATCACGTCCAGTACATCCCACAGGCAGTTGGTCTGAACGATCTTGCCGTCCCGGATTTCGTGCACCTCGCCGGAGCGCAGGTAGATGGGGCGGCCGGTTGCGGGAATGGTCAGCCAGTCCTGCCGGAAGGTGCCGCAATAGTGGCCCATCATGGCGACATAGGTGCGGCCCTCGTACGTTCCGCCCATGACGATCAGGTCGCGCCGTTCAAGGTCGGGCAGGGCGGTCATCAGGGGCCGCCAGAGCGAATCGGCAAGGAAGTCCAGCCCCGCGCCCTCGTTCATCGGGTGGGCGGCGCGGACCTCGACCTCCGGGTGATAAAGCGCGGCGATCCGGGCGCCCAGATCCTTCTCTCCACCTTCGCAAAGTGCGGACAGGTCCTTGTGCAGATTGATTTTCAACGCGGTGATGTCAGTGGTCATCCTGGTCTCCTTTGCGGGCATTCTGGTGTTCTCAGGAATTTATTGCAATCGTATTCAGTGATTGCTACGGTAAAGGTGTTCCGGACACGGGTCCGGGGCGACGCAAGGCAAAGAAACATGACAAGCGCGCCACCCCGGACGGCAATGGGGCTGGGCTGTAAATCGGGAGGCCGTCCGGGTGGCCGGAGGGTGCGCACTGTTCCAACAGGAGAGATCGGAATGAAGTTCAATGTTAGGGCAACGGTCGCCGCGGGTGCGTTGATTGCATCGGCGGGTGTCGCCTGGGCCGACTGCGGCATCGAGAGCGGGTCTGTCCGCATTCTGTCGAATGACTTCGACGCATTGCACGCGGTGGCCGACTGGGCCGCGAAATGTGCCAGCGACAAGGTCGAGGTCACGAAGAACCACACCGAGGAACACAAGAACATCCAGGTGCCCGCGCTGACGACCGACCCTGCCAGCTATACCGTTGCCGTCGTCGCCACCAACTCCATCGTGCCGCTGCTCAGCGACGGTCTGATCCGACCGCTGGACGAATACGTCGAGAAATGGGGCGGCCAGCTGCAGGACAGCCAGAAGATCGTCGTCGACGGCAAGATCATGGCGATCGCCTTCATGGCCAACGCCCAGCACATGTTCTACCGCAAAGACCTGCTGAAAGAGCACGGCATCCCCGTGCCCACCAGCTACGCCGAGATGTTCGCCGCTGCCGAAAAACTGCGCGAGGCGGGCGTGATGCAGACACCGATTTCGTCCAACTACATGCCCGGCTGGAACATCGCGGCGGAGTTCGTGAACACCTATCTTGCCACCGGCAACGACTTCTTCAAGCCCGGCAGCGCCGAACTGGCGATCGACAACGAGGACGGGCTTCTGGTTCTCAACAACATGAAGAAGATGCTGGACTACATGAGCCAGGACTGGGCCACCTTCGACAGCAACACGCAAAAGCCGATCTGGGAGGCGGGTGAAGCGGCTCTGTCGATCTCGTGGGGGTCGCGCGCGGGTGCCTATATCGCCGATGACAACCCCGCGCCGGAAATCGCCGCCAATACGGCCTTTGCCGCGGCACCCACGATCGGGGACTACACCATTCCCTCGGCGGCTCTGTGGTGGGATGGGTTTACCATCGCCAAGAATATCTCGGACGAGGATGCCGAGGCGTCTTTCCGCGCGATGATGAACGGTCTGTCGCAGGATATGCTGGCGGCCAACATGGACGCGGCGGTCTGGCTGATCGACGGCTATGAGCCGACCCCCGCCGCCAACGGGGTGATCGCCGACCTGCAGGCCGGCGCGCGGCCCTATCCGATGCTGCCCTACATGGGCCTGTTGCACACTGCGCTGGGGGATAACCTGGCCGAGTTCCTGCAGGGCAAGGAAAGCGCGGAACAGGCGCTGGCGGATGTGACCGCTGCCTATACCACCGCCGCCACCGAAGCCGGCTTTCTGGACTAGGGACGCTCCGGCCGGGGTCGCCGCTGGGCGGCCCCACTCACCCCAATCAGCGGAACGGATGACCTCGTGCCCCTGTCGGGCGCGACAAGGGGGAAGTCATGCCTCACAAGACGTTCATGGCCTTTATCTGGCCATCACTCCTGGCGATGGTTCTGTTCATCGCCCTGCCGATCCTCTCGGTGGGCTACCAGTCGCTTTTCATCGAGCACAAGCAGATCCTAATCGAGGCCGAAACCTGCGGGCCGTTCGGCTGCAACAAGGAGGTCGCGGTCGATGTCGAGGCGATGGCCGAACTGCGGGCCGAACAGCCCGCAGGGCGGTTCAACGGGTTGGGGACCTATACCAACGCCAGCCATCTGGCCTTTGACGAGATCGGCGAAATCTTTGCCACAAGCGAGAATTTCGGCCAGATCCGCACCCGGATCATGAACCTGCCCTTCTACAAGGCGCTGATCTTTACCCTGGCCTATACCTTTATCGTGACGCCGCTGGTGATCATCCTCGGCTTCATCATCGCGGTGGTGGTCAATTCCATCCCGAAAATGCTCAAAGGGCCGGTGATCTTCTTCTCGCTGCTGCCGATGCTCGTGACGCCGCTGGTGGGATCGCTGGTGCTGTTCTGGATGATCGACAGCCGGGGCATCATCGGGGCTGGGTTGCAGGCGCTCTTTGGCGATCCGACCCTGTCGCTCAAGGCGTCGCCGACGCTGACCTGGGTCACGCTTTTCGTCTACGGTGTCTGGCACTCCGCGCCCTTTGCCTTTGTCGTCTTCTACGCGGGCTTGCAGACAGTGCCCAAGGACACGCTGGAATCGGCGATGGTGGACGGGGCCAGCCGGTGGGAGCGGGTGCGTTTCGTGACCATACCCTACCTGATGCCGCTGGCGACCTTCATCGCGCTGATGCAGCTGATGGACAACTTCCGCATCTTCGAGCCGATCATCGGTTTCTCGGCCGCGGCCAGTGCTACCTCGCTCAGCTACCTGATCTACAACGATCTTCGCGCTGCTGAATCGCCGCTCTTCGGCTCTGCCGCGGCGACCTCGATGCTGACCATCGTCGGCGTCATCATCCTGCTGTTGCCGGTGCTGCGCCGCAACTGGCGCGAATTCAACCGCAAGACCTGAGGGAGGGCCGGTCATGTCCGATCTTGCCAACAAGAAACCGCCATCGCTGGTGGCCCTGTCGACGCTCTTTGTTCTGTTCTGGCTGGTTGTTGCTGCATTTCCCTTTCTCTGGACGATGTGGGGCTCCTTCAAGGTCGAGGGCGACTTCTTTTCCCGCGCCGACTGGATGAACGCGATCACCGGCCCGGTGACGGAACGCCAGCATGGCGGACCCTTTACGTTGGACGGCTATCGCGGCGCCTGGGTCGAGCAGGAATTCTGGCGCGCGGTGGTCAACACCGGCATCGTCGTCTTCTTCACCGTGGTGATCTCGCTGACACTGGGCACACTGGGCGGCTACGCGCTGGCGCGGTCGGGGTTCAAATACACCTTCTGGCTGCTGATGGCGGCGCTGGTGTTCCGGGCGATGCCGCATGTGACACTGGTCTCGGGCTACCTGCTGCCCTTCTTCCAGATGAACATCTGGGGTTACCTGCCCACGACAATCATTGTGCTGGTGGCGATCAACCAGCCCTTCACCCTCTGGATGCTGCACAGCTTCTTCCTGTCGATCCCCAAGGATCTGGACGAGGCGGCGATGGTCGATGGCTGCACGCGGTTCCAGGCCTTTCGCCTGGCGATCATCCCGGTGATGTGGCCGGGCGTGGTGACGACGGGGCTGTTCAGCTTCCTGCTCGCCTACAACGATTTCACCGTCACCTCGATGCTGCTCACGCAGGAAAACGCGACGATGATCCCCAAGATCAACTCCTTCCTCGGCTCGACCCAGGAAGAGGGCAAGGTGATGTATGCCGTCGCCGCCGTCGTCTCGGCCATCGTGCCGCTCTTCGTGCTCATCCTGTTCTTCCAACGTCAAATCGTGAGCGGCCTGACCGCTGGCGCCGTCAAGGGATAAGGGGCTTTCACAATGGCCAGACTGCAACTCAAGAACGTGAACAAGCGCTGGGGCTCCTTCGTCGGCGTGGACAATTTCGACCTCGACATCGCGGACCAGGAATTCCTTGTCCTGCTGGGGCCCTCGGGCTGTGGCAAGTCCACAACCATGCGGATGATTGCCGGGCTGGAGGATGTGACCGACGGCGAGATCTGGCTGGGCGACCGGGTGGTGAACAAGCTTGAACCCAAGGACCGGGATATCTCGATGGTGTTCCAGTCCTACGGGCTGTATCCGAACCTCAGCGTCTATGAAAACATCCGCTTCCCGCTACGGGTGCGCAAGGTGCCCAAGGACCAGCATCACGAGATGGTCATGAAGGCCGTCGAGATGGTCGAATTGCAGGATTTCATGGATCGCCGTCCGGCCGAACTGTCCGGCGGTCAGCGCCAGCGCGTCGCCCTGGGCCGCGCAATCGTGCGCAAGCCCACGGTCTTCCTGATGGATGAGCCGCTGTCGAACCTCGACGCCAAGCTGCGGGTCAGCACCCGGGCGCAGATCAAGAACCTGCAATCCAAGCTCAAGACGACAACCGTCTACGTCACCCATGATCAGATCGAGGCCATGACCCTGGCCGACCGCGTGGTCGTCATGAACAAGGGCAAGATCCAGCAGGTCGGGACACCGACCGACATCTACGACAACCCGGCCAACACCTTCGTCGCCAGCTTCATCGGCTCGCCAGCCATGAACCTTGTCGAGGGCAAGCTGGAAGGCGGCGTCTTTCAGGGCGACGGCATACGGGTCGAGGGTCTGCCAACCGGACCCTCGGGCAACATCACCCTTGGGTTCCGGGCGGAGGATGCCGAGATCGTCGATGGCCCGGGCGAGATTTCCGCGCCGATGTACTCCATCGAACTGCTGGGCGAGGCCTCGATGATCACCTGGCGGCTGGGCGGGGCGCTGGTCTCGATCAAGACCAACAAGGAGTACCGGGCCGAGATCGGCGACACGGTGAACGCGCGCATTCCCGCCGCGATCTGCCACCTTTTCGACACCGCAAGCGGAGAAAGGATCGCATAGCAATGACCCCAGAGGAGCAGGCCGAGGCGACCCGCCAGGTCATCATCCGCATGGAAGAGGCGCTGGGCGCCAATTCCAACGACATGGGCCAGCATTTCCACGAGGATTTCCGCTGGATGGGCAACCGGGGCTGCGGCACGAAACCGGGGCTCGACGCCTTTCGCCGCAATTGGCAATTGCCGCTGCGCGCCGCCTTTACCGAGCGGGACTACAAGACCGAGAAATTCATCTGCGAAGGCGAATGGGCGTCGTGTTTTGGCCATATCGAGGCCACCCATTCCGGCACCTTCATGGGCATCGCACCCACCGGCAAGCGGGTGACGATCCCCTACATGGATTTCTGGAAAGTGACCGAGGGGCGCATCACCGACAACTGGGTGTCGGTCGATTTCGCCTCTGTCCTGGCCCAGTTGGGCCGGGATGTATTCGATGGGCAGGGCTGGGAGCATTTCGACGACGGCACGCTCACGCCGCCCAGTGCAGAGAAGGAAGCGACATGACCATCACCTATCTCAAGCGCGGCAAACCAGAGGCCGACCGCGCCGAAGACGACGCGAAGACGGCTGCCGTCGTGGCCTCTACGCTCAAGGACATCGAGACCCGCGGCGATGCGGCAGTGCGTGAGCTGGCGGTGAAATTCGACAAGTATGACCGTGAGAGCTATCGCCTGACGCAAGGTGAGATCGCGGCGATCATCGCCAAGGTCAGCCCGCAGGACCTGGAAGACATCAAGTTCGCGCAGGAGCAGGTTCGGAATTTTGCGCAGGCACAGCGCGACTCGATGCTGGACATCGAGGTCGAGACGTTGCCCGGCGTGATCCTTGGTCACAAGAACATCCCGGTGCAATCGGTGGGCTGCTACGTCCCGGGCGGCAAGTTCCCGATGGTCGCCTCGGCGCATATGTCCGTGGCGACGGCCAAGGTGGCGGGTGTGCCGCGCATCGTCGCCTGTACGCCGCCGTTTAACGGTGAACCCAACCCCGGCGTGATCGCCGCGATGCATCTGGGCGGCGCGGATGAGATCTATGTGCTGGGCGGCATCCAGGCGGTAGGCGCCATGGCGCTGGGCACCGAGAGCATCGCGCCCGTTCACCTGCTGGTCGGCCCCGGCAATGCCTTCGTCGCCGAGGCCAAGCGCCAGCTTTTTGGCCGCGTCGGCATCGACCTCTTCGCTGGCCCGACAGAAACTATGGTGATCGCGGATGAAACCGCCGCCGATGCCGAGCTTTGCGCCACCGATCTGCTGGGGCAGGCGGAACATGGCTACAACAGCCCCTGCGTTCTGCTGACCAACTCGGAAAAGCTGGCCAAGGCAACACTGGCCGAGATCGACCGCCTGCTGGGGATCCTGCCCACCGCTGAGACCGCGAAGGTCAGCTGGCAGGATTATGGCGAGGTCATCGTCTGCGACACCTATGACGAGATGCTGCAAATGGCGGACGAGATCGCCAGCGAACATGTGCAGGTGATGACCGACCGCGACGACTGGTTCCTCGAAAACATGACCTGCTACGGCGCGCTTTTCCTTGGGCCACGCACCAATGTGGCCAATGGCGACAAGGTGATCGGCACCAATCACACGCTGCCCACCAAGAAAGCGGGCCGGTACACTGGCGGGCTCTGGGTGGGCAAGTATCTGAAGACCCACAGCTATCAGAAGATCCTGACCGATGAGGCCGCAGCCCGGATCGGCGCCTATGGTTCGCGGCTCTGCCTGCTTGAGGGCTTTGTCGGCCATGCGGAACAATGCAACGTCCGGGTCCGCCGCTATGGTGGGGTAAACGTGCCTTACGGCGCGCCTGCGCAAATCGTGGAGGCGGCGGAATGAGCCTGCCGCGCACACCGTCGTTGCGCCTCGACGGCAAGCGTGCGCTGGTCACCGGGGCCTCTTCGGGCATCGGTCAGGCCTGCGCCGTGGCGCTGGCCGAGGCGGGCGCGCATGTCATCTGCGCGGCGCGCGGGGCAGACCGCCTGAACGAGACCGTGGCGGAAATGCGGGCCGAGGGCTGGAGCGCCGAGGCGTTGCCGCTGGACATCGCCGACCTCTATGCGATGCAGGCCGCGCTGGCGGATCAACGGTTGGACGTGGTGGTCAATTCCGCCGGTCTCGCCCGCCACAGCCCGGCGCTGGAGACCACGCCCGAGGACTACGACGCGGTCATGGGCGTCAACCTGCGCGCGGCCTACTTCCTGTCGGTCGCGGCGGCGAAAGCCATGCCTGAGGGCGGCGGCTCGATCATTCATATCAGCAGCCAGATGGGCCATGTCGGCGGTATCGACCGCGCGGTCTATTGTGCGTCGAAACACGGGCTCGAAGGCATGATCAAGGCGATGGCCATCGAATGGGGCAAACGCCGTATCCGCATCAATTCGATCTGTCCGACCTTCATCCGCACGCCTTTGACCGAAGGCACCTTCGACAACCCCGAGCGCGTCGCCTGGATCCAGGAAAAGATCAAGCTGGGCCGGGTGGGCGAGGTCGAGGACATCATGGGGGCGGTGCTTTATCTGGCTTCTGACGCCTCGGCTCTGGTAACCGGCACCTCTATGTTGATCGACGGGGGCTGGACGGCGGACTGATGACAAATGAACGGGTGACATCGATACAGGTGGCGCGCCGCGCCGGGGTAAGCCAGTCGGCGGTGAGCCGGGTCTTTACCCCCGGCGCCAGCGTGTCCAAGGCGACGCGGGAAAAGGTGCTCAAGGCCGCCGAGGAACTGGGCTATCGGCCCAATGTTCTGGCCCGCGCGATGATCACCGGCCGGTCGCGCATTATCGGCCTGGTCGTCGCCTACCTCGAAAACCAGTTTTACCCGGAAGTGGTCGAACGCCTGTCCGTGGCGCTGCAGAATGAGGGCTATCATGTGCTGGTCTTCATGTCCTCGCCCACGGTGGGCGACGTGCAGGATGTGATGCGTGAAATCCTGGATTACCAGGTGGATGGCATCGTTCTTGCGTCTGTCTCGATGTCCTCGGTGCTGGCGCGCCGTTGCCACGATCACGGCATTCCCGTGGTCCTGTTCAACCGCGAACAGGACGACCCTGGCATGTCTTCCGTGACCACGAACAACTACCTCGGCGGACGCGAGATCGCCGCGCATTTCGCCGCCGACGGGCACCGGAAAATCGGTTACATCGCCGGGCTCGAAGAGGCCTCGACCCAGCGTGACCGCGAGGCGGGGTTTCGCGACGGGCTGGAAGAGGCGGGGCTTCCATTGGTCGCGCGCGAACTGGGCAACTTCGAATATGCCCGCACCCGTGCCGCCGCGCTGGAGATGTTCGCGGGGCGCGACTACCCCGACGCCGTCTTTGTCTGCAACGATCATATGGCCTTTGCCGTGATGGACGCGATCCGGTCCAAGCTGGGTTTGCGTGTGCCCGATGACGTGGCGGTGGCGGGCTTTGACGATGTGCCGATCGCTGCCTGGCCTGCCTATGACCTGACCAGCTATCGCCAGCCGATCAACCGCCTCGTCGCCCATACGGTCGACATCCTCCTGCGTCGGATCGCCGACCGCGAGGCCCCGCCCGAGCGCATCATGATCGACGGCGAGCTCAAACGGCGCGGCTCTACACGCAACATCGGAGAGACCTGAATGCGGGGGTTCGATCCGAAATGGCAGGACGTGCCGCATTTCATTATCGGCATCACCAAGGAGATCTGGGAGGATCGCGAGATCGGCTCGCTGCGGCACCGCTACGCGGATGGGCTGATCGTGCGCTCTCCAGCCTCTGTCGTGGTGGACAATTCAAACGTGATCGCCGCGACGATGGCAACGCTCGCCGAATTCCCCGACCGCGAGTTGCTGGGCGAGGACGTGATCTGGTGCGAGGATCCGGAGGGGGCGACGGAGACGTCGGATGCCTTTCTATCGTCGCACCGGCTGATCTGTACCGCGACGCATAGCCATCCGGGCATGTACGGCGCGCCCACCGGGCGGCGCGTGGCCTATCGCATCCTGGCCGATTGCGCGATCCGCGAGGATGCCGTCTATGACGAATGGCTGGTGCGCGACCAGTCCGCCATCCTGTCGCAGTTGGGCTTTGACGTGGTCGACTGGACCCGTGACCTGATCTCGCGCGAGGGTGGCCCGGAGGCCTGCGTGCCGCCGATGACCCCAGCGACGGATGTGGCCGGCCCCTATGACCGGCGCGGCAATGACTCTGAATGGGGGCAGCGCTATGCGGAGGTGATCAGCGCGATCATGGCCGCCGAGATGAACGTGATCCCGCGCGCCTATGACCGGGCTGTCAGCCTGCATTACCCCGGCGGTCAGGACGGGTTGGGCTGGGGCGATGCGGATCGGTTCTGGATGGGCCTGCGCGCGGCCTTTCCCACGGCTGACTTCCGGATCGAACATGTGATGGGCCGCGAGGATCCGCTGATGCCGCCGCGCGCCGCCGTCAGGTGGAGCCTGCATGGCACGCATTCCGGATGGGGCCGCTTTGGCCGCCCGACGGGGGCCGAGGTTTACATCATGGGCATCAGCCACGCGGATTTCGGCCCCTTCGCCGGCAGCGGCGCTTGGGGCGATCCCACAGTGCGCCGCGAATTCACCCTGATCGACGAAACTGCGATCTGGAAACAGATCCTCCTGCAAACCGGAGCACATGAATGAAGGGGTTTTCCGACAAGTTCAGCGATCTGCCCGACTATATCCTCAAGATCACCAGGGAGATCTGGGAGGATCGCGGGCTGGCCACGTTGCACCATTACTATGGTCGCGACATCCCGATGCGCTTTCCCTCGGGGTTGGTGACGGGCAATGCCGGTGTCATCGACGGCACACTGGCCACGCTGGCCGAATTCCCCGACCGGCAGTTGCTGGGTGAGGATGTGATCTGGTCCGAAGGTCCGGAAGAGGGGCGTTACCTGTCCTCTCACCGGCTAGTGACGATGGGAACCCATACCGGCCACGGTGCCTTTGGTGCACCCACGGGGCGGCAGTTTACCATTCGCGCGATTGCCGATTGTGCCGCCAAGGGGGACGTCATTGACGACGAATGGCTGATCCGTGACGTGGGGGGCATCGCCCGGCAGCTTGGCTGGGACCCGGTGGAGTACGCCCGCTACCAGATCGAGACAGAGGGCGGTCCGGATGCCTGCCAGCGTCCCTTCCACCCCAGCCACGACGTGCAGGGCCCCTATACCGGGCGCGGCAATGACAGTGAATGGGGGGCGCGGCTGGCCGATATCCTGACCCGGATGATGGAGAAGGATTTCACCGTCATCCGACAGGACTACGACCGCGCGGTGCGCACCGAGCACTGGGGCGCGCGCGGCGGCTGGTCATATGACTTTGCGGAAACCGACTGGATGCGCCTGCGGTCGTCCTTTCCGACCGCAACATTCGAGATCCATCACCAGATCGGTCGCTCGGACCCCGGTACGCCCAACCGCGCCGCCGTGCGCTGGTCGCTGACCGGCCCGCATTCCGGACACGGTTCTTTCGGCGCACCCACCGGGGCCGAGGTGCATGTCATGGGTATCACCCATGCGGAATGGGGCGAGTGGGGGCTGCGCCGCGAGTTCACCTTGATCGACGAGGTGGCGATCTGGAAGCAGATCCACCTGCACACCGGCGACGTCACCCTCCGGGCCGCACCGCAGACGGAGGCCGGATGACATCGGTTCTTTCATCCGGGACGGTCTGGCAGGGGGCTGAGAGCAGGGCGCGCGCCATGATGGCGCGTGCGCGCCGCCTGCGACCCCTGCATGGGTTCCTGGCCAGCCGTCGCGCGCGGCGGCTGAACAATCGCCCGCCCGGGGCGCTGAACAACTCCCATCGGATTTGTTCAACCCGCCGTGCCTGACAGCGCGCGGCAACCAGAGGAAGACCCACATGACACCGCAAGACATGTCCGCCCGCATCGTGCGCTACGGCGAGCTTCAACCCTGCAAGACAGCCTTCATCGACGCCCATACGCCCGGCTCGAACCAGAAGGAAAACTTTACCATCATCGGCGGCGGCGTATCCGAGTCGCCCGATCAGCACGTCCACATCACCATCCCGCACGGGTTCAACATCGGTGCCGCCGGTCAGCCGCCGAAATGCCGCAACTCGATGCACAACCACCGCACGGCAGAGGTGTTCTTCATCCTCTCGGGGCGCTGGCGCTTTTTCTGGGGCGAAAAGGGTGACGCGGGCGAGGTGATCCTTGAAGAGGGCGATATCTTCAACATCCCCACCAACATCTTTCGCGGGTTCGAGAATATCGGCACCGACTACGGGATGATCATGGCGATACTCGGCGGCGACGATGCCGGCGGCGGCGTGATCTGGGCGCCGCATGTGATCGAGGACGCCAAGGATCACGGGTTGATCCTGGGCGAGAACGGCAAGCTTTACGACAGCAAGAAGGGCGAGACCCTGCCCGGAGACGTGAAGCCCATGCCACTCTTGACCAAGGAGGAGTTGGCCGAGGTCGACTGCCCGACCACGGGCGACGTGATCGGCGGCTACGTCCGGCGCTACCTGGACATGGTGGCGCTGGCCAACGATGGCGCGGTCAAGGTGATCGGCGAGACCGGCATCATCCGTGACAAGCCGGGCTTCGAGGTGGATTTCCTGACCCGTGCCAATGCGACCGGGGAAAAACATGCGCATGACACGCCCTCGGTCCTGATGCCCGTCAAAGGGCATTGGCGCGTGGACTGGGATGGCGGCAGCGCCATCCTGGCGCCCGGTGATACCATGAGCGTGCCGGAAAACCTTGCCCATTCGGCGGTGCCCTCGATGACCGGCGAGGCGGCGATGTACCACGTCATCGCCACCGACGATCCGGCGGGCCGGACCTGGCAGGGCTGACCGTCAATGCGGGTCGTTTTCGCCTTTGCCCTTTTTGTGGGCCTGTCCTGGGCGGTGTCGGACATCCTGTCCGGTCATGCCCGGGATGCGCTTTTCGGGCTGGCCATAGCCCTGGTGAGCGGCGCGCTCTTGTGGCGCGATCTGCGAGACCCGGAAAAGACGCGCAAGGGCGGAGAAATGGCGAAGATCACCTTCACCTTTGAGCCGGGTGAGGGGATCGGCCCGCCGGGCACATATGCCCGCATCGACACCTACCGGCGGGCGGCCTGGTCCGTCGCGCTGGACCGCGCGCCGCGGCGCGAAGATCTGGACATGAACGGCATCGCGCGCCGTGGCTGGGTCTGGCTGGACGCGGACGGATTGCCGCAACGCGTCCGCATCGACAGCGGCATGACCTGGGAAAGCTGGCCGGTGCTGGGTGCCGTGCCTTTGAACAAGGAACTGAAACCATGAGTATTCTGTCGACGCATGTCGGGTCTTTGCCGCGCACCCAAAAGGTGGTGGATTTCATTTTTGCCCGCGAACAGGGGCAAGGCTATGACGCCGACGCCTTTGATGCCGCCATGTCCGAGGCGGTGCAGGACACCGTCCGCAAACAGGTTCAGGCCGGGATCGACATCGTCTCGGACGGCGAGACCTCGAAGATCAGTTACGCGACCTACGTCAAAGACCGTTACACCGGCTTTGACGGTGACAGCCCGCGCAACGCGCCCGCCGACCTGAAGCTTTTCCCCTCTTTCCTCAAGCGTATCGCCGACGATGGCGGAACGCCGCAATATGCGCGCCCCATGTGCGTGGGCGAGGTGAAATCGAAAGGGCAGGGCGAACTGGAAAAGGACATCGCCAACCTTAAGGCGGCGATGACAGCGCATGGGGTGGAGCGGGGGTTCATGAATGCGGCCTCGCCCGGGGTCATCTCGCTGTTCCTGCAGAACGATTTCTACAAGACGCGCGAGGCCTACCTGGCCGCGCTCGCCGACGCGATGAAGGCGGAATACGAGACCATCGTCGCCTCTGGCCTCGATCTGCAACTGGACTGTCCGGACCTTGCCCTGTCGCGGCACATGCTGTTCACCGATCTCAGCGACGCGGAGTTCGTCAAGGTGGCCGCCGCCCATGTCGAGGCGCTGAACCACGCGCTGGCAGACGTACCCGAGGACAAGGTGCGCATCCACATCTGCTGGGGCAACTACGAGGGACCGCATGTCTGTGACATCCCGATGGCGCAGATGTTCGACACGTTGATGTCGGCCAAGGCGCGATATGTGCTGTTCGAAACCTCGAACCCGCGCCACGGCCATGAATGGACCGTATTCCGTGACCGCAAGGATGACATCCCCGAGGGCAAGGTGCTGGTGCCCGGCGTCGTGGACACGACGACCAATTTTGTCGAACACCCCGACCTTGTTGCGCAGCGTATCCAGCGCTTTGCCGATATCGTCGGGCCCGACCGTGTGATCGCCGGGTCAGATTGCGGTTTCGGGACCTTCGCGGGTTTCGGCGCGGTCGATCCCGATATCGCCTATGCCAAGCTTTCGGCCCTGTCCGAGGGGGCGAAACGCGCCTCATGACCCCGCTTGTCCTGCTTCCGGGCATGATGTGCGACGCACGGCTCTTTGCGCCGCAGATCGCCGCGTTTTCCGGCACCCGTGCCGTGCATTGCGCGCCGATCGGTGGGCATGACAGCATGCAGGCACTGGCTGCGCATGTTCTGGCCCATGCCCCGCCGCGTTTTGCGCTGGCAGGGCTCAGCATGGGCGGCATCGTCGCGATGGAGGTCCTGCATCAGGCGCCCGACCGGGTGGCGGGCCTTGCGCTGCTTGACACCAATCCCAAGGCGGAACTGGAAGGCGTACGTGCCCGCCGCGTGCCCCAGATGGACAAGGTGCGCGCAGGGCACCTGGACGCGGTGATGCGCGACGAGATGAAGCCGAACTACCTTTCCAACGGTCCGCGCCGGGCGGAGATCCTCGATCTGTGCATGGAGATGGCGCTGTCGCTGGGGGCAGGGGTCTTTCTCAACCAGTCCCGCGCACTTGCCGACCGTCCCGACCAGCAAGAGACGCTGCGCGCCTACCAAGGCCCCGCGCTGGTGCTCTGCGGGCGCGATGACGCCCTGTGCCCGGTGACCCGGCACGAACTGATGCATGAGCTGATCGCCGACAGCACCTTTCGCGTGATCGAGAACGCGGGGCATCTGCCCACCCTTGAAAAACCTGACGAGACCACTGCCGCGCTGGCGGCCTGGCTGGAGAAATGTGATGGATGACACCCTTCTGGCGCTCTTGCGCAGCGTCGACACGCCCACTGTCTGCAATGCCATCGAGGTTGCCCAAGGAAAGCGCGGCTTTAACGGGTTCACGCGGGGCACGATGCTGTGCTCGGACCCCGAGGGCGGGGCGATGGTGGGCTACGCGGTCACGGCGAAAATCTCGGCGCTGGACCCTCCGACCGAGCCCGCCGACGTGATCCGCGCCCGCCGCATGGCCTACTACAAGGCGATGGCGGAAGGGCCGAAACCCTCTGTCGCGGTGGTCGAGGACGTGGATTACCCGAACTGCATCGGCGCCTATTGGGGTGAGGTCAACACCACGGTCCACAAGGGCTTTGGCATGTCGGGCGCGCTGACCAACGGTGTGATGCGCGATCTGGGGGATCTGGCGCCGGGTTTCCCGGTGGTCGCTGGGTCCATCGGGCCAAGCCACGGGTTCGTGCATGTCACCGAACTGGGCACGCCGGTCGAGGTCTTCGGCCTCAGGGTGAATCCCGGCGACCTGGTCCACGCAGACCGGCACGGCGCGCTGGTGATCCCGGCGGATATTGTCGGCCAGATCGCGGCGGCGATTCAAAAGATGCAGGACACAGAACACCTGGTCCTTGGGCCTGCGCGAGAAGAAGGCTTCGATTTTGCCAAGTTCGAGGCGGCCTGGGCCGCCTTCGAGAAAGCCCGCACCTGACGTGCCCGCGACAAACCCCTGTGACCTCAGCATTGCCGAGGCAAGTGCCGCGCTGCGCGGTGGCAGCCTGACATCCGTTGCGCTGACCCGCGCCCACATCGACCGGATCGCCAGCCGTGACGCTAAGGTTGGCGCCTTTACTCATGTGGCCGAGGCCGAAGCCCTGGCCGCGGCGGAGAGCGCAGACAATGAACTGACCGAGGGCAGGGACCGGGGGCCGCTGCATGGCATTCCCTTTGCCATCAAGGACATCATCGACGTTGTCGGCTGGCCGATCCGGTGGGGGTCGCGTGCGCAAGCGGGACGGATCGCAACTGAAACCGCGCCGGCGGTTACAGCTCTGCTGAATGCGGGGGCGGTGCCGCTGGGGGCGGTTGCCACCTACGAAATGGCCACGGTCGGCCCGGACACCACCGCATTGACACCTCCTCCGGTCAATCCCTGGAACCCCGCTTACATCACGGGCGGCTCCTCGTCAGGCTCGGCGGCGGCGGTGGCGGCGGGGTTGGTGCGCCTTGCGTTGGGCACGGATACCGGCGGATCGGTGCGCAGCCCCGCTGCCTATTGCGGGGTTGTCGGGTTGAAATCGACCTATGAAGCGATCTCGCGCAAGGGGGTTATGCCGCTCTCACCCTCGTTGGACTGTGTCGGTCCACTGGCGCGCAGCGTCTGGGATGCGGCGCTGGCCTTTGCGGCGCTGACCGGGGGCGTCTGGCAGGCAAGCGGTATCGACGGTCTGTCGCTGGCCTATGGCCGTGGCTGGGCCGAGGATGCTTCGGCGCATCCCGTGCTCCTCCCGCTCCTTGACGACGCGGCCTCGGTGCTGAGCCTGTGCGGTGCGAGGGTCACGCTGACAGACCTGCCGGACTATGCCCCGATCGAGGCGGCGGGATCCGACATCCTCCTGTCCGAAGGATGGGCGGCGCATGGCGCAACGGTCGAGGCCGATCCGGCGGCCATCGGTGACATGGCCCGGGCCAGCCTGCGCAGCGGCCAAGGGGTGACGGGCGAGAGGCTTGCCGGGGCACGCGCCAGTGTGGCGCTGCTGACAGAGGCGCTGGACGCGGTATTCGCGCGCCACGCCGCGCTGATCCTGCCCACCACGTTGGCCCCGGCGCCACCCTTTTCGGCCTTTGCCGCCGGTGAACCCGTCTGGACGGCGATGCGCACGATCCCCCTTAACATGACCGGGCACCCGGCTGTGTCGGTGCCGATGGGGTTTGCCAATGGCCTGCCGCTGGGGCTGCAGATCGTCGGGCCGAAGGGCGGCGAAGACATCATCCTGCGGATCGGCGCCGCCTTCGAGGCGGCGACCGATCATTCTGTTCTTCAGCCGCCGCTGACCTGAAGCCGGTCAAGGCGCAGTTGCGCGGCCCGGCGGTGGCCGTCCAGCCCCTCGCTTGCGCTCTGGCGGACGGCGGGCGGGGCCACCTGGCGGACGCCCTCGGGCGCCATCCACTGATGCGTCGCCACCTTGACATAGGCGCCGACCCAGAGCCCGCCGGTATAGCGCCCCGCCGCCATTGTCGGCAGCGTGTGGTTGGTGCCGCAGCACTTGTCGGAATAGACCACGCTGGCCAGTTCCCCGATGAAGAGCGAGCCGTAGTTGCGCAGTTTCAGAGCAAATGCCTTGGGATCGGCAGTGTGGACCTGCAGGTGCTCGGCGGCGATGTGGTCCGAATAGGCGATCATCGCGGCCTCGTCCGCGCAGACGGCGATTTCGCCGTAGTCGTCCCAAGCCTGCCGGGCGGTGTCCGCCGTCGCAAGCTCCTGCAACTGGCGGACCACCTCCGCCTCGACCTTCTCGGCGAGGTCCGCATCTGTGGTGATCAGGCCGACGCGGGTGCGCACGTCATGTTCGGCCTGCGCCAGAAGGTCGGTGGCGATCATCGCCGCGTCGCCGGTGCTGTCGGCGAGAGTATAGATCTCCGACGGGCCGGCCAGCTGGTCGATGCCGACAGGGCCAAAGACCTGCCGCTTGGCCTCGTTCACAAAGGCGTTGCCGGGACCGACGATCTTGTTCACCGCCGGAACCGTCTCGGTGCCAAAGGCCATCGCGGCGATCGCCTGCGCGCCCCCGATACGAAAGATCCGGTCCGCCCCCGACAGGTGACACCCGGCGATCATCGCCGGGTGGGCATTGGGCGGCAGGCAGGCGATGATCTCGTCAACGCCGGCGACCTTGGCCGGAACGATGGTCATCACCGGGGCCGAAAGCAGAGGGTAGCGCCCGCCCGGCACGTAGCAGCCCACCCGCTCCAGCGGGATGATGCGGTGCCCAAGGTGTACGCCCTCGCGGATCTCGACTTCCAGCGGCAACATGGTGGCCAGCTGAGCCTCAGCAAATTTGGTTACGTTTGCAATCGCGAACTCCGTATCCGCGCGGGTTTGCGAATCGAGGGCGTTCAGGGCCTCCTGTCGCTCTGCCTCGGTGACTTCGAAGGCGGTCAGATCGCTCTTGTCGAACCGGACGGAGAAGTCGGCGACAGCGGCGTCGCCTCGCGATTTAACCTCTGATAATACTTCGGAAACCGTGTTTTCAATGTCCGATGTTCCGCTTTCGGAGGAAAGCCTTGGCGCGCGGAGCCAGGTGACGCCTTCGACCGGAGGTTGCGAGGTTGGCACTGTCTGTCCTTTCGTGTTCAGGAGCATGGTCTATGCGGTGTCATTTTAATCCCGGGTGCCATTTTTGCAAACGTATTCGTCCTTGCTCAAGACTGTCCTGTCCAGTGCCGTCTGTCGGGTGCAAAGGGGGGGCTGGAGGGGCTTGGTCCGGTGCGTTGAGCGGGTCAGTCGTCGTTCCGGGGGTCTTCCTGCGTAGTCAGGTCGTCGGTCATGCGTTCCAGCGCATCGAGAAGATCGGCAATGCGCTCCGCGCCCAGCTTTGTCTCGATCTCGGCGTAGATCCTTGCACTGACCAGCCCGGCCTCGTGCAGCAGGGCATTGCCCTCTTCGGTCAGGCGGACAAGTGTCCGGCGTCGATCGTTCTCGTCACGGCCCTGGGCGATCAGCCCGCGCGATTCCAGCGATTTCAGGATGCGCGTCAGCGATGGCGCCAGGACGCAGGCGGCGCGGGCCAGTTGCGTCGCGTCAATCCCCTCGGTCTCTTGCACGACGCGCAAGACGCGCCATTGCTGTTCGGTCACGTCGATGTTGCGCAGCATCGGGCGGAATCTGTCCATCACTGCCTCGCGGGCCCGCAAGAGCGCGATGGGCAGCGTGCGCTGGGTCGCGGACAGCGGAAAATCGTCTCTGGATCGGGGCATCGAACTCTCCTGTTGACAGGTGGATTATTGTTTAACATGTTAAGTGTCAAAGGGGGAGGCGCAGCATGCCGCATCTGAGACTGGAATACTCGCCGGGTCTTGAGGCGCTGACCAACATACAGTCGCTCTGCGACGACCTGCACGCGGCCATGTCCGCCACCGGCGTCTTTCCGCTGGCAGGGATCCGGGTGCGGGCGCACCGGTGCGATGCGGCGGCGGTGGCGGACCGCCATCCGGACAATCACTTCCTGGCGATGGAACTGTCGGTCGGTGCGGGGCGCAGCAAGCCGGTGCTGGCGGGGGCTGGCGAGGCCGTCTTTGCCGCCGCCCGCGCCACGCTGGCGGATCTGTTGGGCAATCCGCATTTCGCGCTGTCGCTCGAAATCCGCGAGATCGACCCCGACTTGAGCTGGAAAGCCAATCCCATACACGCCCGCCTGAAGGCGGAAAGCTGAGAGGACGTCATGAGTGACCTGACCCAGAACCTGGCCAAGGCCGAAGCGGCGCTGTCGCGGTTCAAGCGCGACGGTGTCCTGAACCATATCGGGGGCGAGCAACGCATGGCCGCCTCTGGCGGGACATTCGAATCGGTCTCTCCGGTCGATGGCAGCACGCTGGCGCCGGTTGCCAAAGGCGGGGCAGAGGACGTGGATGCCGCGGTGCGCGCGGCAACCGCGGCCTTTGCCGAATGGCGCGACATGCCCGGCAAGGCCCGGCGCGAGATCCTGCACCGGGTGGCCGATGGCATCGTCGCCCGCGCCGAGGAAATTGCCCTTGTCGAGAGCATGGACACCGGCCAGGCGATCCGCTTCATGTCGAAGGCGGCCATGCGCGGGGCCGAGAATTTCCGTTTCTTCGCCGATAAGGCGCCCGAGGCACGGGACGGTCAAACGCTGTATGCGCCGGGCCAGATGAACGTGACCTCGCGCCGGCCCATCGGGCCGGTGGGGGTGATCACGCCCTGGAACACGCCTTTCATGCTGTCCACCTGGAAGATCGCCCCGGCGCTGGCGGCGGGCTGCACGGTGGTGCAGAAACCGGCCGAGTTCTCGCCGATGACGGCGAAGCTGCTGGTCGAGATCGCCGAAGAGGCCGGGCTGCCGCCGGGTGTGCTGAACGTCGTCAACGGTATGGGCGAGGATGCGGGCAGGGCGCTGACCGAACATCCGGGCATCAAGGCCATCGCCTTTGTCGGCGAGAGCCGCACAGGCTCGATGATCATGCGGCAGGGCTCGGAGACGCTGAAGCGCGTGCACTTCGAACTCGGCGGCAAGAACCCGGTGATCGTCTTCGACGACGCGGATATCGAGCGCGCAGTGGATGCGGCGGTGTTCATGATCTACTCGCTCAATGGCGAGCGCTGCACTTCCTCTTCGCGCCTGTTGGTGCAGGACACGATCTATGACGAGGTTTGCGCACAAGTGGCCGAACGCGCCTCGCGCATCAAGGTGGGCCATCCTCTGGACCCCGAGACCGTTGTCGGCCCGCTGATCCACCCGATACACGAGAAGAAGGTGCTGGGCTATTTCGACAGGGCGCGCGAAGAGGGGGCCACGGTGGCCGCAGGCGGTGTCAAGGTCGGGGATGAGGGCTGTTACCTGGCGCCGACGCTGTTTACCCATGCCAACAACGACATGGCCGTGGCGCGGGAAGAGATATTCGGCCCTGTCCTGACCGCCATTCCCTTTGCCGACGAGGCTGAGGCGATGCGGATCGCCAATGACACAGACTATGGCCTGACGGCCTACCTCTGGACCTCGGACCTGTCGCGCGCGCTGCGGATGACGGAGCGGCTGGAGGCGGGCATGATGTGGGTGAACTCGGAGAACATCCGCCACCTGCCGACGCCTTTCGGCGGGGTCAAGGCATCGGGCATCGGCCGCGACGGCGGCGACTGGTCCTTCGATTTCTATATGGAGACGGTCAACGTCAGCTTTGCGACCGAGGCGCACAAGATCCCGAAGCTGGGGGGCTGAGGCGGCCCTTCGGGCCCTTTGGGGTATTTGGACCAGGAAGAAACATGGGGCCTGCGCGGACCGGAGAGTGCGCGCAGGCGGAGGAGGAAGAGATGGGAGAGCTGGTATTGGCCGCGAAGGCGACCCATGTGCCGACCATGCTGATGTCCGAGCAGGAGGGGCCGCTGAAAGGCTGTCGCCAGCAGGCCATCGACGGGCACCGCGAGATCGGGCGCCGCGCACGAGAGGCAGGGGCGGATACCTTTGTGGTGCTGGACACGCATTGGCTGGTGAACGCGGGCTACCACGTCAATGCGCTGCCGCATTTCAAAGGCTGCTACGCCAGCCACGAGTTCCCGCAGTTCATCCGGGACATGGACTACGACTATGACGGCAACCCGGCGCTGGGCGATCTGATCGCGGAATACGCCAGCGCCGAGGGCCCCCATACGCTGAGCCACCAGGTCAAGAGCCTGGACCTGGAGTACGGCACGCTGGTGCCGATGCGGTTCATGAACGACGATGGCGCGCTGAAAGTGGTGTCCGTGTCTGCCATGTGCCAGGTGCACAGCCACGAGAGTTCTCGAAAGGTCGGGGTCGGCATTCGCAAGGCCATCGAAGCCAGCGACTCGAAGGTGGCTCTGATCGCCTCGGGGAGCCTGTCGCATCACATCTGGCCGACCGAGATCTATGCCGAGAACAATGGCACCTTTACCATCTCGAAGGAGTTCAACCGACAGGTCGACCTGATGGTGCTGGACATGTGGGCGCGCGGCGACATCGAGACCTTTCTGAAGATCCTGCCCGACTATGCCGAACACTGCGACGGAGAGGGGAACATGCATGACACCGTGATGCTGATGGCGGCGCTGGGCTGGGATGCCTACCGCGGGCGCGGCGAGTTGATTGGCGCGTATTTTCCCAGCTCCGGAACGGGGCAGGCGAATGTTGTCTTTGACCTGGAGAGTGCGTGATGCCGATCCCCGAACCGAACCTGTACCCGCCGTTCAACATCGTGCGGCTGAGCCATGTCGAATACGGCGTGACCGACCTTGCCGCCAGCCGGGCCTTCTATGTCGACACGCTGGGCCTGCAGGTGACAGAAGAGACCGAGGATACACTGTGCTTGCGGGCAATGGAGGAGCGCGGGCATCATTGCATGGTGCTGCGCAAGTCGGGCGTCGCGGACGTGCGTTACCTGTCCTACAAGGTCTACTCCGAGGAGGACCTGGACCGTGCCCATGACTGGTTCGTTTCCGAGGGGCACGCGGTGGAATGGGTGGCGCGGTCGCACCAGGGGCGGACCCTGCGTACCCATGACTGTTTCGGTGCGCCGATGGAGTTCTATTTCCTCATGGACCGGCTGCCGCCGATCCACCAGGAATACCGGCTCTACACCGGGGTCAAGCCGCTCAGGATCGACCATTTCAACTGTTTTGCGCCGGACGTGGACAAGGCGGTGACGTTTTACGGCCGACTGGGGTTCCGGGTGACGGAATACACAGAGGACGACGTCAGCAAGAAGCTCTGGGCGGCCTGGATGCACCGCAAGGGCGGCGTGCATGACGTCGCCTTTACCAACGGCACCGGGCCGCGCCTGCATCACACCGCCTTCTGGGTGCCGACACCGCTCAACATCATCGACCTGCTGGACCTGATGTCGACCACCGGGTATCTCGCGAACATCGAGCGCGGGCCGGGGCGACACGGGATTTCCAACGCCTTTTTCCTCTATATCCGCGACCCGGACGGGCACCGGATCGAGATCTATTGTTCGGACTACCAGACCGTCGATCCGGACCTGGAGCCGATCCGCTGGGACCTGAAAGACCCGCAGCGCCAGACGCTCTGGGGCGCGCCGGCGCCGAGAAGCTGGTTCGAGGAGGGGTCTGTTTTCGAAGGGGTGGTGCCGGTCGAGGCTGTGCTGAAGGCAACACCCATCGTGGCGCCCTGAGCAGGTGCCAGGCGGACGCGCCTGCGGCGCGGCAGGTCAAGCGCTGGCGCGCGCCGTTGGGGGGCTCTGCCCCCGCCCTGCGGGCGCCCCCGGAGGTATTTTTCGGCCCAAAGAAACACTGGTCGAGTTTGAGCGGAGAGAGTGATGAATTGGGATGAGTTTGCCGCCTGGGGGGCAAAGACCGCGGAATTCGGCGCGGCCTATCACAAGGGGTTGCGGGAGCGGCCCGTACGCCCGGCTGTGGAACCGGGGCGTTTCGCCGCGCGGCTGGCCACTGTGCCGCCGGAAGCGGGCGAAGAGATGGGAGCGATCTGGGAAGATTTCGAGCGCATTGTGCCCGAGGGGCTGACCCATTGGCAGCATCCGCGTTTCTTTGCCTATTTTCCGGCCAATGCGGCGCCTGTCTCGATGCTGGCCGAGATGCTGGTGAGCACCCTGGCGCCACAATGCATGCTGTGGCAGACCTCGCCGGTGGCGACCGAGATGGAAGGCGTCATGATCGACTGGCTGCGGCAGGCGCTGGGCTTGCCGCAGAGGTTTTCCGGCGTGATCCAGGATTCCGCCTCTTCCGCGACGCTGTCGGCGGTGTTGACCATGCGCGAGCGGGCGACCGGCTGGACCGGCAACCGCGAAGGACTGTCGGGCAAGGGACAGTTGAGGATCTATTGTTCGGACCAGGTGCACAGTTCGATCGACCGGGCCTGCTGGGTGGCAGGGATCGGCCAGGAGAACCTCGTGAAGGTCGGCACCACCGGGGCGCCCGGCTTCGCGGTGGATGCCGCGGCGCTCAGGGCGCGGATCGCGGAGGATCGCGCCGCGGGCCATGTGCCGGCGGGGATCATCGCGGTGACCGGGGCCACGGGCGTCGGCGCCTGGGATCACCTGCCGGAGCTGGTGGAGATCGCGCGGGACGAGGGGCTGTACCTGCACCTCGATGCGGCCTGGGCGGGTTCGGCGATGATCTGCCCGGAGTTTCGCGCGCAGTTCTGGGCGGGTGTCGAGGGCTGCGACAGCATCGTCTTCAACCCGCACAAGTGGCTGGGTGCGCAATTCGATTGTTCTGTGCAATTCCTGCGGGACCCGAAGAGCCAGATCGATACGCTGAAGATCGAGCCGGAGTACCTCAAGACCTCTGGCTCGGAGGTGGTCAACTACTCCGAATGGACGATCCCCCTGGGCCGGCGGTTCCGGGCGCTGAAGCTGTGGTTCCTGATCCGCTATTACGGGCTGGAGGGGCTGCGGGCACGTATCCGCAATCATGTGGCCTGGGCTGGAGAACTGTGTGAGCTGTTGCGGAGCGACGGATTTGAGATCGTGACGGAGCCGATCCTGTCGCTGTTTACCTTCCGGGGGCCGGGTGACGATGCGGCTCAGCAGACGCTGGTGGATGAGATCAACGCCGACGGGCGGATCTATGTCACGCAAGGTATGCACATGGGCCGGAAGGTGATCCGTTTTCAGGTAGGGCAGTTCGACTGCACCCGGGACGATGTGATGATGGCCGGCGAGGTCATCGCTGAAATCGTAAGGAAGCAGGCATGATGACACCGCATTTCGTGAGCTACAGTCACGCGAGGAAACCGGGCTACGGGCTGCATACGGGGGAGGGGGTGATCGACCTGTCCTCGGCCAACCCGCAGTGGCCGACCCTGCGCGAGGTGATCGCAGCGGACGCGTTGAAGGAGATTTTCCTGCAGGGGGCGGGACGTGAGGCGGATCTGCCGCTGGAGGCGGTGACCCTGGAACCGCCTATCCCCTCGCCGGACAAGATCATCTGTGTCGGCGTGAACTATCCGGACCGCAACGCGGAATACAAGGACGGCCAGGCGGCCGCGTCGAAACCGTCGCTCTTTGTCCGGTTCCCGGGATCTTTCGTGGGACATGGCGCCAAACTGGTGCGGCCACCGGAGAGTGAACAGCTCGATTACGAGGGTGAGATCGTTCTTGTCATCGGCAAGGGCGGGCGGCGCATCCCGCGCGAGGCGGCCTATGACCACGTGGCCGCGCTGACATTGTGCAACGAAGGCACGATCCGCGACTGGGTGCGTCATGCCAAGTTCAACGTCACGCAGGGCAAGAACTGGGACCGGTCCGGGGCGATCGGACCCTGGCTGGTGCCCTTTACCAATGCGGCCCAGCTGGACGACATCGCGCTGGAGACCCGTGTGAACGGAGAGGTCCGACAGCAGGATCGGACCTCGCGGATGATCTATGATTTCCGCTACATCATCAATTATGTCTCGACCTTCTGCACGCTGGTGCCGGGTGACGTTCTGGTCTGTGGTACGCCGACCGGGGCAGGCGCGCGGCTGGACCCGCCGGTCTGGCTGAAACCGGGCGACGTGATAGAGGTCGAGGCCGAGGGCATTGGCGTGCTGCGCAACGGCGTGGAGGACGAGGCGTGACCGAGGACGAGATCTACGCCGCGGCGCGGGCGCTGGTGAGGGCGGAGGCGGCGCGCGAACAGATCGGGCTCTTGTCGCTGGCTCATCCCGGCATGACGATGGACGATGCCTATGCGGTGCAGGCGGCCTATGTCACGGCGCGCTTAGCTGCCGGGCGGCGACAGGTGGGCTGGAAGATCGGCCTGACCTCGCGCGCGATGCAGGACGCGCTGGGGATCGACACGCCGGACAGCGGCGTCTTGCTGGATGACATGGTCTTTGAGAGCGGTGGGGTGGTCCCCAAGGGGCGGTTCATCCAGCCCCGGGTGGAGGCGGAGATCGCCTTTGTCATGAAGGCGCCGTTGCGGGGGGCGGTGACACGGGAAGAGGTGGTGGCGGCCACCGACCATGTCTGTGCCTCGCTGGAAATCCTTGATACGCGCATTCTGCGCAAGGACCCGGCAACAGGGCAGGCGCGCAACGTCTGTGACACGATCGCGGACAATGCGGCCAATGCCGGTATCGTCCTGGGCGGGAAAAAGGTGAACGCCCGGCTTGTGGACCTGCGCTGGATCGGGGCCATCGTGACGCGGGACGGCGCGGTCGAGGAGACGGGACTGGGCGCCGGGGTGCTCAACGATCCGGTCATGGGGATCGTCTGGCTGGCGGAGCGGTTGGCGGGCTATGGCCGCGGGATCGAGGCGGGGCAGGTGGTCTTGTCCGGGTCCTTCATCCGGCCCGTGGAATGTCCGTCGGGCTGCATGGTGGAGGCGGATTTCGGCGACTTCGGGCTGGTGTCGATCAGTTTCGAGTGAGGCGGGGCCGGG
>Ga0208330_1000035_pt1 | contig 87917 bp, 87 predicted proteins | sample DeeseametaMP1896_FD_184180 | JGI IMG/M metagenome (GOLD analysis project Ga0208330, IMG submission 184180) | Marine microbial communities from the Deep Pacific Ocean - MP1896 (SPAdes) | ecosystem: Environmental > Aquatic > Marine > Oceanic | place: East of Hawaii, North Pacific Ocean | collected... | reverse complement strand
GGCGGGCGCCTTTGCGGCGCAGCCGCAAACAGTCCCGTCCCGGCGCCCCGCCTACAGATCCGGTCCGGTCTCTTCCATGTGGTGCCGGATGCGGCGGATCATCAGCCAGACCACCACCACCACCGGCAGCGTCACAAGCGCCGTCATCATGCCCTTGCTGATCCCCAGCAACTCCGCCACCGGGTAGAGCAGGTAGCCCGCCAGCGAGACCGCGTAATAGCTGATCGCCACCACCGAAAGGCCTTCGACCGTCTTCTGCAGCTGCAATTGCAGCTCTGCCCGCTTGTTCATGCTTTCCAAAAGCTGCTGGTTCTGCGCCGAACGGCCCACCTCGACACGGGTGCGCAGCAGGTCGGCGGCGCGGGTGGCGCGGTTGGTCATGCTTTCCAACCGACGCTCGGCGCTTTTCACCGTGCGCATGGCCGGGTCGTAGCGGCGCATCATGAACTCGGAAAAGGTCTGCCGCCCCTGGAACCGCTCTTCGCGCAACACCTCGATGCGCTGGCCCACGATGGCCTCGTAGGCGCCGGTTGCGCCCAGTCGAAAGGACATGCGCGCCGAGAGGCTTTCCAGCTGGGCCGAAACCTTGAGCAGCGCCTTCAGCGTGGCTTCCTCCCGGCCGTCCTCGTCGGTCATGATCTGCATCAGCCGGGTCAGTTCGGTGTCGATCTCACCCAGCCGCGGCGAGATTTCACGCACACGGGTGAAGCCCAGCATCGACATGGCCTTGTAGGTCTCGATCTCGCAAAGCCGCTGGACGATGCGGCCCACGCGGCGCTGGCCGATGCCCTCACGCACGAAGATGGCAAAGCGCTGGTGGCCGGCCGGATCGATTCGGAAGTCGCCCGCGATCACCGCGTCGCCGTCGATCACCTCGCTGACGGCCACGCTTTCGGGCACCAGCCAGTCGTGCAACTGGCGGCTGACAGCCGCGTCGTCGGCGGGACGTTCGTCGATGCGCAGCATCGCCGATGTCACCCGCACGCCCGGCGCGCGCGCCAGCCAGTCGGGCGGGAAGACGTCGAAATCCGCCGGGTCAAAGGCACGGTCGCCCAGGCCCGGCATGAAGACCGTGTAGGTCACGAATTCCGTATGTTGTTCCCATTTCAGCATAAATTGCCCGATCCGGCCCTGGTAATGCGTGGCGCCTGGCTGGGGATGCGGGGTTTCATGCCGGTCAAGCAGGTCAAGCAGGTGCCTCAGGTCGGCCCCCCGGTCACGGGCGGCGGCTTCCTTGGGTTGCTTGATCGCCAGGTAGATCGCCCGGCAGGGCGCCGTGAGCGAAGGAAAGGGGCGCGCGTGCAACTCGTTGGCCAGCTTGAAACGCAGCGGATGGTCCTGGATGGGCGGCATGTCATGGCTCCGGTGGATGCGCGCAACCTGAATTGCTGCAGGTGCAAAGTAAAGCGAAAAAACAACATACAATCAGTACGTTATATGAATGCCGCTGTATGCAATCCAGTACGGGGACCTTTTTGTGCCAAATCATGGGGTTGATCCGGCCAGCGGGGAATACCGCGTGGTGCTGACATAGGATTTGCGCGGCCCGCTGACGCGCCAGACCACCTGCCAATGCGGCCAGTGGCTGAAATCATAACTGCCGTCATATTGATCCGGCGGGCACCAATGCGCGGTCTCGCCGCCTTGCGGCGGCACTACGTGAAACAACCGGCCGTCTTCGAAAAAGACCGTCAGCTCCGAGGACCAGAGATAGCGGCGCTCGGCCTGAAAGGCGCCCTGCGCGCCCAGCGACAGACGCCCGGTTTCAAGATAGAGCGCATCGCGCCCCTCGGCGCGCCACGCGGCCTCGCCCTCGAACTGACCGCGCGTGCCGTCATCGTGGACGATCCCTCGCCGGATCTGCCAGCGCCCGAGGAAGTCCTGCAACCGTCTGTCCTGCACGCCTGTCTCCCTGTGAAGGCCCGCAGGGTCCCCAAAGACGGCGCCCCGGTCAAGGGCGCCGTCCTGGTCCCCGGTCCGAGAGGGAAGTCAGACCGCGGTCACACCCCAGTCGTGAAAGATACCGCGCACTTTCGGTGTCAGGAACCCTGTGCCGCTGGCGTATTGCGGCAGGCTGAAGGACGAGCCGGCATTGACCTCGACCACCACCGGCCCGTCGTCGGTGATGCAGATGTCGGTGCTCTGGTAGCGCAGCGGGGTGTGCAGTTCCGTCACCCGGGCGTTGACCTCAAGCACCCGGTCCCAGTGCGGCAGCACCTCGCCCACCAGCGGCACGTCGGTTTCGGGATGGGTGTCCAGTTCCTTCAGCCCGGGTCCGTCCGTGGCCACGAGGCGCAGCACCTCGCCGGTCTGCGGGTCGATGTTGCACAGCAGGTTGCCGGGACGCCAGAAATTGTCGGCCAGGTTGCGGGACGACGGCAGTTTCAGAACCGCAGAGGGCACAAAAAGGCCATCGTCGGTCAACATGCTGACCATGCGGATGGTGGCGGCAGCGCTGGTGAACTGGCGGATGAAGGCGCAGTTCTCGACCACTTTCTGCAGCAGGAAAGCATCCTTGCCGATCACATGTTCAAAGAACTTGGCATAGGTCACGCCGCCCTTTTCGCGCAGGTAGACCATTTCTTCGTCGGCGCCTTCGATCATGAAGACACCGACACTCATCAGGCCGCGGTTGTGCTTGCCGAACAGCGGAAACTCTGCGTCCTGCAGGAAGGCGCGCAGATCCTCGGGCGTGCGCAGCACCCTGCCGCCGGCATAGCGGCGGGGGCCGGTGTCGACCACGGCCAGTGTCTCGGGCTGCGGCAGGCCATCCTCTCCCAGCACACGGCTGCTCAGCCACTTGTCCTCGGTGACTGCGAACCACGAGGTGTCATTGCACTGGTGGATCACGTCGTTCTGCACCCGCGCGCCGACAAAGGCGGCGCGGTCCGCGTCCTGGATCGCCTTGTCGTAGAGGCCGAACTTGACGTATTCGTCGAAGAATATCCTTGCCTTGCCGCGTTTCATGCGGATCATTTCCATCGCGATGACGGCCGGGTTGCGACCGCTTTTTCGCGCGGCGTGGACGATCAGGGCCGTGGCATTGGCGTCCAGTTTTTTCGACCATTGCGCGTGATCGCGCTGCACAATGGAACCGGCGGCGGTAGCGGTCTGGGACATGGATCTGCTCCGAGCTTTCTCAATTTGGCCCTACCGTGCCGCGGAAACGGGGCGACAAGGTGGCGAACTCCGAACAATTTGCCGACAACAGCAGGTTTCGTTTCCGACGCGGCGACAATTTCGCGCCGACATATCGTCGCGAAGGCGCGTGCCGCCTTGTCGCCCGCCCTGCCCTTGCCTATGAGCGGACGGACCAAGAGACACCGCAGGAGGCTGCCCATGATCCCCCGCTATTCGCGCCCCGAGATGGTCGCCATCTGGAGCCCCGAAACCAAGTTCCGCATCTGGTACGAGATCGAAGCTCATGCCTGCGACGCCCAGGCCGAGCTGGGCGTGATCCCGAAAGAGAACGCCAAGGCCGTCTGGAAGGCCAAGGACGTCGAGTTCGACATCGACCGTATCGACGAGATCGAGCGCGAGACGAAACATGACGTCATCGCCTTTCTGACCCACCTGGCCGAACACGTCGGCAGCGACGAGGCGCGGTTCGTCCACCAGGGCATGACCTCGTCCGACGTGCTGGACACCTGTTTCAACGTCCAGCTGGTGCGTGCCTCGGACATCCTGATCAAGGATCTCGAAGGCCTGCTGGCCGCGCTGAAGAAGCGCGCCTACGAGCACAAGGACACGGTGCGCATCGGGCGGTCGCACGGCATCCACGCCGAGCCGACGACGATGGGCCTGACCTTTGCCCGCTTCTACGCCGAGATGGACCGCAACCTGTCCCGGATGCGCGACGCGCGGGCCGAAATCGCCACGGGCGCGATTTCCGGTGCCGTGGGCACCTTTGCCAATATCGACCCGGGCGTAGAGGAACACGTCTGCGACCAGATGGGCCTGGTGCCGGAACCGATCAGCACCCAGGTGATCCCGCGCGACCGTCACGCGGCGTTTTTCGCCACGCTCGGGGTCATTGCCAGCAGCATCGAGAATGTCGCCATCGAGATCCGCCACATGCAGCGGACCGAGGTGCTGGAAGCCGCGGAATTCTTCTCGATGGGGCAAAAGGGGTCTTCCGCGATGCCGCACAAGAAGAACCCGGTGCTGACCGAGAACCTCACCGGCCTTGCCCGCCTCGTCCGCATGGCTGTCGTCCCGGCGATGGAGAACGTGGCCCTCTGGCACGAGCGTGACATCTCGCACAGCTCGGTCGAGCGCAACATCGGCCCGGATGCGACCATCACGCTCGACTTTGCCCTGTCGCGCCTTACCAGCGTCATCGACAAGCTGCTGGTGTACCCGCAGAACATGCTGGACAACATGAACAAGTTTCCCGGCCTCGTCATGTCGCAGCGGGTGCTGCTGGCGCTGACCCAGGCCGGTGTCAGCCGCGAGGATGCCTACCGCCTGGTCCAGCGCAACGCGATGAAAGTCTGGGATCACCGGACCGACTTCCGCGAGGAACTGCTGGCCGACGAAGAAGTGCGCGCGGCCCTGTCCGAGGAAGAGATCAACGAGAAGTTCGACCTTGGCTATCACACCAAGCATGTCGACACGATCTTTGACAGAGTGTTCGGCCCCTCTACCTGAGGGAAATGGAACATCAAACGCATACCCCTGCGCATCACGAGGATGCGCAGGATGACGGACATGACAACCACGCCACATGGCCCGCCGCCTTCTGGGCGACGGTCCATTGTGCCACCGGCTGTGTCAGCGGCGAAGTGCTGGGGCTGGTGATCGGCGTGTCGCTAGGGCTGAGCGCCCTGCCGATCATCGCCCTGACGACCTCTCTGGCACTGCTCTTTGGTCTGACGCTGGCCTCTGTCCCGCTGGCGCGGCGGCTGGGGGTCGGACTGGGCACAGCCCTTGGCATGGTCTGGCTGGGCGAGACCGTGTCGATCCTGACGATGGAAACCGTGATGAACGGTGTCGACTACCTGATGGGCGGCATGAGCTCCGGCACGGTCTGGAGCGCGACATTCTGGCTGTCGATGGCCATTGCCATCCCGATCGGGTTCATCGCCACGCTGCCGGTCAACTATGTCATGATCGGGCGCGGGATCGCGAACCACGATCACTGAGCGCCCCGAAACCGGGCGGGTTTTCTGGATGTTGCGCGGACACCGGTCCACCGGGCAAGTTTGTTTTTGCCGGATGCCGGTTGCGTGCTACGCTTTGGGATGCACGCAGACAGGAGGACCATGAAGATGAAGTTGAAGACGATCTTCGCCGCGACGGCCCTTATCGTGGCACCGGCGCTATCGATGGCCTGCCCGGCCCATACCAAGCAGGCGATGAGCTGTGCCGACGGCATGACCTACGACCACGAAAGCAACAGCTGCGTGGTAATGTCCAGCTGACGGTCGCCTGCGCCCCGCCCGGGGCGCAGGACCGGACTTTCGCGGGCGGCCCATCGGGCTGCCCGTTTCGTTTTGCGGAAGGCATGGCCGCCAAAGCTTGACAGCAGCTTAACGCAGACAGGCATTTTCCCAACAATTGCGGGCGCTTCCCGGGGCCATTCCCGGCATCGGGCTTAACGGGCCGGAAACCTTGTGGCGTTACCCCTTGGCCAAAGCCCAACAACATGGTCGGAAAGAACCGGATGTCCGCACTCGCTGCCCTGCCTGCCCCATCCGCCCCCGGTGGCAAGCCCCGCCTCAGCCGCAAGGCCAAGGCCGCCATCATCGTGCAATTCCTGCTGAACGAAGGCGCGGATGTGCCGCTGGCCGCGCTGCCGGACGAATACCAGGCCGAGCTGACGATGCTGCTGGGCAACATGCGCTACGTCGACCGCGAGACGCTGAACGCCGTGGTCGAAGAGTTCTCGAACGAGCTCGAATCGGTTGGCCTGGCCTTTCCGGGCGACATGGCCGGTGCGCTGAACGCGCTGGATGGCAAGATCAACCCGCATACCGCCATGCGCCTGCGCAAGGAGGCCGGCGTGCGCCAGACCGGCGATCCCTGGGCACGGATCAACGCGCTGGACGTGGACCAGATCAAGACGCTGGTGATGTCCGAAAGCATCGAGATCGCCGCCGTCATGATGTCCAAGATCGCCGTCGGCAAGGCGGCGCAGGTACTGGCGAAACTGCCCGGCGACAAGGCGCGGCGGATTTCCTACGCGGTGTCGATGACCACGGGTGTGACGCCCGACGCGGTGGACCGGATCGGCCTCAGCCTGGCGGCACAGATCGACGCGGAACCGCCCAAGGCCTTCAAGGCGCGGCCCGACGAACGGCTGGGCGCCATCCTGAACTATTCCAACACCGCCGTGCGCGAGGAACTGTTGCAGAACCTCGAACAGGAAGACGCGGCCTTTGCCGAGGCGGTGCGCAAGGCGATCTTTACCTTCGCGAACATCCCCGAGCGGCTGAACCCGATGGACGTGCCCAAGATCACCCGCGACGTGCCGCCGGACACAATGGCCCTGGCGCTGGCCGCGGCCACCCAGGGATCCCCCGAAGACATGAAGGCGGTCGCATTCCTCTATGCGAACATGTCCAAACGCCTGGGCGAAAACCTGCGCGAAGAGGCCTCTGGCCTGGGAGAGGTCAAGGCCAAGGTCGGTGAAAAGGCGATGGCTTCGGTGGTCAGCGCGATCCGCGACCTGGTCGACATGGGCGAGATCGAGCTGGTGACCCCCGACGAAGAGTGATGCCCCCGCCCCTTGCCGCCCGGCACCGCCCTGCATAGAACGGGGGCGATCTGTACGAGAGGCCCCCGGTGAGCGGCAAGGACACGGCAAAAACGGAGAAGTCGGGCAAACCCAAGGCGGAACCCGAGGTCGTCCACGGCACCTGGCAGGACCGCCTGTCCGACGTCGGGCTGAACATCTTTGTCGGGGCGCTGCGCCTGTTGCCCGTGCGCCGCCGGCTGAACCTGGCCAGCTGGATAGTGCGCCGCGCCGTGGCCCCTGCGTTGGGGTACTACGACCGGGTCGAGGCCAACATCGACCACGTCTGGCCCGACACCCCACCCGAGGAAAGACGCCGCATCGCCGATGCCGCCATCGACAACCTCGCCCGCGCCTTCATCGAGAATTACGACCCCACCGAGATGCTGCAACGGGGCGCCGCCTACCCGGTCGGCGGCCCCGGCCTGGCCGCCTTTGAAAAAGCCCTGGCCGAGGGGCGGCCGGTCTTGCTGCTTTCCGGGCATTACGGAAACCCGATCTGCGCGCGCTGCGCGCTGGTGGCGCGCGGCTACGAGGTGGGCGGGCTGTTGCGGGCCATGTCGAACCCCTATTCCAACGCGCGTTACGTCCAGAACTATCGCGACGTGGCGGAACCGGTCTTTGTCCAGGGGCCCGGCGGGCTGAAGGCCCTTCTGCGCCATGTGCGCGGCGGCGGTGTCCTTGCGATGGTCTTTGACGTCTTCGACGGCTCCGGCGTGCCGATAGATTTCCTGGGTCAACCGGCCCCCACCGTGACCTCTCCGGCGGATATCGCGCTCAAGACCGGGGCGCTGCTGATCCCCTATTTCGGCATCCGCCGCGCGGACCGCTATGGCTTTGACGCCATCCTCGAAGAACCGATCGAGCACGGTGATCCGGTCGAAATGATGCGCGAGGCGACGCGGCGGCTGGAGGCGCGGATCAAGGAGGATCCGGGGCAATGGATGTGGACGCACCGGCGCTGGAAACCCAAGCGCCAGATGAAGCGTCAGCGCAAGCGGGCCGCCGCCACGATGTGACCATCCTTCGGGTCCTGCACCAGCACAACCACGGGCGTGTCCGCCCCCACGGTCACGCGACCCTCGTAGGGCCCCTGCCCGTCCCAGCGGGCCACCACGTCCCAGCGGCGCGCGATATTGGTATAGGTCAGCGTGTGACCCGCGTTCTCGCCCCGGGTGATGGTGATTTCCTCGGCCGGGTCATACCGCACGACATGCACGTCGCAGGGCCGCATCGCTTGCAGCGCCTCGGCGCGAATGACAATGGCATCGCCGTCACGGGTGACCGACAGGCTCACATGCGCCGGCTGTTCGGCATGTTTGCGGATCAGCTTGGACAGTTTCATCGGACGTGAGCCGACGACATCGTCCTCGCCGTTGATGACCATCTGCGGCGTATAGATCATCTTCCATCCGCCGGTGCGGGCATAGGCCTTTTGCCGCTTGGTAAAGGCGTTCTGGGCAAAGGCGTCTTTCCAGCCGATGTAGTCCCAGTAATCGACATGCAGCGCCAGCGGGATCACGTCGTCGCGGTCGCTCAGCTCGGCCAGGATGGCATCCGCCGGTGGACAGGAGGAGCAGCCCTGCGAGGTGAAAAGCTCGACCACGACCGGGTTATCCTGGGCGCTGACCGCCCCTGCCAGCGCGATCCAGCCCGCCGCCACCATACCTGCAATGCTGCGCATGAGTGCCTTGCCCTTGTCTCGTTCCCCCGTCCGGGTCTACCCAAGCGCGTTCTCGAATGCCAATCAAGGTTTTGGGAGATTGCGTGACAGGTTTTGCCCCACCCGCGCCCGCCGCACCCGGGATTGCACAGCGGTCAGGGCCCAGGCAGGCTGCATGGTTGAAAGGCAACCGGACCGCGCGGCACGGGTCCGGCGCCCCGGTCCGGCAAAATTGTGTGCAACGGTATACAAAAACGACGCACCCCCCTTGATTGAGTCACCGGCTTTCGGCAAGAGAGGCGCAAGGAATATTCTCGTCACCCCATCGGAGGCATTGCCCATGACCATCACCGTAGGCCATGACAGCGCGGGCACGCGCAAGACGCTCGAAGCCGGCGGCAAGACCGTCGCCTATTACTCGATCCCGGCAGCCGAGGCCGCTGGCCTTGGCGATTTCTCGCGCCTTCCCGCCGCGCTGAAGGTGGTGCTGGAGAACATGCTGCGCTTCGAGGACGGCAAGACCGTCACCCAGGACGACATCAAGGCCTTCAGCGACTGGGCCGCGAATGGCGGCAAGGGCGACCGCGAGCTGGCCTACCGCCCCGCGCGCGTTCTGATGCAGGACTTCACCGGGGTTCCCGCGGTGGTCGACCTGGCCGCCATGCGTGACGGCATCAAGGCCCTGGGCGGCGACGCGCAAAAGATTAACCCGCTGAACCCCGTCGATCTGGTCATCGACCACTCGGTCATGATCGACGAATTCGGCAATCCGCGCGCCTTCCAGATGAACGTGGACCGCGAGTATGAGCGCAACATGGAGCGTTACACGTTCCTGAAATGGGGTCAGACCGCGTTCAACAACTTCCGCGTTGTGCCGCCGGGCACAGGCATCTGCCACCAGGTGAACCTGGAATACCTCAGCCAGACCATCTGGTCCGACGAGGATCAGAACGGTGAAACCGTCGCCTACCCCGATACCCTCGTGGGCACCGACAGCCACACCACCATGGTCAACGGCGCCGCCGTTCTGGGCTGGGGTGTGGGCGGCATCGAGGCCGAGGCCGCGATGCTGGGACAGCCGATCTCGATGCTGATCCCCGAGGTCGTCGGCTTCAAGCTGACCGGCGCGATGATGGAAGGCACGACCGGCACCGACCTGGTTCTGAAAGTCGTGGAAATGCTGCGCGCCAAGGGCGTGGTCGGCAAGTTCGTGGAATTCTACGGCGACGGCCTGGACAAGCTGCCGCTGGCAGACCGCGCCACCATCGCCAACATGGCGCCCGAGTACGGCGCCACCTGTGGTTTCTTCCCGATCGACAACGAGACCCTGCGCTATCTGACGAACACCGGCCGCGACAAGGACCGGATCGCGCTGGTCGAAGCCTATGCCAAGGCGAACGGCATGTGGCGCGACGCGGATTACGCGCCGGTCTACACCGACACGCTGGAACTGGACATGGGCACCATCGTCCCTGCCATCTCCGGCCCCAAGCGTCCGCAGGACTATGTCGCCCTGACCGCCGCCGCGCCCGCCTTTGAACAGGTCGTGGCCGATTTCCGCGGCATCGACATCTCTGGCGACGCCAAGGACATGGCCGCCGAAGGGCCCGCCGCGACCAAGCCGGTGAACATCCACAAGAGCGCCTCGGTCGAAGGTGAGGACTACGAGCTGCGCGACGGCTCGGTCGTGATCGCCTCGATCACCTCCTGCACCAACACCTCGAACCCCTACGTCATGATCGGCGCAGGCCTGGTGGCACGCAAGGCGGCCGAGCTGGGCCTGACCCGCAAGCCCTGGGTCAAGACTTCGCTGGCGCCGGGCTCGCAGGTTGTCTCCGCCTACCTGGAGGCCGCAGGCCTGCAGGACGACCTGGACAAGATCGGCTTTAACCTCGTGGGCTACGGTTGCACCACCTGCATCGGCAACTCCGGTCCGCTGCAGCCGGAAATCTCGAAGGCGATCAACGACAACGACCTGATCGGTGTCTCTGTCCTGTCGGGCAACCGCAACTTCGAAGGCCGGATCAGCCCGGACGTGCGCGCCAACTACCTGGCCTCGCCGCCGCTGGTCGTGGCCTATGCGCTGGCCGGTGACATGAACATCGACATCACCAGTGAACCGATCGGCCAGACGCCGGACGGCAAGGACGTCTACCTGAAAGACATCTGGCCGACCACGCAGGAAGTGGCCGAGCTGGTCGAACAGACCGTGACCCGCGAGGCGTTCCAGTCGAAATACGCCGATGTCTTCAAGGGGGACGAAAAGTGGCAGGGCGTCGAGGTTCCGCAGCAGGAAACCTATGACTGGCCGGCAACCTCGACCTACATCCAGAACCCGCCCTACTTCCAGGGCATGGGCAAGGAGAAGGGCGCGATCACCAACATCGAGGGCGCGCGCGTCCTGGCCCTGCTGGGCGACATGATCACCACGGACCACATCTCTCCGGCGGGCTCCTTCAAGGACACCACCCCGGCGGGCAAGTACCTGATCGAACGTCAGGTGCCTCAGCGCGAGTTCAACTCCTACGGCTCGCGCCGGGGCAACCACGAGGTCATGATGCGCGGCACCTTTGCCAACATCCGCATCAAGAACGAGATGCTGGACGGCGTCGAGGGCGGCTATACCAAGGGCCCCGACGGCAACCAGACCTCGATCTACGATGCCGCGATGGCCTACAAGGACGCCGGCACCCCGCTGGTGATCTTCGGCGGCGAACAATACGGCGCGGGCTCGTCGCGTGACTGGGCGGCCAAGGGCACGGCCCTGCTGGGCGTCAAGGCGGTCATCGCTGAATCCTTCGAGCGTATCCACCGGTCGAACCTGGTGGGCATGGGCGTCATCCCGTTCGAGTTCACCGGCGGCGACACCCGCAAGTCGCTGGGCCTGACGGGCGAGGAAAGCGTCTCGATCACCGGTCTGGACACCGTGCAGCCGCTGCAGGAAGTGCCCTGCACGATCACCTATGCGGATGGCTCGACCAAGGAGATCACGCTGAAATGCCGGATCGATACCGCCATCGAGGTGGAATACATCGAACACGGCGGCGTGCTGCACTACGTGCTGCGCAACCTCGCGCAAGAGCCGATGGCGGCTGAGTGAGCTTCGGAAAAATGGTCGAAAGGGGCGCTTTTCAGCGCCCCTTTTTTTTCGTCCGACACAGCGAGGCGGCTCGGTCCACCGACGCCTATGGGCACCACACGGGACGGGAGATAAGAGTTGACGGCCCAGATTGTTTGACGGCAACGTCACGTGAGACAGGGAGTAGAGATGCCAAATTCAGAAACCTTCGCCAATTAGTATTTCCACGGGTTTTCCGCCCCAAGCGGAGCCACCACCTACAGCTTCCCAGCCGGCCCCAATAGCACGCTGTTCGATACCGCCGACAGCGGTGTAAACGATGGAATGACAGATGTCGGTGCAGCTCTCGACTGGTCCGACCACACCGGCGGCGTGACGCTCTACGGCTTTTCCGGCAATGGCGATCTGATCGTCCTGTTGGACGACGGCAGCTACTACACACTGTCCAACGATACTGGCCTGAACGGACAATTGGTGTCCCCGGACACCTCTCCCGCGACATACGTTTATTGCTTTGCACAAGGCACGATGATTGCCGAACCGGACCGGGAAATCCCTGTTCAGGACCTTTCGATCGGTGACCTCGTGCAGACTGCCGAAGGTCGGACCGTGCCCGTGAAATGGATCGGTCGACAGACGGTGCACAATCGGATCGGCGCCCCCAAGACATCGCCTGTCCGCATCCGCGCCGGGGCCTTGGGCAATGGCCTGCCGCACACCGACCTGACCATTACCGCCGACCACGGCATGGTCATCGACGGGTATGTGATCAACGCCTCGACGCTGGTGAACGGGACGACGATTGACTTCGTGCCCCGGTCAGAGCTGCCCGAGACTGTTACCGTCTACCATGTCGAGACGGAAGCGCATGAGGTGATCCTGGCCAATGGCGCACCGTCGGAGACATTCATCGACTACCGTGACCGACGGGCCTTTGAGAACCATGACGAATATCTCGGCCTCTACGGCTGCGAGAGGATCGTTCCCGAGATGCGCGCGCCCCGAATTTCCAGCGCACGGCATCTTCCGGCGGGAATCCGGGCGCGTCTTGGGATCGAAATATCACATTCCGATAGCGCGCTCCGCGCCTGAGCCCCCAGCCAGATCGAAACGCGAAATCGAGGCGGCCCCTGCCCAGGGGCCTCTTCCCAATTGCTCCCATATTTATGCCGTATTCACCTTTCATCCTGCATCAACACAGGGATTTCAGACGCTCAGGAGACATGGATTGGAACTTTCCACGCAACAGCAAATGCTGGTCGAACAGAAACTGACCAATGAAAAGAAGTCCTCGACAACGGCCTATTTGCTGTGGTTCTTCCTCAGCGGGTTTGCCGCCCATCGGTTCTACCTGGGCCGCGTCGGCACCGCCATCGTCCAGCTGATCCTGCTCTGGGGCGGGCTGCTGCTGGCCTATTTCATCATCGGCATCCCGATGCTACTGGCCTTTGTCATCTGGTGGATCGTGGACGCCTTCCGCATCGGCCCGATTATCGAACAGGACGCCGCAGCCAAACGTGCGCGGATCGCAAACGAGGTCGCCCTGACGACGCGGGCCGACTGACCTCAGCCAGCACCGGGGCGCCGCCAGCCTTTCGCGTGGCGCCCATTCATCGCGACCGGGACCCAAGCCGAACCTGCGGGCGATCGTCCGCGTGACTATCGGTTCCAGAGGATTGTCCCCCGGTATCGCAAAGCCTTACGCATATTTATGTCGCCGGCGGGACCGACGTGAACGGCGACTTCCAGATGCAGGGGCCGAACACGATCACCTCTGTGGTCAGCGACGGTGCCGACGGCAGCAATGACACCAGCACTGCGGTCGGCAACGACGTGACATGGACCGTGTCCAGCGTGCTGACCAGCGGCGCCTATGAACTGGTCGGATTGACCGCTGACGGCGCCCCGGATTTCCTGGGCACGATTTCTGCCTAACCCCGCGTCGGGTGAACAACCTACTGAGACTTCACACCTAGGCGCTCTCCCTGCCGCGCGACGAGGCCCCGCCGCCCCCGGAGGCAAAGCCAACGGCAAAGTTCTGGCGATGCGCGGCGAATCGGTTAACCTGTTGTCATAGCGAGTTGCACGGATTTCCGACTGTCACCCGGGGAGAATTTCATGGCGACCACGACCACATTTACAAATTATTATGCATTTTCCGGCGTAGACAGCGGCGGCACGCTGTCCTGGACCTTTCCGTCAAACAACAGTCTGAGCCGTGATGTGACCGATATCGACGAGGACGGGCTGGTGGATGCCGGTGTCGATCACTGGAACACCTCGGACTACACCTTTTCGGGTTACGTGATCGAACACAACGGGCAACAATTCGGCGTCTTTCGCTACGATCCCAGCTTCTCTGCCCCGAACGGGTTGTACTACGTGCCCCACAACGGCGAGCTTGACGATTTCCCGCTGACCGCCGGGTCGACCTCGACGACCTCATCCGAACTCTACGTGGTCAACTGTTTTGCAGCAGGCACGCTGATCGCCACGCCCGGCGGGGAACGCCCGATCGAAGACCTGGAGATCGGGGATTGGGTCCTCTCCAATGGCGGCACGGCCCTGCCCCTGCGCTGGCTGGCGCGGCAAACCGTTTCCGCTCGCGTTGCCCATATTGTGCGTGTCAGAGCCGGGGCGCTTGGACCACAACAGCCATTCCGTGACCTTGTCGTGACCGCCGACCACGCCTTGCTGGTAGAGGGGTGCCTGGTCAATGCCTCGGCGCTCGTGAACGGGGACAGCATCGAGTGGATGCCGCTGCCGGACCTCCCCGAGACATTGACCGTCTACCACGTCGAAACGGACGGCCATGAGGTGATCCTCGCCAATGGCGCGCCCTCGGAAACCTTCATCGACTACCGCGGTCGTCGCGCCTACGACAATTTCGCTGCGTACCTGGATCTCTATGGGGTCGAGCGGATCATCCCCGAGATGGCGTACCCACGGATCTCGTGCCGGCGCCAATTGCCGGAGGCGATCCGCGCGCGGCTAGACCTTGGCGTCGCGCCGCGACCAAACGCAAGAGAGGCAAGGCGAGCCTGACAAGCGCGCCGGACACAACAGTATGATTGGCAGCAGGCCTTGCCGAAGGCCCCCGCCGCATGGGTAACGAGAGGACGAACACGTCATGGGAACCTTCCAGTTTCAAAGCTCGGGCTACTATCTGGGCACCTCGGGAACCGTCACGCTGGGCGGATCGGGGACAGAGCCCAGCCTGCTGGAAGTGGTCGAGCTGGAGGTCGATAACAGCTTTGAAACCGGCGACACGCTGATCTATCGGGTCAATGGCATCAACAGCAGCAATTGCACCTACCTGGGCAATGTCGACGTGACCAAGGCCGGGGGCGGCACGGTCAACCTGCCCGTTTTTGCCCTGACCAACGGGTACAGCTTTATTCCCATCCCGCTGACCGACAACCTCGCCGACTACACCTTTCCCAGCCCGTTGAACCTGGACACGCTGGACACCAGCGACTACCCCGACTGTTTCGTATCCGGCACGATGATCGACACCGAAGACGGCCCCGTCCAGGTCGAGAGCCTTTGGATCGGGGACCGCCTGTGGACCGCCAGCGGCGGGGTGGCTCGGGTCCATTGGATCGGGAGGCAAAGACTGGTCGTCCCCCGCAGGGGCCGTCGGCTGGTGTGCATCCGCGCGGGCGCCCTGGGCAGCGGGCTGCCGCTCAGCGATCTTACCGTCACCGTCGACCACGGCCTGGTGATCGACGGGCTGGTCATCAACGCCTCGGCACTGGTGAACGGGACGACGATTGACTTCGTGCCTGCCCCGGAGCTGCCGGAGAGCCTCACGGTCTACCATGTCGAGACGGAGGCGCATGAGGTGATCCAGGCCAATGGCGCGCCCTCTGAGACCTATATCAACTACCGAGACCGGCGCCGGTTCGACAATTTCGACGCGTACCTCAGGCTGTACCGCGTCGAGCGGATCATCCCGGAAATGCCCCGTCCCCGGATATCAAGCGCGCGGCACCTGCCGGCGCACATCGCGTCGCGCCTCGGCATCCAGCGGCGGGCCGGTTTTGCAGAAGACCTGCCCAACACAGCTGCATGATCGCATAGAGTCCCCTGGGTCGGCAGAAAGCCCGACCCTTCGGGAGCGTCTCGCCTCGAGTGGCATTTAGTACTGTCCCCGCACCGTCACGCTCTCGACGGGCGACCGTCCCCGCCGTGTTCGCCAATGCCCGTCCTTCGTGATGACGACCCACGAGGATGTCCAGGCACCTGTCGGCGTCGTGACGTCATGTCCGCTTGGCCTTTGGCAAGAGCCGGGGTTTGACACAACCGCGCACAGCCGACTGGTCCGTCTGTCATCCGCAGCAAACCACTGCTTGAACGCATCGATTGCGCTCAGAAGGAAGCCAAACAACTATATCATTTTTTCATTTCTCCTCCCGCCAATGGATTCCTCTCCCCAAAAATGGCGGGCTCCCACTTATACAATCTAAAGTTGTTTATATCACGTCGCCTTCCAGCCTCACAACTTGCCACCGTGATCCACCCGTGAGGGAAGCTCATCATTGCACTATGGATCCGCCCTAAGATCGTCCGAAAATTTTGCCGACTCACGCCTAACCTTGCAAACATATACACTCACCAGTCAGGTTTCACTCTCAAAAAATGCAACCTTAGGTGTACTAAAAATCATAGTGCAAGATGTATCAATTCGGTTGACCGCGTTAAAACCGCTGGAGTAACTCTTCTCATGCGGGAGCGAATCCATACTCATCCGAAGGCGTCAGCGCAAACTTCGGAAAGCGTATCGGCGTGTCTGCAAGGCAGGACTCTTCAGAGCCCTGATCTTTATGGTGTGATGTATAGGAGAATTTCATGTCAACAATCGACCTTGCCAACGTGCATGAGTATACCGGCGGCGTTGCTCTTACCGTCGGTGGCGTCCTGGACGTCGGGTTGCTGCCCTATGGTCCGGAACTGGGTACGGCCACTTTCGTCGACGATGACGATGCCTTCGAAACCGCGGATACCGCCACCTTCAATGGCTCGGGCTTTTCCTACATCGGTCAAGGGACGGCGGCGACGCTCGGCCTGGGCGGCATCGAACTCGATTCGAAACCCGTCGTGGCCTTCTCGCAGGGCGGAACGACCTACCTGTGGTATCCCGAAGGCGAGCCTCTCGCTGGCGTGCTGAGTTCCACCATCAACCTGACGAGCGACGCGCCCTACGCCTACTGCTTTGCAGAAGGCACGCTGATCGACACCGCACAGGGTGAGCGCAAGGTAGAGGACCTAGCCATCGGCGACACGATCCGCACGGCAGACGGGTCTGAAACGACGATCAAATGGGTGGGCGTCCAGACCCTGAGCAGCCTCTTCAGCGAGACCGGCAAGCAGATGGTTCGCATCAGCGCGGGCGCGCTTGGCGACGGTTTGCCCCACAGCGACCTGACTGTCACCGCGGATCACGGCATGATCCTTGACGGTCTGGTGGTGAATGCCTCTGCCCTGGTCAACGGGTCGACCATCGACTTTGTCCCGGCAACAGAGTTGGGCGGCCGCTTCAAGGTCTACCATGTCGAAACCGAGAGCCATGAAGAGATCCTTGCCAACGGCGCGGCGGCGGAAACCTTCGTCGATTACGCAGCGCGCAAGAACTTCGACAACTACGACGAGTATCTCGCGCTCTACAATGGTGTGGAACGCCTGATCCCGGAAATGACCAAGCCGCGCATTTCCTCCAGCCGGATGCTGCCCACGCAACTGCGTACGAAACTGGGCCTGACTACCCCCGTCATCCAGTTCCGTAAGAGCGCCTGACGCTTCGCCCTTCTTCCTGGGGGCATTGTGCACAGGCACTCGGCGCGGGTCCTGCAATTATCGCGGGGCCCGTTTTTCTATCTGTCGGATTCCAATGGTCAGCGCATTCGCCTGGCCGGATGGGCCGGAACCACAAGATGCCCTGCCGGCCTCGGCTCATAGATCGGCCAAGGGATGCCCATTTCCACGACAAGGTTGCAGGTTTCCGCGCAAATCCTGCGCACTGGCGGATTTCCTGACCTGCGCGCCACCCATTTCCCCCTGTAAATCAGCCTCGAGACCCCATGTCTTGAACAGAAAGACAAACGAGGCAGACCCATGAAAACCCTGACCATTCTCCAGGCCGCCGCGCTCGTCATGCTGGCCGTGATCGGCGCCTATGCCGGGCAGGACGACGGCGCTCAGACCTGCGCCGCGCCCCAGCAGGCCACGACACAGGCAGCGGCCTGCGATCTGTGATCACAGGCCGCCTTGGCCTGTCCCTGCCGCGCGCGTTCAGCCCGCGTCGGGCAACGGCGCCAGGCTGCGCAGGTAGAGGATGACGGCCGAAAGGTCATCGCCCGTCATCTGCGAGAAGTAGCCATAAGGCATCGGCGGCAACATCTGGCTGCCGTCGGGCCGCACTCCCTTGACGATCATGTCCGCCAGTTCCGCGTCGGTATAGCCTGCCAGCCCATCCTCGTGCGAGGTCAGGTTGGCGGCGACGGACGTGCCCCAGGGGCCGTGGAACTCGAAACCGCCAGCTCCCAGGTGGCTGTCCAGCATCGGACCTTTCTCACCCATCGGGGTGTGGCATTCCATGCAATGCGCCACCGGCCCGGCCAGGTAGGCGCCATATTCGACGGTCACCGCCTGCTGAGGATGCGGCACGCTATCGACCGGCGGGCCATAGGCGGGCGGCAGCGGGATGTTGTAGGTGCTCTTGCCCGGGTCGTTCTCGACCGTGGGCACGGTGCGCAGGTACATCACCATGCTCATCAGGTCGTCATCGGACAAGCCGCGATACATGGCAAAGGGCATCGGCGGCCCGATGATCGTGCCATCAGGGCGCAGGCCTTCTCGGATCGCCCGCGCCAGTTCGGCATCGGACCAGCCCGCGACGGCCCCGGCGGGCGTGATATTGGGGGCAATGGCGGTAAAGGCCGGGTTCTTGTCCACCAGCCGCCCGGCCAGGTTCTGGTCCATCACAGGGCCCTGCGGCCCCATCGGTGTATGGCAATTGCCGCAGCCCGCCGGTCCTTCGACCAGGTAACGTCCCCGGTCCAGGCTCGGCTCTGCCTGCGCCGTGGCACCGGCCATCGCCAGCCCAAGGCACAGCCCTGTCAGTCGTGGAAACATGTCCCTCTCCCTGAAAAATCGCTTCTTTTTTGTAGACAAACGACTCGCACGCCCGGGCGAGTGTAGTGCCTTCCAAAGAAGTTCCTCAGGGAAATCTTTTAACGGCCCAGGGCCTCGTTCAGCTTGGGCAGGAAACGCTGCTCGTAATCCGCCCCCACAAGGGGACCAACGAACTTGAACAGGACCGTGCCCTCACCGTCCAGGATGAAGGTTTCCGGCGGGCCGGTCACCCCCCAGTCGATCGCCGTGCGCCCGGCCGGGTCAAAGGCCACTGCCATGAAGGGGTTGCCGTCATCGGTCAGGTACTTGGTGGCATTGCCCGCCTTGTCCTTGATGTTCACACCGACAAGGCGGATGCCGTCCTCACGCATCTTCAGCAAGACGGGATGTTCGGCGCGGCAGGGCGGGCACCAGCTGGCCCAAAAGTTGACCACCGTCACCTCGCCCCCCGCCAGCATCTCGGGCGTGATGGCGGCATAGCCCGGCAGGGCGGCATCGGTCATCTGCGGGGCAGGCTTGCCCGCGAACATGGATTCCAGCTTGTCAGGGTCTTCGCGGCCCAGGCCGAAATAGAACAGCGCGCCGAGCGCTGCAAAGATCAGCGGCGGCGCCAGCATGAGAGGGGAAACCTTAGCCATTCTTCTTCTGACGCTCCTCGATACGCTGCAGCTCAGCCCTGACCCGGCGTGACCGTAGCACGCTGACCACGATCAGCAGGATGATCAGCAGCAGGGAGACCGCGTAGGACGACAGCACCGTGCCCGCGTATTTGCCCAGTTCCGGCATCATGCGCTGCGCTCCCGTGCCAAGAGGGCGCGCGAGCGGCGCGCCCGGATTTCCGTCTGGGTGCGCAAGAGCACAAGCGCCACGAACAGCAGGACAAAGCCCACGCCCGAGACCAGCAACGGCATGAAATAGACGTTCGAAACCTTTTCGTCCATGTCCGCGCCGGTCACGGCGCCCGCCCGCAGCACGGAGGACCCCTGGTGCAATCCCTGATTCCAGAACTGCACCGCATACCGCGACAGCAGCGCAAAGACCGACCCCACAAGGCAGAGGATCGAGGTCAAGTCGGCGGCGGTGTCGTCATCCTCGATCGCCTCCCAAAGGGCCATGTAGCCGAGGTAAAAGAGAAAGAGGATCAGGAAGACCGTCAGGCGCGGGTCCCAGGCCCACCATGTGCCCCACATGGGCTGGCCCCAGATCGCGCCGGTGACAAGGCCGATCACCGTCATGGTGGCGCCAATGGGCGCGGCGGCGCGGGCGGCCAGCGCGCTGACGTGGTGGCGCCGCACGATCCAAATCAGCGAGGCCAGCAGCATCATGATCCAGGCGTTGATCGCCATCATCGCCGCAGGCACGTGCAGGTAGATAATCTTGACGGTCGAGCCTTGCCGGAAATCCTCGGGCGTAAAGAAGAACCCCCAGACCAGGCCCGTGACAAGGCAGATCACCGCCGCAACCGTCACCCAGGGCAAGAGCATATCCGCGGTGCGGATGAACTTGACCGGATTGGCATATTCCCAGATCGACATGGTCCTTGGCCTCCCTTGTCTGGCGGTTACAGCGCAAATATCGCGTCGGCGCAATACGTCACGGGCGCGCGCTCACCGGAGGTTGATCCGCAGCACCGCTGCGCTGGCAAAGGGCAAGAGCGCGGCAACCCCGAAACTGATCCCCGCCAGCATCAGCAAGGGCGTCTGCACCGCCAGCCCCTCGGCCCCGCGCCGCGCCACCTCGGCACCGAAGATCAAGGTGGGGACGTATAGCGGCAGCACCAGAAGCGACATCAGCAGACCTCCCCGTTTCAGCCCCACGGTCAGCGCCGCGCCAAAGGTGCCGATGACCGACAAGGCCGGTGTGCCAAGCGCAAGACTGATGAACAGCCAGAGATAGCCCGGCCCGGCCAGGTTCAGCAGCACCCCCAGCGCAGGCGCCGCCAGCACCAGCGGCAGGCCGGTGGTGATCCAATGGGCAAGCGCCTTGACGCTGACGATACCTTCCATCGGCAGGGGCGCGGTGGCGAGCAGGTCCAGCGACCCGTCCTCCCAATCCAGCGCAAAGATCCGGTCGAGCGAGAGCAGGCAGGCCAGCAGCGCGCCGATCCACAGGATGCCGGGCGCGATCTGCGTCAGAAGGTCGGTCTGCGGGCCGACACCAAAGGGCACCAGCACCGTGACAATCAGGAAAAAGGCCAGGCCAAGCCCAAAGCCACCCCCGGCCCGCACCGCCAGCCGCAGGTCCCGTGTCAGCAGAGCGATCACAGGAAAGCCTCGTCCTGCAGGGCCGCGCGCGGTTTCGCGCGATAGGGCGTCACGTCGAAATCATCCGCCTCGGGAATGCCAAGGTCGATATGGGTGGCCATCAGCGCCGATCCCCCCTGCCCCAAGTGCGCGCGCACCGCCTCGGCAAAGAGCGCGACAGAGGCGGTGTCCAGCGAAACGGTCGGCTCGTCCAGCACCCAGACAGGCCGTCCCGTCACCATCAGGCGCGCCAGCCCCAACCGCCGCTTTTGCCCGGCGGACAGGGTTCCGGCCAGCCGGTCCTCCAGCGTTTCGAGATTGAAGGCAGAGAGCGCGCCAGAGATCCCCTCGGTGCCGAAGACCTGCGCCCAGAACCGCAGGTTTTCCCCCACGCTGAGCATGGATTTCAGCCCGTCGGCGTGCCCGGCATAGGCGATGCGCTCGCCCGCGCCCGTGACCTCTCCGGCCATCGCGGGCTGCAAGCCCGCCACGGTGCGCAACAAGGTTGTCTTGCCCGCGCCATTGGGGCCGCGCAACACCAGCGCACGGCCCGGCGCAAGCGCAAAACTCACCCCGTCCAGAACCGGCACGCCGCCCCGGGCCACCGTCAGGTTGCTTGCCGTCAAATCCATGCTGTGCGGCTTACCCCAGTGCGCGCGCCCACAAAAGCCCCAAGCGTCCGCCGCGACGCGATGCCCGCACCGCAAGACCGCGGCAGCCTGCTTCTTTGGGCCCCAAATATCTCCGGGGGAGTCGACCGAAGGGAGACGGGGGCAGAGCCCACTGCCCGTCACGCCAGCCAGATGCACGGCTCTCAGACCGGCAGCGCGGCCAGCGCCACCCGGCGGCCTTCGCTCAAGAGGACGTTGTAGGTGCGGCAGGCCGAAGGCGAATTCATCGCCTCGACGCCCAGCCCGGCCTCTTCCAGCCTGTCGCGCAACCCCTTGGGCAGATGCGCGGTTTCGGCCCCCGTACCGACAAAGATCACGTCGACAAAGCCGATCATGCTCAGCAGTGTCTCGTGATCCTCCAGCCCGCCCCAGTCGGCGCGGCCCCGGTCCCAGATCAGCAAAGCGCCCTCGTGGACCTCGCCGCCTACGCGGAAAAAGCCGGGGCCGTAACCGTCGACCGGCAACGCATCGGTGAATGTGATCTCGTTCAGTCGCATGCGCTCTCCCTACCCCCAAACCGGCAGGGCCGACAAGGCCGAGACGGCGATCAGACCATAGGCGACACTGCGGTAGACCCGTTCCTGTTCCGGGCGAAAAAGCCGTCCGCCCAGCCAGGCACCGACCATGTTGGGCACCGCCATCGCCAATCCCAAGACGGCAAACCCCGCCTCCAACCGTCCGAAAACTCCCATGTAGGCCACCAAGAGCAGGTCGTAGGACATCAGGAACAGCAGGATCGTGGCGCGGATGTTCTGTATCGGCAAAGGGCGCGCCATGTAGAACAGGATCACGGGCGGCCCCGGCAAACCCGCAACACCGCCAAGGCCCCCGGACAGGGCACCGATGCCCGTCACCATGCGCCGGCCCACCTGCCCGCGATAGCGCAGGCCCAGCGTCAGAACCGCCAGCATTGCCAGCGCCAGAAGCCCCACAGCAAGTTGAAAGATCTCTGGCGCAATCAGCGTCAGCACCCATAGTCCCAGGGGCAGACACAGCACACAGCCCAGTAACAGGCGCCCCAGATCGCCCCGGTCCACATCGGCCCAGGCGCGGCGGACAATCGGCACCGGCCCGAACAGATCCATCAGGGTCATCGTGAGGATAGCGCCGAAGGGGGGCAGCACCTGCGCCGCCACCGGCAAGAAAACCAGCCCCGAGCCGAACCCGGTGAAACCACGTACCAACCCGGCGAGGAACGCCGCCAGGATGACCCAGCCCATCTCCGTCGGAGACAGGCTGAACCATGCGTCAGGCATCAATGTCGCCGAACTGGTTTCCGGTCGTGTCCGTGGGCTTGGACCAGTCGCGTTTCACGCCAAGGCGCAGCAGCATGACGGAGGCCACGAAAATCGACGAATAGGTGCCGACGATCACGCCCCAGGTCATGGCAAAGACAAAGCCGCGGATCACGTCGCCGCCCAGCACCAGAAGCGCAATCAGCGCCAGGAGCGTGGTTAGGGATGTCATGAAAGTCCGGCTCAGCGTCTCGTTGATCGAGAGGTTGAGCACCTCTTTTAGGTCCTTGGACTTGTACTTGATCAGGTTCTCACGCACGCGGTCGAAGACCACGACCGTGTCGTTCAAGGAATAGCCGACGATGGTCAGCAAAGCCGCGATGATCGCCAGGTCGAACCGGATCTGCAGTTCCGAGAAAACGCCGATGGTCAGCACCACGTCATGTACCAGTGCGACGACCGCGCCGACGGCGAACTGCCATTCAAAGCGCAGCCAGATGTAGACCAGCACCGCCCCGATCGCCAGCGCCACGGCGATGGCCGCTGTCCGTATCAATTCGCCCGAGACCTTGGGGCCGACGGATTCGACCGAGACGAACTTGATGTCCGGCGAGATTTCCAGCAGCGCTGCCTCGGCGGTTTCGATCACCTCGGTGCTGACCGCCTCTTCGCCGTCCTGGGCGCCGATGCGGATCATGGCCACGTTCTGCTCGGGTCCGAAATTGGGGTCGAAGACCTCTGAGATCACCACGTCGCCCAGTTCCAGCGCCGCCAGCGCGTCGCGATAGGCGCCCACGTCCACCGGCTGCGCGCTTTCGGTCCGGATCGTGGTGCCGCCGCGAAAGTCGATGCCGTAGTTCAGCCCGCGCAGACCGAAGCTGCCAAGCGCCAGCAGGATCAGGAAGGCCGAGATGCCCAGCCAGAGCACCGGCCGCGAGAAGAAATCGAAGTTGGTCTGTTGGGGAACCAGTCTCAGGCGCATGTCAGACCTCGATCGTTTTCGGACGGCGGCGTTCGAACCAGATGACGATCAAGAGCCGCGTGACAAAGATCGCAGTAAAGACGGAGGTCAGGATGCCAAAGCCCAGGGTGACGGCAAAGCCGCGCACCGGGCCAGAGCCCATGACATAGAGTATCACCGCCGTGATGAAGGTGGTGATATTGGCATCGACGATCGCCGACAGCGCCTTTTCATAGCCCAGTTCGATGGCCCGCGCCGGACCGCGCGCGGTGCGCACTTCCTCGCGGATCCGCTCGAACACCAGCACGTTGGCATCCACGGCCATACCCACGGTCAGCACGATCCCCGCGATGCCCGGCAGGGTCAGCGTCGCTCCGATCATCGACAGAAGGCCAAAGATCAACGCGATGTTCAGGATCAGCGCGACATTGGCAAACAGACCGAAGAGGCCATAGCTGAGCGCCATGAAGACCAGCACCGCGACAAAGGCCACCATCGTGGCGATCTTGCCCGCGTCGATGCTGTCCTGCCCCAGTTCCGGGCCGATGGTCCGTTCTTCGAGGAAGACCAGTTTCGCCGGCAGGGCACCGGCGCGCAGCAACACGGCCAGCTGGGTCGATTCCTCGACCGTGAAACTGCCGGTGATGATGCCTGACCCGCCCGCGATATGGGCCTGGATGACGGGGGCAGAGATGACCTCGTCGTCCAGAACGATGGCAAAGGGCGAACCGATGTTGTTGGCGGTATAGTCGCCGAAACGCCGCGCCCCCGAGGGGTTGAAGCTGAAGTTCACCGCCGGGCGACCGTTCTGGTCAAAGGCGGGCTGCGCGTTGGTCAGGTCCTCGCCGGTGACGACGGGGGCCTGTTCGAGGATGTAGTAGACACCTTCCTGATCCAGCGCGGGCAGGATCTCGTTGCCGACGCCGGGGCGTTCGCTGCCGTCGGACGTCCGGCTGACCACCGGCTGGAAGGTCAGCTGCGCGGTGGTGCCGATGATCTCTTTCAGTTCGGCGGCAGACCCGATGCCCGGCACCTGGATCAGGATCCGGTCGAACCCCTGGCGCTGGATCGTCGGTTCGCGGGTGCCGACCTCGTCGATGCGGCGCCGGATGATTTCAAGGCTCTGCTGCATGGTGCGGTCGTCGAGCGCCTGGCGCTCGGCCTCGGACAGGGTGATGACCAGCACGTCATCCTCGCCCCGCACTTCGAGGTCGGTCGATCCGGCACCGGTGAGCGAAACCACCGGCTGCGCCAGCGTGCGCACCAGTTCGATGGCCCGGTTCATGCCGGCGGGTTCGGAAATCTTGATGCGCAGTTCGCCCAGGGGGGCGTTGGGCTGCAGGCGGATGGTGCCGACCTCGTCGCGCGCGTCGCGCAACAGGTCGCGAACCTCGGGCCAGAGCGATTCCATCCGCGCCTCGTAGACGTCCTGCACCTGGACCTCTGCCAGAAGGTGCGCACCGCCGCGCAGGTCCAACCCGAGGTTCACCAGCCCCGAAGGCAGGTAAGAGGGCCAACCGGCAGCGAGATCGCGGTTTTCCGTGGTATCAAAACCCGCCTCGATGGCCTTTACGGCATCGTTGTGGGTTTCGACCCGCGAATAGAATGCGTTGGGCATGGCGAGCAACAGGCCGACCACGACAGTCGCCCAGATCAGCACGCGCTTCCAGAGATCGACCTGCAGCATGCCCGATCAGCTTTCGGCCGGTTCGGTCTTGGACAAGACCTGCGCGATGGTCTGCTTGACCACGCGGACCTTGACGCCCTCGGCCAGCTCGACCTCGATTTCCTTGTCGTCCTTGACCTTGGCAACCTTGCCGATCAGCCCACCCTGGGTGACGACCTGATCGCCGCGGCGCAGCGCGCCAACCATTTTCTGGTGTTCCTTCATCTTTTTCTGCTGCGGACGGATCAGCAGGAAATACATGATCGCGAAGATCAGGATGAGCGGAAGAAACTGGCCGATTGCGCTTACGTCCATTGAGGATGCTCCTGTTGGATTGCGGCGGGGCATCCCCCGCGAAATTTGGCCGGAACCTATGCGCGGTACTGGCCAGATGCAAGAAGGCCCCGGCGCCTGCACGCATTTGTTTCCTGCCAAGACGCCTGTTTTCCGCCTGACCCGGTCTCAGGCGGCAGTGGCGCGCAACTGACCGGCTAATTTCAGGCGCCCGAAAGCGCGATGGGTCAGTGAGATCCCCTCGGACGGGGCCACGGCAGGGTGGTCGCCCAGATGCGCGCGGATCGGGTCATCTCTGAAGTCCGGCGGCACCAGTGACAAGGGCAAGGCCGTCGATCCGGCCCGGGTCGATCAGGAAAGGGGCTGTCAGGAAAGGATCTGTCAGGAACTCCATGCGTCTTCTTCCTCTGGCTCCTCTGGCATGGGCAAAGCCTGGCACCGCCGTGGTCCCCGTCTTGAGACTTCACGGCCTTGCCCGGGCGCCGCGCGCCGCCTACCTTCCTTGTCGCGAACAGGGCCAAAGCGAAAAGGCCGCCTCATGCTGCGCATGGCTCTGACACTCTTGCTGCTGCCCCTGCCCCTTCTGGCCGGGGAACCCTCGATCGGGCGGTTGAACACCGCCGGCTACCGCATGACCGAGATGTGTACCGCCACGCTGATCGCTCCGGACCTGGCCCTGACCGCCGCCCATTGCGTGACCCGGCCAGAGGATGGCTATCTCAAGCGGATCACGGACATGGTCTTTGTCGCCGGATGGGATGGCGCGGGGCACACAGGCGCCGCCCGCATCCGCGAGGTGCGCGTCCATCCCCAGGCCTATGCCCAGGGCCGGTTCGACCTGCGCCATGACATCGCCGTGGTCGAACTTGAAAACCCGCTGGACCCGCCACCGCTACGCATTGGCAGCGCCGCCCTGCCCGGACCTCTGACCCTGATGGGCTATCGTCGCTCGCGCCCGCACAGGCTGACCGTGACACCGCTGTGTTATGGCGACGAGGATCGCGGCATCTGGCGCATCGGCTGCCGGGTCGAACCCGGACAAAGCGGCGGGCCGGTCATGGCGGGCGACGGCGCGGCACGGCGCATCGTCGCGGTGATCGTCGCCGTCACCCGCGACGAAGAGGCGCTGGCGGTGCCGGTCGACGGTTGGCTGCGGCGGGAATTCGCGGCAGCGGGCCGGGATTGACAGGGAAGACCCGCAGCCCCTCTACCTTCCTTAATCAAGATGGGGCATAACCCCCGCGACTCACACTACCTTCTGGAGGATACGATGCACGACATCCGCGCCATCCGCGAAAACCCCGCCGCCTGGGATGCGGCCCTCTCGCGCCGTGGGGTTGACGGGATGTCGTCGCAGGTCCTCGACATCGACCGCGCGCGCCGCGCCGCGATCACCGCCGCCGAAGAAGCACAGGCGGAACAGAACCGCGCCTCCAAGGAGGTTGGCAAGGCCAAGGCCAGCGGCGACGAGGCCGAATTCGAACGCCTGCGCGCGCTGGTTTCCGCGAAAAAGGCCGAAGTGGCCGAACTCCAGGACAAGGCCAAAGGGCTGGACACCGAGCTGGAGGCGCTGCTGGCCGGCATCCCGAACCTGCCGCTGGCAGAGGTGCCGGAAGGCGCCGACGAGGACGACAACGTCGAGATCAAGCGCTGGGGCACGCCCCGCACACTTGATTTCGCACCGAAAGAGCATTTCGACCTGGACGGCGTGAAACCCGGCATGGATTTCGAAGTGGCCGCCAAGCTTTCGGGCTCGCGCTTCGTCGTGCTCTCGGGGGCCGTGGCCCGTATTCACCGCGCGCTGGCACAGTTCATGATCAACACCCATGTCGACGAGAACGGGCTGACAGAGACATGGACCCCCGTCCTTGTGCGCGAAGAGATGATGTATGGCACCGGCCAGCTGCCCAAGTTCGGCGAGGACAGCTACAAGACCACCAACGGCTGGTGGCTGATCCCCACCTCCGAGGTGACGCTGACCAATATCGTCAACGGCCTGATCGTGGACGAGGATTACCTGCCGCGCCGTTACACCGCGCATTCGCAGTGTTTCCGTTCCGAGGCCGGGTCGGCGGGCAAGGACACCTCGGGCATGCTACGCCAGCACCAGTTCGAGAAGGTCGAGATGGTCTCTGTCACCCATCCGGACAAGTCGCTGGAGGAACACGACCGCATGACGCGCTGCGCCGAGGGCATCCTTGAAAAGCTGGGCCTGCCCTATCGGACCGTGGTGCTCTGCACCGGCGACATGGGCTTTGGCGCGCAAAAGACCCATGACATCGAGGTCTGGCTGCCCGGTCAGGACACCTACCGCGAGATCAGCTCTGTCTCGACCTGCGGCGATTTCCAGGCCCGGCGCATGAACGCGCGGTTCCGTCCCTCCGCAGGCGGCAAGCCCGAATTCCTGCACACGCTGAACGGCTCGGGCCTGGCCGTCGGGCGTTGCCTGATCGCCGTTCTGGAAAACGGTCAGCAGGCGGACGGCTCGGTCGATCTGCCCGAGGCGCTGCATCCCTACCTGGGCGGCAAGACCCGGCTGACCGCCGAGGGTGCGCTGGCATGATCCGGACGGTCCCCTGTCCGGAGGCGGTCTCTTGACCCGCCTCTGGGCGCTCCTGTGTTTCGTGGCCGCGCTCTGTTTCGCGGCCTCGCCTTGGCTGGTGCCCGGGTTTAACGGCTATGACCCGTCGAAATTCCCGGTCCTGCTGGAAGATCCGCCGGTTCAACCGGCGGGCTATGCCTTTGCCATCTGGGGCCTGATCTACATCTGGCTTCTGGTCGGCACGGGCTTCGGCCTGCTGCAGCGGGGTGATGACGTGGACTGGGCGCCGATGCGTCCGCCGCTCTTCGCCAGCCTCGCGGTGGGCACCATCTGGCTGCCGGTGGCGCAATGGTCGCCGGTGCTGGCCACCCTGCTGATCTGGGTCATGCTGGGCACCGCGCTGGTCGCGCTCTGGCGGGCGGGCGACACCGACCGCTGGCTGCAGCAAGGGCCGGTGGCGGTCTACGCGGGCTGGCTTTCGGCGGCGGCCTGCGTCGGCACTGGCGTGGTGATCGGCGGTTACGGCTGGATGCCCCCCACCCCGGCGGCCCTTTTGTCGCTCTCCGTCTGCATGGCGCTGTCGGTGACAATGCAATACCGCCTGCACCGGGCGCCGGAATACGGCATGACGGTGATCTGGGCGCTGGTGGGTGTGGTGGTGGCGAACTGGCAACCGTTCAACGCCGCAGTGACCGGCCTGGCTCTCGTGGGCATGATCGCCATCCTGGGCGTGCGCGGCACGGACACCGAATAGGCCCGGCACCGGGCCTGTCCGTTCTGGACAGGGGCCCGACCCGCCCCTAGGCTTGGCGCAGTCATTCACAAGGTCTGTCCATGCGCTCCCTGCTGCTTTCTGCCTGCCTTCTCGCACTCCCGCTTGTGCCCGGTCCGCTCCCGGCCCAGGAAAGCCTGCATCTCGAAGAAAGTGCGGACATCACCGGGGCTTATCGGGTCGCAGGCCGGAACCCGGACGGTTCCGCCTATACCGGCAAGCTGGAAATGACGGCCAGCGGCGCCCAGTACCAGCTGGCCTGGACCATCGCGGGCCAGGTCTATCGCGGCACAGGACGGCTGGAGGGTAGGGTGCTGACGGTAGATTGGCAGGGTGACAGCAATCCAGTGGTCTATGTCCTGATGCCGGACGGCGCGCTGCACGGCACCTGGGCCGACGGCCACGCCCTCGACCGGCTGGAACCGCTCCGCTAGGCCACCTCTTCACAGCTCGAAACCTCCACTGGAGGTTTCACCGCCTGCGTCGGACCGGCCCCCAGCCTGTTCCTTGGTGACTCCCAAAGCCAACAAACAGGCGCAGCCTGTTCACGCGGGTTGGGGGGCGGGCGCCTTTGCGGCGACGCCGCAAACAGTCCCGTCCCGCCGACCAGCCTCAGTCCTTCTTCGACTGCAACTTGCCCAGGTGCTTCTTCAACGCGCCGGCGTTCTTCTTCTTGCGCCCCTTGTAGGGGTTCTTGGCGCCCTGTCCGCGCATGGTCAGGCGTATCGGCGTGCCCGGCATGTCAAAGTCCTCGCGCAGCCCGTTCACCAGGTAGCGCGAATAGCTCTCGGGCAGCTTGTCGGGATGGGAACACATCACCACAAAGCCCGGCGGCCGGGTCTTGACCTGGGTCATGTAACGCAGCTTGATCCGACGGCCCTGCGGCGCGGGGGGCGGATGCCTCTGGACCATGCCCTCCAACCAGCGGTTCAGCTGCGCCGTGGGCACGCGGCGGTTCCAGACGTCATAGGCCTGCATGATCGCGGCCTGCAGCCTGTCCAGCCCCTTGCCCGTGCGGGCGGAAATCGTCACCAGCGGCGCGCCGCGCAACTGCGGCAGGACATGTTCGAACTGCTCGCGCAGCCACTTCAACTTGTCCTGCTTCTCGTTTTCCACGTCCCACTTGTTGACCGCCACCACCACGGCCCGCCCCTCACGCTCGGCGAGGTCGGCGATCTTCAGGTCCTGGGTTTCAAAGGGAATGGCCGCATCCAGCAGCACCACGACGACTTCTGCGAATTTCACCGCGCGGATACCGTCCGAGACCGAGAGTTTCTCCAGCTTGTCCTGGACCTTGGCCCGGCGCCGCATCCCGGCGGTGTCGAAAACCCGCATCGGCACCCCGCCCCAGTCCATCTGGACCGAGATCGCGTCGCGCGTGATCCCCGCTTCCGGCCCTGTCAACAGCCGCTCCTCGCCCAGGATCGCGTTGACCAGCGTCGACTTGCCCGCGTTCGGGCGTCCCACCACGGCGATCTGCAGCGGCTTGTCCCGGGTCGGCAGGCGCATGTCGCCTTCGCCCGCCTCGGCCTCTTCCTCGCTCAGCGTGACCTCGACCTCCGGCGCCTCTTCGGCGGCGCGCGCTTCGAACCCGTCCGACAGCGGCAAGAGCGTCGAATAAAGTTCGTTCATGCCTTCGCCATGTTCGGCCGACAGGCGGATCGGTTCGCCCAGACCCAGCGAGTAAGCCTCGATCACACCGGCATCCGCCGCGGACCCTTCCGACTTGTTGGCCCCCAGGATCACGTGTTTCGCCCGCTTGCGCAGGATTTCGGCAAAAACCTCGTCATCGGGCAGGATGCCCGCGCGCGCGTCGATCAGGAACAGGCAGATGTCCGCCTCGTCCACCGCGCGTTCGGTCAGCCGTCGCATCCGGGCGGGCAGCGACTCGTCGGTCTCGTTCTCCAGTCCGGCGGTGTCGACCACGGTAAACCGCAGGTCGCCCAGCTTGCCCTCGCCCTCGCGCAGGTCGCGGGTCACGCCCGGCTGGTCGTCGACCAGCGCCAGGCGCCGCCCGACGAGTCGGTTGAACAGTGTCGACTTGCCCACGTTGGGGCGGCCGACGATGGCGAGAGAGAAACTCATGGCCCGGCTCCAAAGATCAAGGGCGCCGCTTAACGCATTTCATAGCAGGGGGAAAGGGGGCATCCCCGGTCGCGACCGGGGCCCTGCCCGGCTTCTTTGGGCGGACAAATACCTCCGGGGGGAGGCTCGCAGAGCCGGGGGGCAGCGCCCCCGCCCGGAGACCGAGGCCGCAAGGCCGATGTGCCGAGATACCCTGCGCGCGCCCGCAGGCGCGCTCCTTTTAGCGGTAGGCGTGCAGCACACCCTTGCGCGATACGACATAAAGCGTGCCGCCCGCCACCACGGGGCGCGTGGTGGCGCCACCGGGGATCGCGATCTCCTGCAGCAACTTGCCGTCCACCGGGTTGAAGGCCCTGATCTTGCCATCCGAACTGGCCATGATCAGGCGCCCGCCCGCCAACACCGGGCCGTGGTTGGCGTAAGAGCCGTCACGGCGGCGGTTCGGGTTACGTGTGGGGCGATAGCCCGGCAGGTCGCGGCTCCAGATTTCCTGGCCGGTTCCAGCGTCCAGCCGCACCAACTGGTTGAGATCGGAGACGAAGAACACCGAATCGCCGGCGGGCCACATCGGCCCCAGAGCGCCCTTCTTGGCGGTCCAGATGCGCTCGCCATTGTAGACCGACAGCGCCACGGCGCGGCCCGAATGGTTGCCGGCAAAGACGCGGTCGCCCGCGATCACCGGATCGCCGGTGATATCGTTGATGCCCGCGATGGTGACGCCGGTGCGACGGCCCAGCAACTCGGCGTTCCAGACCTGCAGCCCGCCCTGGCGGAAGGCCGCCGAAACAGCGCCTGACCCGAAGGCGAAGACAACGTATTTGTCGTTGATCGCAGGCGCGGGCGCCCCGGCGATGTTGTTGAAATCCTTGGCGCCTTCGAACTGCCAGCGCACGCGGCCATCGTCACTTTCGATTGCCCAGGCTGTGCTGTCGCCCGAGACGACGTAGACCAGCCCGTCGCGATAGCTCGGTGCGCCGGTGGCGGTGTTCTTGAGATCCTGCTCCCAAAGCTTCTGCCCCGTCGCCGGGTCCAGCGCCGTCAGCATGCCGAAACCGGACGAGACAAAGAGCTTGCCGTCGCCATAGGCCAGACCGCCGCCCTGCCCCTCGGGCGCCTTGTCGCGCTGCGGCACAAGGGTCGCCGTCCAGAGCGCCTGCCCGGAGGTGGCGGTGGCCCTGACCTGGTGGTTGGCATCCATCGTGAAGATGCGTCCGCCCGCGACGATCGGATCGGCGTTCAGCCGGGTCTTGCGCCCGTCGCCCGCGCCGATCCCGACCGAGAACAGCGGTTTGAGCGCCTGGCCCAGGGCCGGGTTCGTGACCCGGACCCTTGGCGACACGGGGCTTTGCGCCCAATCGGTGTTGGTCACGCTGGCGGGCGTGGAAAAGGCGCGAGCCTGCGGGCCCGCCGGTGCAGGGTCTGCGCCGTCATCATACCCGCCGGTCAGCACGTCCCGGACGTTCAGCCGTTCGCCCGGAAGGATCTGCTCGCTCTTGGCGCAGGCCGTCAGCGCCAGCGCGGCCAGCGAAATCAGCAGAGAGGTCTTGCGCAGCATCACCATGCCCCTTTTCGTCACTACCCGGGGCCCTGCCCCCCGCCGTGCGCCCCGCCTGCGCGGGCTCAGTTGCCGGACGCGTCGCCGCCCAGTGCCACAATCAGTTGCCCGGCCCGGCGCTGCAAGCCCTGCGTTGCCTCGGCATCCTCTGCCAGGCGTTCAAGCCGTGCGATCGCGGCGTCACGCTCGCCGGTTTCGATCTCGATCAGGGCCAGTTGTTCCTCGGCCAGCAGGCGCAGCGGCTGGCCCGGAACGGCCAGCGCCTCGAAACCGGCGCGGCGTTCGTCCACCGAAAGGACGGAGGCGCCGCGGGTCAGGGCCTTGTAGCTGGCGATCTGTCGATAGATCGACGGGATCTCGGTGTTCTCGGCCACGGCCTGCAGGCGGGCGACCGCCTCGGCGTCGTCGCCGGCGGTGCCTTCCTCGGCGGCGGTCAGCATCGACAGAATCGCCGCGGCACCGGTCGTTGGCGCGTCGATTGCGGCCAGGGCGTCGATGCGCTGCGCCGGCTCCTCGGCATCCAGCGCGTCAAGCACGCTGTCACCAAAGGCCTGGGCCCGGGATTCGGCAGAGGCGATCTGCCATTCGCGCCAGGCGGTGCCGCCGACGATCAAAAGCACGATGACCACGCCAACCCAGCCCCACTTGCGCAAAGTGGCGAACAGGCGGTCGCGTTTGACCTCTTCGGTCACCTCGTCGATAAAACTGTCGGCGTCGCTCAAACGGGCCCCCTCCGGTTGGTTTTCTCCCTCTTACATGTCCCGCCGCGCAGTGCCAAGGCGAGATGGCACCGGCGCAAGAGCCCATTTCCGCGCCGAAACCCGTCCGGCGAATTGTCGCGCAGTTGCCGATTAATCGTCAAACTCTCGCAGAATTGTCGAAAAACCGCCGCTTTACCGCGCAAAAACCCCGCCCGTGCTTGAAGCCTCCGTCGCGGCACCCTAAAACTGAACGGAACAGTTCAGCCCGGAGTCACCCGGGTCAGCGGGGTTCGGGGCGGCTCGGCACCGTAACGATTAACAGGATATGCGGCGGGCCACCGAGGTTCGGCGCCGAAGGGACGAAGACGATGCGCATCATGTCTATCCTGACCGCCTGCCTTGTGGCTGCGGTTCTTTATGGGGTTGTGTTCGAACGGGACCGACTGCTGGAATTTTCCCGCGAGGTGGCCCCGGCCTCACAGGATGATGCGGCAGAGGGCGGGCCCGATCCTGTCGATGTCGCCGATCCGGCGCCGGAGGCCGCGGCCCCCGATGCACTGCCCGAAGGCGCGGTGCGCGTGATGGCCAAGCGGTCGGTGGCCCAGGTTGTCGACAGCGAGGTGATCCTGCGCGGCGAAACCCAGGCGGTCCGCCAGGTCGAAGTTCGGGCCGAAATCTCCGGCAAGATCGTCTCTGAACCGCTCCGCAAGGGATCTCTGGTCGAGGCCGGGCAACTGCTGTGCGAAATCGACCCGGGCACCAGCCAGGTCTCGCTGCAAGAGGCGCTGGCCCGGCTGGCCGAATCCAAGGCCCGCCTGCCCGAGGCCAAGGCGCGTCTGGCCGAAGCCCAGGCGCAATTGCCCTCGGCCAGGGCCCGCATCCTGGAGGCCGAGGCCGCCGTGCCCGCCGCCGAGGCGCAACTGGCCGAGGCCCGCGCCAGCGTCCCCGCCGCCGAGGCGCAACTGGCCGAGGCCAAGGCGCGCGTCCCGGAATTCGAAGCCCGCCTTGAAGAGGCCGAGGCCCGCGTGCCGGAGGCCGAAGCCCGGCTGGCAGAGGCCCGGGCCGCGGTTCCCGCCGCAGAGGCCCGCCTGAAAGAGGCCGAAGCCGGTGTGCCCGCCGCAAAGGCCCGGCTGGTCGAGGCCGAGGCCCGCGTCCCCGAGGCGGAGGCGCGGCTGAAACAGGCCCAGGCGCAGGTGCGCGAGGCCGAGATCAACCTGCGCGCCTCGCAGGAACTGGCCCGTGACGGATTTGCCGCGCAGACCAAGCTGGCCGGGGCCGAAGCCGCTTATGAAACCGCACTGACCGCCGTGCAGACCGCGCAACTGGGTCTGAAATCGGCCGCAGCAGGGATCGAAACGGCCAAATCGCAGCTGCAGGGCGCTCTGGCCGCCATCCAGACCGCCAAGAGCCAGGTCGAGACCGCGAAGGCCGCTGTGCAGGCGGCACAAAGCGGCATCCGCAACGCCCGTGCCGGGGTGATCTCGGCCAAGGCGCAGATCCAGAACGCCCTGGCCGGTGTGCAATCCGCGCAAAGCCGATTGCAGGGCGCCAAGGCCGCCGTGGCCTCGGCCCTGTCGGGTGTCGAAGGCGCCAAGGCGGCGGTCATCGCCGCACGCGCCCAGCTTGAAACCGCCACGGCGGGCATCCAGTCGGCCAAGACCGGCGAGGAAAGCGCCCTGAGCGCGATCCAGTCCTCCGAGGCCGCCGTCGCCTCGGCCCGCCGGGAAATCGACCGGCTGAAAGTGCATGCGCCCTTTGGCGGTCTGCTGGAAACCGACACGGCGGAACTGGGCGCACTGCTGCAACCCGGATCGGCCTGCGCCACGGTCATCCAGCTGAACCCGATCAAGATCGTCGGCTATGTCCCGGAAACCACAGTGGCGCGGGTGATGCTGGGCGCCAAGGCCGGGGCGCGGCTGACCAACGGTCGCGTCATACAGGGCGAGGTCACCTTCGTTTCGCGCAGTGCCGACCCGACCACCCGGACTTTCCTGGTGGAACTGACCGTCGACAACTCAGACCTGACCATCCGCGACGGCGAGACCGCCGAAGTTGCGATCGAGGCCGAGGGCGCCAAGGCGCATCTCTTGCCCCAGTCCACCCTGACCCTGAACGACCAGGGCAAGCTGGGCGTGCGCACGGTCAAGCCGGATGACAGCGTGCAGTGGATGGATGTCTCGATCCTGCGCGACACCCGCGACGGTGTCTGGATCACCGGCCTGCCGGACGAGATCAACGTGATCACTGTCGGCCAGGAATACGTTACAAACGGCGTGACCGTGGTGCCGAGTTACGAGGATATCATACAATGACCGGCATCATCGACTGGGCCGCCGCACGGGCCCGAATGATCATCGCCTTCATCGTTCTCAGCCTCGTGGTCGGGGCCTATGCCTATGTCTCGCTGCCCAAGGAGGGCGAACCGGACATCGAGATCCCGGCGCTCTTCGTCTCGGTCCCCTTCCCCGGCATTTCCGCCGCCGACGCAGAAAAGCTGCTGGTCAAGCCGATGGAGACCGAGCTGTCGGATCTCGACGGGCTGAAGAAGATGACCGCTACCGCCGCCGAGGGCTATGCGGGCCTGGCGCTGGAGTTCGAGTTCGGCTGGGACAAGACCAAGATCATCGCCGACGTGCGCGACGGCATGAACAACGCCGAGGCCGAGTTCCCCGAGGGCGCCGAGAAATACTCGATCAACGAGATCAACTTTTCCGAATTCCCGATCCTGATCGTCAACCTCTCCGGCCCGGTGCCGGAACGCACGCTGACCAAGGTCGCGAAGGATCTGCAGGACCGGCTGGAAGGGCTGGATGCCGTGCTGGAGGCCGGGATCGCGGGCAATCGTGACGAGATGCTGGAAGTGGTGATCGACCCCCTGCGGCTGGAAAGCTACAACGTCACCGCCGACGAGCTGATCCGCGTGGTGCAGAACAACAACCAGCTGATCGCCGCGGGCGAGGTCGAGACGGAAAACGGCGCCTTCTCGGTCAAGATCCCGTCCAGCTTTGACGACGCGCGCGATGTCTATGACCTGCCGGTCAAGGTGAACGGCGACCGCGTGGTGACGCTGGGCGACCTCGCCTCGATCAACCTGACCTTCGAGGACCGCAAGGGCACGGCGCGGTTCAACGGCGAACAGACCGTGGCGTTGCAGGTGGTCAAGCGCAAGGGCTTCAACATCATCGACACGGTGGCGCAGGTAAAGGCCGAGCTGGCCACCGCGCAGGAGAACTGGCCAGACGAGCTGCGCGCGGTGCTGGACGTGGGCACCTCGAACGACCAGAGCCGGCAGGTGGCCAGCATGGTCAGCCAGCTCGAAGGCTCTGTCCTGACGGCCATCGCGCTGGTGATGATCGTGGTGCTGGCAAGCCTGGGCCTGCGGCCCGCGCTGCTGGTGGGCTTTGCCATCCCGACCTCCTTCCTGCTGTGTTTCGTGCTGCTGGCGATGATGGGCGTGACGATCTCGAACATCGTGATGTTCGGCCTGATCCTGGCGGTGGGCATCCTGGTGGACGGCGCCATCGTGGTGGTGGAATACGCCGACAAGCGCATCGGCGAGGGCACCGGCCCCATGCACGCCTATGTCGAGGCCGCGCACCGGATGTTCTGGCCCGTGGTCTCATCCACGGCAACGACGCTTTGCGCCTTTCTGCCGATGCTGTTCTGGCCCGGTGTCGCGGGCGAGTTCATGGGCATGTTGCCGATCACCATCATCTTCGTGCTGACAGCCTCCCTGGTGGTGGCGCTGATCTACCTGCCGGTCATGGGTGGTGTCTCGGGGCGGTTTTCCCGCAACGTGCACCGCGCCGGCGACTGGCTGCGCGCGCGGCTGCACTGGAGCCTGCGGATCCTGCTGGTGCCGGTTGCGATCCTGGGCCTGTTCACCGGCGCCATGATGGTGCTGAACCCCAGCTACCTGGGCCCGACAGAGGCCACGGGCTGGACCGCGCATATGCCCGGCGCCGTGATCTTCGTGCTCTTCGCTGTGATCTCCTCGGTGGTGATGGATGCCGCGGAGTTCCGCCGCAAACCCAAACACATCGACGCCCGCCGCCGCCGGACGCTGTTCGGCAAGTTCACCAAGCTGATCGCGGGCAACCCGATCATGCCGCTGGTGACGGTCTTTGCCGTGGTGGGGTTCGTGGTCAGCGTCTTCGCCTACTACGGCGAGAACAACAACGGCGTGGATTTCTTCGTCGAGAGCGAACCGGAACAGGCCATCGTCTACGTCCGGGCGCGGGGCAACCTGAGCCTTGCGGAAAAGGACGCGCTGGTGAAACGGGCCGAGCGGATCGTGCTGAGCCATCCCGGCATCCTCAACGCCTTCTCCTTTGCCGGTGAAGGCGGGCTGGACAACAACACCGGCGGCGCGGCGGCGCCCAAGGACACCATCGGCCAGGTCCAGTTCGAGACGATTTCCTGGGACGACCGCCCCGCCTATGCCCGCGCAAACGACATTCCGCTGGCGCGGCTGGACGGGGACGTGATCCTGGACGACCTGACCGAAAAGCTGGAGCGCATTCCCGGCGTCGAGATCGAGATCCTGGCGCAGGCACGCGGCCCCGCCAGCGCCAAGCCGGTGCACCTGCAGCTGCGCGGCGACGACTGGAACGCCCTGCTGGAGGCGGCGGGCATCGCGCGGGCCAAATTCGAGAACACACCCGGCCTGACCCTGGTCGAGGACACGCGCCCCCTGCCCGGCATCGACTGGCAGATCGACGTGGACGTGGAAAAGGCGGGCCGTTACGGCGCCGACGTGGCCACCGTCGGCGCAATGGTGCAGCTGGTGACGCGCGGGCTGGCCATCGGCAGCTATACCCCCGGCACCTCGGACGAGGAAATCGACATCCGCGTGCGCCTGCCCGAGGAGAACCGCGTGCTGTCCACGCTGGACAGTCTCAAGGTGCGGACCCCTGACGGGCTGGTGCCGCTGGTCAACTTCATCACCCGCGAGCCGGTGGCCAAGCTGGCCGAGATCGAGCGCATCGACCAGACCCGCTTTTTCGACATCAAGGCCGGCGTCCGCGAGAGCCTGATGGAAATCGGCTGGGACGTGACGACGACCGGCCCGGACGGGGCGGACAAGACCGAGTTCGTGCCCCTGATGACCGGCGTCGAGCTGGACCCGGAAACGGCTGACATCTCGACCGCGGACTGGAGCCATGACTTTGGCCGCTCGTCCGGCTTTTTCGAATGGCTGATGGGGGACAATCTGCGCCACTTCGGCGATGTGCGCTGGCTGACCGACATGACCCCCGAGGAAATCACCGCGCAGGCCGGCACTGGCGACATGTCGCGCCTGAAAGTGGTTCCGGTGACGGGGACAGAGCGGATCGACGTGCTGACCGATTGGCTGCAGACGAACCCCCTGCCCGCGGGCATCGAATGGGAATGGACCGGCGACCAGGAAGATCAGGAGGAAAGCCAGGCCTTCCTGCAATCGGCCTTTGCCGGGGCGCTGTTCCTGATGTTCATCATCCTGCTGGCGCAGTTCAACAGCTTCTACAACTCGGTGCTGGTGCTGCTGGCGGTGATCCTGTCCACCACGGGCGTGCTGATCGGCATGCTGGTGATGGACCAGTATTTCTCGATCATCATGACCGGGACAGGGATTGTGGCCTTGGCCGGGATCGTCGTGAACAACAACATCGTCCTGATCGACACCTACCAGGATTATTCACGTTACATGCCCCGGATCGAAGCCATCGTGCGCACCGCGCAGGATCGTATTCGCCCGGTCCTGCTGACGACGATCACCACCATGGCGGGCCTGGCGCCGATGATGCTGGGGCTGAGCCTGGATTTCTTCGGCGGCGGCTATTCCATCGACAGCCCGACGGCGCTGTGGTGGAAGAACCTGGCGACGGCGGTGGTCTTTGGCCTTGGGATCGCGACGGTGCTGACGCTGGTCTTTACCCCCGCGATGCTGGCGATCCGGGTCTGGTTCACGACCTATGTGCTGTGGTTCGCGCGTCTGCTGGCGCGACTGAGCTTTGGCCGTGGCAGCCGCGTGGCCCGGGACTGGGCGCTGAACCGCGCGGCACGGCAGGTGAAATCGCCCGAGATCATCTGGGAAGACGAACCCGTCCCCGCGATGGAACTGACGCCGGACCTGCGCGCGGCGGAGTAACGTGACCTGGTGTCGGCCCGCTGGCGCGGGCCGATCCGCGCGCCTTGCGGCGCGTTTGGGGGCGCTGCCCCCGTCGCGCAAAGCGCGACTCCCCCGGAGTATTTCCAGCCCAAAGAAACACTGTGCCGGTCAGGGTCGGTCTGGTCCCCTTGAGGTAGGTTTGCGACTGCGACGGCAGCGGTCCGAGCAATAGCGCACCTCCTCCCAGACCTTTGCCCATTTCTTGCGCCAGGTGAACGGACGCCCGCAGGTGGCGCAGGCCTTGACCGGCAGATCGCCTTTACGGGTGCCGCGCGGCATCAGAAGTCGAAGCTTTGCTGGCGGCTGTCCGCCGCCGGGCGCCTTTTGCGCGGCGCGCGGTCGTTGACGAAATGGCGTTGCGGATCCTTGCGCGAGGCGTGTTTGCGCACCACCCGGGCGGCTTCATCGCCAAAACCCGCGCCCTTGCGCACCGACCAGATGGCATCACGGGCTGTTCTTGCTGCCTGTTTCACGTCGACCACGGGCGGCGGATACTCTGCGCGCGCCTCCCCTCTCCAGGGTTGCTGCAGGAACGCATCCGGCACCTCGGCCAGTTCCGGGCACCAATGGCGGGTGAAGGCGCCGGTCGGGTCCTGATCGTACCCCTGTTTGACAGGATTGTAGATCCGCAGACTGTTGATGCCCGTGGTTCCCGATTGCATCTGGACCTGGCTCCAGTGGATGCCCGGTTCGTAATCGGTGAAGAGCCGCGCCAGGTGCCGGCCCGTGCGCTGCCAGGGCAGCCAGAGATGATAGGAGGCCACGCTCATCAGCATCGAGCGCATGCGGAAATTGAGCCATCCGGTGGCGATCAGCGAGCGCATGCAGGCATCGACGAAGGGCAGCCCGGTTTCGCCCTTTTCCCAGGCGGCAAGGCGCGCGGCATCCGGGGTTTGCGGGCGGAGCCCCTCGTAGGCGCGGTGCAGGGCGCGCCATTCCAGATCCGGCTCGTCTTCGAGTTTCTGGATGAAATGGTCGCGCCAGGCGAGGCGGGACTGAAAGCTCTTCAGGCTGCCGGACCACCCCGTCCGGGTGCCCCTGAGCTCGCGCTGACGGGTGGCTGTGGCGCGCACCGCCTCGCGCGGGCTGAGCGTGCCAAGCGCCAGATGGGGGGACAGACGGGAACAGGCGCTTGCCCCCTCCAGCGGGGTCGACATGGCCTTGCGATAGGTCTGACCGCGCTCTGTCAGGAAACTGGCCAAGAGCGCCTCGGCCTCGGCGCGTCCGCCAAGTTGGCGCCCCGGGCAGGGATCGACGGTCAGTCCCAGGTCGGCGGCCTCCGGCAGGGAATCGGACGGGAGATCGACGGGCGGCAGCGCCCCGGGCGCGGGCAGCGGATCCTGTGCCATCAGCCGGTTGCGATGGACGGCCCAGCCGTCACGGTCGTGGCGCCCGCGCCTGACCGCCGAATGTGGCATTTCCTGCCAGCGCACCCCCTGCCCCGCGGCCCAGACGGCCACGGCCCGGTCACGGGCATGGGTCCAGCCGTTGCCGGTTTCCTCGGTGCTGATCAGCCTGTCGGCCCCGCAGTCCCGGCACAGGGCCTCCAGCACGTCGACCGCCGGGCCAACCCGGATCACCAGATCGCTGCCCAGGGTCCGCAGGTCGGCGCGCAAGTCGGCCAGCGTCTCGCAGAGAAAGGCGTAGTGCCGGGCCGAGGCATCGGGCTGTTTCCAGAGACCCGGCTCAACGATGTAAAGCGGCACGACCGCGCCCAACTCCGCCGCGCGCAGCAGCGCGGCATTGTCCGTCACGCGCAGATCACGCTTGAACCAGAGGATCACGAGCATCGGATCTCCTTTCCGCTGCGCTGCCATTGCAGCCCCCTCGGGTCCGACCTAGGGTCACGGCCAAGAGCTTCCAGCCCCGCGAGGACCCCGATGAAAGACGCCGCACCCACGACCATCTATCTCAAGGATTACACGCCGTTCGGCTGGCAGGTCAGCGACGTGCACCTGACCTTTCGCCTTGCGCCCAAGTCGACGCGGGTGATCTCGAAGATCCATTTCGCCCCCAACCCGGAGGCCCCGACGCAGGACTTCTTTCTGCACGGCGAAGAGCTGAACCTGGTGCGGGCCGCAATCGACGGCGTCGAGGTCACGCCGGAGGTGACGCCCGAAGGCCTGCGCTGTGACGTGCCGGACGGCCCCTTCCTGTGGGAGAGCGAGGTGGAAATCGCGCCCGAAGACAATACCGCGCTGGAGGGGCTGTACATGTCCAGCGGCATGTATTGCACCCAGTGCGAGGCCGAAGGCTTTCGCAAGATCACCTATTACCCGGACCGTCCCGACGTCATGAGCGTCTTTTCGGTGCGGATCGAGGGCGATCTGCCGGTGCTTTTGTCCAACGGCAACTCGGTCGACCGGGGCGAGGGCTGGGCCGAATGGCACGATCCCTGGCCCAAGCCGGCGTACCTCTTCGCGCTGGTGGCGGGCGACCTGGTGAATTTTCCGGATCGGTTCACCACCCGGTCGGGCAAAGAGGTCAAGCTGAACATCTGGGTGCGTCCAGGCGACGAGGGCAAATGTGCCTTCGGCATGGAGGCCCTGAAGACCTCCATGAAATGGGACGAGGACTCCTACGGCCGCGAATACGACCTGGACGTGTTCAACATCGTCGCCGTCGACGATTTCAACATGGGCGCGATGGAAAACAAGGGGCTGAACATCTTCAACTCGTCCTGCGTGCTCGCCTCGCCGGAAACCTCGACCGACGGCAACTTCGAGCGGATCGAGGCGATCATCGCGCATGAGTATTTCCACAACTGGACCGGCAACCGCATCACCTGCCGCGACTGGTTCCAGCTGTGCCTGAAAGAGGGGCTGACCGTCTTCCGCGACCAGCAGTTCACGGCCGATGTGCGGTCAGCCCCCGTGGCGCGCATCGAGAATGTCGCCATGCTGCGCGCGCGCCAGTTCCCCGAGGATCAGGGCCCCTTGGCCCACCCCGTGCGGCCCGAAAGCTTTCAGGAGATCAACAACTTCTACACCGCGACCGTCTATGAAAAGGGCGCCGAGGTGATCGGCATGCTCAAGACGCTGGTGGGGGATGAGGATTACGCCAAGGCGCTGGACCTCTACTTTGACCGCCATGACGGCGACGCGGCCACGATCGAGGATTGGCTCAAGGTGTTCGAGGATGCCACGGGCCGCGACCTGTCGCAGTTCAAGCGCTGGTACAGCCAGGCCGGCACGCCGCGCGTCGACGTGACAGAGGATTGGGCCGACGGCACCTATTCGCTGACCTTCAAGCAGCACACGCCGCCCACGCCCGGACAAGACGAAAAGGCCCCGCAGGTGATCCCGATGGCGGTGGGCCTGCTCAATCCCAATGGGGACGAGGTGGTACCGACCCGCGTGTTGGAGATCACCGAGGAAGAGCAGACTTTCACCTTTGACGGGCTGGCCTCCCGCCCCGTGCCTTCGATCAACCGGGGATTTTCGGCGCCGGTGGTGCTGGAGCGCGAGTCGAGCCGCGAGGAACGCGCCTTTTTGCTCGCCCATGACACCGATCCGTTCAACCGGTGGGAGGCCACGCGCCTTCTGGCCCGTGAAAGCCTGATCGCGATGATCTGCGAGGACGCCGGCCCGGACGAGGCCTGGTTGGACGGGCTGGAACGGCTTTTGCGCGACCGCGACCTTGACCCGGCCTATCGCGCCATGATGATGGGAACACCCACGGAATCGGAACTGGCGCAGGTGCTGTTCGAACGCAGTGTGACGCCGGACCCGGAGGCGATCCACGCCGCCAAAGAGGTGCTGGCCCAGGTCAAGGCGGAACGCTGGGCCGATCTTCTGCCGCAACTGGCCGCCGAGGGCACGGTGGACGCGCCCTTTGCCCCGGATGCGGAACAATCGGGCAAGCGCGCGTTGGGGGCGGCGGTGCTGGCGCTGACCTCGCGGCTGGATGGCGGCAAGGCGGCGCGGGCGCAATTCGACAGTGCCGACAACATGACGCTGCAACTCTCGGCCCTGGCGCAGATCGTCCGGGTGGGCGAGGATGCCGAGGCGCTCAAATCCTTCGAGGACCAGTGGCGGCATGACCGGCTGGTCATGGACAAATGGTTCGGCCTTCAGGTCGGGGCGACGGCGCCGGAAAACGTCGTGCCCCGCGCAGAGGCGCTGACACAGCATCCCGATTTCGACTGGAAGAACCCCAACCGGTTCCGCGCGGTGATGGGGGCATTGGCGATGAACCATGCCGGGTTCCACCGCAAGGATGGCGCGGGCTATCGGCTGTTGATCGACTGGCTGATCAAACTGGACGACCTGAACCCGCAGACAACGGCGCGCATGACCTCGGCCTTCCAGACCTGGAAACGCTACGACTCGGAACGCCAGGCCCTGATGCGGGCAGAACTGGAACGCCTGCAGGCCAAACCCAAGTTGAGCCGCGACACCGGTGAGATGGTGACGCGCATCCTGGGCGCCTGACCACACGGGATCGCCCTGCGATCCCCCCTGCAGGCGAATGACCCGGCATTCGCCTGCAAGAACCGCTCCGGACGCGCAAGCAATCTTGTGGCCTGTGCCGAAACCGCGATAGCCTGAGGTCGAACCACTCCGGAGACCGCGATGCGCCCTGACCTATCCCCTGCCGGCTGCTGGCCGTGCCTATGCCTCTGTGCCCGGGCGGGCCGCGCATGAACGGCGTGCTGATCATCACCGGCGCCAGCGCCGGGATTGGCGCGGCGACCGCGCGCATGGCGGCCTTTTCCGGCTGGCAACGGATCGTCATCCACTACGGCCAGGACAAGGCGGGGGCCGAGACAACGGCGGCGATGGTCGAAAGCATGGGCGCACAGGCCTACCTGCTGCAGGCGGATGTCTCCAAACCCAAGGCCATCGAGAAGATGTTTGCCAAGCTGCACGAGCTGAAGCCCGGCCCCGTTGGACTGGTGAATAACGCCGGCATCGTCTCACCCCACGGCAGCATCGCGGACCTGACCCCGGACCGGGTGCAAAAGGTCTTTGCCGTCAATGTTTTCGGCGCGATCGAGGTGGCCCGGCAGGCGGTCGGCCTGATGCGCGACTGGGGCCAGGGCGGCGGCATCGTCAATGTGTCCTCGGCTGCGGCGCGGCTGGGGTCGGCCAATCAATATGTCGATTACGCCGCCAGCAAAGGTGCCATCGACACCTTCACCCTGGGCCTTGCGGATGAACTGGCGCCCGAGGGGATCCGCGTCAACGCCATCCGCCCCGGCCTGATCGAGACGGAAATCCACGCCAAGGGCGGCCAGCCCGACCGACTGGACCGACTGGCACCGGCCACGCCGATGGGCCGCGCGGGAACGACCGAAGAATGCGCCGAGGCGATCCTCTGGCTGCTGTCGGAACGCGCCTCTTATGTCACGCGCTCCATCCTCGACGTGTCGGGCGGGCGGTGAGCGCGCCACTGGAACATGCCTCTTCGGGCCGGTCGCTGCGGGCCTTCCTGGTGCTGATGCTGGTCTGGCTGGCGGCTTTGACGTTGTGGTTCGCGCTGCAGGCGTCGGTCTGGATCGTGGGCGCGCTGCTTTTGGTCAGCCTGCCGGCGCTGATCGACTTCGGCACCGGGCGCAGCGCCTGGTTGCGGCTGGACGACAAGATGCTCAGCTGGGGATCGGGCGGGTCAACGGGCGAGGTTGCCTTGACTCGGATCACGCTGGTCCGCTTCGAAACGCGACTCGATTTCTCGATCCGGGTGCGTCTGGTCCTGGACGACGGGCGCCGCATCACTCTGCCGCAGGACAGCCTGCCGCCGCATCCCCGCCTGCAAGAGGCGCTGGAGGCGCGGGACATCAAGACAGAGCGGCATCATTTCGGCCTGATCTGAGATCGGGCCAAAGCTCTGAACAACCATTTGTTTTAAAACATATTTTATAGAATACGCCTCCGAAAGAAGGCCATGAAGGATGCGATTCAGAAAGGAAAAACCGCCCGGAAGCCGCCCCGGCGATACCCTGTTCTTTCTATCGAATGGCAAGCCATCGCCGAAAGCATACGTCAGAGGCGTGCACACGCCGCGCCGGTGGTGTAAACTGCCTATGGAAGAGGCGCGCCCGTCATGGAAGTGTCACGAAATTATGATCTTGGGGCTAGAATGAAAGACCGCATCGACCCGCTGATCGCCGAGCGCGCGCCCTGGTTGTTTTCCAGTTCTCCGGTTGTCCGGCCTGCCCGGGCCGTGCTGAACCGCATGCTGGGCTATGAAAAGACCATAGAGATCGGAACCCTGGTCAAGGACATGAGCGCCGACCAGATCATGCAGGTCATGGCCGAGATGCTGGCCAAGGACCTGGAGGTTACGGGCCTTGAACACCTGCCGCGTCAGGGTCCGGCCCTGATCGTGTCGAACCACCCGACCGGCATCGCCGATGGCATCATGCTGCATCACGTCATAGGCCAGATCCGGCGCGACACCTATTATTTCGCCAACCACGACATCATGCGTGTCCTGCCGCAATACGCCGAGATGATCGCCCCCGTCGAATGGCGCAAGGAAAAGCGCAGCCACGGCAAGACGCGCGAGACGATGGCCTATACCCGCAAGGCCGTGGACGAAGGTCGGCTGGGCGTGATCTTTCCCTCGGGCCGGTTGGCGAAACGGCGTGGCCTGTCGCTGCACGAACGTCCCTGGATGGCCAGCGCGGCGATGATTGCGCGGAAGTTCGACCTGCCGGTGATCCCGGTGAATATCCGGGCCCGCAATTCGGTCCTGTTCTACTTGTTCGACCTGCTGCACCCGACGCTGCGCGACATCACCCTGTTCTACGAAACGCTGAACAAGGCCCGCCAGCCCTATCGGATCACCGTTGGCGAGGCGATCTCGCCCAAGGCGCTGCCCGCCAAGTCCGAGGATGGTATCGAGATGTTGCGCCGCGCGACCCTTGCCCTGGGCGGCCCCAAGGCCCCGGCGGTGTCGCTGGTGGATGCAACACGCCGGCCCAGCTGGTTGAAGGCCTGAGGTCCGGGACGCAGACGGCGCTTGTCCCGCCCACCGTCCCGTGACCGCGTTTCCCGTGCGCACCGCTTGGCGCGTTTTTTCGCCTCCGGGCTCACCAGAAAACAGGCAAGGCCAGAGGATCAGTCCCCCGTCGGGGCCGGGGCATCCGCCACGTCGCTGTCAGGGCCAAGCCCCTCGGGGCGCACCACCGGGCGCAGCGAACGCGCAAGGCCCGTGCAATAGTTTTGCGACCGGGTCCAGGCCATGATGTCCTCACGCTTGCTCCGGGAATGGAACGGCCCCCAGTCCGCGGCGACGCCCCGCATCCCTCGGCTGATGACCTTGTCGCGCGGCACCGTGACCGCCATGATCCGCAACGCGCAGGAGAGGTTGTCCTCGGGGTCCTTCAGCGCCGCGCCGCTGCGCGCCTTGCACTTGTAGAACCGCGCGGTCGGCGGATAGATCTGCACCAGCCCGAACCAGCGCCCGCCGCCGCCCACGGCCCAGGGCCGATGGGTGCTTTCGTGCCAGGCCAGGGCCGAGATCAGGCCAACCCAGAAAGCCTCGCGCTGCGCGCGGCCCGCACTGGGATAGGCCGGACAGTATTCGGCGATATCACGCGGCACGAGGTCCGGCAGATGGTCGGCCTGCGCGCGCAATCCCCGCAGGGCCGCGATGCTCCAGCTCCGGCTGCCCTCGATGTTGTCCCAGCGCGCCTTGGGCACGACGAATTTCTTGCGCGCCTTGGGCCGCAGAGAGACCGGAACCGCGAGGCGCGAAATCTCCGCCGCAGGCGGACTGACCGGCGGATGCAGGGCAATGGCCCCGGACGGATCGGGATTGGCGAAAGCGGCCTGGCCCGCGAGGACGAGACCGCAAAGGAGGACGGCAGCTTTTTTCATTTGTCCTGAAATTTCGCCCGAGGCCCCGACCGATGCAAGCGTCGCTGCCGCCGCAGGGCCTTGACCCGCCAATTGCAAGGCGGATCTCTGCTCATCGCCCCAGCCTTGGCGATGCATTGTTCGCCCGCCCGCAACATGTTGTCCCCCAGCTGGCACCAAAGTCCGACCCTTGCCGGCAGAAAGACAGCGCAATTCCCGCAAGCCGCCGGATTTTGGCCGCGAATCGCCGTCAGATTGGGTTTATGACGATACGTAACCTGTTTCCCTCCGTCCGCGCCGTTAGCGCTCGTTTCTCCCCACGGTCGGCTGCCCCCGTCGTCGCGGCTGTACCGGAGGCCCCTGCGCATCGGCACCCGCCGGTCGAAATCCCCGTCTGCGACCCCGGCCCGGATGCCCTGGCCTGTGAGCGGCTACGCGCGCGCGGGCAATTCCTGGCCCGGCAGGAGGACTGGGAACAACTGGCCACGGAAATCGCCACCGCCGAGGCAGAGCGGCGCCTGACCCCCGGTCTGCGGTCGGCGGCGGCCTTGCTCGCCGAGGGCGCGCGCCGCGACATGACCGTGGCGATCGCCGAGGCGGTGGCCCGGGGCAAGCCGCGCGAGGTGCAGGCCGCTGTCGCCGCGTTGGAACCGCTGTTGGCCGAAATGCCCGCCTGTCCGGTGATCGCCCAGGTCGTTGCGATGGTCCATGTCGAGACGGCCCGTGCCTGGCGTGCGGCCCGCGACACCAATGCTCCCGCCATTGACCGCGAGGCCGCTTTTGCCCGGCACATGGCCACCGCGACACGGCTGAACGACCGGTTCGACCCGTTCGAGCTCCAGTCACCGCTCTGGGCCGTCGTGCGGTGCGCGGTGCTGGAGGCAGACCCTGCGCCGCAGGACCGCGTGGCCGACGATTTCGAAGACCTGATCGACCTCGACCCCGGCAATCCCTGGCACATGTGGCAGTTGGGCAAGGCCCTGCGCCCCGCGCGTTTCGGCAGCTGGGAACAGCTGGATGCCCAGGCCCGGCGCACCGCGGCGCGCACCGGCGATCTCTGGGGCAATGGCGGCTATGCCTGGATTTACCTCGGCGCGCTTTGCGAGGAGGCAGGCGCCTTTGCCCGGCTTGACGCCGAACTGTTCGTGGAGGGGTTGCACGATATCCTGACCCGCCACCCCACGCAGGACATGGCCAATCGGATGGCCGCCCTGGTCGGGCACACGTTGGGCGGGCCGACCCGGGCCGGCAGCACGCGCCGCAGGGTTGCCGATTGCCTGGGCTGGATCGCCCAGGATCACCTGCGCGAGTTGCACCCGCAGGTCTGGGCCGAGGTGCCCGAGCGCCGCTCTGGCGGGAAACTGGGTCGCCGCGCTGCCGCCCCCGGCGAGGCCCGCGCGCTGGACTGTCTGGCAGAGTTTTATGGCCCCGCGCTGGAGGCGGGTCGCAGAGTGCAGTTCGGTCCCGATGGAATGCGGATGATCAAAGGCGACTGACGGGCGGGCCTTGCCCCCTGCCCCGCGCTGTTCTAGACCGCTCGGCAACCCGTTTTCCGATGAGGACCGCCATGCTGGATCTGACCTATGAAGCGCCCAAACCCAAGGTGATCGCCGGGGCCAAGCACGATTGGGAGCTGGTCATCGGGATGGAGGTGCACGCGCAGGTGGCCAGTCAGGCCAAGCTGTTTTCGGGCGCCTCGACGAAATTCGGCGCGGAACCCAATTCCAACGTCTCTTTCGTGGATGCGGCCATGCCGGGGATGCTGCCCGTCATCAACGAATACTGCATCGAACAGGCGGTGCGCACCGGGCTGGGCCTGAAGGCGGAAATCAACCTTGTCAGCGCCTTTGACCGCAAGAACTATTTCTATCCCGACCTGCCGCAGGGCTACCAGATTTCCCAGCTGTATCATCCGCTTGTGGGTGAGGGTGAGATCATCGTGGACATGGAACCCGGCATCGCGCGCCTTGTGCGCGTCGAACGCATCCACGTCGAACAGGACGCGGGCAAATCGATCCACGACATGGATCCGAACATGTCCTTTGTCGACCTGAACCGGACCGGCGTCGCACTGATGGAAATCGTCAGCCGCCCCGACATCCGCGGCCCCGAAGAGGCCGCCGCCTATATCGCCAAGCTGCGCCAGATCCTGCGCTATCTCGGGACCTGCGACGGCAACATGCAGAACGGCAACCTGCGGGCGGACGTCAACGTCTCTGTCTGCCTGCCGGGGCAATATGAAAAGTACCAGGCAACGCAGGACTTTTCACATCTCGGCACGCGCTGCGAGATCAAGAACATGAACTCGATGCGGTTCATCCAGCAGGCGATCGACTACGAGGCCAAGCGCCAGATCGGCATCCTGGAGGCCGGCGGCAAGATCGACCAGGAAACCCGCCTCTACGATCCGGACAAGGGCGAAACCCGGTCGATGCGATCCAAGGAAGAGGCGCATGACTACCGCTATTTCCCCTGCCCCGACCTCTTGCCGCTGGAGATCGAGCAGGGCTGGGTCGATGACATCGCCGCCAGCCTGCCGGAACTGCCGGACGAGAAAAAGGCGCGGTTCGTCAAGGACTTCGGCCTGTCGGAATATGACGCCAGCGTGCTGACCGCCGAGGTGGTGAATGCCGCCTATTTCGAAGAGGTGGTGACCGCCTCCGGCGATGGCAAGCTTTCGGCCAACTGGGTCATCAACGAGCTTTTCGGCCGCCTGAAGAAAGACGACACCGAGATCACGGATAGCCCCGTGAACCCGGCGCAGCTGGCTGCGATCATCAAGCTGATCAAGTCCGATGCCATCAGTGGCAAGATCGCAAAAGACCTGTTCGAGATCGTCTATACCGAGGGTGGCGACCCGGAAAAGATCGTTGAAGAGCGCGGCATGAAGCAGGTGACCGACACCGGCGCCATCGAAACCGCAGTGGATGAGATCATCGCCGCCAACCCGGCGCAGGTGGAAAAGGCCAAGCAGAATCCAAAGCTTGCGGGCTGGTTCGTGGGCCAGGTCATGAAGGCCACGGGCGGCAAGGCCAACCCCAAGGCCGTGAACGAGATCGTCAGCGCCAAGCTGGGCCTGTAAGGGGGCGTTCCGCCCCTGGCGCGCCTGCTCCATTACCTGCGTTTTATGCGGCGTTTTCCGCAGCATATACAAACGATGTGACGCGGCCCCCTCGGGCCGCGTTTCTCGTTTTCTTGCGTACAGATCAGGCCAGGCGAGGCCCCGGATTACCCCAAGGTAAGGAATCCCTGACTGCCGTTAGGTCAGCGCAATTTGTTAACGTTGTGTTACCGGAGGCTGCTAGATCTCCAGAGCGTCAGGATTGATCGACGCGCCACGCAAAAGATTGAAACGGGGGCTTTCATCCGTTTGTTCACAGAAAGTCGGGGCGCGGTCCGCATGGACCACGCCCCTTTTTCTGCCAAAGGGCGTCATTTGGTACCGCTGGTCGAACTCGTTGAAAAAATCTGGGACAGAACGCCGCTTGCCACACTGGAACGCGGCGGCTCCGGCACCTGGTTGCCCGACGGGACGCCCTTGCCCGGCGCAGCGCCGGATTGAAACCCGCCAAAGCCAAGGCCTTTGCCATTGTGCGTTCCCTGTACCACCGGGAATGGATCGTCCGCCTGCACGGCAGATGCCGCGAGGATGACCGCCGCGACGGTACAGGTGAGTCTGGTTAGTGACATAAGCTCGCCTCCTTTGAACCGGGCACAGTACCCGTGCGCCTCGTTTCCAAAGTTGAGCCGAAACTTACAACATCATCTTAAGGAAGAGCAGACATCGGGTCGAAACCCGCCGGATTGGCCGGGTCTGGGCGGTCGTTTCCCGCCGACACCCCGGCCTTGGCAAAGTTACGCCTGCACATCCAGCGACAGTGCGTGGATTTCCGCCACAAGCTCGGGTCCCAGAGCCGCATGCACGGCCCGGTGCCGGGCGATGCGGCTTTTCCCGGCAAGCTCCGGCGCCCGCAACAGCACATGAAAATGGCTTTCGCCGCTGCCATCGTCCCCGGCATGGCCGGCATGGCGCGCGCTGTCGTTGCGCACTTCGATCTGGCTGGGCTGAAAGGCCGCCTCTAGTTTCATCTGGATTTCATCGGCTCGCGACATTTTTCTCAGGACCCCCTGTATCTCGTTTCACGATAGTCTATGCTCCGGTGTCCGAGTCGAGAAGAGGTGCGAGATGAGCAAACCTGACCCCTTCGGTTTCGACATGTCCGTTAAGTCCGCGAAAAAGAAAAACCCACGCGGACGGAAGGGCATGACAGGCGCACAGGAGACATCCACGCGCATCTGCGACCATGACGGTTGCCAGGAACCGGGCAAATTCCGCGCGCCCAAGGCGCCTGACGTGCTGGATGATTTCTTCTGGTTCTGCAAGGACCATGTCCGGGAATACAATGCCAAGTGGTCCTTCTTCGACGGCAAGACCGAAGCGGAGATGAACGCACAGGAATCCTCGGACAAGGTCTGGGAGCGCAAGACCAAGGACTGGCGCGACCCCGAGGCCAAGGCCTGGGCGCGGCTGGGGATCGAGGATCCGCACCAGGTGCTGGGCGACAAGGCCACGCGCAACCCCGGGCGCAAGCAGGGTGGCGGGCGCAAGCTGCCCCCGACCGAGCGCAAGGCGCTGGATATTCTCGACGCCAAGGACGACATGTCCAAGGCCGAGATCCGCAAGGTCTACAAGTCGCTCATCAAGGTGCTGCACCCGGACATGAACGGCGGCGACCGCAGCCAGGAAGAGCAGCTGCAGCAGGTTGTCTGGGCCTGGGACCAGATCAAGGACAGCCGCAGCTTCAAGTAGGCGGCACTCCGCCCGCGCAACGGGCCTGACATGTGTGCGAATGAATGGCTGGGTCCGGGTAGTCCGGACCCATTTTCGTCCCGGTTCCGGTGATAGGCTTGGTCACATCTCCAGGAGTACGATTCGCATGTTCCCCACCCGCCGCACGACCCTTGCTGCCCTCGCCGCCTGTTCCCTTGCCCTGCCGCTCTCGGCACAGGACGTGCCGCTGGGACCCAGATCGGATTTCGGCAAAGTGGTGCTGACGGACAACCAGGTGTCCGGCGGCGGCGTGACGTTGGAACAGGTCTTTGGCGGCGGGTTCGATTCCGAACCGGCCTACCAGTACCCGGACATCTCGGGCTATCGAAAAATGGGCCGTGCCGTCGGTCGGCTGGACATCGCCACGGACAAGGGCACCGCGCATTGCACCAGCTTCCTGATTTCGGACACGTACCTGTTGACCAATGGCCATTGCCTGCAGATCGAGGGCGCGCGCGTACAGGCGGTGAATTTCGTCGCCGGTTACGTCGAGAACGGCGTGACGGACAACACGCGCATCTACTCGGTCAACCCCGAGCCGGTCGAGATCAGCCCGCCCGACGATCTCGACTATGCCATACTCGAAGTCTTTGGTGCGCCCGCTCAAGATTGGGGCACCCTGCCCCTGCAGGCCTTCACGTTCGACCCTGACCGGCACGCGGGCCTGCCGCTGATCGTGATCGGCCACCCGATCGACATGGCCCAGCACATCAGCCGCAAGGAATGCCGGGCCGCCGCGCGCAACCTGCTGTCCAATAACCGGCTGCGCCACACCTGCGACACGCTGCGGGGCAACTCCGGCTCGCCCGTGATCGGCGAGGATGGCCGCAAGGTCATCGCGCTGCACCACGCGGGCGACTCGATCAACGGGGTGAACTTTGCCGTGCCGATTGCCGCCATCGCCGAACGATCGCCCATCGTGGCCGCGCTGATCGCGCCGGCGAAGCCTGCCACAACCACGCCGCCGCGCAAAACCGCCGAAAAACCTCCGCAACAAGCCTATGTCAAAGCGCGCCACGGCGACTGGACCCTTCAATGCCTGAGGGGGAAGGACTTTTGCCAAGGCTATCAGTTATTGAACGACAGCCGGGGCAACGCAGTGGCCGAGATATCCGTCTTCAAGCTCGACAACGGCGGGCGCGCCGTGGCCGGGGCCACAGTCGTGACACCCAAAGAAACGCTGCTGTCCAAGGGACTGACGCTTGAAATCGACGGAGGCAGTTCGGTCAAGTACGACTTTTCTTTCTGCAACGACCAGGGCTGTACGGCGCGGATCGGGTTTGATGCGGAGACCTTTGCGCGGCTGGAACGAGGACGCCAGGCCACGCTGACCATCTATCCAGCCGTTGCTCCAGACTCCCCCGTGACGCTGCAGCTTTCCCTGCGCGGCTTTACCCAGGCCATGACGCAGACGTCCGCTCTGGATTAAGCATCGGTGTCAGAAGACGCCCATAGATTTGCGCAAATCCCTGGACGGGCGATCTGACGCGACCGAACGTCGGCTTCGGGCAATCTTTCGACCCGTTTGACCCCGCAAAGGAAACGGGCGCGAGGCCTTAGTCCAGCCACACGCCCGTTTTTCTTGTCTTGGCGCTGCGCCGGTCAGGCCGGGCGGAAGGTCAGGCTGACACCGTTGATACAGTGGCGTTTGCCCGTGGGCGGCGGACCATCGTCAAAGATATGCCCCAAGTGGGATCCGCAGCGGCGGCAATGGCATTCGGTGCGGGTGACAAACAACTTGCGGTCGGGTTTGGTTTCAACCGCGTTGGGCAGGGCCTGGTAGAACGACGGCCAGCCGGTGCCGCTGTCGAACTTGGTTTCCGAGGCATAGAGCGGCAGGTCACAGCCCTTGCACAGGAAGGTCCCTTTCCGCTTTTCGTCGTTCAGCGGCGAGGTAAAGGCCCGTTCCGTCCCCTCCTCGCGCATGACGCGGTATTCCGCGTCGCTCAGCATGGCGCGCCATTCCGCCTTGCTGCGGGTGATTTCGAAAGTGCCATCGGCGGCCAGGGCGCTGCGCGTAAAGAACGGCAGCACAGCCCCGGCAGCGATAAAGTTGCGTCGTTTCATCGGGGCCTCCTCTTTCGGGGAAAGGATGCGCACCCCGGCCTGCGGGGGCAAGCTCGGGATGCGCACAATTGCGCGAGGCACGAACTGGGGGTTACATTGCCGCGCGCAACTGATCGGTTTACTGTTTGGGCAGCAGGACGCGGTCGATGACGTGGATCACGCCGTTCGACTGCTTGACGTCGGCGATGGTCACGGTCGCGGTGCGCCCGTTCTCATCGGTCAGCGTGATCTCGTCACCGTCCATCTTGGCCTGCAGCGTGCAGCCGCCCACCGTGGGGACCGGGTGCATACCGCCGTCATCGGCAATCATGCCCGCAATGGCATCGGACATCGCATTCGCCGCCACGACGTGACAGGTCAGGATCGTTGTCAGCTGGTCCTTGGCCTCGGGCTGCAGCAGCGCGTTCAGGCTTTCCGGCTTGATCATGGCAAAGGCGTCATCGGTCGGGGCGAAGACGGTAAAGGGCCCGTCACTGGACAGGGTATCGACGAGGCCGGCCGCCTTGACCGCCGCGACAAGGGTCTCGTGATCGGCCGAGTTCACGGCGTTTTCAACGATCGTCTTGTCCGGGAACATCGCGGCGCCGCCGACCATCGGGTTGCCGGTATCGGAATGGCTGGCCGCAAAAGCGGCACCGGACACGGTCACAAGGGCAATGGCTGCAAATGTCTTGAGGGGTTTCATTTGGTCGTCCTTCCTGTTTCTCTGTCGTTTCAGAGCGGCACCTCCTTGGTGCGGCTGATCGGAGTCACGCGACAGGCTGGCGAAAGTTTCGCCCCGGACCGTCACAAGCCGTTCACGGTGCCGTGAACGACCCGGTGGCAAGCGCGCCTTTGGCAGACGTCATGTCGTTTTCGGCGTCGGCATCGCCAGGGCGCTGCGCTACATGAGGCACAAGAATAAAGGGAGCGCAGATGTTTCTTTCGGTCTTCGAGATGTTCAAGGTGGGGATCGGCCCATCGTCCTCGCACACGATGGGCCCGATGGTCGCGGCGGCCCGCTTTCTGGACAAGCTGCGCGCGGCGCCCTTTGCGGTGCACGGGCTGCGCGCCTCTCTGCACGGGTCGCTGGCCTTTACCGGCGTGGGCCATGCCACCGACCGCGCCACGGTGCTGGGGCTGGCCGGTTTCGTCCCGGAAACCTACGATCACGAAAAGGCCGAGGCGGCGCTGGCCGAGATCGCGAAAACCCATAACGTCACACCCGACGGGCTGCCCGCGCTGCAGTTCGATCCGTCCAGAGATCTGGTCTTCGACTACGATGAGACGCTGCCGGGCCACGCCAACGGGATGATCCTGCGGGCCACGGACGCCCAGGGCGACGTGATCCTGCAGGAGGTCTATTACTCGGTCGGTGGCGGCTTTGTCCTGACAGAGGCGGAACTGGCCGCCGGCAAGGACACGGATGAGGGCGCCCCCGTCCCGCACCCCTTCAAGTCCGCCGCGGAAATGCTTGAGATGGCAAAGAAATCCGGGTGCAGCATCGCCGATATGAAACGCGCCAACGAGGTGTCACGCGGCTGCGCCGACAGCCTGGAAAAGGGTGTGGCGCGGATCTGGCAGGTGATGGAGGATTGCATCGACCGGGGCCTGACCTCGGACGGCGTGCTGCCCGGCGGGCTGAACGTGAAACGCCGCGCCAAGAATATCCATGACCAGTTGCTGGCCGAACGCGGCATGAACCTGCAGGCGCCACACACGATCAACGACTGGATGAGCGTCTACGCGATGGCGGTGAACGAGGAAAACGCCGCCGGGGGCCAGGTGGTCACCGCGCCCACCAATGGCGCGGCGGGTGTCGTTCCGGCGGTGATCCGCTACTGGCTGGACCATGTGCCCGGCGCTACGCGCGCCCGCATCCCCGAGTTCCTGCTGACCGCCGCCGCGATCGGCGGATTGGTGAAATACAATGCCTCGATTTCGGGCGCCGAGGCCGGCTGCCAGGCTGAGGTCGGCAGCGCCAGCGCAATGGCGGCGGCCGGGCTTTGTGCGGTCATGGGCGGCACGCCGGAACAGGTGGAAAACGCAGCGGAAATCGCACTGGAACACCACCTTGGCATGACCTGCGACCCGGTCAAAGGCCTGGTGCAGGTGCCTTGTATCGAACGCAACGGGTTGGGCGCGATCAAGGCGGTCTCGGCGGCCTCGCTCTCCTTGCGGGGCGATGGCACGCATCTGGTGCCGCTCGATGCCTGCATCGAGACCATGCGCCAGACCGGCCACGACATGAGCGAGAAGTACAAGGAAACCTCGCTGGGCGGGTTGGCGGTGAACGTGCCGAACTGTTGAAAGCGAGACACCCGGCAATCCGGCGCGTCTTCTTCTCTCTGAAAATACTCCCGGGGGTGAAGGCCGCAGGCCGAGGGGGTCATGCCGAAGGCCTGCCTTTGGCATGACGCCCCCTTTTGCCCCGGCGGCCCGGGCGCGCCGCTTAGCTGGTGACGCTCACCAGCATGAATTTCGCCCCCTGTCCGCGATCCGTGACCAGTCGCACTTCACCATGTTCGCGATAGCGCAGCGCGTCTCCGGCGCCCAGGTTATAGCCCGATCCATCCAGACTGACGTGCAGATAGCCACTGATGAGCACGATGTGATGCTCCTGCCCGACAACCTCGGGCGATTCCTGCACCATCTCGGAATTCGGCGTCATCTTGCATTCGACCACCTCACCCGCCAGGGCCGAGGCCGCAGGAGAGACGAACCGCTTGGCCAGCCCGGTCTCACCATCGCGCCAGACGGCCTGTTCCTCGCGCGTGACATGGGCGGAAAACCCGTCCTCGATCATGGCAAAGAGGCGGGACAGGGACATTTCATGCGCTGCCGCAAGACGCGAGAGAACATCCGCCGAAGGACTGACCTCGGCATTCTCGAGCCGCGATAACGCCGCGCGGCTGACACCGCTGGCAGCGGCGAGTTGATCCAGCGTCCAGCCACGGGCAGCCCGTAGCGCCGACAGGCGCCCGGCGAGGCGGACCGTCAGATCGCTCTTCATTTTTATCCCCCCGGGAAACTATCCCGTATCTCGAATTAGATACAGATTCCCGCTGAAACGCAAGAATTGCGGGGCTTCGAGCCTGCTAGAATTTGGCACATATCTGATACAGAGCCCGTGCCCCGCATAAGCCAATTGTGGATTTTCAAACGATTCCAGTCTTCAATCCGGCAAAGCTCAAGCTGGTCATCAGGCGTTCCAGCGAATGGCCCCCAGGTCCGCGAGGTCATAGCCCCCCAGCCGGGCGGCCTGATCGCGAAAGGCTTCGCCGCGACAGAAATCCAGAAGCGCCTGAACCGGCCCTTCGAAATACTCCCGCCGGTCGATCAGAAGGTCAAAGAACTCTTCGATCAGGGGCAGGAAGCGCAGGCCGAAATCCCGGGCCAGCGTTTCCAGTCCGAAAGTCGCGTCCGCCTCGCCCCGGGCCACGGCCTGCACGGCCTCGGTCTCGGTCCGTGAGATAGGTGCCAGATCGAGCGCTGCATGGTCCAGTCCGGCCTCCCCGGCCAGGTCTCCGAACAGCTTGGCGGTGCCCGAAAGCGGCTGGCGCGGCGCAAATCGTCGCCCGGCGAGATCCTCCAGTCCGGTGATCCCCGCCTCGTCGGGGCGCACCACCAGCCCGCGACGGCGGCGGGCAAATCCGATCAGCACCGCGTCCTGGGTCTTGTCGACGCTGGGTACGTTCCAGTCTCCGGCCTTGGGATGGTAGACATGCAGGCCGCAGGCGACGCCTTCGCGCGCCTTGAACCTGTCCAGCCCGTCCAGGGATCCGTCGAAATAGGTGGCCAGGCCGCAGCTGCTTTCGCGGACGGCCCAGTCCAGCAGCGGATCATGGCTGCCCAGCAGGATCGGCGGGCGGTCCTCAGCCCCTTGCGGGCCCGTGGTGTGCGAAGCGATCCAGGCATAGACGTCGCGCGCCGGAAACAGCAGCTTGCCGGTCGCGCGCGAACAAGGGACCTCGCCAGAGGCGGCGAGGTCGTAGATCTTGCGTTCCTTCAGCCGCAGCAGCTCTGCCAGCTCGGCTACGGTGAAATACTCAGGCGTCTTGTCATTGGACATACGGGCCTCCTGGCCCGTTGACCTAGTGTATATGGGCCGCCTGCCGAATTGTCCTAGATCAATCCGGGGCGTTCGGGAAGAAGAGTTGTTGCCCGTCGACCTCATAATCGGCAATCGCCGCCTGGCCCGCATCCGACAAAAGCCAATCCGCAAAGGCCTGTGCGCCCTCGACGTTCACCGAGGGGCATTTCTTTGCCGAAACCGGGATAACGCCATACTGGTTGAACAGGTCCGCATCGCCTTCGACCAGGATCTTGTAGTCCTGCTTGTTCTTGAAGCTGATCCAGGTGGCGCGGTCGGTCATGACATAAGCGCCCATACCGATGCCCGCGTTCAGCGTTGCGCCCATGCCCGATCCGGTTTCACGATACCAGTCGCCCGAAGCCGTGGCCGGATCGACCGAGGTGCTCGCCCAGAGCGAGACCTCTTTCTTGTGGGTGCCGGAATCGTCGCCGCGCGACGCGAACAGCGCCTGCGCCGCGGCGATCTTTTCCAGCGCCGGCTGGATATCGTCCAAACCGGCCACGGCGGCGGGATCGGCGGCCGGGCCGACGATGATAAAATCGTTGTACATCAAGTCAGTCCGCGAGGCACCGAACCCATCGGCCACGAATTTCTCTTCTGCCGGCTTGGCATGGACCAGCAGCACGTCACCGTCGCAGTTGCGGGCGTTGCGAATGGCCTGGCCGGTGCCGACGGCCACCACGTTGACCTGGATGCCCGTTGCCTCGGCAAAGATCGGCAACAGGTGGTCGTAGAGGCCCGAGTTCGCAGTCGAGGTGGTCGACTGCACCAGGATGTCGTCGGCCAGCGCGGCACAGGGCAGCGACACGGCGCACAGCAGCGCCGCAAGACGAAGCGGTTTCATGGAATATCTCCTCCGTAGGGTCTTGAGTGAGGTCAGAGCACGAGGCCGCCCGAGACATGAGCCCGGGCCGCCGGCGTTCGGGGGCCTGCGAAAAAACGGTCGGCGGCGGCTTGTTCGGCCACGCGCCCGCCGTGCAGAAAGACGATCTCATCAGCAAGGCGGCGGGCCTGCCCGATGTCGTGGGTGACAAGGATCACGCGGGTGCCGTTGCGCACGGCCTGCAGCACGATCTCCTCGATTCGGTTGACAGAGGCCGGGTCCAGGCTGGCGGTGGGTTCGTCCAGGAACAGCACCTCCGGCTCGGTGGCCAGCGCACGGGCCAGGGCCAGGCGCTGCGCCTCTCCCCCGGACAGCAGGCGGGCGGGCTGGCGGGCCTTGTCGCCCAGGCCGACATGGTCCAGCAGCGCGTTGCGGCGGGCGCGCGGCAGGTTGCGCGACTTCAGCACGAAATCGACATTCGCGGCGACCGAGCGGCGCAGCAGGACAGGTTTCTGGAACACAAGCGCCTGTCGCGACGTGATCTGCGCCGGTGTAGCTCCGTTCCAGTCGATCTCGCCCGCGTCCGGCTCAAGAAGGCCGTGCAAAAGCTTGAGAAACTGCGTTTTACCCGCCCCGTTCGGCCCCAGGAGGACGGTGCAGCCCATCGGCCCCAGCTCCAGGTCCAGGTTGTTCAGGATGCGGCGTCCGCCCAGGGACAGGCAAAGACCGCGCACCCGCAGGGGCAAGAGGTTCGAGGCCGGGACAGCGCCCTCGGTCAGAGCTTCGGGTCCGTGGATGATGGCTTCACGCATAGGCTTGTCTCACGGCAGTCAGGCGCAGGCTGTGGACCAGGGCGTTGACCCCCAGCGCCAGGATCATCAGCACGATGCCCAGGCCCAGGGCCAGCGGCAGGTCCCCCTTTGAGGTCTCCAGCGCGATGGCGGTTGTCATGACACGGGTCAGGTGGTCGATGTTTCCGCCGACGATCATGACGGCGCCCACCTCGGCCACGGCGCGGCCGAACCCGGCCAGCGCCACGGTCAAAAGCGCATACCGCGCATCCCAGAGCAGCGCCTGCACAGTCTGGCGGGTGGTCAGACAGAGCGAGCTGAAGTGGTCGGCATATTCGGCGTGCATGTCCTCGATCACCTGGCGCGACAGCGCGGCCACAATCGGCGCGATCAGGATGGTCTGGGCAATGATCATGGCGGCGGGCGTGTAAAGCAGCCCGAGGAACCCAAGCGGCCCGGCCCGCGACAGATGCAGGTAGACGATCAGCCCCACGACGACCGGCGGCAGCCCCATGAGCGCGTTCATCACCACCAGAACGGCGCCCCGCCCCGGAAAGCGGTTGGTGGCGACCAGCGCGCCGATGGGCAGGCCGATGGCACAGGCTGCGACGGTGGCGGTCAGGCTGACACGCAGCGAAAGACCGACGATCTCGACTAGATCGCCATCGCCCGAGAGGACAAGCGTCATAGCGACGGCAAGGGCCTCTCCCATGTCCTGCATGTCATCTCCTGCAAAATTTCCGGGATGAACACCCGATCTGGTGCAGAAGGTATGAAAAGACAGGCCCTGCCTGCAAGAAGAAAAGCGAGACATATTGACCATTGGCGCAACAAAGCGACGGGGCTGGCAGGTCAGATTGACCCGCTAGCCCGACTGTAAAAAATGCATAATCTTGCGGTTATCAGAAAGGGCATTCCAGCGGGGTCACTGCCCCCAAGTGGCCACCTTGCGATCCACGGTCTTGCGCGAGACGCCAAGGCGCCGCGCTGCCTCGGCCCGGTTGCCGCCCGACAGTTCGAGGACGTGCATGATGTGGCGCTGCATCACCAGGTCGAGGTTCTCGATGGCCTGCACCCCGGTGACAGAGCCGCTGCCCGCGAAATCCTCGGGGAAGCTGCCCAGGATGACAGAGCGTTCGACGAGATTGCGCAACTCGCGCACGTTGCCGGGCCAAGGATAGCGGCTGAGTTTCAGCAGCGTCTCGTCGTCCAATTTCAGTTCCGGCAGGCCAAGCGACCGGCTGAAATGCTGGATGAAAAGCGCGGCCAGTTCCACGATGTCCTCTGACCGGTCGCTGAGCGGCGGCATCTCGATCCGCAGCACGTTGATGCGGTGGTACAGATCCTCGCGAAAGCGCCCCTCCTCGACCGCCTTGGCAAGATCGGTGTTGGTGGCGAAGGTCAGGCGCAGATCCAGCGGGATCTCGCGTTCGGCCCGGAGCGGGCGGATGCGCTGATCCTCGATCACCCGCAGCAACGCCGCCTGCAGGGTCTCCGACATCTGCGCCACCTCGTCGAGAAACAGCGTGCCACCATCCGCCAGCAGGAACAGGCCCGGGCGCAGGCGGTCCCCCTCGACCTCGCCAAACAGTTCGGCGGCAATGCGGTCCGGCGCGATGGCGGCGCAGTTCACCGCCACGAAGGGCCGGTCCGATCGCCCCCCGATCTGGTGCAGGGTGCGCGCGGCCAGTTCCTTGCCCGTGCCGGTCGCGCCGGTGAACAGCACCGGCGTCGGCAGGGGCGCCAATTTCTCCAGCATGGCGCGCACCGCCTGCATCGGCGCCGACCGGCCCAAGAGCCGGGTTTCGCCCTCGGCCTGCAGGGCATGGCGCAACAGGCGGTTGTCGCGGCGCAGGGCGCCCCGGTCCAGCGTGCGCGCCACGGCACCGATCAACTGATTGGCGCGAAAGGGTTTCAGGACAAAATCGCTGACGCCCGCGCGCAACGCGGCGATGGCGGTTTCAAGGTCGGCATAGGCGGTGATCAGCACGGTTTCGGCATAGAGCCCCTTGCGTCGCTGCTCCGTCACCCAGTCGATGCCCGAGCCGCCGGGCATCTTGTTGTCGACCACGATGACATCGAACTGGGCCTCGTCCAGCCGCTCTGTCGCCTCGCGCGCCGAGGCCGCCTCTGCCACGGTCTTGACCCGCGGGCCCAGCGTCTTGGCCAGGAAATTGCGCATGCCCGGTTCGTCGTCGACAACCAGCACCGATGCGCCGCTAAGGGCCTGTCCGTAATCATCCAATGGGGTCATGGGTGTTAGTCTAACCCGCCGGCAGGATCAGTCGAGCCGAACGTTGGCGCCGGTCTGCTGGTCGGCGGTCGAGAATCCCATCTCGTTCAACCCGTACCAGGCGCCGACGGCCAGCAGGATCATCGCGGCGAACCCCGAGAGCATGGCTTTCATTTGGTCATTCCTTCACTAGCGGATTTGAGAAAGGCGATCAGGTCGGCCCGGTCAGAGCCTTTGGCGATCACCTGCATGGGCATCTTGGAACCGGGAATGTAGTGGTCCGGCCCCTCGTCGAACAGGGCGTCTATGGTCTCATCCGTCCAGGCGAAACCGGCCTTCTCCAAGGTGTCGGAATAGCTGTAGCCCGGCAGCGTCCCGGCCTGGCGGCCAAAGACTCCGTACAGCGTCGGCCCCGCCTTGCGCGACGGCCCCGGTGTCAGGGCATGGCAGATCGAACATTTGCGCATGAACTGCCGTTCGCCGTTGGACATGGTTTCGGGGTCGCGCAAAAAGCTGCGCTGGCCCGAGCCTTCGGGCGCGTCCAGCTCGTCCATCAGGTCCACGGGCCAAGCATAGACCACGTCGTCGAGGCCCCCGGCATAGATCACCTGCCCATCGGGCGAAAAGGCCAACGCCCAGACCGGGCCGTGGCGCATGGCGCGGAAATCGCGGGTGATGCGCCAACCATCGGTATCCACCATCATGATGTAGCCGTGCCCGTCACCCACGGCCAGCTGCGCCGTCTCCGGATGCCAGGACAGGGCCAGGATCGGGCGGCGGTCCAGCGTGAAATCGGCGATCTGTGCACCCGTGCCCGCGTCGATCACGCGGGTCCCCCCGTCCACCGCGCCATAGGCGATCCAGCCGGGACCGGCCACCAGCCGGTTGATGCCAAAGCCGTGCTCGACCAGCGGCAGGGGCGATCCGCCCTGCTCCAGGTTATATTGCAACAGCACGCCCTTGGAGGTGGCCGCAAACAGGAACCGCCCATCCGATGAATGCGCCACGGCGTTCACACCCGCGCCGGGATAGGGAAGCTCGTCTGCCCTGCCCATCTCTGTCAGAGGCCAGAGCCGGATGCTGCCGTCCCAACTGCCGCTGGCGACATGGCTTCCGTCGGGCGCCACCGAGAGCGAGGTGACCTTGCCCTTGTGCTCCCCCAGCAGGCGGTCGACCGGGCGCCATTGGCGCACGGCAAAATCGTCCCCGCCAGAGATCAGCGCCCCGCCCGGCCCCCAGGTCAGCGCGGTGACGGCGGCGGCGTGCCCTTCGAGCCAGGCGGGCACGCGGCCCGACCAGAGCCCGACGGAATTGTCGAAACTGGCGCTGGTCACGGCGCCGCCGGGCGAGATGGCCAGGGCCATGACGGGACCGCCATGCCCCTTGAGCGTGGTGAACTCCTCCGCGCCCGCGGGCAGGGCCACAAGCGCAAGGGCGAGCAACGCGGCCCGCATCATTCGACCGGGGTGGCCCCGGTGCCGGGGGTCTTGTCAGGGGTGTTCTTGCCGTTCTTGGCTTCGCGCGCCTTGACCTCGTCCAGCCAGAGCGAGTGGTGCTGATGCGCCCAGGCCTCGTCCACCTCGCCCGAGCCCATGGCGTCAAAGGCGCCCTTCATCCCGATGGATCCGATGTAGATATGCGCGATGATGATCGCCATCAGGACAAAGGCAACGATCGCGTGCCACAGCTGCGCCAGTTGCATTTCCTCTTGCGGGGTCAGGTCGGTCGGCAAGGCGCCGTAGCCCAGTCCCTGCAGGATACCGGTATCGTTGACGATCGCAAAGGTCTTGGCAAAGAGCGGCAGCTCGAACGGAAAGAGCAGCGACAGGCCCGAAAGCGAGATCGAGGCGCCCAGCAGGATCACCGACCAGAAGATGATCTTTTGCCCGCCGTTGAACTTCTTGGCCGGCGGGTGGTTCTTGCCGATGATGCCGCCCGCCTGGGCGAACCATGTGATGTCGGTGCGGTCGGGGATATTGTGCCAGACCCACATGACAAAGACCATGACCAGCCCCAGCATGAAGGGCCAGGCCAGGTTGTTGTGCACGAATTTCGACGCGATGAGGAGCTGCGAGTTCAGCTCGGGCCCGAAGGTGGGCAGGATGAAGAACCGCCCGAAAAGCGTCAGCAGGCCGGAGAGGCCCAAAAGGACAAAGGACCCGGCCAGCAGCCAGTGCGCAAAGCGTTCGATGGCCTGGAAACGGGTCACGGTGCGCCCGGTCATCGGCTCGTCGATGCCGATCCGGCCGCGTAGCAGGTAGAAGAAGGCCAGCGCGACGATGGTGCCGACCAGCAGCCAGCCGCCATAGGTGGCCAGCGGCCCCTTGCGGAATTCGTACCAGGCCATGCCGCCGTCCTGGACCAGCACCTTGGCCACGTCGCCCCCGGCGGAGACGTTCAAATCCGCCGCGTCATAGCGCAGCGCGCGCCACATCTCGGGGTCCGATGCGCCGCCAAGCGGGGCCAGCGCCAGGGGCGCATTCGGGTCGGCGCCCGGCTGGCCGAACTCGCGACGAAAACTGAGATCGACGTTTTCGCCCCGTTGCCGGGCCAGGATGTCCTCCAGCGTCTGCGCGCCCCCCGTCGCCTTGCGCGCCTCGGCCAGGGCCGCCGGGTCCGTGCCCGTCTCGGCCGGCGCGGGAGGCCGGAAAATGAAGGTCAGCACGGCAAGGCCGGCCACCAATAGAATGAACCATCCGAAACCGCTGGAGCGTTGTGACATGACTGTCCCCGTCGAAAAGACACGCCATGAGCGCGGCAGCCGAAGTGGCGAAACCGGAGGCCCGTGGCGTCATATTCTGCCATTGGTCAGAGGCCCGTGGATCACGGGCCCCTGCCATGTGATGGAATGATCGGGCGGGACCAGGCCCCGCCCAAAAGAGGCGTCAGCCGCCTTTCTGGTCGTAAGCGGTGCCCCAGCCCCAAGCGCCCGAACCGAAGCCACGGGCCACCACGCGTTCGCGGTAGATGCCCGAGACCACGTCGCCGTCACCGGCGAGCAGGGCCTTGGTGGAACACATCTCGGCGCAGATCGGCAGCTTGCCTTCCGCGATCCGGTTGCGACCGTACTTGGCGAACTCGGCCGTCGAGTGATTTTCCTCGGGGCCGCCGGCGCAGAAGGTGCATTTGTCCATCTTGCCGCGCGAACCGAAGTTGCCCGCCTGCGGGAACTGCGGCGCGCCGAAGGGGCACGCGTAAAAGCAGTAGCCGCAGCCGATGCAGAGGTCCTTGGAGTGCAGGACCACGCCTTCTTCGGTCTGGTAGAAGCAATCCACCGGACAGACGGCCATGCAGGGCGCGTCGGAACAATGCATGCAGGCCACCGAGATCGAGCGTTCGCCCGGCGTGCCGTCCTGGATCGTCACCACGCGACGGCGGTTGATGCCCCAGGGCACCTCGTTCTCGTTCTTGCAGGCGGTGACACAGGCGTTGCACTCGATACAGCGCTCGGCGTCACAGAGGAATTTGGATCGTGCCATATCTGTTTCTCCTTACGCCACGGTGATCTTGCAGAGAGTACATTTCGTCTCCTGCATCTGGGTGACACTGTCATACCCGTAGGTCATGGCAGTGTTCGCCGCTTCGCCCAGCACATAGGGGTCTGCGCCGTCCGGGTACTTGGATCTCAGATCCTCGCCCTGGAAATGGCCGCCAAAGTGGAAGGGCATGAAGGCGACGCCCTCACCCACCCGCTGGGTGACCATGGCCATGACCTTGACCTTGCCGCCCTCCGGGCCTTCGACCCAGACATCCGCGCCGTCGCGAATGCCGAGGTTGTTGGCGTCCCGCGGGTTGATCTCGACGAACATGTCCTGCTGAAGCTCGGCCAGCCAGGGATTGGACCGGGTTTCGTCCCCGCCGCCCTCGTATTCGACCAGACGGCCGGAGGTGAGGATGATCGGGTAGTCCTTCGAGAAATCGTTCTTCTGGATCGACGCATACATGGTCGGAAGACGATAGAACTTGCGGTCCTCGTAGGTGGGGTAGTCGGCCACGAGGTCGCGGCGGTTGGTGTAGAGCGGTTCGCGGTGCAGCGGCACCGGGTCCGGGAAGGTCCAGACAACCGCACGGGCCTTGGCGTTGCCGAAGGGGGCGCAGCCGTGCTTGATCGCAACCCGCTGGATGCCGCCCGAAAGGTCGGTTTTCCAGTTGGTCTTGGGCCCGGCGATCCCGTCGATCACCGCACGCTCTTCCTCGGTCAGGTCACCGTCCCAGCCAAGATCCATGAGCATCTGCATGGTGAATTCCGGATATCCATCCTGGATTTCCGATCCCACCGAGTAGACGCCGTCGGCCAGCAGGTTGTCCCCGTTCCGCTCCACGCCGAAACGAGCGCGGAAGGTCAGGCCGCCCTCTGCGACAGGCTTGGACATGTCGTAGAGGTTGGGCGTGCCCGGGTGCTTCATGTCGGCGGTGCCCCAGCTGGGCCAGGGCAGACCGTAATAGTCGCCGTCGGCCGGACCGCCGATCGCCTGAAGCGTGGTGCGGTCGAAGGTGTGCTGGTTTTCCATGTGCAGCTTGAGCCGCTCCGGCGACTGGCCGGTATAGCCGATGGTCCACATGCCCTTGTTGATCTCGCGCAGCGTGTCCTCGACGTTCGGCGTGATGCCGTCGTCTTCCAGCGCGATGTTGCGGAACATGCGGTCATGAAAGCCGAACTTCTTGGCGAAGAGACCGATGATTTCCTGGTCGGGCTTCGATTCGAAGAGCGGATCGACCACCTGCTGGCGCCACTGGAACGACCGGTTCGAGGCGGTCACGGAGCCGTAGGTTTCGAACTGCGTCGCCGCGGGCAGCAGATAGACGCCGTCGGTGCGGTCGTTCATGACGGCGGAGACGGTGGGATACGGGTCGACGACGACCAGCATGTCCAGCTTCTCCATCGCCTTCTTCATCTCGACACCGCGGGTCTGAGAGTTGGGCGCATGTCCCCAGAGCACCATGGCCCGGACCTTGTTCGGCTGGTCGATGTTCTCGGCGTCCTCAAGGACACCGTCGATCCAGCGGCTGACCGGGATACCGGTCTCGAACATCAGGTTCTTGTCCTTGCCGTCGGCCCCCTTGAGCGTGTCGAACTGGGCCGAAAGCCAGTCGAAGTCTTCCTCCCAGACGCGCGCCCAATGCTGCCACGAGCCCTTGGCAAGGCCGTAGTAGCCGGGCAGCGTGTGCGACAGGACGCCAAGGTCGGTCGCTCCCTGCACGTTGTCGTGGCCGCGGAAGATGTTGGTGCCGCCGCCGGAGGTGCCCATGTTGCCCAGCGCAAGCTGCAGGATGCAGTAGGCGCGGGTGTTATTGTTGCCGTTGGTGTGCTGCGTGCCGCCCATGCACCAGATCACGGTGCCGGGACGGTTGTTGGCCAGCGTGCGGGCCACGCGGCGCAGCTGCGACCCCGGCGCGCCGGTGACGCGCTCGACCTCTTCGGGGGTCCACTTGGCCACTTCCTCGCGGATCTGATCCATGCCCCAGACACGGGTGCGGATGAACTCCTTGTCCTCCCAGCCGTTCTCGAAGATGTGCCAGAGGATGCCCCAGACCAGGGCCACGTCACTGCCGGGACGGAAGCGGACGTATTCATCCGCATGGGCCGCCGTGCGGGTGAACCGCGGGTCGCAGACGATCAGCGGCGCGTTGTTCATCTCCTTGGCACGCAGGACGTGCAGCAGCGAGACAGGGTGCGCCTCGGCGGGGTTGCCGCCGATGATGAAGATCGCCTGGCTGTTGTGGATGTCGTTGTACGAGTTGGTCATGGCGCCGTAGCCCCATGTGTTCGCAACACCCGCAACAGTGGTCGAATGGCAGATCCGCGCCTGGTGGTCGACGTTGTTCGTGCCCCAGTAGCCGGCGAACTTGCGGAACAGGTAGGCCTGTTCGTTCGAATGCTTGGCCGAGCCGAGCCAGTAGACAGAGTCAGGTCCGCTTTCTTCGCGGATCTTCATCATGCCGTCACCGATTTCCTCGATCGCCTGTTCCCAGCTGATCCGGGTCCACTCGCCGTCGACCTTCTTCATCGGGTACTTCAGGCGGCGCTCGCCGTGCGCGTGTTCCCGCACAGAGGCGCCCTTGGCGCAATGGGCGCCCAGGTTGAAGGGGCTGTCCCAGCCGGGTTCCTGCCCGACCCAGACGCCGTCGCTGACTTCGGCGATGACGGTGCAGCCCACCGAACAGTGGGTGCAGACGGATTTCTTCAGCTCCACCGCGCCAAGACCGGCGGCAGAGGCGGCGCTGGCCTGTTTCACGGTGCCGCCGGTGGCGGCAATGGCGGCAATCCCGCCGATGGCCAGACCGGAACCGCGCAGAAAGGCGCGGCGATCAACCGAGGCGTTGGCGGCCTCGGAAAGGATACTTGTCCGCTGGGGGCGTCGCGCAACCCCGTTGGTCTTTTTCCTCAACATGGTTTCTCTCTCCCTTACGCGCCTTTTGAGGGGCGCAGGACTCTGACGAAGGCCTGGGGCAGTCGGGCGTCACGCAACCAGTCGCCTTGGGCCGTTAAATGCCTCGACCGGACAATGCCGGGCGGAGCGGCGGCGCCTCAGAAGCGGGCGCTGTCGTAGAAGGCGCGCGTATGCGCCGTGTCCTGCATCTTGTCCGATGTCAGGTCAGGCTCGGCGGGACCGGCTTCGGCCGCCTGGCCGCTGGCGATCGCAACCGCGGCCGCAGGGGCCGAAACGCTTGCCAGCTTGAGGAAATTCCGGCGCGAGGCCTTGGTTTCCTGGGTCATGAAAGTGGCTCCTTTCAAGGGTTGAGGGACGGTCGCCCGCCCCGGGATGGGTGCGTATCCGAACGCACCCGGCGAAAGTCTCACTCGCCGCTCATGCGGAACCCCTCGGACTCGATCTCCATGAAGAGCCGTCCGACGGTGCCCACCGGGGTGTAGAAAACAGAGCTCTTGGCGCCTTCGAGGTCTGCGTAGAAGTGTCCGGCCCAGGGGCCGATGTGCTTGTTGAAGAACTGGCGCTGCGCATCCAGGTTGGCAGGCGCGCCGAAACGGCCCACGATCATGGCGCCCATCATTTCCATAAGTGAGGCGATGTTGTCCTCGGGCTCGAACACGTTGTCGGCCCGTTCCAGTCCCTGACGCACCATGTCCTGCCGGAGCAGCGCCAGAGGCTTTTCGTTCAGGAAGCCGGTCAGGTAGTACGAGGCATAGGGCAGCAACTCGCCCCGTCCGAGACCGATGAACAGCTTGTTGTATTCGCTGGTCACGGTCTTGGGCTTTGTGACCTTGGCCAGTTTCGCAAGCGTGCCGATGGCCTGCCCCATCTCGGTCTCGTCCCCCGACAACCCGGCGGTTTGGGCCAGCAGCATCTCGTCCGGCGGCCCGGCCAGAAGCAGCCCGAGGAAATTGTAGAGATCGGCGCGCAGCCGGTCTTCTTCGGCGATCTGGCGGGTTTCGGCGGTGTTTGTCATCGGGTCCTTGTCGGTACTCATGTGCTGGTCTCGAAACGAAAGCGCATCCGGCGGGGGGCGGCGGCCTGTGGCTCTTGTTCGGGTGGCGGCTCGGCGATGGCCAGAAGCCCCGGTTCCGAGGCCGGGGCCGGTGGTTCCGCGCTGTCATCGGCCACTTCCGCGACCTCGCCCCGGACCTGATCCGGGGCCTCGTCGATCGCATCCTCGTCGATGTTGGCGGCACGCGCCTCTGCCTCGGCCTGCTCTACTGCCTTGTCGAACATGCCCTTGCCGACCTGATACAGCGTTTGCATGTTCTCGACGACCATCGCGGCGTCGGTGAAATCCTCTCCGTAGTCCACCAGCCCGTCGACATTGGCCAGCACCGGGTTCAACCGCCAGAGCCGCCGCAGGGCGCGCGTCTTGAGCCGCTGCGGCGCTACCGCCTTGAGCAGCGCCTGCACCTGCGCGGGATCGTCCATCTCTTCGGGGGCAGGCAGGTTCAATTCGGCAAGCACGTCCTCGTCGGGCCGGTCCTCGACGGCGCGCAGCTGTTCCGCCTCGGCAGCACGCTGGTCGGCCTGCGTCTCGGCCCTGTCCTCGGCGGCAACGGCGGCGCGGCGGCGCGACCAGAAATCTTCGGGGGACCTGCTCAATGCATGCGTCTCCGCTGCTGGGCGGGCGAGGCATAGACATCCTCCAGCTTGCCGATGCGCGGATCGCCCACGCCATCCTCGACAAGGTCGATGCGCTTCTTGTCCCGCTTGCGCTTGATAAAGACCTCTTCCTCGTGGAACTCCTCGACGAAATTCGCCACCAGCGCGTACAGCGCGGCCGGCATGGGGACCTTCTCGATGATTTCCTCGCCACTGTCCGAATAGTCCTGCGCCTCGTAGGGCGAGGCGGTCACGGTCAGCACCTCGAGCGGGTCCTCCCCCTCTATCGCCTCGCGCATGATGACGTAGACGCTGGGCTGCTGCGCCCAGAGTTCGTGCAGGTAGGCGTCCGTATCGGCGCCGTGCAGTTCCAGCTGCAGGGTCGCAGCGTGGTATTCGGTCACCTCGCCCTCGCTGCGCAGCACGCGCCAGTCGGCGGCACCGGCTCCAGGCATGACGGCGGATGCGGTCCAGACCCACTTTGCCCATCGGGTCACGCCAGGGGCGCGTCTCAGCACGATGCCCAGCGGCACGGTCCGGTACGCCTTCGGATTGTGGATCACGGTGGTCCTCCCTCGACCGGAGTTTGATCTGGCAACCTTGCCGAACGAAAGAGAAAAACGGCGTACCGTGGTATTCCGCGCCCGAAACGGTCAATTTGGGCAGCCGCGCAAGGGGTGCCGCCGGGCAACGGACCTTTTGTCCAACCTGACATTTTCGCTCGGAAAAGCGGTGATTTGAGAACGCACGAATCAGCCGCAGCGCAGCATCGCGATTGCGCCCGTTTCGGCGCCCCGGCTGACCGGGATAAACGGTTGTGGAGGGCTGCGAATCATGGCTAGGCTCCACCGGCACAGCGCGAAACAGGCACCGTCAAGCGTGCTTTGAGGGGAGGGCAAGACAATGGCCAAGTCACTGATAACATGCGACTGTCTAGGGACGCAGCAGATCGATTCACAGGCCCTGTCACGCACCACCGGCCTGGAGGTGCGTCCGCCCTGTTCCGCCCTCTGCACCACACAGATCGACCGGGCCGCCGCCGCCTTGCAGGAGGGGGACACGATTTTTTGCTGTACCCAGGAGTCCCGGGTTTTCGAGGCTCTGGCCGAGGAACTGGACCTGCCTGCCCCGCCGGTGCTGGACCTGCGCGACCGGGCCGGGTGGAGCGCGGATTCCGCCCCCGCAGTACCCAAAATGTCCGCCCTGATCGCCGAGGCCCTGCTGCCCGCCGCGCCGGAAAAGACGCTGGACGTGATCTCCGAGGGGCTCTGCCTGATCCTCGGCGCCCCCGAAGTGGCCCTGCCCGCCGCCGAGCAACTGGCGCCGCACCTGGGGGTGACGGTGCTCTTGCCGGAGGGCGCAGAGATGCCCGACAGCCGCGCCTATGACGTAGTGACCGGGCGGCTGCGGCAGGCGCAGGGCGCGCTGGGGCAGTTCCGCGTGGTGATCGACGCGCTGCGACAGGTGGACCCGGGCGGGCGCGGCGCCTTTACCCTGACCGACCCGCAAGACGGCGGCCAATCGGACTGCGACGTGATCCTCGACCTGCGGGGCGACAGGCCGCTGTTCCCCGCCCATGAAAAGCGCGAGGGCTATCTGCGCGCCGATCCCTCACATGCGCCCTCTGTCGCAGCGGCGGTCATGGCGGCCTCGCACCTTGTCGGCACTTTCGAAAAGCCGCTTTATGTCCGGACGGAGGCGTTGCTTTGCGCCCATTCGCGGGCCGGGCAGACGGGCTGTACCCGCTGCCTGGACCTCTGCCCGACCGGCGCGATCTCGCCCGAGGGCGACCATGTGACGGTCGACCCGATGATCTGCGCCGGATGCGGCGCCTGTTCGGCGGTCTGCCCCTCGGGCGCGATCAGCTATGATGCCCCCCCAGTCGATTTGACATTCCGCCGGGTGCAGACGCTGGCCAAGGCCTATCTGGACGCGGGTGGCGCTGCGCCGCGCCTCTTGGTGCATGACGCGCACGGGGCCGAGATGATCCGCCTCTCCGCCCGGCACGGGCGCGGCTTGCCGCGCGACGTGATCCCGTTGGAACTGCCCGTGGTCGGCGCCTTCGGCCATGCCGAGGCGGTGGCGGCGCTGGCGGCGGGCTTTGCCTCTGTCACGTTGCTGCCGGGACCGGGGGCCGACCGCGATGCGCTGACGGCACAACTGGCCCTGGCAGAGGCGATCGCGGGCGAGGACCGGGTGCGCCTGCTGGATACACCCGATCCCGACGCGATGAGCGACGCGCTTTTCGACCAGACCTCCCCTGCCCCGGTGTCAGAGCCGGTGCGCCCCCTTGGCACACGGCGGCAGGTGACACGGCAAGCCGCCCGCGCGCTGCACGGGGACCAGGCGCAACTGCCCCTGCCCCAAGGCGCCCCCTATGGCGCAGTGCTGGTGGATACGGATGCCTGCACGCTCTGCCTGAGCTGCGTCTCGCTCTGCCCCTCTGGCGCGCTTGGGGACAACCCGGACCTGCCGCAGCTGCGCTTTCAGGAGGACGCCTGCCTGCAATGCGGGATCTGCGCCACGATCTGCCCGGAACAGGCCATCACGCTGGAACCACGCCTGGACCTGACCGAGACGGCCCTCCGGCAAGAGGTACTGAACGAGGAAGAGCCCTTTGCCTGCGTCGACTGCGGCACGCTCTTTGGGTCGAAATCCGCCATCGACCGGATCACCGAGAAACTCTCGGGCCACGCCATGTTCCAGGACCCGAACAAGCTGCGCATGATCCAGATGTGCGACGATTGCCGGGTCAAGGCGCAGATGGGGCAGGACAACCCCTTTGCGATGGGGGAGCGGCCCAAAGTGCGCACGACCGAGGATTACCTGTCCAAGCGCCGGGACCATTGACGTGACGGGATCCGCCCCTTCGAACGAGGACGCGCCGCTACTGGAACTCCAGCGGGGCGCCAAGATCGGCGGCCTGAATCGCCGCGACATAGGCGACGATGGCCTCGACCTCCTCGAGCGTCATCTTGACCGGCGCGATGGGCGAAGGGCGGTTGTCCGGAAAGGGCAGCGTCACCCCCTCGACCACGGTGAAGGCCGGGTGCGGGTTCAGCGCGTAGAAGGCATAGAACCGATCCTCCCAGTCGGGCAGCGCGCGCAGCACCATGAAACTGGGGGTCGAGCCGATGCCAAAGCCACGCGTCGCCTCGTCGATGACATGGCAGCGGACGCATTTGGTACGACTGACCTTGTGGCCCAGTTTCGCGTCGCCATCGATCACCACGGTCTCGACCACTTCGGTCGCCTCCGGCGGCGGGCCGAACAGCGGCGTGCCGTCGGGCGCAAAGCTTGCCACCGTGTTGACACCGACCTCGGATGTCAGCCAGTCCGCGAAACGGCTGGTGCCCGCGTGTTCCGCCGAGGGCACCTCCAGGTGCCAGACCCGCTCCGGCCCCGCGAACAGCGGGTCACCCGTGTCACCCAGCGCGATATCGGCTTTTTCCGGGTCCTCGACCAGTTCCACCCGCACCCGCGTCTTGAGCGTGAAGCGTGGAAGGATATGTTGGACAAGACCGCTGTCGACAAGCGCCGCGGGCGCATGCAGGCGGACGGGGCGCGGGTCGTCCTGGGCGACAACGGCGAGCGGAACAAGCGACAGGCCAAGCGCCAGTGCGCTGGAAATGAACGAAAGACGGCGGGTCATCGGGTCATGCTAGGCCCCTGCCCCGCCACACGTCAATTGAAAGGGACCAGACCATGAGCGAAGACTTCAACATGTCGATGCGCAAGTTTCTCAAGCAGGTCGGCGTGACCTCGCAGCAGGCCATCGAGGAGGCGATGCGCGACACCGACACCGCCGGCAAGACCTATGCCGTCAAGGCCGTGGTGACGATCCCCGAACTGGGCCTGACCCACGAGGTCACCGGCGAGATCAAGGGTCAGGAATGACCCAGGTGACGCTTGGACGCGATGCCGTCCTGGAAGTGCTGAAGAGCATCGCCGACCCGGTGGCAGGCGGCGACATCGTCGCCAGCGGCGTGATGCGGGCGCTGAATGTCGAGGGTGGCAATGTCCGCTTCGTCATGGAAATCGCGCCGCAGCACGCCGAGGCCTTTGGCAAGGTCAAGGCCGAGGCCGAGGCCCGGCTGGGCGCGCTGGACGGGGTCGAAAAGGTCGCCATCGTCCTGACCGGCCACTCCGAGAAGGCGCCGCCGGACCTTGGCATGAAGAAAAAGGCCGAACCTCAGGGACCGCAGAAGATCCCCGGCGTCGACCACATCATCGCCATCGCCAGTGGCAAGGGTGGCGTGGGCAAATCCACCGTCTCCTCCAACCTCGCCTGTGCGCTGGCCGCACAGGGGCGGCGCGTCGGCCTGCTGGACGCGGATGTCTATGGGCCCTCGCAGCCCCGGATGCTGGGCGTCTCTGGCCGTCCCGCCTCTCCGGATGGCAAGACCATCCTGCCGCTGCGCAACCACGGCGTCACCATGATGTCGATTGGTCTCATGACCAACGAGGATCAGGCGGTTGTCTGGCGGGGACCCATGCTGATGGGGGCGCTGCAACAGATGATGATGCAGGTGCAATGGGGCGCGCTGGACGTGCTGCTGGTCGATCTGCCGCCGGGCACCGGCGACGTGCAGATGACGCTCAGCCAGAAGGCGCAGGTCGATGGCGCGATCATCGTCAGCACGCCGCAGGACGTGGCGCTGCTGGACGCGCGCAAGGGCATCGACATGTTCCGGCAGCTCAATGTCCCGATCCTTGGTATGATCGAGAACATGAGCACGCATATCTGTTCCAACTGCGGACATGAGGAACATGTTTTTGGCCACGGCGGCGTGGCGGCAGAGGCCGAAAAGCTGGGCGTGCCCCTGCTGGCCGAGGTGCCGCTGGACCTGCAGATCCGGCTTGCAAGCGACGGCGGCGCGCCGATCGTGACCTCGAAACCCGACAGCGCGCAGGCACAGGCCTTTCATGCCATCGCCAGCGCGCTGGTGGCAGAGGGCGTCGCATGAGCGGGATCACCGAGCCGCTGACCTTCCCCCCCGCCATGAGCGGTGAGGAGGTCGGCGGCGATCCCTTTGACGGCGCCGTGATGCGGGCGATCCGGGGCTGTGACGCGGGGCTTGTCTGCTACCGCATCGCCGCCGACCGCATGGGCGCGGCGCTGGTGATGACGCCCGAGGTGCCGCTGGAACAGGCGATGGTCATGCTGCCGCTTTGTGGCGTGGGGTTCCAGAACGCGCTTGGCGCGCTGGCCCCGCCCGAGGTGGCGGTGCACCTGGCCTGGGCGGGCGGTATCCTGATCAACGGCGCTGCTTGCGGCGCCTTCCGGGCTTGTGCCTCGACCCAGGACCCGGAGGCCGTCCCGGACTGGCTGGTGGTGGGGTTCGAACTGCCACTGACGCTGGCCACCGTGCCGGGCGACGTGCCCGAGCAGACCGCCCTGTTCGAGGAAGGCTGCGCCGAGGTCCTGCCCGAACGGCTGGTCGAGGCCTGGGCGCGGCACACGCTGAACTGGATTGCCCGCTGGGAAGACGAAGGCACCAAGGCGCTGCACTCGGAATGGCGCGGTCTTGCGCATGGATTGGGTGAAACCGTGGTGCAGGACGGCTGGCCCGGCACCTTCCTGGGCGTGGACGAGGCGTTCGGGATGCTCCTGCGCGACAGCGAGACCACCCACCTGATCCCCTTGACGACCCTTCTGGAGGAGGCCCCATGAAACTGGCCCGTGCCATCCATTTCGACGAAAGCGACCAGCATGTCTTTGCCAGCCCCGCGCGCACCGGCGAGTGGTGCATCTCCGGCGGGTTCGAGTTTTCCAACTGGACCGAGGGCGACCTGGCCGGCAAGGCCCGGCAGGCTTTTGCCAACGGCTGGTTCGGGCTGGAAACCGGCGGACGGGTGACATTCGTCGCCGTGACAGAGGCGGAGCCAAGCGAAGTCGCGGCGCTGACCGACCTGCTGGCCCAGCATTTCGTGACCTATTACGGCGCGCCCTCCGTCGAGGCCGCGCGCCCCGTCGCGCAGGACGAGATCGCCCATATGGCCGAGCTGTGCGAGGATCACCCGGCCAACACCCTGCTGACCGTCGCGCGGGACCTGTCCGAGTCCGGCGTGCGCGAGGCCTATCGCGTGATCGAGGCACAGGCGGCCGGGCTCGAACAATTCGCGATTCATGGATCGCTCGACGAGTGAGCCCCCAAGGCGCGGGCGCGTTCCCGTGCTCTCGGTGCGCCTGCGCCTTCTGGTGCTGGCGCTGGCACCGCTGACGGTGCTGATGCCGCTCTTGCTGGTGCTTGGCATGACCCGCTGGACAAGCGACTATGACGAGTTGCTGATCGCCAACGTCGAATCCGACCTGCGCATCGCCGAGCAATACCTGGCCCGCATCCTGGAAACGACCGGCGACGAGCTGACCGGCGTCGCCGAAAGCGCCGAATTCGGGCGCGTGCTGCAGGTCAGCGGCCCCACGTTCGACAGCTACCTGGCCGAAAAGCGCGAGGCGCTGGAGCTGGACTTTCTCTATTACCTGCCGAAAGAGGCCGCACGGGGCGCTCCTTCGCGCTGGCCGGTGATCTTGGCGGGGCTGGACAACCGCCCCGCGACCGAGATCGACATCTTTTCGGGCGCCGACCTGGCCGCCCTGCCCGGCAAGCTGGACGCCCGCGCCCGTATCCCCCTGATCGAGACAGAGGCCGCCGTGCCAACGGAACGCGAGGTCGAGGACCGCGGCATGGTGGTGCATTCCGCCGCGCCCGTGCTGCTCGACGGTCATCACGGTGTTCTGGTCGGCGGCATCCTGTTGAACCGCAACCTGCAGTTCATCGATACGATCAACGCGCTGGTCTACCTGAACGCCGTCACCGGCGGCGAACGCCAGGGGACGGCGACCCTGTTCCTGGACGACGTGCGCGTCTCGACCAACGTTCGGCTGTTCGAAGACGTGCGCGCGCTGGGAACGCGGGTCTCTGCTGTGGTGCGCCAGCAGGTGCTGGGCGACGGCCGGACCTGGCTGGACCGCGCCTTTGTGGTCAACGACTGGTATATCTCGGGCTACCTGCCGCTGACCGACAGTTTCGGCGAACGGGTGGGCATGCTCTATGTCGGTTTCCTCGAAGCGCCCTTTGCGGCGGAGAAACGTGACGCGGTCCTGTGGATGTTGGCGGCTTTTGTCGGTGTGCTGGTGCTGTCGGTGCCCCTTTTCCTGACACTGGCGCGCGGCATCTTTGCCCCGCTGGAACGCATCACGCGCACCATGCAACGCGTCGGGGCCGGCGATTTGTCGGCGCGCTATGGCGACGTGGGCGCGCGCGACGAGATCGGCCAGGTGGCGGCGCATCTCGATGACCTCCTGGGCCAGGTCCAAGACCGCGACGCCCGCCTGCGCGCCTGGGCGGACGAGTTGAACCAGCGGGTCGAGGACCGCACCGCCGAACTGCGCGAGGCCAATGCCAAGCTGGAAGAGACCTATCGCCAACTGGTGATGAACGAGAAACTGGCCTCGATCGGGGAAATCACCGCCGGCGTCGCGCATGAGATCAACAACCCCGTCGCGGTGATCCAGGGCAATGTCGACGTGATCCGCGAAACGCTGGGCGACAAGGCCGCTCCGGTCAAGACAGAGCTGGACCTTGTCGACCGGCAGGTGGCGCGGATCGACGCGATGGTGGGCAAGCTTCTGCAATTCGCCCGCCCCGGAGAGTTCCACGCCTACGAGGACTCCGTCTCGCTTGGCCCTCTGGTCGCGGATTGCCTGCTGTTGGTCGAACATGTCCTGTCCAAAAGCGCCATCCAGGTCGAGACGGATCTTGGCGACGCGCCAGAGGTGCATGTCGACCCCGGCGAAATGCAGCAGGTCATCATCAACCTGGTCATGAACGCCACGCAGGCGATGGGCCATGACGGCACGCTGACCCTGAGCCTGTCCGCCGAAAGCCGCGACGGTCAGGCCGGTGCCTGCCTGAGCGTGCAGGACAGCGGGCCGGGTCTCTCGGAAGGGGCGCAGGAAGCGGTCTTTGACCCTTTCTTTACCACCAAGCAGGGTGAAGGCACCGGGCTGGGCCTGTCGATCTCGCAAACGCTGGTCCAGCGCGCGGGCGGGTTGATTACGGCGACAAACGCCCCCGAGGGCGGCGCCCTGTTCCGGGTCTGGCTGCCCGCCGCATAAGGCCGGCGCATTTCATCCGAGCAACCGTTGCGCCCCTGGCTTGCCACTCTCTGATGTCACCTCTCGGCCGGGACATGTGACCAAAGCGCTGGATGACAGCAGCGACCAGCCTTTCCCACGACGCCGTTCCGTGGACGACCAGCGCCTCCGGGGCGCTGACCATCGGTTGCACCTTTCCCTTTTGCCACAGCGGCTCGGGCAGCCTGGAAGAAACAGGTCCGATTACAGTGTCTTGCGGGCACATTATTATCCGACAAAATTTGTCGGATTGACAAACCATACAGAAATAGTCAGCTTTAACTCATCCCAGCCAGCCCCTCGAATCCGGGCCAAGCCAACGACGAATTCCGGCACGCGGAGACCCTTGATGCTGAACGCCAGCGACATTGCCGCAGTTCCCCGGACGCCCGGCGAGGGCGATCGGCGGCCCGTGACACTTGGCTTGTCCACCCTGTTTTCGATCGAACGCCTGTTCGACCGGATCGAGGCCAAACAGGAGGGGCGGTCATGGGCCTGAACACCGCGACCACTACCCGCCAGGCAGAGCCCCTGCCCGTCTACGATGCACGCGACCTGACCGAGGGCGGCGACCTGGCCCGCATCCGCCTGGCCGACCAGCTTTACATCCTGCGCATCACCCGCGCCGGCAAACTGATCCTGACGAAATGAGCGGTATGGTCGAAAGAGGCGGCGCGCCGGTGGGCTATCTCTCGGATCTTGGCCCGGTCGAGGCGGGCGCGGTCCTGTACCTGCGGCTGTGGAACGACGGTGACGATGCCCGCAGCGAGGTCTGGAACAATTTTGCCCGCCACCTGGGCACCACCGAAGGCCGCCATGCCCTGGGGGCCTTCGAGGATCTTTGCGATCTTTGCGCGCGCCATTGCCGGCGCCCGCTGATGCGGCACCACGTCACCTGCAAATGCCTGGGCGCCGACGAGTCCTGCTTTGCCACCTTCATCGGCTACGCCAGCGAAGGCCGGCGCGAGGACGCGCTGTTGCTGGCGATGACGCTGGTGCGGCCCGACATGGCCCCGATCCTGGCCGGCCTGGCCGAGGATTTCGGCCTGGCCCTGCGCCGCATGACCAGCCGCACCGCCGCCGGGACACCGCGCAAAGCGGGCCCGAACATCAACCGGACACTCCACTAGATAACGCCAAGAGGACAATGACAGTGAAGATCAAGACCACCCGGACCCTTGCGACCAGCGCGCTGGCGCTGACCCTCGCCACCGGATCCGCCCTTGCCGAGGTCTCCAGGGCCGAGGTTCTGGACAATTACGCCGACATTGCCGAGGCCATCTATGACGACAGCCTGATTGCCGCCCAGCGCCTGCAATCGGCCGTCGATACATTGATCGCCAAGCCTTCGGCGGACACCCTGCAGGCGGCGAAATCCGCCTGGCTGGCCGCCCGCGTCCCCTACCAGCAAAGCGAAGTCTACCGGTTCGGCAATGCCATCGTCGATGACTGGGAAGGCAAGGTAAACGCCTGGCCGCTGGACGAGGGCCTGATCGACTACGTCGACATGACCTATGGCGGCCCGACCGATGAAAACGCGCTGGCCGCGCTGAACGTGGTCGCCTCTCCCTCGATCTCCATCTCGGGCGAGACCATCGACGCGACGGAGATCACCCCCACCCTGCTCTCGGACACGCTGCACGAGGCCGACGGGGTCGAGGCCAATGTCGCCACCGGTTATCACGCCATCGAGTTCCTGCTTTGGGGGCAGGATCTGAACGGCCACGCGCATGGCGCGGGCGCCCGCCCCTGGACCGACTACGCCCAGGGCGAGGCCTGCACCAACGACAACTGCGACCGCCGCGGGGACTATCTGAAGGCCGCGACCGATTTGTTGGTCTCGGACCTGGAATGGATGGCCGTGCAATGGGCCGAGGGCGGCGAGGCACGCAGCGCCCTGATGCAGGACGAAGGCGCCGGCCTCATCGCCATGCTGACCGGCATGGGCTCGCTCTCCTACGGCGAACAGGCGGGCGAACGCATGCGCCTGGGCCTGATGCTGAACGACCCCGAGGAAGAGCACGACTGTTTCTCGGACAACACGCACAACAGCCATTATTACGACGGGCTGGGCATTCAGAACGTCTACCTGGGCGAATATGTGCGCATCGACGGCACCCTGGTCAACGGCCCCTCGCTGGCCGATCTGGTGGCCGAAACCGATGCCGCGCTGGACGCCGAGATGCAGGGCAAACTGGCGCAGACGATGATGGCCCTGGGCCGGATCAAGTCCGCCGCCGAGGCGGGGTTCAGCTATGACATGATGCTGGAACGCGGATCCGACGCGGGCGAAGCCTTGGTCATGGGCGGCGTCAACGGGCTGATCGACCAGACCCGCACCATCGAACGCATCGTCGCCATGCTGGGTGCCGAGGGCGTCGCCATCGAAGGGTCGGACAGTCTCGACGACCCCGACGCCGTCTTCCAGTAAAACCAGACCGGGTTCCGCCGCCATGATCATCTGTCATTGCCAGAATATCACCGATCACGACATTCAGTCCGCCATCGACTGGATGCGGGCGGCGGACCCTGAAACCCTCATCACACCGGGCAAGATCTATCGCGCATTGGGCAAGGCCGCGGATTGCGGCGGCTGCATGCCACTGTTCCTTGGCACCATGCGCAAGAACCCGAACCTGCAAGTCCCCATGCACCTCCGTCGCCTCCGGGGCGGAGCAACACAGGAAAACGACCCATGCAAGGCGACCCGAAAGTCATCGACTACCTGAACCGCGCCCTTCGCAGCGAGCTGACAGCGATCAGCCAATACTGGCTGCACTACAAGCTGCAAGAGGACTGGGGCCTGGGCCACATGGCCAAGAAAAGCCGCGAGGAAAGCATCGAAGAGATGACCCACGCGGACAAGCTGATGGAGCGGATCGTCTTCCTCGAAGGCCATCCCAACCTGCAAAAGCTGGACCCGCTGCGCATCGGCCAGACGCCCAAGGAAACGCTGGAATGCGACCTGGCCGCCGAACAGGAGGCGCGCGCGCTTTACAAGGAGGCCCGCGAATACTGCCACGAGGCGGGCGATCACGTCACCAAGGAGCTGTTCGACCAGCTTCTGGCCGATGAAGAGGTCCATATCGACTTTCTCGAGACCCAGCTGGACCTGCACGACCGGGTCGGCGCCGAGAATTATGCTCACCTCAACGCGTCGAAGATGGATGAAGCCGAGTAAACTGGCCCTTTTGGCCTTAGTCACAGGGTCCGCCGCAATGGCGGGCCCGCTTGATGAACCGCATCTGACCGTCACGCCCCGCACCCCGGGAGAGGCCGCGCGCATCGCCAAGGTGCTGGCGCCGCCCGCCGGTTTCGACGCGCCGGAACCGTTCGAGGACAAGCCCGCCGGCGCCGCCACGGTGCGCGTGGCGCCGGATGCCAATGCCTTTTCCCTGCCCTCCGCCAGCCTCGATTTCGAGGATGAGCTGACCTTCAAGGTCGGGAACGGGCTGTTCCGCAAGATCTGGGTCTCGTCGCCGTCGTCTACGATGGCCTCGGACGGGCTGGGGCCGCTTTACAACGCGCGCTCTTGCCAGCGCTGCCACATCAAGGACGGGCGCGGCCATCCGCCGGAAGGGCCGGAGGACAAGGCCGTCTCGATGTTCCTGCGCGTCTCGGTGCCCGGCGGGCCCGGGGACATGATCCCCGAGATCGAGGGCTATATCGCCAGCGCGCCAGAGCCGAATTACGGCACGCAGCTACAGGATTTCAGCCTGCCCGGCCATGAGCCGGAATACCGCCTGCAGGTGGACTACGAGGAAATCGCCGTGCCGCTGTCCGGCGGCGAAACCGCCACCCTGCGCAAACCGACCTATACCGCCGCAAACCTGGGCTACGGCCCCCTGCACCCCAAGGCCATGCTGAGCCCGCGCGTCGCGCCGCAGATGATCGGCCTGGGCCTGTTGGAGGCGATCCCCGCAGCGGACATCCTGGCCGGGGCCGATCCCGGTGATGCCAACGGCGACGGCATTTCGGGGCGGGCGAATATCGTCTGGTCGGTAGAGTTCGACATGCCCCTGCTGGGCCGTTTCGGCCACAAGGCGGGCAATCCGACAATCCTGGAACAGACGGCAGCGGCCTTTGTCGGCGATATCGGCATTTCCAACCCCCTGTTCCCGGCGGGCGCGGGAGACTGCACCGACCTGCAGGCCGACTGTCAGGCGGCACCGCATGGCGATGGCGACGCGCGCGTCTTTGAGGTGGATGCCGAGGGGCTGGAACTGACCGCCTTCTACAGCCGCAACCTGGGCGTGCCCGCGCGACGCGATCTGGACGACCCAAAGGTGCTGCACGGCAAAGAGGTCTTTCACGACAGCGGCTGCGCCGACTGCCACACACCCAAATTCGTCACTCACCGCCTGCCCGACCGGCCGGAACACAGTTTCCAGTTGATCTGGCCCTACACCGACATGCTGTTGCACGACATGGGGCCGGGGCTGGCGGATGGACGGCCAGAGGCGCGGGCCACGGGCCGGGAATGGCGCACCGCGCCGCTTTGGGGGATCGGTTTGACGCGGCAGGTTTCCGGGCATAGCTATTTCCTGCACGATGGCCGCGCGCGGTCTCTGCTGGAGGCGATCCTCTGGCACGGGGGCGAGGCGCAGCCCAGCCGCGACGCCGTCACCCGGATGCCGCCACCCGACCGCAACGCCCTGATCGCCTTTCTGGAAAGCCTCTGACATGCGCAACAGCCTTTTCGCCTTCGTCCTTGCCGCCTCGCCGGCCGTGGCCCAGACGCCCGACGTGGGGGCCATCGTCGACACCCATATCCTGCCCGGCTACCAGGCGCTGGCCGAGAGCACCGCCGCGCTTGCCACCACGGCAGAGCAGCACTGCGCGGCAAGTGACCCCAAGCTGCAAGAGGCCTATGGCGCCGGGTTCGACGCCTGGATCGCGGTCAGCCACCTGCGGTTCGGCCCCTCGGAACAGGGCGACCGGGCCTTTGCGCTGGCCTTCTGGCCCGACAGCCGGGGCGCCACGCCCAAGGCGCTGGGGCAAATGATCCGGGACGAGGACCCGGTGGTCGAAAGCCTCGACAGTTTCCAGAACGTTTCAATCGCTGCGCGCGGTTTCTACGCGATGGAATTCCTGCTTTACGACGATCAGTTCAGCACCGCTGGCAGCGAGGCCTACCGCTGCGCGCTGATCCAGGTCATGAGCGCCGACATCGCCGCGACCTCGGCGGCGATCCTCGCGGATTGGGAAGACGGCTATGCCGACCTGATGCGCGACCCCGGCAATGACACCTACCGGACAGGGGAAGAGGCCGCGAAACAGCTGTTCACCGCGCTGTCGACCGGGCTGGAGTTCACCGAGGACACGCGGATCGGGCGGGCGATGGGCAGCTATGACCGCCCCCGCCCCTTGCGGGCCGAGGCGCGCCGCTCTGGCCGGTCGCTGCGCCATGTCGTGCTCTCGCTGGCAGCCCTGCGCGACCTGGGGGCGCGTCTGTCCGGCGGAGACGCCGGGCTGGACACCGCCTTTGCCCGCGCCCTGACGCGTGCGAACCAGCTGGACGATCCGGTTTTTGCCGGGGTCAGCGATCCGCAGGGCCGCATCCGCATTGAGGCGCTGCAACAGCGCATTTCCGAGATCCGCGAGATCGTCTCGCAGGATCTGGGCCCCCGTCTGGGCATCGCCGCCGGGTTCAACTCTTTGGATGGAGACTGACATGGCCAACCGGCGTCACTTTCTGGCCGGTCTGCTGGCCGCCAGCGCCTGCCCGCGCCCGACATGGGCCGAGGCGGGTTCACCCGCCTTCCTCTCTGCCGCGATGACGCGCGACGGGCGCTACCAGCTTTGCGGGCTCAGCGCCGCGGGCCAGATCACCTTTGCCTGCGCCCTGCCCGATCGCGGCCACGCCGCCGCAGCCCACCCGGAGCAGCCGCTTGCCGTGGGCTTTGCCCGCCGCCCGGGGCGCTTTGCCGTGGTGCTGGACTGCGCGACCGGCCATGAGATCGCCCGGTTCGACGCGCCCGAGGGGCGGCATTTCTATGGCCACGGCGCCTTTTCCTCCGATGGCAGACGGCTTTACACGGCGGAAAATGACTATGCCGCCGCGCGCGGCGTAATTGGTGTCTGGTCACTGGAGGGCAAGCGTCTGGGCGAATTCGACAGCCACGGCACCGGCCCGCATGACATCCGTCTGATGCCCGATGGCGAAACGCTGGTGGTGGCAAACGGCGGGATCGAAACGCACCCCGAGTCCGGCCGGACCAAGCTGAACATCCCGCTGATGGACCCCTCCCTGGCCTTCCTCTCGCTGGAGGGCGACCTGCTGGATCAACAGCGGCTTGACCGCAAGCTGCACAAGAACTCGATCCGTCACCTGGCGGTGGGCCCTGACGGCACGGTGGCCTTCGCGATGCAATGGCAGGGCGACATCACCGAGGACCCGCCCCTGATCGGCGTCACGCGCCGGGGAGAGGCCCCGCGCCTGTTCACCGCCCCGCCGGATCATGCGGCGCGGATGCAGGGCTATGCGGGCAGCGTGGCCTTGTTGGCCGGCGCCCAAGAGGTCGCCATCACCTCGCCGCGCGGCGGGCTGGTGCAGGTCGTTGACTTTGGCACTGGCGCGCTGAAACGGACCATCGACATGGTGGATGTCTGCGGCGTGGCCGCCAGCGGGGCGGGCTTCCTGCTGACTTCGGGGACCGGAGAGGTGCGCGGCGCGGCCCATGCAAGACACGACCTGCACTGGGACAATCACCTGGTCCCGATCTGAGCCGGTTCAGTCCAATCCCAGGTCCATCGCGGCGCGGGCGATCACCAGTTCCTCGTTGGTGGGGATCACCAGCACCCGCACCCGCGACATGTCGGAGCTGATGACCATGTCGTTGGCGATATTGCGCGCCGCGTCCAGTTCGATCCCGATCCAGCGCAGCCCCTGACAGACCTGCGCCCGCACCGGGGCCGCGTTCTCTCCGATCCCGCCGGTAAAGACGACCGCGTCCAGCCCTTCCAGCGCGGCGGCCAGCCCGCCCAGTTCCCGCCGGATGCGAAAGCAGAAATAGTCCACTGCTTCCCGCGCCCGTGGATCGTCCGTGGCCAAAAGCGTGCGCATGTCGCTGCTGATGCCCGACAGGCCCAGCAGGCCAGAGCGGCGGTACAGCAGTTCGGAAATCTCCGCCGCGTCCATCCCCTCGCTGTCCATGAGATAGAGCACCACGCCGGGATCGAGCTGCCCCGAGCGCGTCCCCATCGGCAGGCCATCCAATGCCGAAAACCCCATGGACGAGGCGATAGAGCGCCCTTCAAGAAGCCCGCACATCGACGCGCCATTGCCCAGATGCGCCACCACCACCCGGCCCGCGTGCAGCGTTGGCGCTATCTCGGCCAAGGCGCCAGAGATGTAATCGTAGCTCAGCCCGTGAAAGCCGTAGCGCCGCACACCCTTGTCGTAATAGGCGCGTGGCAGGGCGAAAGTGTCGTTCACGAAAGGATGGTTGCGGTGAAAAGCGGTGTCGAAACAGGCCACCTGCCGCGCCTGCGGAAAGGCCCGCAGCGCGGCCCGTATGCCGGCAAGGTTGTGCGGCTGGTGCAAGGGCGCGAAGGGCTCCAGCTTTTCCAGCGCGCGCAGCACCTCGGGCGTGATGCGCGTCGGCGCGGCAAACTCCATGCCACCATGCACGACGCGATGTCCGACGACACCGATTTCGGTCCCGGGAAAGCGCCCCTCGACCTCGTGCAGGACGGCGGACAGCGCCCCGGCGTGATCCGCGGCCGCATGGTCCGGCAAGGCCGTTTCCGCCAGCGCGGCGCCCTCGGCATCCGCCAGGTGCAACCGGGCCGCGCCGCCAATCCGCTCGACCTGACCGCCAGCCACCAGTTCCGGGTGGCGCCCCTGGAACAGGCCGAATTTCAACGAAGACGACCCGGCGTTCAGAACCAGCGCATGGGCCATCACCGCGCCCCTCTGATCCGCGCGTGATGCAGCGCCGCCACCGCGCAGGAGGCCAGCCGGGACATGTCGTCGTCGGCGCGAGAGTTCAGGATGATCGGCACCTTGGCGCCCAGCACCAGCCCCGCCCCCTCGGCGTGGCTGATATAAGTCAGCTGCTTGGCCAGCATGTTGCCCGCGTCGATGTCAGGCACCACCAGCACCTCGGCCCGGCCCGCCACCGGAGAGGAAAGCCCCTTGGTCCGCGCGGCGGCGATGTCGACCGCATTGTCCATCGCCAAGGGGCCGTCCACCAGCCCACCCGTGATCTGCCTGCGCTCGGCCATCTTGGACAAGAGCGCGGCATCGACCGAGGAAGGAATGTCAGGGTTCACCGTCTCGACGGCCGACAAGACCCCCACCTTGGGTTCCTCGATGCCGATGCTGATCGCCAGGTCGATGGCGTTCTGGACGATGTCCTTCTTGGCCTTCAGGTCCGGCGCGATGTTGATCGCGGCATCGGTCACAAGCAGCGGGTGCGCCAGCCCCGGCACATCCATCACGAAGACATGGGTAAAGCGCCGCCCGGCCCGCAGGCCGGTCTGCTTGTCCAAAGCCGCGCGCAGCAGGTCGTCGGTGTGCAGGTGGCCCTTCATCAGGGCGCCCGCGCGCCCCTCCGTCACCAGCGCCACGGCGCGGCGGGCGGCGGCGGCATGATCCGGCTCGGCCACGATCTCGATTCCGTCAAGGCTCTGGCCCAGTTCCGCCGCGGTGGCGGCGATCTTTTCCGGGCACCCGACGAGGATCGGGGTGATCAGCGTTTGATCGCGCGCCAGCAGCGCCCCACCCAGGGAGTTCGGCTCTTCGGGTGCGATCACCGCCGTCACCAGCGGCGGCAGGGGTGCGGCGCGGGTCAGCAGCTTTTCGAAATGACGGTGCCGCTGGACAATCAGCCCTGGCAGATCGTGACTGGAATAACTGATCTTGCGGCGCGGCGCCTCGACCTCTGCCACACCGGACAGGATCAGCGCCCCATCCGCCGGACGCGTGACCTCTGTCGCCAGCGTGACGATACCGGTCTGTTCGTTGCGGTCGGTGACGGTGACACGGCTTTCCAACTCGTCGCCCGCATGCGCCCGGTTGTGAAAGACCAGGCTCTGCGCATGATACAGCGTCCCTGCCCCCGGCAACATGTTGCCCAGCACCGCCGAAACCAACGCTCCGACGAACATGCCCGGTGCCACAGCTTCGGGCGTCCCGTCGCCATCGCCGTCCACGTTGAACACATGCATCGGGTTGTGGTTGCCCGAGACATTGGCAAAGACGATCAGGTCGTCCTGCGTGCACAGGCGCCGCAACGAGGCGGTGTCCCCCGGCTGCAATTCGTCGAACACGCGGTTTTCGATCTTCATGGCCTGCTATCCCTTTCCTCGAACGCCCCACGAGCGCGCCCAGACCTAAAGGACGAGTCGCCCCGCGACATGACGCAGGTCAATACAGGCTCAATGTGACGGGAGTTTCCGCAGGTGCGCAACCAGAGGTGCACAGGAAAAAGGCCCGGCAAACTGCCGGGCCTTTCGGTCATCTATGGCGATGGGTTACCGCAGGTCCCCCGGCAGCAGGGCGTCGGGGAGGTTCTGATAGCAGACCGGGCGCAGGAAGCGGCGGATGGCCAGGGTGCCGACGGAGGTCGCGCCGAAGTTGGTCGAGGCCGGGTACGGCCCGCCGTGCACCATCGCG
>Ga0208330_1000033_pt1 | contig 92834 bp, 95 predicted proteins | sample DeeseametaMP1896_FD_184180 | JGI IMG/M metagenome (GOLD analysis project Ga0208330, IMG submission 184180) | Marine microbial communities from the Deep Pacific Ocean - MP1896 (SPAdes) | ecosystem: Environmental > Aquatic > Marine > Oceanic | place: East of Hawaii, North Pacific Ocean | collected... | reverse complement strand
AGAGCCCCCCTCCCCCGCAACCGACAGGAACAGGCCATGAAACTCCGCGATCTCGACATCATCGTCACCGCGCCGCCCGCCCCCGGCTGGGGCGGTCGCTACTGGATCCTGGTCAAGCTGACGACCGATGACGGCATCACCGGCTGGGGCGAATGTTACGCCGCCTCGGTCGGACCAGACGCGATGCGCGCAGTGATCGGCGATGTCTTTGCCCGCTATTTCGAGGGTGAAAACCCCGAGAACATCGAACGCATGTTCCGCCGCACCTATTCTTCGGGCTTTACCCAGCGCCCGGACCTGACGGTGATGGGTGCCTTTTCAGGGCTGGAGATCGCCTGTTGGGATATCCTGGGAAAGGCGCGCGACCGGCCCGTCTGGGCGCTGATCGGCGGCATGATGAACGAAAGGGTGCGCGCCTATACCTATCTCTACCCGCTGCCGAGGCACCGGATGGACGACTTCTGGACCTCGCCCGACCTTGCCGCCGAGTCCGCCATCGACTGTGTCGAGCGCGGTTATACGGCGGTAAAGTTCGACCCCGCCGGCCCCTACACGATGCGCGGCGGACACCAGCCGGGCATGCGCGACATCGCCATGTCCGTCGCCTTCTGCAAGGCGATCCGCGAGGCGGTGGGCGACCGCGCCGACCTGCTGTTCGGCACGCACGGCCAGTTCACCACCGCGGGCGCCATAAGGCTGGGCCAGGCAATCGAGCCCTACCTGCCGCTCTGGTTCGAGGAACCGGTGCCCCCGGACAACCTGCTGGAATTCGCCGAGGTGGCGCGCGCGGTGCGCGTGCCCGTCGCCACCGGCGAACGCCTGACCACCCGCGCCGAATTCGCCACGCTCTTGCGCACTGGCGGGGCCAGGATCCTGCAACCGGCGCTTGGCCGGGCCGGCGGCATCTGGGAGATGCGCAAGCTGGCCGCGATGGCCGAAAGCTTCAACGCGGAAATGGCGCCGCATCTCTATGCCGGTCCCGTCGAATGGGCGGCCAACATCCAGCTTGCCGTCTCGATCCCCAACCTGCTGCTGGCCGAAACCATCGAGACGCCCTTCCACGCGGCGCTCATCAAGAACACGGTAAAGCTTGACAACGGTTTCATCCCTGCGCCGACGGCCCCCGGGCTGGGCATCGAGGTAGACGAGGATCTGGCCCGCGCGCATCCCTATACCGGGGCCGATCTGCACCTGCAGATGCAGGATGCGCCCTGCGATTACGCACTTGGCAACGCATTCCAGGGGGGCGCGCCGCCCCTGACCGAATCATGATCTGGTCTTTCCCAAACGGCGGGCTATATTAAACCAGTCGAAAAAAGACGCGAGTCACATGGAAGACCAGACAAAACTGCCGCCTCCCCCAGAGGAAATGCAAACCAACGCCATGCACGCAGCCGCGTTTCTCAAGACGCTGGCGCATGAAGGGCGCCTGATGATCCTTTGCCACCTCGGGTCGAGCGAGAAGTCCGTCGGTGAGCTGGAAGAGCTGCTGGGCATCCGCCAGGCAGCGGTCAGCCAGATGCTGGCCCGGCTGCGCGAAGAAGGTCTGGTGACAACCCGGCGCGACGGCAAGACGATTTACTACAGCCTGGCCAATGACAACACGAGTCGTGTGATCGGCCTGCTTTACGACATCTTCTGCGCACAGCCCGATGGCGGCTGCTGATCCCGGCTTTTCAGGCCCCGAGCTCTGCCGGTTGACGGCCTGCGAGGCGGTCGAGCTGCTGCAACGTGGTGAGGTCAGCCCGGGCGACCTGCTGGACGCCAGCCTTGCCCGCATCGAACAGACCTCTCCGGCGATCAACGCCCTCGTGACCCCCTGCCCCGAACGCGCCCGCGCGGCTGCGCAAGGCGCCGCACCCGTCAGCCTGCTGGCCGGGCTGCCGATCGGGATCAAGGACCTGACGCCCGTCGCCGGGGTGCGCACCACCTTCGGCACACCGGGCCTTGCGGATTTCGTGCCAGAAAGCTCGGACCCGATGGTCACGCGGCTTGAATCCCGCGGCGCCTTGGTGATCGGCAAGACGAACACGCCGGAAATGGGCGCCGGAGCGAACACCTTCAACCCGGTCTTCGGCGCCACCCGCAACCCCTGGAACACCACGATGAACGCGGGCGGCTCCTCCGGTGGGGCGGCTGCCGGTCTCGCGGCGGGTGAGGTCTGGCTCAGCCAGGGGTCGGACCTGGGCGGCAGCCTGCGGACGCCCGCCAGCTTTTGCGGCATCGTCGGACTGCGCCCCTCGCCCGGCATCGTCGCCAGCCCTGGCGGGGACGGGTTCAATCCCTTCGGCGTCGAAGGCCCGATGGCCCGCACGGTCGAGGACTGCGCGCTGTTCCTCGACGCGATGAGCGGCTTCGACCCGGTCTCGCCGATCTCCTTCCCGCCGACCGAAGGGGGCTACCTGGACAGTTGCCGCCGCGATCCCGGCCCGATCCGCATCGGCTTTGCGCCCGATCTTGGCCGGCTGGCCCCGGTCGAACCGGAAATGGCGCAGATCCTGGCCGCCGCGCTGACAAGGCTACAGGCTCCGGACGTGGAGATTGTCGAGGACACGCCCGACCTGCAGGCGATCGACAGCACCTTTCGCACCTTCCGCGCCTTGGGCATGTGGACCGGCTTTCGCGCCACGCCAGAGGCGATCACATCGCGCTACAAGCCCGCTCTGCAGGCGAACATCGCCCAAGGCGGCAAGCTGACGGTGGATCAGATCGCCGATGCCAACCTGGCGCGCGCGACGCTTTACGAAACGATGCGCCGGTACCTGGAAAGGATCGATGTGCTGGCCTGCCCGGTCACGGGCATCGGGCCCCTGCCGGTCGAGATCGAGTATCCACCGGAGATCGCGGGTGTCGCCAGCACCGATTACCTCGACTGGCTTCGCTTTGCCTTCCTGGCGACGCTCTGCGGGCTGCCCGCCCTTTCGCTTCCGGTGGGCCGCGACGCGCGCGGGTTGCCGGTGGGCCTGCAGCTGATCGGCCCGCCACGGGGCGAAGCCCGGCTGTTGCAGATCGCCCGGCGGCTGGAACAGGCGACCGGCTTTGCCGCGACGCCCATCGACCCGGTCGTGACCCACACCGCGTGACTGTCAGACCACGGTCGCCGTGCCCTGCCCGGCCTTTTCCCAGGGCCGGGTAAAGCCGCCCAGCACCTGGCCGATCTGCGCCGCGTCGGCGCCGTTGGGGTCCACCTGCGCCACCAGCCCCCGGCTTTTGTCGTCGATGACCGCAACCACGCGCGCGGCACAGCCCGCCTCTTCCAGCGCGCCGTTGTAGACCCGGGTGATCGCATGCTTGCGCAGGTCGGGCTTGAACACCTTGCCGACGGCGGTCTTGGGCAATTCCGGCAGGATCGTCATGTGCTTGGGGTGGGCGGCGCGTTCGTGAACATGCACCCGCGCATGTTCCAGCAATTCCGCCTCTGTCACCTCGGCCCCGTCCACCAGTTCGACAAAGGCGCAGGGCAGTTCGCCCGAATGCGAATCCGGTTGACCGATGGCCCCGGCAAAGGCCACCGCCGGATGCGCCAGCAGCGCCTCCTCGATCTCGGCGGGGTCGATGTTGTGACCGCCGCGAATGATCAGATCCTTGGCCCGCCCGGTGATCCACAGGTAGCCATCCGCATCCTTGCGGCCCAGGTCGCCGGTACGCAGATGGGTGCCATAGTGGAACAGATCGGCGTTCTTGGCCTCTTCGGTATAGGTCTTGCCCGCGTAGACGCCCGGATTGGACACGCAGATCTCTCCAATCTCGTCGACGCCGCATTCCACCGGCTCGCCATGCGCCAGTTTGATGATCCGCACATCGGTGTAGGGAAAGGGAATCCCGACCGATCCCACCTTCTTGGCCCCGTCTGGCGGGTTCACCGCCACCAGGCAGGTCGCCTCGGTCAGGCCATAGCCCTCGCAGACGGTGACGCCACAGGCGCTTTCGAACCGCTTGAACAGTTCCATCGGCATCGGGGCGGACCCGGAAAAGGCGGTCTTGATGCTGGTAATGTCGGCATCCACCTTGCGCTGCATCAGCGCCGAAACCGCCGTGGGCACGGTGATGACAAATGTGGTTTTCCAGCGCTCGCAGAGCTTCCAGAAGTTGTCCATCACACCTTCGCCACGATAGCCCGCAGGCGTCGGGAACACCACATGCGCGCCGGAAAAGACCATCGCCATCAGGATCACGTGGCAGGCAAAGACATGGAACAGCGGCAAGGGGCACATCACGCTGTCTTCCTCGGTAAAGAGCAGACGGTCCCCCAGCCAGCCGTTGTACAGCATCCCCTCGTAGGTGTGCTGCGCCACCTTGGGCATCCCCGTGGTGCCACCGGTGTGGAAATAGGCCGCGACCCGGTCGCCTGTGCTGTCGGCGAATTGAAGGGTCTTCGGCTGTTTCGCCATTTCCTTGCGGAAACACTTGACGTCGGCGTGATGGTTGCCCGGGTTCCTGGGCCGGACCAGCGGCACGATCCAGCTTTTGGGCGGGGTCAGATAGCGGTTCAGGTCAACTTCGAGAACCGTGTGCACATGCGGCGCATTGCGCACCGCCTCGGCCATTTTCTGCGCGACGTCGGTTTTCGGAAAGGCCTTGAGCGTGACCACCACCTTGGCATCCGTCTCGCGCAGGATGGCGGCGATCTGTTCGGGCTCCAGCAGCGGGTTGATCGGGTTCACGATCCCCGCCACGGCGCCGCCCAGCAGGGTCGATAGGGTCTCGGTACAATTCGGAAGCACATAGGCGACCACGTCGGTCTCGCCCACGCCGAGGCTGCGGAACAGGTTTGCGGCCTGCGCCGTCTGATCGCGCAGTTGCGACCAGCTGAGCGTTTCCGCCTTGTCCTGCGGACCGGAGAGCAACTGATAGCTGGTCGCGGGCCGGGCCGGAAAGCGGTCTGCGGTGCGCGACAACTGCCCCCAGAGAGTCGGCGGAATGTCCCTGTCCGACCAGGGCATCTCCGCCTCGATTGCGTTACGATCCTCCACGCCCGCGTAGGTCATCTCCGCCACTCCTCCCCAAAGTGTTTTCGTTGCCGCACAGTGTGTGAGCCTTTCACGCCCCGCGCAAGAGTGACCGACGCTGCGGCAGTCGCGCGATGACGCCGCGTTCCCGCACAAAGGTTAACAGATCGTTTGAATTGCCGAGATAATCCTGCAAGACGCAGGCAGCTGCCGCTTTCCCGGGCAGTTGTTTTGGGGTTATCCTGCGCACATGGACCACCCGCTGATCGACCTCATCAATGCCCGCATCACAGCGGCGGAACGCGACGGCGCCTTTGACAACCTCGAAGGCGCGGGGCGGCCGCTGCCCCGCCACGATGATCCCGACGGCGCGGTCATGACCCGCATCCTCAAGGAAAACGGCGCCGTGCCAGAGGCCGTTTCGCTGACCCGCGATCTGGCCAGCCTGCGCGAGACGCTGCGCGACACCGCCGACCGCGACGGTCGGGCCGCGCTGATCCGCGAAATCGCGCTGCTGGAAACCCGGTTGGAAATCGCCCGGCGGCGCGGCTGAGGCAAGCTCTTCCGCCGCTTGCCCCGGCATATCCGGGCTTGTTCCCCACCCGCCTTTTGGGCAAACCCATGTCCAGAGGTCACGGAGGCACGCATGGTATCGGTCAAGGAACAGTACGAGAGCTATCCCTACCCCGAGCGGCGCCCGGAGGATGAGAAAAAGCGGCTGATCACCGGGTCGCCCTCTCACCCGCTGGAAATCGACCACTACCTATTCGGCGGCCAGCGCGACTGGTCGCAACCGCTCAGGGTTCTGGTGGCCGGGGGCGGCACCGGCGACGCGCTGATCCAGATCGCCCAGATGATGACCAGCGCGCGTGCCCCCTATCAGATCACCTATGTCGATCTGTCCACCGCCTCGCGCGAAATCGCCGAGGCCCGGGCCAAGGCCCGTGGCCTGAGCGGTATCACCTTTGTCACCGGCAGCCTGCTGGACGCACCCGAGTTGGGGCAGTTCGACTACATCGACTGTTGCGGCGTGCTGCACCACCTGCCCGACCCGGACGCGGGCTTTGCCGCCCTGCGCGCCGCGGTGTCCCCGGGCGGCGGCATGGGTTTCATGGTCTATGCCCCCTATGGCCGCTCGGGCATCTACCAACTGCAAGAGGCCTTTGGCACGCTTTTCGACGGCATGGCCCCGCAGGCGCGACTGGCCAAGGCGAAAAAGATCGTGGGCAACCTGCACAAGGGGCACCCTTTTGCGGCCAACATCAACGTCACCGACCATGAACAGAGCGACGCGGGGTTCTACGACCTGCTGCTGCACGGTCAGGACACGCCGTTCGACATTCCCCGCCTGATGCAGACCCTGGACAAGACCGGCTGGAAGCTGCAGGCGCTGTTGCAACCCGGACTGTATGACCTGGCCCGCATCACCGAGCGCCCCAAGGGCATGGACGACGCGACCGCGATGGCCCTGGCCGAGAAGCTGCGCGGCACGATGAAAAAGCACCTGGGCTATCTCGTTCCCGCGGATGAGGACCGCCCCATCGCCCGCGGTTCGCGCCAGAGCCTGATCCCCCGCTCCCCCACCAGCGACATGCGCCGCCCGGCCCAGGCGATTGCCCAGGGCCGCCCGCTGCCGATCACGCTCAAGGAGGCGGATGTGCAGATCCGCCTGCCCCGAGACTGCGCGCCGCTGATGGCCGCCATCGACAACCGCCGCAGCATCGCCCAGATCCAGCAGGTCTCGAAGCTCGACCCCCTGCGCTTTGCCGATCTCTGGGGCAGGCTGGAACGCGAGCTGACCGCCTGGGGGCTGCTGCATTACTCGCGCTTCGGGCTCTAGGACATGTGCGGGCGGTTCGCGGTCACCTTGCCCCCGGACGCGATGGCACAGATGTTCGACGCGGTGCCCGCCAATGACCTGCCCGAGGTGCCCAATTACAACGTCTGCCCCACCAACGACATCCACGTGGTGATGGAGGACGCGGGCCGGCGGTTGGTCTCGATGCGCTGGGGGTTTCTGCCGCATTGGTACAAGGCGCCCAATGGCGGCCCGCTGCTGATCAATGCCCGGGCCGAGACCATCGCCGAGAAACCGGCCTTCAAGGCAGCCTGCCGGGACCGCCGCTGCCTGATCCCCTGCACCGGTTTTTACGAATGGACCAAGGACGAAGAGGGCAACCGCCTGCCCTGGTACATCCACCCCTCCGGCGAGGGCCCGCTGGTCTTTGCCGGGGTCTGGCAGGACTGGGAACGCGACGGGCTGGCCTGTCGCACCTGCGCGATCGTCACCTGCGGCGCCAACACCGCCATGTCACAGATCCATCACCGGATGCCCGTGGTGCTGGACCCGCAGGACTGGGCCAAGTGGCTGGGCGAAGAGGGGCATGGCGCGGCCACCCTGATGCAGCCCGCGCCAGAGGACGCGCTGGATTTCTACCGGGTCGACCCGGCGGTGAATTCAAACCGCGCCAGCGGCCCCGAGTTGATCGAGCCAATCTGAGCGCCCGGCTCAGCCTAATCCGGCCGCCGCCAGCAGCGGCATGACTGCCAACGCCCAGCCGAGCCCCATGTCGTCCGCCGGTCCGCCATGATCCTCAGGGGGGTCTTCCGGGTCCGGCAGATCCGGGAACAGCCCGTCGCTCAACGGGTCCGGCCCGGCGTCGCCGCCGCCGGACGGGGCAAAACCCATAAGACGCAGCAATTCCTGCGCCGCTTCGCCGGGATCGGCGGCCGTCGGCCCGTCATGGCCCGCCGCATCCTCCACCCCCTCGCCGCGCCCCGGGAACAGGAACCGTTGCGGGACACCGGAAAACAGATGCTCCACCTCCACCCGCCCCGTATCGGGCGCCGAAGCGACGGATCTGCCCGGAAACCCGACACCCCAGGACGGACCCGGGGCCTCTGGCGTGTCTTCGCGTGTTGGCCCCTGGTCACGAAACGCCTCGAACCGGGTCCAATCCGCCCCCCAGTCGGACACCTCGGCAGCGGCTTCTGGATGGGGACCGCGGGCGGACTCGCCAAAACCCAGACCCAGAGACTGTTCCTCCGGAGCTTCTGGCGCGGGGGCATCCGCCGGCTCCGGCCCGGAGGGCCGCCCCCCCGGGTCGGGCAGGTCGGGCGAGGTATCGCCCATGTCGATCTGCTCGTCGTCCACAAGCACGTCATCGACAGGCTCCGCCCCCGGCGCGGTACTGTCGAAGACTGGCGCAAAGCCCGCTGTCGGGGTTACGTCGATCAGGCGGATCTGCAGGATTTCCCCTTCCGCCAGCACAACGTCCACCTCGCCGTCCTCCCAGACCTCTTCCGGCTCCAGCCGTTCAAGAACCGCGTCAGAGGCAGTGTCGCCCGGCGCCTGTCCGGGCGCCACGCCGAGCACTACCGCCTGCACCGCGCCCACATCCGCGACAAGCGCGCTCAGGTCGACGCCGCTTTGGACAAAACCGCCATCCTGCGACGCCATGATGTAGAACAGCATGTCCGACCCATCGGCAAAGCCATGCACCTCCAGCCCCGCGCCTTCGAATTCCGTCTCGCGCGCATTGGCGGGGGTGAAATCCAGCATGGTCATGCCCGGGATGTTGGCCGACATCAGCGCGAACATCTCTCCCGGCGGGGTGCTGCCGGACCAGTCCTGCCCCAGGCCCAGCGCCGAGGGCGTATTCTGGATCAAGGGCCAGACCTGCGCGGCATCCACGCCTTCGGCCATGAAGGCCTCGACCTGCTCCAGCATTTCCTGCGCCTGGAACAGCCCGTAGTCCCGGTCGTCGACGAGGCTGTCCGAGTTCGATCGCAGGTTCCACTCGGTCACGTGGATTTCAAGGTCGGGGGTTTCCTCGAACCAGGTGTCCTGGATCTGGTCCAGCGCGAAATAGCGCGTGTGCGGCATGTCAGCGCCGCGCGAATAGACATGGGCAATCACCCCGTCGACGGCGGCCAGTTCCTGCGGATCGAATTGTTCGATCACCAGCAGGTTGTTGAACTCGGTCCAGTCGACGCCGCGCCCCGGCGGCAGATCCAGCCCGTAGGTCGCGTTCAGATCGGCGATGATCTCGGGATTGGACATGCCTTCATAGGCCTCGTCCAACGAGGAGTCGCCGAAGTTCGTGCCCATCTGGACCAAGATGTCGATATCTGCCGCGTCCGGGTACAGCGGCGCCAGCGCCTGTAGTTCGGCGTCGATGATGCGGGTCATCTCTGCCGCGACGCGCCCGTATTCGACCGCGTTCATCCGGCCCGAGCCCCAGTATTCATTGCCGATCTCCAAGCCTGCCACCGGCGCATTGCCGTATTCCCCGGTGACGACGTCGCGCACGAAACCGCGCAGTTCCGCCTCGTCCACATCGGCAAACCGGTCGCCGTTGTCGTCGAACCGGGTCGAAACCTGTTCCCGCGTGGGCAGCACGATGGTCACGGCGCGGCCCGTTTCCTCGGCATAGGCCATCACATCCGAGAGCGGCATGAAATCCTGCTCTTCGCCGGTCTCATTGTGCACCACCGTGGTGGCATCGGGGTTCGAGAGGTCAAAGTAGCTTTCGGTCAGTGACCCGCCGGGATAGCGCACCCCGGTGACACCCAGCGCCTCGACCGCCTCGGCATAGCTGCCGGGGCCGGTCATGGGCGCGCGGGGGGCCAGGATGTTGCCGCCGAATAACCATATGGTCGCAGCCTCGCCAGCACTGGCAAGGGGCATGGGAAGGATGGGCATGGTCGCCTCTGCCTCTGGGAAATCGCGAGGTCAGATTGGCTCCGAAACGGAAACGAAGTGTCTACGCCCCCGGGATAATGATTAGACTTGTATCGGCTCTCGGGCCGCCGACAGCAGCGCGGCGGCCAGCATGTCCGCCGCCGAGGTGCTGAGCGCCAGCGGCACGTCATGCAGCATCGCCAGACGGGTCAGCGCCTGCAGGTCGGCATCCCCGCCATGCGGCACCGTGGGATCGGCGAAAAAGATCGCCGCATCCAGCTCTCCGGTCGCCACGAGGGCGCCCAGTTGCTGATCGCCGCCCCGGTCGCCGCGTTGCAGGCGCCTTATCTCCAGTTCCGGCGCCAGTTCGTGCAGCATCCGCCCCGTCCCGCCGGTACAGATCAGCCGGTGCCCCGACAGCGCCGCGCGGTGCCGCAGCACCCAGGCGCGCAACTGGGCCTTGCGGGTGTCATGCGCCACCAGCGCCAGCCGCCGTGGCGCGGTGGACACCGCGCGCGCCCGCGCCGTGATCGCCAGGATCGACCGGACCTGCGCCGCGAAGCCGCTGCTTTCCGCCGGGAACACGCCGGACAGCGCCGCCGTGCCGACCGTGAACCCCGCCGCGCCCGCCTGCGCGCAGGCGGCCACGCGGTCCTCGCTGTCGATGCTGCCCGCCATGATGACCGGCTTGCCCACCGCGGCACAGACAGAGGTCATCAGCCCCGGCACGTCACCGTCAAAGCGATAGGCCAAGAGGTCCAGCCCGTGCACATGCTCATGATCTGCCAGCCGCCGGGCCGAGGTCACGATATCTTCGGCCGGGCCTTCCAGCACGCTGGGATGGCCGGTGATCCGGCCCGGAAAGGGATAGTATCGCAGCGGGTGGTTGCGGGTGACCTCTGTCACGTCCTGCGCCCGCGTGCCGCCCAGCAGGCAATCCACGTCGATTTCCACCGCCGCCCGCGCCGAGGCCAGTTCGCTTTCGGCATCAAGGCTCACAACCTCCAGGTAGGATCGTCCTCCGGCGCTGCGGATCGCCGCGGCCAGCCCCATGAGTTCGGACAGGGGCAGGCCGACATCCTTGAAACCGATATGGCGCACACCGCCTTCCAGCGCCTCTTCCAGGCGCGCGCGGGCGTCGGGGATGGTGCGGTCATTGGCGGTCAGCATCAGGATGAAATCGAAGGCCATCGGTCAGATCTCCGTCGGGGTCAGGGGGGCGGCCCGGGTCCAGTCCGGGGCCGCCGAGGCGATACGCAGGTGCGGCGCGTCCAGGCTGGCCTCGATCAGCGCGGACAGCTGCCCGAGGGCAAGCCCCGGCGACAAACCACCCGCAACCAGCGCCGAGAACACGTCCCCCACACCATGCGGCACACCCTCGCGCAGCGCCACCGCAAAGACTTGGGCCGCCTCCCCAGAAACCCGCAGAACCCCGGTCCTGCGCGGCCCCACCGGCGCGGATGTCACCAGAACCTCTGCATCAGGGTTCAGCAGGCCCGATGCGGCGGCGCGCGCCTCTGCCAGCGTTTCCAGCGGCGCGCCGGTCAGCCAGCCAAGCTCGAACAGGTTGGGCGTCAACAGATCGGCCAGCGGCACCAGGGCATCACGCAGGGTTTCGGCAACCTCCTGTGGCACATAGAGCCCGCCGGGAAGGTCGCCCAGCACCGGATCGACGACCACGCGCACACCCGCCTTTCGCATCCGACGCGCAAGACCAACCGCAAGCGCAACGTGATCGGGCGACGGCATGTACCCCACCAAAAAGGCGTCCTGCGCCATCAGCCAGCCGTTTGCGTCCAGCGCCCCGATCATGCCCTCGATCTGACCCACCGGCACCGGCGCCCCCGCCACATGCGGCCAGCCGGGATGGTTCGACAGCACCGTGGTCGGGAGTTGCGTAACCTCGTGCCCCAGCGCCTGCAGCGCGGGGGCCGCCGCCGACAGGCCGACATGGCCGTGCGCGACCCAGCTGGACAGGATCAGAATTCGGGCCATGTCCCTTTCAGAACCGTTCGACCCAGGGCCGCAGGCTGAGTTCATGCGACCAGGCGCTGCGGTCCTGTTCGATCAGGTGACGATAGCTGCGGGCAATCGCCTCGGGGCGCAGCATGGACGAGGGCGCCTCGTCGGGTTCGCTGCGGCCCGGGTTCAGGATCGCCCCGTCGATGTTGACCCAGGCGACATGGATGCCCTGCGGGTGCAACTCACGCGCCATGCTTTCGGCCAGCCCCCGCTGGGCGAACTTGCCCATCGCGAAAGGCGCGGAATGGGGAAACCCCTTGACCCCTGCCGAGGCGCCGGTGAACAGGATCGTCCCGCGCGTGCCCGCCACCGGATCGGCCGCCAGCATCCGGCGTGCCGCGTGTTTGCCGGTCAGGAAGGCGCCGATGGCCGTCACCTCGACCGCCGCACGCACCTTGTCTGCGTCCAGTTCCGCCACCGGGCCGCGCACCCGGGCCGAAGGGTTGTAGATCACGACCCGGGGCACAGCCGGCAGATCGTCGAACAGCCGTGCCACGTCATGTTCGTCCGTGGCGTCCAGCAGGACGCGGCGGGCGTCGGTCTCTTCGGCCACCGCGCGCATCTTTTCGCCGCCGCGCGCGGCCAGCGTCAGCGCATGATCCCGCGCCAGTTCCCGCGCCAGCGCCGCCGAAAGCCCCTCGCCCGCGCCGATGATCACCGCATGTGGCTTGGTCATTTCATTCCCCTCGCGCCCCTCAATCGGGGTCAGCCTAGTGTCAATTCTCCGGCAGGCAAAGCTGCGCGCAGCCTCAGAACCCGACCTTGTCGGCGCCTTTCAGCGCCAGGATCTCGCGCGCCTCGTCCGGGGTGGCCAGGTCCAGGCCCAGCCCCTCGACGATCTGGCGCGCCTTGGCCACCTGGTCGGCGTTGCTTTTCGCCAGCACCCCGGGGCCAAGCCAGAGCGAATCCTCCAGCCCCACGCGGATATTGCCGCCCATCGCGGCGGCCATTGCGGCAATCGGCAACTGGTTCTTGCCCGCGCCCAGCACCGACCAGCGGTATTGATCCCCGAACAGCCGGTCGGCGGTGCGCTTCATGTGCTGTACGTCCTCGGGATGCGCCCCGATGCCCCCCATCAGGCCAAAAACCGTCTGGATGAACAGTGGCGGTTTCACCAGCCCCTCGTCCAGGAAATACCTGAGGTTGTAGAGATGCGAGGTATCGTAACACTCGAATTCGAACCGGGTGCCAGAGGCGCCCAGCGTGGTCAGGATGTATTCGATCTGACCGAAGCTGTTGTTGAAGATGATGTCCTTGTTGCCGACGTAGTCACGCTCCCACTGATGGGTCAGATCCGGAAAGCGCTTCAGCATCGGGAAAAGGCCGAAATTCATGCTGCCCATGTTCAGCGAGGCCACCTCGGGCTGGTGGGTTTCCGCCGGGCGCACGCGTTCCTGCACGCTCATGGTGGGCGCGCCTCCGGTGGTGATGTTCACCACGCAGTCTGAGGCCTGCTTGATGACGCCCAGAAAGGGCGTGAAGGCCTCTGGCGTCTGGTCCGGGCGGCCGTCCTGCGGGTCTCGGGCGTGCAGGTGGACAATGGCGGCCCCGGCCTTCGCCGCGCCGATGGCGGCCTCGGCGATTTCGGAGGGCGTGACCGGAAGGTGTTCCGACATGGACGGCGTGTGAATGGCGCCGGTGACGGCACAGGTGACGATCACCTTGCGGGGCTTGGCCATGAGGATCTCCTTGGATCAGTCGGTGTCGGACATCAGGTGACGGCGCAGGGCAGCCAGGCGGCGGTCGCGGCGGTCCTGCCGCGCGCGGATACTGTCGGGGCTGCGGTCCTGCGGCCAGGTGGCTGCGATCTTCTCGGCATTCTCGACCGAAAAGACCTCTCGCCCCGCCGGAGTCTCTGCCAAACCGGCGAAAAAGGGGCCATAGCGCGTCGCATAGTCGATCAGACCGCCCGGCGCGTTCAGGTCGATGGTCTCGACCGGTCCCATCAGCGCCCAGCGCAGGCCCAGCCCATGCTTGATCGTCGCGTCCAGCCCCTCGACGCTGACAACCCCTTCGCCCAGCAGGCGCAGCGCCTCGGCCAAAAGCGCCCCTTGCAGCCGGTTCAGGACAAAACCGTCGCGCTCGGCGCTCATCCGGACGGGCACCTGTCCGATCCGTTCATAGATCGCCTCGGCCCGGTCCAGGGTCTCTGCCGTGGTCCAGGGGGCCGGGCACAGTTCGACCACGGGCACCAGGTGGGGCGGGTTCACCGGGTGACCGACGAGACAGCGCCCCCGGTGGGCCAGCCCCTCGGTAAAGCGCGACGGCACGATGGCAGAGGTGGAGGAGGCCAGCACCGCCTCGGGCGGCGCACCCGCATCGAGCCGGGCAAAGAGCGCCTCCTTGACCTCGATCCGCTCGGGCCCGTTTTCCTGCACAAAGCAGACGCCCGAGACTGCCTCTTCCAGCGTCGGACAGGTCCGGACGCGGGCCAGCGTCCCCTCGCGATCCTCCAGCAGACCCTCTGCCTGCAGCGTGTCGCAGAGCCTCGCCAGGTCCTGCGGAAACCGCTCCAGCACGCCGGGTTCGACGTCCCAGACCTTTACGTCGAACCCGGCGCGGGCGAACAGCACGCTCCAGGATCGGCCAATCAGGCCCGCGCCGATGATGGCGATTGTCTCTGTCATCTCATCCCCTCCCCGGCCCGTGGCCCCTGTCACCCGCGATACCGGGTCATCCAGCCCAGGCTGTTACCGGTCGGCCCTTCGGGTATGTATTCGGCCCCGATCGGCCGGGTCCATCCCAACTGCCCGATCTGATCCAGCACATGGCCGTAGTCCAGCTCGCCATGATCCGGTGGCCCCCGGTCGGGAACGGCGGCGATCTGGATATGACCGACCAGCGGCAGCAGATGTTCCAGCCGCCGGCAGACGTCCCCCTCCATGATCTGGATGTGGAAACAGTCGAACATCATCTTCAGGTTGGGCCTTCCGACCTCTCGGATGAGGTCAGCGGCCTGCGCGGAGGTCGACAGGAAATAGCCCGGCGCATCGTAGTGATTGATCGGCTCGATCAGGATTGTGATGCCCTCGACCGCCGCCGCATCGCAGGCATAGGCCAGGTTTTCGCAATAGGTCGCCCGCGCCCTTGGGCCGCCGGAAACCCCCGACATGACATGCACGGACAGCGTTCCGATTGCCTGCGCATAGGCCAGTGCCTCGTCGATGGCGGCCCGCGCCTCATCCTCGCGGCCCGGGATCGCGGTCAATCCCCTGTCCCCTGCCGCCACGTCGCCGCGCCGGGCGTTGAGGCCCAGCATGTCCAGCCCGGTTTCGTCCAGCGCAGCGCGGACATCCCCCGGCGGCACGTCGTAGGGCCAGTGGCATTCGACCGCGTCGAACCCCGCCGCCTTTGCCGCCCGGATCGCGTCCGGCAGCGGTAGGTCCGTCCAGAGAAAGCCCAGGTTTGCAGAGAATTTCATGTGTCCCACTCGATGTTGAAATGCGTGACGACGTCTTGCACCTGCGCCTCTGACAGGGCGCGCGGTGACAGGCCCCGCGTCAGCATCGCCAGCCGCGCGGTGGCCTCCAGTTCCTCGATGGCATTGCAGGCAGCCTCGACATCCCTGCCCGCCACCACCGGCCCGTGGTTGGCCAGCATCACCGCCGAGCGTTTGCCCGCCAGCCCGCGCACCGCCTCTCCCATCGCGGGATCACCGGGCCGGAAAAAGGGCAGCAGCGTGACCCGCCCCAACTGCATGATCCCGTAGGGCGTCAGCGGCGGCAGGAAATCATCCTTGTCCACATCGGGCATCATCGACAGGGCGACCGCGTGGCAGGAATGCAGGTGCACCACCGCCCCGGCCTGGCTGCGCGTGTCGTAAAAGGCGGAATGCAGGGGCATTTCCTTTGTCGGCTTGTCGCCATCGACATGGCGGCCCTCGGCGTCAAAGCGGCTGAGCCGCGCCGGGTCCAGCCGCCCGAAACTGGTGCCGGTGGGCGAGACCAGAAGGCCACCGTCCGGCGTACGGGACGATATGTTGCCCGTGGATCCGCCGGTCAGCCCCCGGTCGAACATCGACCTGGCCAGCGTGCAGATCAGCTCTCGAAGGCGGGTCTCCTCGGTCATTGGTCCAGCATGTCCAGCGCGTCGGTGAAAAAGCTCTCGGCGCCGAAGTTACCCGATTTCAACGTGAGCGCGATGCTGTCGCCGCCGCTTTCGGCAAAACACCAGGGGACACCCGGCGCGATCTCACGGCCAATGTCCAGCCGGGAAACGCCCAGCGCCTGCGTCACCGCGCCGGAACTCTCTCCGCCCGCGATGACAAACCGGCGCCGTCCCATGTCGCGCGCCGCCAAGGCGCAGGCGGCCAGCGCCTCTTCGACGATCTCGCCCGCACGGGCCGCGCCCAGGCTCTCTTGGGTGGCCCTGACAGAGGCCGGATCGGCAGTGGCGTAGATCAGCGGCGCGGCCTCTGCCGACAGTCCCGACAACCAGTCGATGGCGGGTGTGACACCGCGTTCGTCCAGGTCCTGCGGGTCCAGCCGGAAGGCAGGGGCGCCGGTTGCACGATAGGCGGCCACCTGTGCGTTGGTCATCGCCGAACAGCTGCCCGACAGGATAACCGCCCCCGGCCCCACCTGGGGCCGCGAGGGCGCCCCGGCCTGCGCCAGCAGCCCGTCTGCCTGCCACAGACCGGGCAAGGGCATAGCCACGGCGCTGCCCCCGGTCATCAGCGGCATGTCGCGACAGGCCTCGGCGATGACATGCAGATCCTCGTTCGCCACCGCGTCCACAACCACATGCGCCACGCCCTCGGCCCGCAACTCGGCCAGCCGCGCGGTCAGCGTCTTGACCCCGCCAGCGACGGTCAACCGATTGGCCAGCCCCACCGCCTGCGTCACCTGAGGCGCCAGCAGGCGCATCAGGTTGGAGTCCCGCATCGGTGTCAGTGGATGATCCTTCATCGGACTTTCGCCAAGCGGCTGTTCCCCGACAAAGAGATTGCCCATGTAGATCGACCGGCCATTTTCCGGAAAGGCCGGGCAATAGATGGTCTGATCCGCGCCCAGGTCCTGCATCAGCGCCTCGGCCACCGGGCCGATATTGCCCTCGGGCGTCGAATCGAAGGTCGAGCAATATTTCCAGAAGAACCGCTCTGCCCCCGCCCTCTGCAACCAGTCCAGCGCGGCGCGCGCCTCGGCCACGGCGTGGTCGACCTGCGCGGTCCGGATCTTGAGCGCGATCACCTCGAAAGGCGCCGGATCCTCCGGCGGCCCGTCCGGAACGCCCATCCGCAGCGACACCCGGACACCGGATCGCGCCAGCAGCCCCGCCAGATCGGTCGCACCGGTGAAATCGTCGGCAATGGCGCCGAGCACTGTCGTCACTTTTCTCTCCCCATCGCGCAGGCCATTGCATATGGCGTCGCGCCTCCGACGCCATCCTTCACGAGGTCACATGTTCGTTCAAGGCGAATGACCGACGACCCGGCTGTGCGGGGGTCCTCAGCTGTCGATCCGGGGCTTTTCCTTGCGCGTCGCGGGTTCGGCCGGATCGGCCCAGGTCACCCGCAGGCTGACCTCGCACTGGCCGTCCTGGCGTTCACCCTTGATGCGGAGGTTCATCAGCCCGGCGGTTTTCAGGACCAGTTCGTCATCCTCGTCGCCCAGCACCATCTCGCCCTTGGAAAACCCCTTGGCCAGCGCGGTCAGAAGGGTCTTGATCGTCTTCGCATCCTGCAGGGATTCATGCGAGAAACGGCCTTTGTCATCGCTCATGCGGACCCTTTCGCTGTGTCAGCTCATGCGTTCCGGGGCAAAATGCTTTGCCGATGGGTAGTCACGGCTCAGCCCGATCACATCTCCGGAGGGAAAGATCAAGGTCGCGCCCGCGCCGATCCCCTCCAGCCCCTCCAGCGCGCGCGAGGCACGGTCCAGCGTGATGTCCCCTTCGAGGTGCAACAACCCGCGCTTGGCCAGAAGCCGCTGACCGGCGTGGTTGTTGACATGCCCCTGCACCACCATGTGGATGCCCGCGCGGTGCAAGGCGCCAACCCCACGATCCGTCAGCGCACAGTCGGAGGCGCGGTATTTCGTCCGCACCAGGTTCGCCAGCGGGCCGAAATAGAACCCCAGAGAGGCGTCCTCTGCCGCCGCGCGATACCGCGCGTTGACCGCCTCCGGCCCTTCGCGCACCAGCAGATCGCACATGTTGTCGCACAGGCCCGCGTGCACGAACAGCAAGGATCCGCTGCGCGCCACCACGTCCATGCTGTCGTAAAACCAGGCATAGGTGCCGCCGGGTTCGAAAAAGACCTGATGACATTTCAACGCCGCGGCCAGGATCTCGCGGCAGGTCATCCCCGACCGCGCGCATTCGGCATCGAACTTCTCCAGCTTGGCGCCCAGTTTGGCGGTCTCCTTGGCGATGACCTTGGGGCGCAGTTCGGCCCGCGCCGCCTGTTCGAACCGCACCGCCCAGTCCGCCCGGGGCAAAAGCCGCGCCTTGCAGGTCGCCTCGTCCGGCAGGGCGTCCAGGTCATCGGCGGTAACGAACCGCTCCAGCACCTCGCGCAGGGCGGGCAGGATCTTACGACCCATGCGAACAAACAGATGTTCGCGCAGGGCGGACCGCGGGCCGCGCAAGGCGGCCACGGCCATGCGCATCCGCAGGTCATGGTTGCCCGCCAGGATATGGACATCCGCCCCGGTGGCGCGCAGCGCGGCAATCGCATCCAGCAGGGCCAGGTTGCTCGGCCCCTTGTCCAGACTGTCGCCGCCCAGCACGATCCGCGCCCGCTGGCCAAAGCCTGTCAGCCCGATGCGCCCGCCCGCACGATGGATCACCCCCGCCGCGGTCAGCGAGCGCAGGAACCCCTCGGCATCCGCATGCGGGTCGGAGACAAAGACAACGGGCACATCCGGCCAGCGCCAGCCGCCATGCGCCCGCGCCCGGTCGAGACAGCGCGCGATTTGCGGCTGCGTCCCGGCCTCGGGCCAGGGAATGACGCTGCGCGGCAGGTCCGGCAGGCAGGCATCCCCGTCGAAAACCTGCGGCAACAGGATGGACTCGCTGCCGATACTGTTCTCGATCTGCGCCACTTTCCGGTCCCCCTTGCCACGGCCGGGTACTTCGGAGGGTCAATCCTTGGGATCGCCCCCGGGTTCCCTGATCTTCCACGCTCCGGCCAAGTGGGACCACCTACCATCCGCATCATGACAGATCAGTGACGGGCGGGCATGAAACATCGACAGGCGGGCAATTTCCGCCCGGTCGAGAATGCTAAGGTGAAAACAGGCGTGCCGGAACGAGGCGCCATGCCCGACGTGGACGGTCAGCCATCCGGGCCGCGCCGTGGCCGCCAAGTGATCGGCCACCCGTCGCCCCGCCATCATCAGGCTTTCCGCCCCGTCCAGCGGCAGGCAATAGTCGCTGTCCGATTTCCAGCCCGGCGGCGGCGCGTCATGGCGCGGATCGTCGCGCAACGCCGCCTCGATTTCCGGAACGGTCAGGTTGGCAGCGCTACCAAGGCCACGTTCGGCCAGCGCGGGTGTTTCCACGACCCTTTCTGTGACATGCCCCAACGAGTCCAGCCGCGCCGCCAGCTCCTGCGCCGTTTGCCAGGCCCGCAACTGGTGCGAGGCATGGACAACAGGTGACAGGCGCAGCCCGTGCTCCGCGATCATCCCGGCCAGCAGGTTCGCGCCGGCGCGGGCCTGTGCCTTGCCCTCATCGGTCAAGGGCCAGGGCTGTCGGGCCGAGGGCACCCCCTTGCGCTGGTGATAGGCACCATGGCGCAGGAAGGCGACATAGGCGCGCTCAGCCATCGAAGAGCCGCCGCCCCTCTGCCGCCAGCGCGTCGAAATCCACCCGGCCAGAGACCTCGCAGACCCGCACGCCGCGCAAGGCCTCAAGGTAGGGGGCGGGATCGGGCACTGCGCCATTTGGTTCAAAGGTGCCGTCGGGATGCTGGTAGAAGGGGCCCGGGCTTTTCATGATCGCGCCCAACAGGTCCGGCCGGTCGGCTAGGATGACCTCCGCCACCTGCGTTGGCGCATCCGTGGCATGATCCCAGTTCAGCACCCAGAAATCGGTCAGCGCGCCTTCGTACCGCAGGCGATCGGCGCCATAGACGTCGCCGACGATCAGGTCGTGCTTGTCCTCAAGCGCCCAGATGTCGGCGGCGGGCATCGCCTCCAGCTCGGCGCGCCGGGCCGGCGTCAGCATGTCCCGCAGGCGCGGATTGCCAAGGATCGTGCCGGGGTTGATGCGCGGCTGCTTGGGGATGCCCAGCGCGCGCGGCGGTCGACCCGCGCGCACCAGCACCCGGTCATTGCTTAGGAAACACATCCCCTCCATGTCCATCAGCCGCAGGATCGAGGTCGACTTGCCCCCGCCTGACAGCCCCGAGATCGCCAGCGTGCGCGCCCCCCGCGTCACCGCCGCCGCGTGACACAGCTGCCAGCCCTCGCGCAGGCCGGCGTTCAGGATCTGCGTGTTGATGAAATTGATGACGGTGCTTTCGTTCTCGGCCAACGGGCCAAAGGCTACGGCCACGCCCGGCGCCTGCAAAAAAGTGACACCGCTGCGGACCTTGCGGATCAGCCGCGCACCGGCCAGGTCGTGCACCGCATCCTTGCGCCCTGCCTTGCCGGGTTCGCGCTGCCAGTCGGTCCATTCCGGTTCCGGCAACAGGCCCTGCCCCGGCAGCAGATGCACCGTGATCTCACCCGGCGCTTCCGTCAGCGCGCCCGCGAAATAGGCCATCAGGGACGCGCGCAACGGCGCGGGCGCCAGGACAGAGACACCGACCTGTCCAACCCCCAGGTGAAAGGGCGCCGTCCCGGCGGCGTCCAGGTCAATCTGCGCCAGCACATCCTCGGCGGTTCTCATGCGGACACCTCTTGCAGGACATGATCGGCCACCAGCGCGGCGGCGTCGATCCCGCACCCCTTGAGCGCGCCGCTATACCCGCCAAAGGCCGAAACCTCGAAGACGATGGGGCCGTCCGGCGTCAGCGCGATATCGACGGTGGTGAAGGTCAGGCCAAAAGGCGCCTGCGCCCGGCGGCCCAGCGCGATCAACTCCGGCGAAGGCTCGTAGGGCGCGTATTTCCCCCCCGAATGGATCGTGGTGTTCCAGCTATCGGTCTGGCTGACGCGGGCATAGGTGCAGACATAATCGCCGTTCAGGAACACCATCCCCAGGTCATGCCCCGACAGGTCGGCCTTTTTCTGGATATACATCACCGGGTTCGCCGCCTTGAAGGCCGCGATCTGCGCCTCGGCGTCCGGTGTGTCGGCCTCCAGCAGGACCATGCCCCGCGCCTTGGTGGAAAAGAGCGGCTTGAGCACCGCCGCGCCGTAGCTGTCCAGCGCGGCACGGGCCGCCGTCACGTCCTCGGAGATGGTGGTGGGCGGCATCGGCACATCCGCGCCCCGCAGCGTCACGGTGCAGGCCAGCCTGTCCATCAGGCGGATCACCCGTTCGGCGGGGCTGAAGATGCGCACGCCCCGGGCCTCTGCCACGCGCAGCATTTCCAGCCGGTCCAGCGCGTCGGGGCTGTAGTCCTCGGCGACCTTCTTCAGCACCAGCCCGTCCAGCGCACATAGGTCCACCCCGTCGCAGATCAGCGCCCCGGCGGACAGGTCCAGCGTCGCGCGGGCCATATCGATCACCTGCCGAAACCCGGTGCGCGCCTCAAAGGCGTCGGCCAGGGCCTCTGTCGACCATTTTCCGGGGGTTCCGATGACCCCGATCCGTCTAGTCACTGAACACTTCCTTGATGGGCAGTTTGAACCGCGCTTCCTTGCCCTCTGGCACAGCCAGCGCGGTTTCCAGGATATAGCGCGCCCGCAGCAGCATCCGGCGCGCGTGTTTCTCGTCAACGACAAAGCGGGTCGAACTGGCAAAGGACCGTGCCAGCCCCAGCGCAAGCCGGTACTCGAACGTCGGGTCCTTCTGGCGGCGCGCGAATTTCGCCGCCATCGCGTGCATCTCTGTCGCCACCGCCGAGATGCGCGCCCGGGTGCCCGCGTCCAGCACCTGCAGGCGATAGTTGGACACCATGAAGACCGACACGTCTTGCACGTAATCCATGTAGCGCGAGCGGTGCAGGTCGATGAACCGGATCTTGCGGCCCACCGCGTCGTAAATCACGTTGTCCAGGTTGAAGTCCCCGTGGATATAGACCGAAAACGGCGCCGGTATCCGCGCCTCTCGCTCTGCCGCCGCCGCGACCAGGTCATCGAAACCCGCCACGGTCACGCCGTTCACCTCCTGCCGCCCCCGCACGAACCGGCTGTGCAGGCGGTGCACGTCCGGCATCCGCTTGGCCAGTTGCTCCATCGCCCGCATCTCGGCAGGCTCGTCGGTAAGCGTCTGCCGCCAGATGTCGCGCACCGTCTTGTGCAGCGCCTTCTGGGCCTCGGCCAGCGCCTCGTCCGTGGCGCCCAGAACGATGTCCTCGAAGGTTTCGCCCTCAAGGTGTTCGATCAGCAGGGCGGCGGACTTGCCGCTTTTCTCGTAGGACAGGATCTCGGGCGCCAGCCCGGGATAGACCGAGTTCCAGCTTTTGACCCCGACGCGCTCTTCCTTGACCTTGCGGCGGTCCCCATCCTTGAAAACGGCGGCGACGGTCTCGCCCTTGGCGCCGCGCAGGTTGACGCTGGAAATGGCAGAGCCGGAGCGGGTCTCGGCCAGCGGCTGCAGGCTGATCTCCTCATCCCGGGCCACGCCCGCCAGCACGCTGCGCAGGGTGAAATAGCGCTCGAATTGCACCGATTGGCCGATGTTGATCGACAGGATCGCCTCGGAAATGGTCTGCAGCGCCTCTCCCATGCGGGTGACCTCGTTCAGGCAGAGCAGCCCATAGGCCAGGTCCTCGGTGTGCTTGGCGCCCTGCATGTCGCGGGTGTAGGTCCGGAACAGCTGATCGTGAAAGGCGCCCATCTCGGTGCGCGCCTGCCCGATCTGCACCGCCAGCTTGCTGTCGCGGGCCTCCAGCGCCTCGTTGATGCGGGCCACGGTCTTGCGCACGCGTTTCAGCGGCGGGCCATAGGTCTCGGCCCGCAGCAGCTTTTGACGATCGACCCGCTCGGCCTGTTCCACCGCCCGGCGGCCAAGCCGCGAGATCAGGTCGAGGTTGCGCGCGATGGTGTCGATCCCCTGCAGCCGCAGCTGGGTCGCCCCGGACGTCTTGCCGCGCATCATGCCCGCAAGGCAGGCCTTGCGTACGCGCACCGACAGGTTGTGCGAATAGCCCGCCCGCTGCACCAGTTGCAGCGCGATTTCGGTCCGGGGGCTGTCGAAATAGGCGATCAGCCGGGTCAGCTGCCCGTCCAGTTCCGCCAGCAGGAACGACATGTTCTCGGCGATCGGGTCAGGGCGTGACACAATCCAGCCTCCCCAGGTAGATCGGCGCATCGCCGCGCATCAGCGCCAGGTCGTAGCGCGGCAGGAAAGGCGCCTCGGGCCTGGCAGGATCGGTCCACAGGGTCGCGATCTGCCGCTTGTCCGGACGCACGCCCAGGATCGGCACGTAGTCGTCAGGAACCGTGCAGTCGAACAGCACCTCCAGCAATTGCCGCGTGCCGCCGGGCCGTCTGCGAAAGACATCCGCGACGTGGCGCAGCGCGCCGACCTCGGGCGCCACCCCGATCTCTTCGACGCATTCGCGCGTCAGCCCCTGCTGCATCGTCTCTCCCGCCTCCTGCCGCCCGCCCGGCAGGGTCAGATAGCGTTGCCCCGAGGCCGCTTGCTTGACCTGCACCAGAACAAGGTTTTCCTTGCGGATGACAGCGCGCACCGTCGGACGTATGAGGTCTTCGTAGTCCATGCGGACATATGGGCCGCCGGTGGCGTGGATGCAAAGCCGGAATCGGGCGGAATCAGAGAGACTGACGGGAAATGACCGCGATGAACGTCGAACGAGAAGCCCGCCTGCCCGACGACCTGCGCGTCGCCCGCGCGGAAAGCGCGCCGCACCTGGGCCCGCGCATCCTGTTCTTCAGCGGCGGCAGCGCGCTGAACGGCATTTCGCGGCGCCTGAAACGCTATACCTTCAACTCGATGCACCTGATCACGCCCTTCGACAGCGGCGGCAGTTCGCAGGTGCTGCGCCGGGCCTTCGACATGCCTGCGGTGGGCGACCTGCGCTCGCGCCTGATGGCACTGGCGGACGAATCCGTGCTGGGCCAGCCGGATGTCTACGCGCTGTTCAGCCACCGCCTGCCCAAGGACGCCCCGCAAGAAGAGCTGCGGGCCGAGGTCGCGCGGCTGGTGCAGGGCAAACATCCGCTGATCACCGCCATCGCCAAGCCGATGCGCCAGCTGATCCGCATCCAGCTGGACCGCTTTCGCGACCATGTGCCGGCGGATTTCGACTATCGCAACGCCAGCATCGGCAACCTGATCCTGGCCGGCGGCTATCTTGGCAACGGCCGCGCGCTGGAACCGGTGCTGTTCCTGATGTCCAAGATGGTGGACGTGCGCGGCACCGTCCGCGCCATCGTCGACGAAAACCTGCACCTGGGTGTCGATCTGGCGGACGGGCGGCGCATCATCGGCCAGCGCCGGATCAGCGGCAAGGAGGTTGCCCCGGTCGACGCACGGATCACCCATTGCTTTCTCAGCGACGGGCAGACCGACCTGGACCCGGCCCAGGTGCCCCTGCCCAAGCGGAACCGCAAGCTGATCGAGCAGGCGGACGTGATCTGCTATCCCCCCGGCAGTCTCTATTCCAGCGTCGTGGCCAACCTGCTGCCCGCGGGCGTGGGCCGGGCCGTCGCCGCGCGCCGGGTGCCAAAGGTCTATCTGCCCAGCCTCGGCACCGACCCCGAGGCGCTGGGCCACGACCTGGCCGACCAGGTGGCGGCGATCCTTGCCCCGCTCCGTCGTGACGCCGGGGCGGATACGCCGCCGACCGCGCTGATGACCCATGTGATCTGCGACGAAAGCTGGCCCGAGGCGGATTGCCGGGCCGTAACCACCCGCCACGGCATCCCCTGCCACCGCCTGCCACGGGGCGCCTCGGCGGCGGCCCGCTATGACGAGGACGGCGTGGCCCGGCTGCTGGTTTCGCTGGACTGAAGCGCTAGCCGGGCAACAGCTCCAGCCCCCGCCGCCCCAGCGCCTGCGCCAGCGGGGCCAGTTGATCGGCGTTGCTGCCCGCCGCCGTGCCCGCGCGGGCACGGTCGGCGATGCCCACAAAGATCACGCCGAACCGGAACAGCGAAAAGATCACGTGGAAATCCGTCAGCTTGCCAGAGGGCGACTGCCCCTCGTAGCGGGCCACGAACTCTTCCTTGGTGGGGATGTTCAGCGCCGCCAGATCCAGCCCCCGGATGCCGCCGTATTCCTGTGGCGTGGTGTGCCAGGTCATGCAGCAATAGCCCAGGTCGGCCAGCGGATGCCCCAAAGTCGACAGCTCCCAGTCGAGGATGGCGATCACGCGCGGCACTGTCGGGTGGAACATCAGGTTGCCCAGCCGGAAATCGCCATGCGCGATCCGGCTCTGGCCGTCGTCCTCGGGCAGGTTGGCGTTCAGCCAGTCCGACAGGCGGTGCAACTCCGGGATGGGCTCGCCGGTGGAGCCGTGCAATTGTTTCGTCCAGCGCCCGACCTGCCGGGCAAAGTAATTGCCCGGTTTGCCGTAATCGCCCAGCCCGATCGCCTCGGGATCGACCGAATGCAGCCTTGCCAGCGCATCCGCCATGCCCAGGTAGATCTGCCGCCGCTCGGCCGGGTCCACCTCCGGCAGGCTGCAATCCTCGAACACCCGGCCCTCCAGCCGTTCCATCAGGTAAAAGGGCGTGCCCAGCGCCGAAGCGTCATCGTGGAACAGCACCACCTGCGGCACCGGAACACCGGCAGGCCCCAGTGCCTGCATGACGCGGTACTCACGGTCGATGGCATGGGCGCCTTTCAGGATCTCGCCGTTGGGCTGCTTGCGCAGCACCATCCGGCGCCCGCCGTGAGTGACGAAATAGGTCGGGTTCGACTGCCCGCCCGAAATGCGCGTCAGGTCCGTGACCGGCGCCGCGCCCAGGTGGTCGTCCAGCACCGCCTGCAGGCGGGCGGGGTCGAAATCCGTTGCGCTCATTCCGCCTCCCCGGCCAGGTCCCAGCGCCAGAAATCGCGACCGGCGCTGCGCAATTCGCGGCTCAGGACCATGCGGTGCACCTCGTCCGCGCCATCGACCAGCCGCGCCTGCCGGGCATAGCGATAGATCCATTCCAGCACCGTGTCCTTGGAATAGCCGCGCGCGCCGTTGATCTGGATCGCCACGTCGGCGGCATCATGCAGCACGTTTGCCACCTGGATCTTGGCCATCGAGATTTCCTTGCGGGCAAAGCCGCCCCGGTCGATCTCTTGCGCGGCCTTCATCACCAGCAGGCGGCCCACCTCGATCCGCATGGCGATGTCTCCCAGCATCTGCGCCACGCTTTCGCGCTCGATCAGCCGCTGGCCGAACCCCTCACGCTGCTCCGCATAGTCCGTCGCGATCTCCATGCAGCGTTTGGCAAGCCCCAGCCAGCGCATGCAATGGGTCAGCCGCGCGGGGCCAAGCCGTGTCTGCGTGACCTTCATGCCGCGCCCCTCTTCCAGCAGCACGTTCTCCGCCGGGATCTCCAGCCCGTCAAAGACCAGTTCACAGTGCCCGCCATGTTCCTCCGGCCCCATGATCGGGATGCGGCGGTCGATCCGCCAGCCGGGATCGTCGCGATGGAACAGGAAGGCCGTGTGCCCGCGCCGGTCATCCTCGGATGTGCGCGCCACCAGGATGAAATGCGCCGCCTCCGCCGCGCCGGTGATGAACCACTTGCGCCCGGTCACGACATAGCGGTCGCCACGTTTCTCGGCCCATGTCTGCATCATGCCGGGATCCGAGCCGCCGCCGGGATGCGGTTCCGTCATGGCAAAGGCCGACCGCACCGCGCCCGACATGATCGGCATCAGCCAGCGGTCCCGCTGCGCCTCTGTTCCCAGCGCGCCCAGCACCATCATGTTGCCATCGTCCGGCGCCGCGGAATTGAACACCACCGGGCCAAAGATCGACCGGTTCATCTCTTCGTAGACAACGGCCATCCCGGCCTTGCCCAGCCCGCCGCCGCCCAGCGCGCGCGGCATCTGCAGGCACCACAGCCCCGCCTCGCGCGCCGCGGCGCGTTCCCGCGCCAGCACGTCCAGCGCGATGTTTTCGTGATCGTCGTAATTGGCGCGATCCGCCTCCAGCGGCAGCAACCTGTCCTCGACAAACCGCGCAACGCGGCGGCGCAGCTCCTCCAGCTCCGGCGAGATGCTGAAATTCATGGCAAGGCTCCTCCACAAGCGTATCCGGTCGGCCACCCAGATGGGGCAGGCGCCGTCACAGTCATGCAGGAGCACGGGCCAGAGGCAAGCGGCAGTCGCCCGACGTTGCGTCGCGCGGTGGCCCTCAGGCGCCTTCCCAGAAGCTGACCCCGGCGGTCTCGACCACAGGTGGCGCCGTCAGCTGTGCGGCGCGGCGATCCCATTCGGCGCGGATCCGCGGCGCAGCGGCCATCGCCTCGACCTTGGTTTCCCACAGCGCGACGACGGTCCAGCTGCCATCGTCGTTGGGAACATGCGCGGTGCTTATCAGCCCCTCGATCTCATGCGGGCGGACGCTTTCGCGCATCTCGCGCTCGAACGCCGGCTGATCGGTTCCGGGCGTCAGGCGATAGGTGGTGCGGCGGATGAACATGGCCGGTCTCCAGAATGTCCTGGCAAGCAGCGGGCCGGGGCAAATCCGCCCCGGTCCCTTGCCCTCATTTCAGCGCGCCGACCTCGCGGTAGTAGCGCTCTGCCCCCGGGTGCAGCGGCATCCCGGCCATCGACTGCACCGCGAACTCGATGTTCAGCGCCTTGGCCCAGGGCGCATCCGATGTGATGCTGTCCACGTTGTCCCAAAAGGCCTTGGTCACCTGGTAAACCGTTTCCTCGTCCAGATCGGCGCGCACCCCGATGCCCACCGGGGTATCATTCGACATGACCGGCCCGTCGTTGACCTGGTTCCCATAGAGACCCGCCGGGATTTCAGCCCGGTAGCGGAAGTTGCCCAGGAACTTGTCAACCGCTTCGCCGGTGTGATCCTCGGGCCCGATGAACCGGATGCTCTCGGTCTCGGTGAACTGGATGAACTGCTGGCAGGGGTCGATACAGCCGTTCACATACATGTCGATCTTGCCATCGAGGAAGGATTGGAACCCGGTCGACCAATTGGCGGTGATCGCCTCGTAGTCTTCGCCCGCGACCAGCCCGGTGGTGGCCTCGATCCAGCCTTTGGCGGCATTGTAGCCCCCGCCGCCCGCGGGGCCGAGGAAGACGGTCGCGCCCTCGATGTCGTCGAGATACTCGATGTCGCTGTCGCCGCGCACGGCAAAGTGGTACTGGCCGTAGGGGAACCACATCAGCAGGGCGAGGTTTTTCGAAACCTCGACCGCGTCGGGCTGGCTGGCATACATCGCCGTGCCTTTGGACATGAAGTTATAGATTGTCGGCGAGGTCATGAACATGTCCAGGTTGCCGCGCGCGGTCTCGATCTGGTGAAGGGTGGCAGCGCCGCCCCCGGCCACCTCGATCTGGATGTCGGAAAGCGTGCCGTTCACCACGTTGGCAAATGTCGCCATGGTGATCGCCTGGCCCAGGCTGGGTTCGATCGTGGCCATTTTAAGCGTGTCCTGCGCAAGCCCGGCGGTGGCAGAGACGGTCAGGGCAGCAGCGGCTGCTAGTGTCAGGTGTCGCATCGGATTTCCTCCCTGTTCGGTGCGAATGTCGAAAGTCATGTAGCGGCCGCGCCGGGCCGACCGGCCAGGCGCGAACTGAAGAAGAGAAGCGCAAGCCCCAGCGCCGCCGCCGGACCGGCCAGGGTCAATTGCGGCAGCAGGATCGCACCGCCCAGTGCAACGCGCAGCAGGCGTTCCAGAGGCGCGAGACGCGACCGGTCGTAGCCCGCCAGCGCGGAGGCGATCAGCCACATCGCCAGGGTGAAGGCGGCGATGATCCAGAAGAACTCGGCCCATGTGACCGTGGTGATGTCGATCATCGCGCGCGAGCTGACCGGGTCCTCGCCGAACCATTCGAACACCACCTGCAGTTTATACAGGACCGCGGGGTGATAGACGAAGACAAAGGGGATCAGGAAGCCGGCCAGGGCGATCTTGGCCGCCTCGAACCCGGTCTTGATCGGGTCGGCCCCGGCGATGGGCGCGGCGGCAAAGGCGGCCAGCGCAACCGGTGGCGTCACCGTCGACATCATGGCGAAGAAGACCACGAACAGGTGCAGCGTCAGCGGCACGATGCCAACCGTGTCGATGCCAGACGACAGCGCGATCACGATGATGAAATAGGTCGCCCCAGGCGGCAGCCCCATACCAAGCACGATGGCACCAAAGGCGACCACGATCAGGACCAGCGGCAGGGGGCCATTCGCGACCTCGGCCAGCAGTTGCGACAGCCGCCCGGAAAAGCCCGAGGTCTGGATCAGTCCGACGATCAGCCCGATGGCGGTCACGATCACCACGATCGACCCGGCCATGCGGCCCGCATCGACAAAGGCGTGCCAGATGCGGCTTGCGGACCGGAACTCGCGGAACAGCACGGCCGCAGAAACCACAGCGACCACCAGCCCGTAGAACCCGGCCTTGGGCACCGAGGGCTGCGCAAAAAGGAAGTAGGACAGCGTGCCCAGCGGCAGCACGAAGACAAGGCATTGCACCCATTCCTTGCCCGTCAGTTTCGGCCGGGCCGAGGCGGGCAGCGCGCCGACGCCCTGCTTGCGGGCCTCGAAGTAGACCGCAAGGAAGGTGCCCAGGTAATAGAAGGCCGCCGGCAGGATCGCGGCGACCACGATATAGCGGTACTCCAGCCCGATCTGCCCGGCGACGAAAAAGGCGACAACCCCCATGACCGGCGGCATGATCTGCCCGCCGGTCGAGGCGGCGGCCTCGACCGCGCCGGCGAAGGCGGGCTTGAACCCGGCCTTGCGGATCACCGGGATTGTCATCACGCCGGTGGACACCACGTTGGAAATCGCCGCACCGCTGAGTGTGCCGAACAGCGCCGACGAGGCGACAGAGGCATGGGCCGCGCCCCCGACAAGACCGCCGGTCAGCCGGTTGGCGATCTTCATCAGCAGGTCGCCCGCCCCCGAGGCCATGAGCACGGCGCCAAAGACGATAAAGATCAGCACGTTGCCTGTCACCACCTGGATCGGCTGGCCGAACATGCCCCCCGTCTGAGCCCAGAACTGCAGCACCATCTGGCGCAGGTTCTGCGCCATCGTCGATTCCGACCCGGCCAGGATGCCGGTCCATTCGGGCAGCCAGCCCCTGACAAAGAAATAGATCACCCAGAACAGGCAGAAGGCGACGATGAAACCGCCGAACAGCCGCCATGTCAGGTAAAGCGTGATCGCCGTGGCCAGCGGGAACATGACATAGTCGATGGGCCGTGCCGCAGGCAGCGCGCCCGCGTCCGAGGCAAAGATTGCAATGATCCAGCTGGTGAAGGCGACGATCGCCAATAGCGTCAGCCCCCAGTTGAACATCCGCTGACCCGGCTTGCGGTGCAGCGTCAGCAGGGTGATGGTAAAGCTCATCACGATGGGCAGGCCGATGATCAGACCCGTCGGCAGCAGGACCGACTGTTCAAAGCTGCGATAGGCGGCCCCCAGCCAGTGTTCGCGCAGGAACACCCGCTGGTCGCGGCGGCTCATCTCGTCGAAGGCCGGAGTTGTCGTCTCGATGACCCAGCGCACGAATTCGCTGATCGGGCCGGACGCGGAATAGAGAACGATGACCAGTGCAAAGGCCACGGCGATCACGTCGGCCAGGTGCTTGTCGAACAGGGCGCCCCCTCTCGGCGGCGCGGACGTGTCAACTTCAGACGTCATGGCTCTCCTCCTTCGCCATAGGTGACTTTGCGTGGACCTGGCGGGCGGGGCCGCGGTATTTCTCTGTCAGCTCCGGCGGCACCTCGCTGCCATCGGCCAGAAAAGGCAGGATACCCCGCCGCATGGACCGGCCGCGCGCCGCGCGCACGTCGTCATCCGACATGGTGACGCGCTGCGCCATGCGCCGGCCCCATTGACCAAGGTAGTGGTACAGTCGGTCGACCTGCGCCTGGTGCGCGGGGTCATCGCCCAGGTCGGTGAACTCGTTCGGGTCACTTTCCAGGTCGAACAGCATGGGCCTGAAACCGCCCTCGAAGTGGATCAGTTTCCAGCGCCCGTCAAAGACCATCATCATACGCGCATCGCGGGGCTGGACACCCAGCGCCTCGGCCCGTGGCGTGACGGAATAGTCGTATTCGCTGATGACAAACGCGCGCCAGTCCCCGGGTGTCTCGCCGCGCAGCCAGGGCATCAGCGACCGGCCCTCGATGATGTGGTCCGGCACCGCGCCGCCCACCGCCTCGACGAATGTCGCGGCCAGGTCGATGCCCTCGACCAGCGCATCGCAGGTCGTGCCGCGGGTTGCGTCCGCCTCGGCGCGCGGATCGCAGATGATCATCGGGATCTTGACCGAGGCCTCGTGGAAGAAGTCCTTTTCCCCCAACCAGTGATCGCCCAGGTAATCGCCGTGGTCCGAGGTCAGGACGATCATCGTGTCGTCCAACTGGCCCGTCGCCTCCAGGTGGTCCAGCAGGCGGCCCAGCTGGTCGTCGCATTGCTTGATCAACCCCATGTAGGCCGGGATCACCTTTTCGCGCACCTCGTCGCGCTGGAACGCCTGCGCCACGCGGGCGTCGTGATAGGCGCCCAGCACCGGGTGTGGGTCGTCCAGTTCGACCGGGTGGCGCAAGGGCGGCTGCACCTGGTTGTGGCCATACATGTCGTGATAGGGCGCGGGCACGATGTAGGGCCAGTGCGGCTTGATAAAGCTCACATGCGCGCACCACGGGCCCTTTGCCTGGTCGACAAAGCGGATCGTCTCGGAGGTCAGCCAGGGCGTCTCGCTGTCCTCTTCGCGGATATTGGCGGGCTTGTCGGCGTTCATGAACATCCAGCCGCTGGCGATCTGCCCGTCATCCACACCGGCATTCGCGTAATCCGCCCAGGGGTTGTCCCCGTCGTAGCCCCGCGCCTTCAGGTATTCGTTGTAGGGAGAGCGTTTCTGGTCATAGTCCCCGTCCGGACCCGTTCCCCAAAGCCCGTCATCCCGCGCCCAGGCGTCGAAGCCGCAATCGGCCTGCCGCGCGCCGATCACGCTGTCGGGCGCAAGGCCCAGCCGTTCCATCCCCTTGGCATCCGCCTTCATGTGGGTCTTGCCCAAAAGCCAGCAGTCCATGCCCAGCGCCCTTAGGTGATCGCCCAGCGTCACCTCGCCCACGCGCAGGGGAAACCCGTTCCACTGCGCCCCGTGGGACGAGACATAGCGCCCGGTATAAAAGCTCATCCGCGAGGCGCCGCAGATCGGCGATTGCACGTAGGCATTGGTGAACCGCACGCCACGCGCCGCGACGCGGTCAAAATTGGGCGTATGCAGATACGGATGCCCGGCGCAGCTCAGGTAATCAAAGCGCAGCTGGTCATACATGATGAACAGGATATTCATCGTGCCCTCTCCTCCCTTGCCGGGGACAAAGGCACACCCCGGACAAAGGTTTTCTACCGGGGCTGGGCCCTGCCAGGGAGAGCCTGAATGTTGATGGCTATAACTTTTCGGCATCCCCGGGGCCGAAGAGATTGGCCGACACCTGCTGAACGCAATCGCTGAAATACTGCTGCGCCGGTGTCGGGGGGCGTTCGGACGAGGTGATGATCGCGATCCGCGCCGAGATCAGCGGCGGGTCAAGATCCAGCGCCCTAATGCGCCAGCGCGCGGCCGTCTGTTCCAGGACGCGGCCCGGGTAGGTACACAGGTAATCGCTATCCTCGATCAACGACAGCACGCTGAAGATCGAATCCGAGGTTATCTTGGGGTCCGGCGGCTCCAGCCCCAACTTGGTGAAATGGCGCCGAAGGAAGGGCAGCCGGGCGCGCGTCCCGATCATCAGCCAGTCCCCCTTGGCCAGTTCCGACAGCCGTGTTTCCCCCAGCCAGCGCGAATTGTGCCCGGTGATCACCGCGATCGGCGTCTCGACCAGGAAGGTCGTGCTCAGCCCCGCCACGTCCGCCGCCTGCGGTTCGGGGCCGATCACCAGGTCGACCTCACCGTCGCGCACGGGGCCGAAGGCGATCGGTTCGTGCCCGCCGCTGATCTGGACGTGCACTTTGGGAAAGCGCCGCTGGAACCGTTTCAACGTCCCGCTGATCAACCGCGCCGCCGCCAGCGGCGAGACGGTCACGTTCAGCCGCCCGGTGCCCAGGCCCCGCCGCTGGTCCACCTCTTCCTGCATCTTGCGCAGTTCCGACTGGATCACCCGTGCCCGGCGCAGGATCGGCTTGCCGTCCTCGGTCACGACCACCCCGCTGGGTGCCCGCTTGAAGATCGCGGCGCCCAGTTCCGCCTCGGCCTGGCGCAGCGCCTTGGTCACCGCGGGCTGGGTCTTGCCCAGCAACTTGGACGCGGCGCGGATGCTGCCCGCGCGCTCGACCGCCAGCAGCATCTCGATATGCTGGATCTTGATCATGCGGGCCTCCTCCCAAAGCACCCAAAGCCTATTCCCAAAACTTATACCCTGAAATTTTCGATCACTAGCCCGCAGTACCATTTCCCGCTAGCCGCCTCGCAGGACGGACAGGAGGGGACGGCATGAAAGCGGCGACGGGACGGGCCATCACGACGGCATTCACCGCGTTGCGCCCCGATTGGACAGCGCGGATCACCCCCGCGACCCTGCGCGCCGATGCCTTTGCCGGGCTGACGGGGGCGACGCTGGCACTGCCGCAGGGGGTGGCCTTTGCGGCCATCGCCGGGCTGCCGCCGGAATACGGCTTTTACACCGCCATCGTCACGCCGGTCGTGGCCGCGCTCACCGGGTCCAGCTGGCACGCGGTCTCGGGGCCGACCACCGCCATCTCGGCGCTGGTCTTCGGCGCGCTGGCGGGCAGCCTGGCACCCGGATCGCCAGAGTTCATCTCGGCTGCCATCACACTGGCGTTGATCGTCGGCGTGATCCAGCTGGCCCTGGGGCTGGCCCGCATGGGCGTCTTGGTCGATTTCGTTTCGCATTCGGTGATGACCGGCTTTGTCACCGGGGCCGCGATCCTGATCGCCCTCAGCCAGATCGACAAGGCCCTGGGCATCGAGTTACCCCGCCCCGAGGCGCTGGGCGAATTCGCCCTTGCCCTGGCCGAACACCTGCCGGACACCGACTGGCACGCGCTGCTGGTGGCGGCCACGGCCCTTGGTATCGGGCTGGGGGTGCGGAAACTGAACCCGGCGCTGCCCAACTACCTGATCGCGCTCTTTGCCGCCACGCTGCTGGGTGTCCTGCTGGGCGGAGAGCGCGCGGGCCTTGCCACCATCGGCACGGTCGAGGGCGTCACCCCCGAGTTCGCCCTGCCCGACCTGTCCCTGCAGACCATCCGCGACCACGGGTCCGCGGCCTTTGCCATCGCGCTTGTCGGCCTGCTCGAGGCGATGTCGGTCGCGCGGGCCATCGCGCTGAAATCCGGCCAGACCATCGACGGCAACCGCGAATTCGTGGCGCAGGGCCTGTCCAACGTCGCGGGCAGCCTGTTTCGCTGTTACCCCGGCTCCGCCTCTTTCACCCGGTCGGGGGTGAACTATGACAGCGGCGCGCAGACGCCGCTGTCGTCGATCTTCGCGGCCCTGTTCCTGTTCCTGATCCTGCTGCTGGTGGCGCCCTGGTTCGCCTATGTGCCCATCCCCGCGATGGCGGGCGTGATCCTGCTGGTCGCCATCCGGCTGGTGAACCTGGCCGAGATCCGCCACATCCTGAGCACCTCGCCCGAAGAAACCGCCATCGCCGCCGTCACCTTCGGCGCGGCGCTGCTCATCGACCTCGAATTCGCGATCTACGCCGGGGTTCTGCTGTCGCTGGCGCTGTTCCTGAAAAAGACCTCCCGGCCCTTTGTCGGAATCGGCGCCCCCGATCCCGACACCCCCACCCGCATGTTCAAGAACGCCGCCGAAAGCAACCTGGCGGAATGCCCGCAACTGCTGATCTCCCGGCTCGACGGGCCGCTCTACTTCGGCTCGGTCGAACATGTCCGCCGCGCCTTTCGCCGGTTCGAGATCGACCGCCCGGGGCAAAAGCACATGATCTTCATCGTCAAGGGCGTCGGAGAGATCGACATGCCCGGCGCCGACCTGCTGATCGAGGAGGCCGCCCGCCGCCACCGCTACGGCGGCTCGTTCCACCTGCAGACAAAGACCCCGCGCACGATCTCGAAACTGGCGCGCTTCAAGGTGATGAAGGCACTGACCCGCGAACGCATCCACCTGTCCAAGCGCGACGCCATCGCCGAGGTCTTTCCGCTGCTCGACCGCCAGGTCTGCGCCAACTGCCCGGTCCGGATCTTTGCGGAATGCCCGCGCGCGGGGGAGGTCGCGGAATAGCCGGGCGATGGGCTTTTCCATGCCGGCACGATCTTGACCCCCCGCGCATGATCGCATACCAAGGCCCCCGCCGAGCGGGCGTTGTGTAATGGTAAGACCCTTGCCTTCCAAGCAAGAGATACGGGTTCGATTCCCGTCGCCCGCTCCAATCCTTCCCCTTTCGCACCCCGCCCCGCGTCAAGACGGCGCTTGACGCGCGCGCCTCGCATGGCAAAACGCCCCCTGCGCGACACGGAAGGAGACCTCATGGCGGCCAAGACCAAGCCGGGCACCGGCGAGCAGGAGCGCGAGAAGTCTCGCAAGCTGGGGTCTCTTCGTGCGCTATGGCCCTTCATGCGGCCCTACCGGGTGCTGATGATGGCCGCGCTGGCGGCGCTGGCCGCCACCGCGACGATCTCTCTGATCCTGCCTCTGGCCGTGCGCCGCGTGGTGGACAATTTCAACACAGAGGACGGCGCCCTGCTGGACAAGTATTTCGGCGCGGCGCTGGGGATCGCGGCGCTGCTGGCCGTTGGCACGGCGCTGCGCTACGCGCTGGTCACGCGGCTGGGCGAACGTGTGGTCGCCGACATCCGCAAGGCGGTCTTCGACAAGGTCATCGGCCTTTCACCCGCCTTTTACGAAAAGATCATGACCGGCGAGGTGCTCAGCCGCATCACCACCGACACCACGCTGATCCTCTCTGTCATCGGCTCGTCGATCTCCATCGCGCTGCGCAACACGCTGCTGTTCCTTGGCGGTCTGGTCTTGATGCTGTTCACCTCGGCCAAGCTGACCGGCCTTGTCCTGCTGATCGTGCCGGTGATCGTGGTGCCGATCCTCGTGCTGGGCCGCCGCGTGCGCAAACTGTCCCGCGAAAACCAGGACTGGATCGCCGCCTCCTCCGGCAATGCCTCGGAATCACTGGGCGCGGTGCAGACCGTGCAGGCCTACACCCATGAGTCCCAGTCGCGCGGCGCCTTCGCCGACGTGACCGAGAAAAGCTTTGACGCCGCGCGCAAACGCATCACCACCCGCGCGGCCATGACGATGATCGTGATCTTCCTCGTCTTCACCGGCATCGTCGGCGTGCTCTGGATAGGCGCCTGGGACGTGCGCGCCGGGGGCATGAGCGCGGGCACGCTGATACAGTTCGTGATCTACTCGGTTATGGTGGCCGGGGCCGTGGGCGCCTTGTCAGAGGTCTTTGGCGAGTTGCAGCGCGCCGCCGGTGCCACCGAACGGCTGGTCGACCTGCTGCAGGCAGAGGACACGGTCAGCGATCCGGTCACGCCCCTGCCCGCGCCCGATCCCGCGCGCGGAGAGATCACCTTTGACAACGTCAGTTTCTCCTATCCCGCGCGCCCCGGTGTCTCGGCGCTGGACGCGGTGGACCTGACCATCGCGCCGGGCGAAACCGTGGCGCTGGTCGGCCCCTCGGGCGCCGGCAAGACGACGATCATCCAGTTGCTGCAACGGTTCTACGACCCGGCAGAGGGCCGCATCCTGCTGGACGGCGTGGCCATGACCGACATGGCCCGGCACGATTTCCGCCGCCAGTTGGCGCTGGTGCCGCAGGACCCGGTGATCTTTGCCGCCTCGGCCCGTGACAACATCCGCTTTGGCCGCCCCGAGGCCAGCGACGTCGAGGTCGAGGCCGCCGCCCGCGCCGCCGCGGCACATGACTTCCTCGCCGCCCTGCCGGACGGCTATGACACCTGGCTGGGCGAACGCGGCGTGATGCTCTCCGGCGGCCAGAAACAGCGCGTCGCCATCGCCCGCGCCATCCTGCGCGACGCGCCGGTGCTGCTGCTGGACGAGGCGACCAGCGCGCTGGATGCGGAAAGCGAACGCGCCGTGCAGCAGGCCGTCGACCTGCTGGCCGAGGGGCGCACGACAATCATCGTCGCGCACCGCCTGGCCACGGTGAAAAAGGCCGACCGCATCGTCGTCATGGACGAGGGCCGCGTGGTCGCCACCGGCACCCATGATGCGCTGGTCTCCGAGGGCGGACTTTACGCGCGCCTCGCGCGGCTGCAGTTCACCGACGGCGTGGCGGCGGAATAACCTGTAGGGCGGGGTTTACCCCGCCGCTTGCTCCGCCACCCAGTCACGAAACACCCGCACCTTGGGCAAGTCCCACTTGTCCGCCATGCCCAGCAGGCAGATTCCCCCCAGTGGAGAGCCGCTGACCATTTCGGGAAAGGGCAGCACCAGCGTCCCGGCCTCCAGTTCGTCGCGGCACAGCACCATGTCCGCCATGACCACCCCCGTCCCCATGACCGCCGCCCGCGTGGCCAGATCGAGGTTCGCAAAATCATGTCCCTGCGCCGGATCGACCCCGGCCACGGGAAAGGTTGCCAGCCAATCGGTCCAGTCCCCGTGCCGTGGTGTCTCGTGCAGCAGGTCCGCCTGCGCCAGATCCTCGGGCCGCGCCAGCGGGTGACTGGCCAGGTAGGCGGGTGAGCAGGCCGGGGACATGCGCACATCGAACAGCCCCTGGACCGCGATGTTCGGCGCCCGCGTCGGCTGATTCTCGATCGAGAACCCAAGGTCGTACTCCAGCCCGTCAAACTTCGTGTCGCAGTGGAAATCCGTGGTCAGCCGCACCCGGATCTCCGGATGACGGTCACGGAATCCGTCCAGTCGCGGCAACAGCCAGCGGATCGAGGTGGCAGGCGGGCAGATGATATGCAGGTCCAAGGCGTCCGAGGCGATCCGATCCGCCTCGCGCGCGATGCGGGCAAAGCTCTCTGTCAGGACCGGCATCAGCCGCCGCCCCGCCTCGGTGAGGCTGACGCCCTGCGCGTGGCGCCGGAACAGCGGCACCCCCAGATGCTCCTCCAGCAGTTTGACGTGACGGCTGACGGCGCCCCGCGTCACATGCAGTTCCTCCGCCGCACCGATGAACCCCTCATGTCGGGCGGCGGCCTCGAAGGCGCGCAGGGCGTTGAGCGGGGGCAGTTTCGGCATCGGCGCCACCTTGGATCAGATTACCTGATCCATGATAGGAGAAAGCCTGGTTTGCGGACAAGCCGGTTCCCCCGGTAAATTGGGCTAGTCGCCACGCTACAGCCGAGGATCTCGCACATGTCCGGATCGACTACGCCCCGCCCCACATCCTTTGCCGGTCCCCATCAGGTGCCGCAAGCCGCGTGGATCAGGAAAACTGCCCACTTCATCGCAGCGCTCCTTGCCCGATGGCGCACGGCCCGCGCGATTGCCCGTCTCGCCGAGACCTCGCCTCATTTGTTGTTGGATGCCGGTTTCTCACAGCGGACCCCCGGCGCATGGCGCCGGGGTAACATATGGATCGTTCTGCATGATCAGCAGGCCATCGTCGGAACGGCCTCCGACCGAGCATCCAGAACAAATGCCGCCCCCTGATGGGGACGGCCCTGAAACCACGCCGAAAGGCGTCACTTATTTCATGGTGATGCGCCCATCGGTATAGGGCTGGTAAGGCCCTTCCTTGGCCAGGTACTCGGCGGTCACATCGGCCAGGTCGGGGCCAAAGTCATAGGCATTCTGCGCGTCCTTGAACATCGCGTAACCGTCGCCGCCGTTACGCACGTAGTTGTTCGACACCGCGCCATAGATCTTGTCCATCTCGACCGGCGCACCGCCGACCATGACATCGGACACCCGGCTGCCCGGCTCTGCCGAGGGATCGACGGTGAATGTCATGCCCGCCACCTGCGGAAAGCGGCCCGCGCCCTCCTCGATCTGGCTGACACCGTTTTCCAGCGCCTCGACCAGGGTCGCGCCGGTGATCTGGAAGGTCGACAGCGTGTTCTGGAACGGCAGCACGGTCAGCACCTCGCCCATCGTCACCTCACCCGCGTCGATCGAGGCGCGCAAGCCGCCGCTGTTGGCGATAGCCACGTCGATGCCCTGGTCCTTGACCCGGTCCAGCATGGCATCCGCCACCAGGTTGCCCATCGGACATTCCATCGCCCGGCAGACGTCGCGGTTGCCTTCGATGGCCTCGGCCGCCTCGGCCACCACCTTGTTGCGGACCTCTTCCAGCGGCTCGGCCGCTTCGGCGATACGCGCCTTGACGGCGTCATCCTCTGTCACACCCGCGTCGATCAACAGCGGCCCGCCCGAGGCAGAGATCACCTCGCCCGCGTCGTCGAAGGTCACGTTCAGCTCACCCAGGTACTTGCCATAGGCATAGGCCTGCACGATCTGAACGCCGTTCACCACGGTCGGATAGGCGCCCGCCGCGCCGTCCATGTCGCCCAGCAGGGTGTTGGAATGGCCACCGACGATCACGTCGACGCCACTGGTGTTCGCCGCCACGGTCTGATCGACGCCGTAGCCCGAGTGCGACAGGACGATGACCTTGTTCACGCCCATCTCGGTCAGCTTGTCCACCTCGCCCTGCACCGCGTCCGAAGGATCGGTAAAGATGATGTTGTCGCCCGGGCTGGCCAGCTCATCCGTGTCCTGCGGCGTCAGCCCGATCAGGCCCAGCTTTTCGCCGCCGCGTTCGATCACCGTGGATTTCAGCAGCGACTCCGCCAGCAGCGGCTCGCCCGAAACATCGGCGTTGGACATCAGCACCGGGAACTCCACCGCATCCATGAAGCCGCGCAGCACCTCGGGGCCATCGTCGAATTCGTGGTTGCCCACGGTCATCGCGTCGTAGCCCATGAGATTCATCATCTCGGCGGCCAGCTTGCCCTTGTAATAGGTATAGAACAGCGTGCCCTGGAACTGGTCACCGCCATCCACCAGGATGTGGTTGTTTGTCCGCGCCTTGGCCTCGTTGATCGCGGTGATCAGGCGGGCCGAGCCGCCAAAGCATTTGCCCTCGGCGTTGTCCTCTGCCGAACAGCCCGAATCGTATTTGCTGATCGGCTCGAACCGGGCGTGGAAATCATTGGTATGCAGGATAGTCAGGGAATAGTCGGCGGCGGCGCTGCCTGCCATCAGGGCAAGCGCGGCGGCACCACTCATCAGTGTACGCGTCATGGGGAAACCTCTCCGTCAGGTTTTTTTGTTGAATGCCCAAAGCCTGCCCCGGCGCGGGGCCGGAGTCAAAGCCTGACGTATGGGTAGCCCGCGCTTGGTGACAGGCCCATGACGCCCGGTCGGGGATTGCCGCGCAGCCAATCCGCGACTGGCCGCTTGACCCTTGCCGGGGCGCGCGGCATCACTGCGCCCATGCTGATATACAAGATCCTCCGCGCCGACGAATGGGCGGCGCTTCGGGCACAGGGCGAAACCGCCGGTGCGCCCATCGACGTGGCCGACGGCTATGTGCATTTCTCCACGGCAGAGCAGGCGCGCGGCACCGCGGCCAAGCATTTCGCGGGTGAGGAAGGCCTGGTCCTGCTGGCGCTCGAGGCCGACAGCCTCGGTGAGGCTCTGAAATGGGAGGTTTCGCGCGGGGATGCGCTTTTCCCCCATCTCTACGCGCCCCTGCGCCTGTCCGACGTCCTCTGGCACAAACCGCTGCCGCTGGGCCCCGATGGCCACCTCTTTCCCGAGGAGATGGTCTGGTGACCCCGCTGGAACGGCTTGGCCTGGCCGCCATGCACCGGCTGGACCCGGAAACCGCCCACGGTCTCGCGCTCAAGGCGCTGCAGGCCGGGGTGGCCCATTCTCCGGGCGTCATAACCTCGGACCGGCTGCGCTGTACGCTGGCCGGTCTCACCCTGCCCAATCCCGTCGGGCTGGCCGCCGGGTTCGACAAGAACGCCACCGCGCTGCAGGGCCTGTCGCGCGCCGGGTTCGGCTTTGTCGAGGTGGGCGCCGCGACGCCCCGCCCCCAGCCCGGCAACCCGCGCCCGCGCCTGTTCCGCCTGACCGAAGACCGCGCCGCGATCAACCGGTTCGGCTTCAACAATGACGGGATGGAGGCGATCGGCGCGCGGCTGAAGGCCCGCCCCCGCGATCTTGTGCTGGGCCTCAACCTGGGCGCCAACAAGGACAGCGAGGACCGCGCCGGCGATTTCGCCCGCGTGCTGAGCCACTGCGGCGCCGACGTGGATTTCGCCACCGTCAACGTCAGCTCCCCAAACACCGAGAAACTGCGCGACTTGCAGGGCAAGGCGGCGCTCTCCGCGCTTCTGGCGGGCGTCATGCAGGCGCGCGACGATCTCGCCCGCCCGGTGCCGGTCTTCCTCAAGATCGCGCCGGATCTGGATGACGCCGAACTGGCGGACGTGGCCGAAGTCGCACTTGCCTCTGGCGTTGCCGGGATCGTCGCCACGAACACCACCCTGTCGCGGGCAGGCCTGCGGTCGTCCCATGCGTCGGAGGCGGGCGGCCTCTCGGGCCAGCCGCTGTTCGATCGCTCGACCCGTGTGCTGGCCCGCCTCTCGCACCTGACAGAGGGAGCGCTGCCCCTGGTTGGGGTCGGTGGCGTCGGCTCTGCCGAACAGGCCTACGAAAAGATCCGCGCCGGGGCGAGCGTCGTGCAACTGTATACCGCGCTGGTCTACGGCGGTCTCAGCCTGGTGCAGGAAATCGCCGAGGGGCTGGACGGTCTGCTGGAACGCGATGGGTTCGCCTCGGTGGCCGAGGCCGTGGGGACCGGGCGCGCCGCCTGGCTGTAAGGGCCGCGGTTAACGCGACCTTACCCCGTTGTACAAAATGCTGGAAACACCGTACTAAACGTACGTTTTGTACAAACAGACGGGCTAGAGGCGCGGCGCCGCTTCGGCCCCTTTCGCGGCCTCGACAAAGGAACGAACTTTCTCCGCATCCTTGATCCCCGGGGCGCTTTCGACCCCCGATGAGACATCCACCTGCGCCGTGCCGGTCATCGCCACGGCGAGGCCCACGTTCTCGGGTGTCAGCCCGCCCGCCAACATCCAGGGCCGCGACCAGCGCCGCCCCGCGATCAACCGCCAATCAAAGGCCAGCCCGTTTCCGCCCGGCAGATGCGCCCCCTTGGGAGGCTTGGCATCCACCAGAATTTGATCGGCAACTCTCTGATAAACTTCAAGCTTTTCCAGATCTTCGGCCTCGCCCACACCGACCGCCTTCATCACCGGCAGGCCCCAGCGCGCACGCACCTCCGCCACCCGTTCCGGCGTCTCGGCCCCGTGCAATTGCACCATGTCCAAGGGAACCAGCCGCATGATCTCGTCCAGCATCTCGTCCGTCGGGTTCACCATGAGGCCCACCTTGGCCAGCCCCACCGGCGCTTCCAATGCCAGCTCCCGTGCCGCCTCGGGCGTGACATTGCGCGGGCTCTTGGCAAAGAACACCAGCCCGGCATAGCTCGCCCCCGCCCCGGCGACCATCTCCATGTCCCCGGGCCGCGTCAGGCCACAGATCTTTACCCGGACGTCCGCCATCCAAGCCCCTGTTTCTTCTCTGTAAAAATACTCCCGGGGGTGAATTGGCCGTCAGGCCAAGAGGGGGCGGCGCCCCCTTCCCCCGCGCGCAACTATGCGGTCAGCTGGCCTGGTCGAGGATCGCCAGGACCTCGTCCTTGTCCTTGTCGCGCTCGGCCTGGGTCTTCTTCAGCTGACGTTCCAGCTTGCGCACCTCGGTCTTCTTGGCCGAGGCCTCGGCGCGGTACTTGTACTCGCGCAGCCATTCGAACACCTCGCCCAGCACCCAGCCGAACACCAGGAACCCCAGCGCCACCGCGAACAACGGCACCTCGATCGAGAACGACAACCATCCCAATTGCGGGATACGCGCCAGCCCCTCGGGCAGGGTGTTCAGCGTCACCCATTGCAGGTTTGCCACGCAGATGATGGTCAGGAAGATGAGCAGGGCAGCGTAGATGGCGTAGCGGATGTAGCGCATTGATTACTTTCCGTTCAGGCGGTCGCGCAGGAGTTTGCCGGTCTTGAAGAAAGGAACGTGCTTTTCCTCGACCTGGACCGACTCTCCCGTTCGGGGGTTCCGCCCGACGCGCGCGTCCCGCTTCTTGACCGAGAAAGCCCCGAAGCCCCGCAGCTCGACCCGGTCGCCCCGGGACATGGCATTGGTGATCTCGTCGAAGATCGTGTTCACGATCCTCTCCACATCACGCTGATACAGATGCGGGTTCTCGTCTGCAATCTTCTGGATTAATTCGGATCGGATCATACCCCACGTCCCCCGGTGGAATCGGCCTTAGCCTTGTTATTTCAGCCAAACTATACGCGCGGCAGGATCAAACGGGAACCGTGCATTTTCGGGGAAAACCCATGTTTTTCCGCGCTTTGCGCTGAATTCCGCCCGTTTCAGCGGTGAATTGCGCAGCCCGCGGCGACAGACGGCGCCATATTGACCATCTGCACTCCACGCGATTCGGGGCGCCCGTGCCCTACTGGCAGACAGCGGCAAATTTCGTCCGCCCCTTGGAATCTCTGTTTCCAGGCTGGAAATAGACCAGTCGCATCCCGCTTTCGGCACAGACCTGCGCGGCCCGGGTGCGGACCTCGTCGGGCTGCCACTTGTCGCCAAAGGCACCGCGCAGCTGGTTCTGATCCTTGACCGTAACGGCGCGCATTGTCAGGTCGGTTCCGCCGCCCGTGGGTGCCTCCTGGATGAAACGCGTGTCCTCGTCCGGGATCACGATCTGATCCTGGGCCAGAACCGGCCCGCACAGGGCCGCCAGCACACAGAGGGCCAGGGCCCGCCCCGTCATCCCGCGCATCTCATGTCCTCCCGCACCGACTCGCTGCCCGAACAAAGCAAACCCGCGTCCGGAAGGCGAGCCTTTCCTGCATCCCCGTCAAAAGACCTCGACCGTTTCGCCCGTTCGGGCTCCAAGACTGGCGCGCGCGGCGGTGCCCTTGATGCGATTCATGACGAAAGGTCCGGACGCGAAAAAGCCCGGCCCGCGGATTGTCCAATTCCCCTCGATCCGATTACCATCCGGTGAGACATGGCCGGTGTAATGCACCGGCTCTTCGCCGTGCCTGGGGCGTCCGATGTAGGCCTTTCGGAAATGTACCTCTCGGGCGCTGCGGCTGCCGCTGATCTCGGCTTCCAGTTCTGCCCCCGCTTCCGGAGCAAATGTATTGGGTTCCAACGTCGTCCCCCAGATCACCCCGCCCACGTCAAAGAGCGTCGCGGCAAAGGGGACGGCCCCATCCCCGTCCAGGCCGTAGTCGTAGACGCCGGTCCAGTCGCCGCTCAGATCCAGTCCGCTTGCCCGCATGGCTCTCCCCTGTGTCCCGGTCCAAGCCTAACGTCCGGCCCGGGCCGCGCAAGCCGCAACGAAAAAGGCCCCCGCATTTGCGGAGGCCCTGATCTTTTTCAGCCCAAGGGCCGTGCGACGATTACTCGTCGCGCTTGAGCGCGGCGCCCAGGATGTCGCCCAGCGATGCACCGGAGTCGGAGGAGCCGAACTGTTCCACGGCTTCCTTCTCTTCGGCGATCTCGCGTGCCTTGATCGACAGGCCCAGACGGCGGGTCTTGCTGTCGATGTTGGTCACGCGGACGTCGACCTTGTCACCGACAGAGAAACGCTCGGGGCGCTGCTCGGCACGGTCACGCGACAGGTCCGAACGGCGGATGAAGGACTTCATGCCTTCGTATTCCACCTCGATGCCGCCATCCTCGATGGCCGTCACTTCGACGGTCACGATCGAGCCGCGCTTCACGCCGCCAACCGCATCGGCGAACTTGTCGCCGCCCAGCGCCTTGATCGAGAGCGAGATACGCTCTTTCTCGACGTCCACTTCGGAGACGACGGCCTGAACCACGTCACCCTTGCGGTATTCCTGGATGGCTTCTTCGCCGCGCTGATCCCAGCTGAGGTCCGACAGGTGAACCATGCCGTCGATCTCGCCTTCGAGACCGATGAACAGACCGAATTCGGTGATGTTCTTGACCTCGCCCTCGACCTGCGTGCCCTCGGGGTGGGTCTCGGAGAAGACTTCCCACGGGTTGCGCATGGTCTGCTTGAGACCCAGCGAAACGCGGCGCTTGGCGCTGTCGATTTCCAGAACCATGACGTCGACCTCTTGCGAGGTGGAGACGATCTTGCCCGGGTGGACGTTCTTCTTGGTCCAGGACATTTCGCTGACGTGCACCAGGCCTTCGACACCCGGCTCCAGCTCGACGAAGGCGCCGTAGTCGGTGATGTTGGTCACGCGGCCCTTGTGGACCGAGGCCAGCGGGTACTTGACGCCCACCAGATCCCACGGATCTTCCTGCAGCTGCTTCATGCCCAGGCTGATACGGTGGGTTTCCTTGTTGATCTTGATGACCTGGACCTTGACGGTCTCGCCGATCGACAGGATCTCGGAGGGGTGGTTCACACGGCGCCATGCCATGTCGGTGACGTGCAGCAGGCCGTCCACACCGCCCAGGTCGACGAATGCGCCGTACTCGGTGATGTTCTTGACCACGCCGTCAACCGCGTCACCCTCTTGCAGCTTGCCGATGACCTCGGCGCGCTGTTCGGCACGGCTCTCTTCGAGGATCGCGCGGCGCGAGACAACGATGTTGCCACGGCGGCGGTCCATCTTGAGGATCTGGAACGGCTGCTTGAGACCCATCAGCGGGCCGGCGTCGCGCACGGGGCGCACATCGACCTGAGAGCCGGGCAGGAACGCCACGGCGCCGCCGAGGTCGACGGTAAAGCCACCCTTGACGCGGCCGAAGATGGCACCTTCGACGCGGGCGTCGTCTGCGTAAGCTTTTTCCAGACGGTCCCAGGCTTCTTCGCGGCGGGCCATCTCGCGCGAGATGACGGCTTCGCCACGGGCGTTTTCTGCGGCACGCAGGTAAACTTCGACCTCGTCGCCAACGTTGACGTCGGGCTGTTCACCGGGTTCCGCGAATTCCTTGAGCTCGACGCGGCCTTCCATCTTGTAGCCGACGTCGATAATGGCTTGTCCCGCTTCGATCGCGATGACCTTGCCTTTGACGACAGTACCCTCATCGGGCGTGTCCATTTCGAGGCTTTCATTAAGGAGGGCCTCGAATTCCTCCATCGATGCGCTGGGCATATGTGTGTTTGGTCCTTTACAACGGTTTTTTTCTGGCCGAGCGGTTGTCTCCGCCGGTCTTGGATTGGTCTCTGAGCGTGCCGCAAAACAAAGAGGGCCGGAGGCGTTCCGACCCTGCTCGATCACTTTGCCGCGGCGTTTAATGCCTTGTCGACGTTCGCGCGTATAGAGCAAGGCGGGCGCGGGATCAAGTGCCAGGTGGACCCGACGGGTGCCCGCCGCAGACACCAGCCGGAATTTCAGTTAAGCTATCATTGGCAAAACGCAAACCCGCAGCGGCGCGATCCGCCCGCAGGCTAACCGAAGTCGCCTGGCTCATTGCGGCATCCCGGACGCGGCTTGCTGCAGCCGCTGGCCAGACTCGTGCACAAGCCAACGTCGAAACGCGCTTCCGAAGGTCGTTCCAGAAGGAGAAAGTTCCATGGCCGCCATCAACCAGACCAGCACCAACGCACCTGTCAGCATCATCACCGGAGACGAGTTGTTCATCAATTCCGGTGTAGACGTGATCACGACATCCACGGTGAGCGCTGCGGTAACCGCAACCGGCAACGCGGGCGCCGACATCTTCAATTTCGGAACGATCTTCGCCATCGACCAGACCGCAATCGACTGGGACGTGCCCGAGGGCAACATATACAATGCCGGGCTGATCGGCAGCGGTGACGCCAGCAATTTCGCCATCCGGCTGATCGAAGACTATGTCGACGGCCTTTTGACCATCACCAACACCGAAACCGGCGTGATCGCGGGCCAGATCGAAATCAACGAAAGCGGGGCCGCCAGCAGCAGCCCGGAAACCGGCGAGGTGCGGTTGATCAACAATGGCGAGATCAACGTCCCCGGCTCGATCTTCCCGACCTCGACGCATTACGGCGTGGAAATCGACGGGGCGTTCACCATCGTCGCCATCAACACCGGTACGATCACCGCCGACGAGGGCATCTATGCCCGAACGCAAGGCGCCGACGACAACGTGCCGATCATCCGCAACAGCGGCATCATCAACGCACGGATCTTTGACGGGATCGATTATCAGAACGTCAGTACAACGACGACCGGGCTGATCGAGAACAGCGGCACGGTGACCTCTATCACCGACAACGCCATCGAGACATCGGGCCTCGTCACCGTGCGCAACACGGCCACGGGGCTGATCCAGGGCAACGTGGACATGGCCGGCACGTTCAACGGCATCAACCGTCTGTGGAACGCGGGCGTGATCCTCGGCCAGGTCCAGACCGGGACCGGCGAAAACCACGTCACCAACACGGGCATGATCGAAGGGGACCTCCTGCTGGAGGACCAGGCAGATTTCTACAACGGACTGAACGGTGGCACTGTCACGGGCCTTCTGGATGCCGGATTCGGTGACGACACGCTGATGGTGGAGCAGGATGACCTTCAGATCGACGGCGGGCCCGGGACCGATGTGGTTCATGCCCGCTCCGACGTGCTGGACGTGGTAGACGTCGAAACGATCCGTCTGCTCGGCGCGGGCAACTTCTCGGTCCTCGCCTCGGACGGTGCCGAACTGATCCAGGGCAACCTCGGCGCCAACCTGCTTCAGGGTGAAGGCGGCGACGACACGATCTCGGGCGGCGGGGGAGACGACGAGATCCAGGGCGGTGCCGGGCTGGACGAGATAACCGGCGACACCGGCAATGACCTCATCAACGCGGGCGCCGACAACGACACTGTCTCGGGCGGGCCGGGATCGGACACGATCCTCGGTGCGGCCGGAGAGGATGACCTGAACGGCGGCGCGGCCAACGACGTGATCGACGGCGGCGACAACGACGACACGCTCAGCGGCTTTTCCGGCGACGATACGCTGCAGGGCGGCGGCGGGTCGGACCTGCTTGTGGGGCAGGACGGCAACGACAGCCTCGACGGCGGCATCGCGGCCGACATTCTGGACGGCGGGCTGGGCAATGACATCCTGAATGGTGGCGATGGCTCGGACGTGCTGCGCGGGCGCGCGGGCAACGACAGTCTCGATGGCGGACAGGGCCTCGACTTCCTGACCGGCGGCCCGGGCGCAGACAGTTTCATCTTTGGCGAGGCCGCGGAGCTGTCCACAGGCGCCAACCGCGACCAGATCATCGATTTCGAACAGGACGTGGACGTCATCGACCTGGCCAGCCTGATCGACGGGCCGCTGGGCTTCGTCGGCACCGGGCCGTTCACCGCCGCGAACCAGGTCCGCCTGATCGAGACGGGCTCTGGCTCGACCATCGTGCAGATCAACCTCGACGCCGACCTGGGAACGGTCGAGGGCGAGATCCGCGTGGCCAACGTGATCGGTCTGACGGCGGACGATTTCGCGCTCTGAGCGCCGTGATGGGGCCGGGCTATGCCCCCGGCCCTCCCTCCTGCCGCGACACCGGGACCTTTCAATCCGGGCCGCAGACCCCATGTTAATCCCAGAAACATTGTCTGCAATCGCCTTGGGACCCCGGAATGAACTACGTCCTCGCCCTTTTCCTGCCGCCGCTCTCGATCCTGCTGACCGGGCGGCCCTTTCTGTCGGTCATCGTCTTCCTGATCTGGGTCCCCGCCATCATCTTCTCGGGCGGGTTGACCCATCCGATGTTCATCCTGCTGGCCTGGATCCTGATCTATCAATCCGGCGAGGAACGCCGCACGCGCCGGATCGAACGCAGCCACCATTCCGACTGAGGCGCGGGCTCAACCCGCGCTTCCCCATTCCAGCCAGCGACGATCCTCTGGCGATAAGGCACCATCCATTACCGCACCATAGGCCGCCAGGTCCGCCTCGGTCAGCCGCCCTTCCCACTTGTTCGAGCTGGCGCTGTCAAAGAACCCTGCATCGCTGTTCCAGAACCCCTGTCCCGCCGAGGGTGTAAAGCGGTCCGCGTTGGCCTTCATGTTGTCGAAGGTCGCCGCTTCGACACAGGCCGCCGTCAAGTCGGCTGGATGGTCGATCCCGACGTGATCCGCGATCTGCGCCACCGCCCCCGACAGATCGCGCAGCATGTCGGCGTAATGCAGGCGGATCAGGTTCTCGCGCGGCTCTCGCGCGCGCGTACATTGAAAGTGATCGAGGATCGCCGGCAGGCTGGTGTGATCCTCGCCGCTCAGGAAGTCACGGAAACTCTCGGACGGGTCCTCGGGCAGGGGCGGCAAGCCAACGTGCGAGCCCATGTTGCGCCGGTGCTTGCGCATCGAAAAATGTACGTCGATCGGGTGCCGGTAGACGGTGACGTACCGCAGTTCGGACCAGACCGGGATGCAGTCAAAGGGCGAATGCGTCTTGACCTGCCGCCTGTGGTCCTGCGCCTCCAGCCGCGCCATGACCTCGTCCAGGTCGCGGAGACTGATGTCGATCCAGGGCGATTTCATCGAGGTCTGCGCATCCACCTCCGGATCGCCCGCGATCAGCATGGCAAGGATACCCTGCGTCCAGGTTGTGCCGGATTTCGGCGGGGTCGAAACGACGATGTCCCCCGCGCGCGGAGTGAAACCCGACCAGCGCGACGAGTCGGTCAGAGGATCGGTGAAAACACGGCTGGGCAATTCCGGAGCGGTCAACATATGCGCGGATCCCTTGTCTGGCGCCCGGCCAAGCCCGAACAGGTCGACACTACGTCAGGATCCGCGCATCGCGCAGCAGTTTTTCAAGACCCGCAAGGCCTCCGCGCATCGCCGGTCGCGCCGCCCTCAGGCCACCTGACGTCCCCGGCTCCACACGCCCCGCAGCAGGGGCACATGTTCGGCCACGCGGAACCGCATCAGATCCGCCCGGCGGCCCACCTCCAGCACGCCCCGGTCGTCCAGACCCACCGCCTCGGCAGGGGATTTTGTCACCGTCGCGATCCCGCGTGCCATGTCGCCCCAGGTCTCGGCCAGCTGGACCGCTGCCAGCAGCAGCGCGGCCGGGACATAGTCGGACGACACGATATCCAGCAGCCCTTCCCGCGCCAGGTCCTCTGCCGCGACATTGCCAGAGTGAGAGCCGCCCCGGATCAGATTCGGCGCGCCCATCATCACCGCAATACTGTGGTCATGGCAGGCCCGTGCCGCCTCGATCGTGGTCGGGAACTCGGCCAGCCGGATGCCATAACCCGCCGAAACCGCCACCTGGTCGGCCGTAGTATCGTCATGGCTGGCCAGAACCGCGCCAAAGCGTGCCGCCTCCCTGACCGTGACCGCCTCATGCGCCGCGCCGTTGCGGTCGCGCAGCTCTTGCAGGTGGGCGACATGCTCGATGAACTCGGCATCCGACATGCCGCGTTTCGATTTCACGTATTGTTCCAGCTTCGAGATGTCCCGGAACTGCCGCTGCCCCGGCGTGTGATCCATGATGCTGACCAGCCCGACCCGGTCGTCGCGCCCGAACTCGCCCAGTTCCTCGGCCAGCGTCTCGGAACAGACCTCGGCCCGCAGGTGCAGGAAATGGCTGATCTTCAACATGTCCGCGGCGCGCAACTCCAGCATCTCTTGCGCCAGCGACCGCGCGTATTTCTTGTAGCGACCCTTGCCCGTGGGGATCGACCCCACGCGCATCGCGTCGAAGACGGTGGTGATGCCGGTCGAGGCCAGCTCGGCGTCATGGGCAACGATGGCCGCCGCATGGGGCCAGTCGACGCCTGGGCGCGGCTCGATATGGCGTTCGAGGTTGTCGGTGTGCAGCTCGATCAGACCCGGCGCCAGGAAATCCCCGCCGCAATCGACCGCTCCGGCGGGCACGCTTGCCCCTTCGCCCATCCCGGTGATGGTGCCGTTTTCCGCATGCAGCCAGCCGCGTGCCACCCGATCCGGCAGCACCAGTGTCGCATTGGCAAATGTCAGACCCTCTGTCACGCCACCGTCACGCGCATCGGGCATAGGCCCGGCAAGAGTGGAGGTCGTCATGCATTTCTCCCGTTACGCTGTCTACGTGACCCTTCCCAAGGGTCCACTGTCCGATTTCGGCGCCGCCTGGCTGGGCTGGAACGCCGCGACGGGCGAACGGCCCGACGCGCCGGTCGTTCACGGCCTGCCCCTGCCCGCCCATGAAATCACCGCCACCCCGCGCAAATACGGGCTGCACGGCACGATCAAGCCGCCCTTCCGACTGGCCGAGGGCATGGATTTCGAGGCACTGCACGATGGGTTCGCCCGCTTTTGCGCGACACAGGCGCCGGTGACGCTGGACGGGCTGGCGCTGACCCGGCTGGGCCGCTTCCTGGCGCTGACGCCCCTGGGCGAGACCGACGCGCTGTCCGCGCTGGCAGCCCGGACGGTCGAAACACTGGACCCGTTCCGCGCCCCGCTGACCGAGGCGGAGCTGGACAAGCGCCGCAAGTCGGGACTGAACGCGCGTCAGGACGCGCTGCTGACGCGCTGGGGCTATCCCTACGTGATGGACCAGTTCCGCTTTCACATCACGCTCAGCGGCAAGCTGGACCGCGACACGGCCGAACAGGTCCGCGACGCCCTTCTGCCCTATGTCGAACCGCGCCTGCCGCGCCCCTTTGCCGTGGACGCGCTGACGCTCTGCGGCGAGGATTCCACCGGCTATTTCCACGAGTTGCACCGCTACGCCCTTTCCGGCTGAAGCCGGGCCAGGATCGTGTCCACGGTCCGTTCCAGCGGGCCGGAATTGTCGATCTCGATCACCGGCAGCCCGGCCGGCAGGGCCCGCCCCTTGCGGGCCAGGCGCGCGGTGATCTCCTCGGCGCTTTCGCGACCGCGCCCGGCAAGCCGTTGCGCCAGCACCTCGGCGGGGGCGGTCAGGGACAGGACGACAAACCGTGGAAACCGGGCCTGCGCCTGTGTCAGCACCGCGCGCGACAGGTTCACCAGAACGTCATTGCCCTGGGCCAGCTGCTGGTCCACCGCCATCGGGATGCCATAGGCCAGCCCGTGCGCCCGCCAGGACAGGGCAAACCCGCCGGCGCTTTCCACCTGTTCAAAGGCCTCCTCGGTCATGGCAAAATGATCCTCTCCGCCCGCCTCCTGCGGGCGGGTGATCCTGCGTTGCAGCAGGACAAACCGGGGATCGCGCGCCGCCAGCGCCGCCATGACGCTGTCCTTGCCAACACCCGACGGCCCGACCACCGCGATGAACCGTCCCGGCATCAGGCCGCCGCCTGCGGGGAAAAGCCGGTCACGTCGACCGCACGATCACAAACCTCGGCCCGCGCCTCGGCGTCGTGAAAAATGCCGACGATGGCCGCACCGCGCGCCTTGGCCTCGCGGATCAGGTCCAGAACCGTGTCGCGGTTCGCCGCGTCCAACGAGGCGGTGGGTTCGTCCAGCAAAAGCGCCGGATAGGCATGGGCAAAGCCGCGCGCGATGTTCACGCGCTGCTGTTCGCCGCCCGAAAAGGTGGTGGGCGACAGCGACCACAGCCGTTCGGGAATGCGCAGGCGGGTCAGCAACGCGCGCGCCCGCTCGGTCGCCGCCGCGCGGTCCACGCCCACCGCCAGCAGCGGCTCTGCCACCACCTCCAGCGTCGGCACCCGGGGCACCACGCGCAGGAACTGGCTGACATAGCCCAGCACCTCGCGCCGCAGGCGGATGATCTCGCGCGGTTCGGCGCGGGCCAGGTCCACACCGCCCACCAGGATTTCTCCGGACGCGGCCAGGTAGTTGCCGTAGATCATGCGCATCAGCGTCGATTTCCCCGCGCCCGAGGCCCCGGTCAACGCCACGCATTCACCCGCCTCGACAGCAAGCGAGGCCCCCTCCATCACCCGGATCACCGCTGCCCCCTGGTTGTGCAGGGTAAAGGTCTTGGACACATCGCGGATGTCGATCATGGCGCTCATAGCCAGTCCTTCCACTTGAAAAACAGGTAGGTTCCCAGCGCCGACCCGGCCATAAGCCCGGTGGCGATCAGGTATCCGTGCGGCTGGTTCACCCCCGGCAGCACGGCGAAGTTCATGCCATAGACCGAGGCCACCAGCGTCGGCGGCAGGAACAATACGGCCACCACCGACAGCGTCCGGTTGGCGTCGCTCTGTTCGAGGTTGACCATGCCCAGCACCACGTCCGTCAGATGGACCACCCGCCCGGTCAGGAAATCCGTGTGCACCACCAGAGACTGGATATCCCGCGTCTGCGCCTTGACCACCTGTTTCAGCCCCGCCCCCGCCCGTTGTGGCAAGCTGAGCGAAAAGGTCGTCATCGCGCGTTCCAGCGTCAGAAGCGACAGCCGATAGCCCGCCAGTTCCTCGCCGCGGCGGCCCACCGTGCGCAGCATCTCCTCCAGCAGATCCTCGGAATCGTCGCCCTCGAAAAGCTCACGCGAGGCCTTGTCCAGCGCGCGCCCCACGCCTTCCAGAAGGTCGGCAATGCGCGAGACGATCTCTTCGATCAGGCCAAGGAACAGGTGCAGCGGGCTGGCGCAGCCTGCCGAGGTCAGGCCGGCATGATCGGGGTAGGTCTCGAAACTGCGGGGCGCGTGATAGCGCACCGTGATCATGCGCGAGGGCGTCAGCAGAAAGGCCACCGGCCCAAAACTGCGCCGCTTTTCGGCATCCACGCCGGGCAGCATCACGGTCAGCACCTCCGTCTCGCCGTCGCGGTAGAGGCGATTGGAAATCTCGATCTCCTCCATGTCCGCCAGCGTCGGCACCTTGACGCCCAGCGCCTCGACTGCGGCCACCTGTTCTGGCTGCGGGCGGTAGAGGTCGATCCACTGGGCCGTGTCCGGCGCCGCTTCGGGGGCCAGCCGGTCCAGGCGATCGCCATTGGTGCGAAAGGCGTAGAGCATCAGACCTGCAACACCGAACTGACCAGAAGCTGTGTATAGGCGTGCTGGGGGTCGTCCAGCACCTGGTCGGTCAGGCCCGCCTCGACCACATGCCCATCCTTCATGACCATCAGCCGGTCCGCCAGCAGGCGCACCACGGCAAGGTCATGGGTGACGATGATCGCCGACAGGCCCATTTCGCGTACCAGCCCGCGCAACAGATCCAGCAGGCGGGCCTGCACGCTGACGTCCAGCCCGCCGGTGGGTTCGTCCATGAACACCAGACGCGGCCCGGTCACCAGGTTCCGGGCAATCTGCAAGCGTTGCTGCATCCCCCCGGAAAAGGCCGTGGGCCGGTCGTCGATGCGGCCAGAGTCGATTTCCACCCGGCCCAGCCAGTCCTCGGCGCTGTCGCGGATTTCTCCGTAGTGGCGCGCGCCCACGGCCATCAGGCGTTCGCCGACGTTCCCGCCCGCGCTGACGTTCATGCGCAGCCCGTCGCGGGCGTGCTGGTGAACAAAGGCCCAGTCGGTGCGGCCCAGCATCCGCCGTTCCGGTTCGGACATGGTGATCGTGTCCTTCATCCCCTCGGCACGGGTATCGAACATGACACGGCCCGCGTCCGGGACCAGGTGCCCGGCCAAGCAGTTCAGAAGTGTCGACTTGCCCGACCCGCTTTCGCCGACGATCCCCATGACCTCACCCGGCCAGAGATCGAAGGAGACATCGGCACAGCCGATGCGCGCACCATAGCGTTTGGTGAGGCCCTCCACCTTCAGCAGGTGGCCCGTTTCAGCATGTGACATGGTCAGTCTCCTCCGGACAGCATGGCAGGTGCAGGCCGCATCCGGCCCATCGCGACACTGTCCTGCAACCGACCATCCGTCAGCGTATCGCCCCTCAGCACGCCCTCATGCTCAAAGCCCGCGCTTTCATACAGGCGCAAGGCAGAGTCGTTTCCCGCCGCAACCTCGATGTAGATACGGCGCAGACCAAGCCAGTTGTCCGCAAGATCCAGGGCGGCGGCCAGCAGAGCACGGCCGACGCCGTTGCCGGCGGCGTCATCACGGACACCCAGGTACATGTCGGACATATGCGCCTGGCGGCCTCGGCGGGGCATCAGGCAGATCATGCCGACGGCGCCGCCGTGCAGGTCCGCCACGATGCTGTGGCTGCTGGTCGAGAAGAGCTGTTGCTCGATGAGCTCGGGCGTGGTGAAGGGCAGCCGCAAGGTGCCCGCACGCCATCCGGGCATGTTGGCCCCCTCGGTGAGCGGTGCGACATCTTCGGGCCGTGGTGTGCGCAGGATCAGGCTCATCACGCCTCCTCGCGGGAGCGCACCCGGCCCACGCCCGTCGTCTTTGTCTGCCGCGAGCGGCAGTAATCCGTGTCAGAACAAATGAACATCCGTCCTCCTTCATCGTCGACGATCACCTCGTCGAGGTAGCTGTCCTCGGCACCGCATAGATCACATGGCGCGTCGGCCTTGGAGGCCTCGAAGGGAAAATCACGGAAGTCCAGGCTGACAACCTGCGTATAGGGCGGCAGCGCGTAGATCCGCTGTTCGCGCCCGGCACCGAACAGCTGGATCGCGGCCATGTCCGACATCTTGGGATTGTCGAACTTCGGGATCGGCGACGGGTCCATGACATAGCGCCCCTCGACCTTGACCGGGTAGGCATAGGCCGTCGCGATCTGCCCGTGCCGCGCAATGTCCTCATACAGCTTGACGTGCATCAGGCCGTAATCTTCCAACGCGTGCATCTTGCGGGTCTCGATCTCAGAGGGTTCGAGAAAGCGCAGCGGTTCCGGGATCGGAACCTGGTAGACAAGGATCTGATCCTCGGTCAGCGGTTCCTCGGGGATGCGGTGGCGGGTCTGGATGACGCTGGCATTGGCGGTTTCCTCGGTGGTGGCAACACCTGCCGTCCGCTCAAAGAACTTGCGGATGGAGACCGCGTTGGTGGTGTCGTCCGCCCCCTGGTCGATGACCTTGAGCCGGTCCTCGGGCGTCAGCGTCGCGGCCGAGACCTGCACACCCCCGGTGCCCCAGCCATAGGGCATTGGCATCTCGCGGCTGGCAAAGGGCACTTGGTAGCCCGGGATCGCCAGCCCCTTGAGGATGGCGCGGCGGATCATCCGCTTGGTCTGTTCATCAAGGTAGGCGAAATTGTAGTCGCTCATGATTTCGGCCCCGAAATTTCCTGCAAATTGCACTCGGATTGCCCAGTTCGGTCACGGGATTGCCCAAGTCCTGGCGCAACCATTGGGCGACACACCGACAAAGGAGAGGACACATGTCGGATCAACTGACCATCATCCTGATCACGCTGGCCGGCGTGCTGACGATTGGCATCCGTTACGCGCTTTCGGTCTGGCTGCCGGAAAATTCCAAGCTCAACACGCTCTTCAGCGAAAAACGCCTGACCGTGTCCAACAGCAAGGAAGCCTGGTGGCTGAAGGACATTCCCGCCGCACGGGTGGACTGACCCCGTCATTCCGCCGCCTCCTGCTGCGCGCTTTCCGCATCGCGGCGCAGGCGTCGGACCAGTTCCAGCTCGGACTGGAAATCGACGTAATGCGGCAGCTTGATATGTTCGAGAAAGCCCGTCGCCTGGATATTGTCCGAGTGATAGAGGACAAATTCCTCGTCCTGCGCGGGCGCGCCCATGTCATCCTCGCCCAGTTCGCGCCAGCGCAGGGCCCGGTCGACCAGTGCCATTGAAATCGCCTTGCGTTCGGTCTGGCCGAAAACCAGACCGTACCCACGGGTAAACTGAGCCGGCTCGGACTTTGACCCGGTGAACTGGTTGACCGTCTCGCATTCGGTCACCTCGATCTCGCCGATCTCGATGGCAAAGCCCAGCTCTGGGATATCCATCTCGACCGCCACGGTGCCGATGCGCAGCTCGCCGACGAAGGCGTGGTTGCGGGCGTAGCCGCGCTGCGTGGAATAGGCCATGCCAAGGACAAAGCCCTCATCCCCTCGGGTCAGCGCCTGCAGCCTGAGGGCGCGGCTGCCGGGCAGCTCCATCGGCTCGCGCGTCAGGTCCGGCGGGGTCTCGTCCGACGCGTCCTCGGTCTGGATCAGCCCCTCGCGGTTCAGGAAACCGGTGATATGTGGCGTGGGTTCCTGGCGCGGCGTGGCCCGGGGGGCTTCGGGCACGTCGCCATCGGCGGCCAGTTTGAAATCCAGCAGGCGGTGCGTGTAGTCGAAGGTCGGCCCCAGCACCTGCCCGCCTGGCGCGTCCTTGAACGTGGCCGAGATACGGCGGATGCAGGCCATGTCTCCGGTGTCGATCGCCCGCGTCGCGCCAAAGCGCGGCAGAGTCGTGCGATAGGCCCGGATCAGGAATACCGCCTCGATCAGGTCGCCGCGCGCCTGCTTGATCGCCAGCGCGGCCAGGTCGGGGTCATAAAGAGAGCCTTCGGCCATGACGCGGTTGACCGCCAGTTTCATCTGTTCGCGGATCTGCTCGACAGTCAATTCCGGGATAGCGGTATCGCCCCGGCGTTCCTCGGCCAGCCAGCTGTGCGCGTTCTCGATGGCGCGCTCGCCCCCCTTGACGGCAACATACATCGTTCAGCCCTCTACTTGCGTGCTGCGCGGCAGGGCTGCGAGACGGTTTGCGGCGCAGAAATAGGCATCCCATCCCAGCGGGAAGCGTGAAGCATTGGCCCGGAACGCCGCGACGTCCGGCAGGGACAGACGGGCCGTGTCGCGAATGCCGGGGCCGGTCAGGATCGCACCCTCTGCCCTCACCTCTGCTCGTTCGACGATCAGGGTCGCGGATCGGTCAGGATATTGCGCCGTGCCGATACGGAACCGATCAAGCGGGTGAAGCGCCTCCCAGGTGCCCAGTGCAAAATCGCAGTCTTCGGCACTGACAAACGGCGCCCCAGTGTGAAAGGTGATCCAGCCGCGAACCTCGGCGCAGTCATGCCCGCCCGCAAGATGCACGCCCGTTTCCGGGTCACACAGCGTCAGGATCAGAACCCCGGTCGCCGTTGACAGCGGCGCAGGTGGCTCAGCCCCCGTGACCTCGTGGATCGTTCCGGGACGGGCCATCGCCTGCATGGCCGCGCGAAAGGCGCGGGCCGCATCAATCGGCGCATCGCCGAAACCGCCATTGAGCACCGCAGCATCCATCAGTCTTCTCCCCTGACCAGCGTGAAGAACTCCACCTTGGTGGCCGCCGCCCGGGCCGCGCGCGCCTCGGCCCGTTCGGTCATGTCCGCGCGCAGCGGGTCCAACACCTCGGCCCGGACCCGGTCCGCCGCATCGGTCTGCATGAGCGCATCGACCAGCGCGGCGCGTTCCGCATGTGCCTTGTCACGGCCCTGCACATAGGCATGCCCCACGGCCCCGCCGTCCAGTTGCAGCGAACAACGTGTCACCGTCATCTCTCCCATGTTGAAGGGAGCCCCCGTGCCGCCCATGCGCCCGCGCACCATCGCGGCGCCGATCTCTGGCGCGCGCAGCCAGGTGAAATCGGGCGTCTCCCGGGTATCCCAGAGCGCGGCCAGCGCCTTGGGCGGCGCCTTGGCCAGCAGGCTCATCCAGTCTTTGCGGGCGGTCATCTCTGTCATCTAGACACCTTGCGGAGTTGTCGAAGTATTTATACAACTAGACAAATATCTACCCTCAGCCCGCGAGTCGGGCAAGAGTGACAGCGTGAAAGTTTCGTGACATGCCTCGCCCCGCGCTCTGGACCGCCATTTCCGACAGCCTGACCGGCGACATCGCCGCAGGGCGCTACGGCCCGGGGGACAAACTGCCGACAGAGGCGGACCTGTCCGCCCGGTTCGGGGTCAACCGCCACACGGTGCGCCGCGCGTTGCAGGCAATGGCAGACAACGGGCTGGTCCATGCGCGGCGCGGTGCCGGGGTTTTTGTCGCCGCGCGCCCGACCGACTATCCGATTGGCCAGCGCGTGCGCTTTCACCGAAACCTGCGTGCCGCCGGGCGTGTCCCGGGCCGTGAACTGCTGATGTCCGAGACCCGATCCGCCGATACGGAAGAGGCGCGCGCCCTGCGCATTGATCCCGGCGACCCGGTGCTGGCCTACGAGACCATCGCAACGGCAGATGGGGAACCGATCGCCCTGGGCGAAGGCGTCTTTCCGGCCGCGCGGCTGCCCGGAATGCCGGAGGCGCTGCAGGCGCACAACTCTGTCACCGCGGCCCTGGCGGCCTGTGGCGTGGCCGACTACACTCGCGCCTCGACCCGGGTCACCGCCCACCTCGCCACCCCCACGCAGGCCCGGCGCCTGCGCCTGCCCGACGGTGCCCCCCTGCTACGAACCACCGGCGTGAACGTCGACCCCTCTGGTCAGCCGATCGAATACGGCATCACCTGGTTCGCCGGCGACAGGGTGACGTTGACACTGGAACAATGACGGCGATCCCCTTTGTTTCATGGAAAAAACAGCCATTTGTCACCCCGTTGATACATTGGACGCCTAGAACTTTCGGACAGTTCGAGTCCAGAGCGGTTCCATGCCCATTGCCCCTTCTTCCCTGCGCCTGACCGGCGCCACTGTCCTGCGCGACGGCGTGATGCAGTCTCGGTCCGTCGCCATCGAGGACGGGCGCATCTCCAAAGGCCCCCTGCCAGAAGTCGACCTGAGCGGTTATTACATCCTGCCCGGGATCATCGACCTGCACGGCGACGCCTTTGAACGACACCTGGCGCCCCGCCCTTCCGCCCCCTTTCCGATCCGCACCGCACTGCGCGCCACGGACCGTGACGCGGCGGCCAACGGCATCACCACCGCCTGGATGGCCCACAGCTGGAGCTGGGAAGGCGGCGCGCGCGGCCCTGACCACGCCGAGGCCTTTCTGCGCGCGCTGGATGACTATGCCGGTGAGGCCCTGACCGACCTGCGGGTGCAGATCCGCTGCGAGACCCATACCGTCGACACCGCAGACCGGTTGCTGGCCGCCATTCGCCGCCACCGCATCGGCTATGTCGTCTTCAACAACCACCTCGACGAGTCGATCCGGCTGGCCGAGATCGACCCGGTGCGGCTGGCGCTCTGGGCGCGGCAGGCCGGGCGGTCGATCGAGGATCACCTTGCCGTTGTCCATGCCGCCCGTGGACAGAAACGGGACGTGCCGCGCTATCTCTGCCGCCTGGCCGAGGCTTTTGACACTTTGGGCGTCAGCTATGGCAGCCACGACGACGACGACGGCGAAACGCGCGAGTATTTCTCGCAGATCGGGGCAAAGATCTGCGAGTTTCCGACCCGACGGGCCGCTGCCGCGCTGGCCCGGGCCGTGGGCGATCCGATCCTGATGGGCGCGCCCAACGTGGTGCGCGGCGGATCGCAAACCGGCAATATCGCGGCGCAGGACCTGGTGCAGGAACGGCTCTGCGATGCGCTGGTGTCCGACTATTATTATCCCGCGCTGATGCAGGCGGCCTTTCACCTGGTCGACGAAGAGGTGATGGACCTGCCGCAGGCCTGGGCAATGATCTCGACCCGGCCGGCAGAGATCCTGCGCCTGCCCGACCGGGGGGTGATCGACTATGGACGCCGCGCCGACCTGGCGGTGGTCAATGCAGAGACGCGCGCGGTCGAGGCGACAATTTGCGAAGGCCGGATCGCACACCTTGCCGGGGAGGCCGCGCACCGTTTCCTGAGCGCGGACAGCAGCGAAATCCGGCTGGCCGCGGAATGATCCTGCGTTAACCAGGGACGCAGAATCCGGCCCTTGGCGCGGAAACTCTGAGTTGCCCGACCGGCCCCTGCATTTTCGACAAATTTTCTGATAGTTTCATACCAGCGTCATTGCATGGCGCTAGCACAGCGCATGTGAGTGAGACCAAGACCCGGACCGGTTTCGTTTGAGTGTTCCGGGGCACATAATGTGTGGGTTACGAGGAATTTCGAGTACCAATCGGGCGGCCAGAAGGCCGCCCATTTTGTACTGAGCCACCCCTTGTCCCGCTCGGACTCAGCCGCCGTATTTCTCCAGGAACTCGGGCACATCCATCTGCCGGAAATCCAGCAGCGCGGCACGCAGGGCGGCGTGATCCCAGTCCCACCACCCCAAAGCCTCGACCCGCGCGGCCAGGTCACGGGGCAGTCGGTCACGCACGGGTTGGGTTGGGACTCCGGCCACGATCGTATAAGAGGGCACATCGCGCGTGACGATGGCACCAGAGGCGATCACCGCACCATTGCCCACCCGCACCCCGGGTTTGACCTGCGCGTTGTGGCCGATCCAGGTGTCGTGCCCGATCATGGCCTTGCGGCTGGCACGCCGGGCGAACCAGTCGACATCATCCTCTGCATCCTCCCAGTAGGCGGCGGAGCGATACATGAAATGATGCAGGCTGGCCCGGTCCAGCGGATGATCCGTGGCCCCGATGCGCACGAAACTGGCGATATTGGCGAATTTCCCGATCTCGGCGTTGGCGATATCGCAGAAGCGGTCGCAATAGCTGTACGCGCCAAAGCGGCTGTTGGCGATGCGGCTGCCCTGCCCGACCTCGGTGAAGGGACCAAAGTCGCTGTCCGTGACCGCGCAGTCCGGATGGAAAACCGCCCCCTCGGCGGCAAGCCCTGTCATGGATCAGTGCCCGCCGCCCTTGATCAGGCGACGGCGCAGGAGGCCGGAAACCCAATCCATGAAGATCACCATCAGCACGATCAGCACGATGTAATAGCTGACCTCTTCCCAGTCCTTCTGGGTGATGATCGCCTGCGTCAGCAACAGCCCGATCCCGCCCCCGGTGATCGCGCCGATGATCGTGGCCGAGCGGGTGTTGGATTCGAGGAAATACAGCACCTGGCTCAGCAGCACCGGGGTGATCTGGGGGATCACGCCAAAGCGGTAGCGCTGCAACGGCTTCGCCCCGGTCGAGGACACGCCTTCGATCTGTTTCTGGTCGACGTTTTCCAGCGCCTCGGAGAACAGCTTGCCCAGGGACCCGGTATCCGTCAGCAGGATCGCCAAGGCACCGGTCAGCGGGCCGGGCCCGAAGGCACGGCTGAGCAGGATGGTGAAGATCAGCGCATCGACCCCGCGAACAAAGTCGAACACCCGGCGCACCAGCTGCCGCACCACGACGATCGGAGTAAAGTTCCGGGCCGCCAGGAAGGCCAGCGGCAGGGCGACCAGCGCGGCGCCCATCGTGCCCAGGAAGGCCATCAGGATCGTCTCGCCAATTGCCCAGGCCACCTTGCCGTGATGCCACAGCGGATTGGCCCAGAAATCCTGCCAGGCCCCTGCGATATTGGAGCGGTCGGCGTCGATCTGCGGGCCAAAGAGCAGCGTCCAGACCGGCTGGCCGTGATAGGGGCTGTCAAGCGTGAACCAGAACAGCTCCCAGCCAAAGAAGTAGCGGAAGACCTCTGTCTTGGTCCGGGTCATGGTCAGCCGCCCGGCCTCTGTCCGGATGTCCAGCCGCGTCCGGGAATAACTGATCCACTCGGGCCGGTCTTCCTCGGGAATGTTGATGGTCACGGCGGGGTTCAGTTTCGCGGTGATGTCACCGAACTCCGGGTGATGATAAACCGCCGTCTGGTCCGGCAGGAACAGGACGCTGTGCCCCCTGGGCAGGTCGATTGTCACGGTCTCGCCGTCGATGGCAACCCAGTCGGGGCTCTGCCCCTCGGGCCATGTGGCGGGCCGCTCACCCTCCTTGGCGATGGTCACGTCGCCGGTGCGGTTGCTGCGGGTGACATGCGTCTTGTAGCTGTAGGTATCGCGGATCAGTGTCATTGCATTGTCGAGCCGCGCCCGCTCGGCCAGGCCCATCACGTCAAAGGCGACAAAGATATAGGCCAAGTACAGCAGGATCACCGCGGGCACCGCGAGCGCGACGAGGCGCTTGCGGCGGAACAAGGCCTGTGCCGCGTTCTGGCGGTCTGTCATCGAAAGGCTGGCGTCGGTCATTGTTTCGCCCCTTCGCTTAGACGGTTGCGCAGGCTGGACGACAGTTGGTCGACCGCAACGATGGTGCCGAAGAGCAGCAGAAAGATCGCCGCCGCCTCGTCAAAGCGGCCCGGCCCCCAGGCCATCGAGTTGCGCAGCTCGTAGCCGATACCGCCCGCGCCGACGAAGCCCAGGATGGCCGAGGCGCGGATGTTGATCTCGAACCGCAGCAGGCCATAGCTGAGATAGTTGGGCGCCACCTGCGGCATGACCCCCAGCAGCATCTTCTGACTCCACGTGGCGCCGACAGAGGTCAGCCCGTCCACGGGTTTCAGATCGGCGTTCTCGTTCACCTCTGAATACAGCTTGCCCAGGGCGCCGGCGGTGTGCAGCGCGATGGCGATCATGGCCGGGATCGGGCCCCCGCCCAGCATGTAGATCAGCACCAGCGCCACCACGATTTCCGGTAGCGCGCGGGTCACGTCCATGATCCGGCGGAACAGCGGGATCAGCACAGGCCAGCGCGCCATGCCCCGCGTGGACAAGAGCGACAGAACCAGCCCCAGCGCCGCGCCCAGCAGGGTCGCCACCGCCGCGATGTTCAATGTCTCGATCAGGTCGGGCAGGTATTTCCACAGCAGGCCCGCCATGTCGGCGCGCTTTTCCCAGGCCTCACCCACCACGTCGGCGGGAAAATCGAATATCCGGTGGATCCCGTCGAAAAAGCCCCCGGCGTTGCGGTCATTGGCGACACGAAAGCCGGAGACCAGCAGGACGACGAAGACCAGTATGGCAATCCCGCTGTACAGCCGTTTCTGGCGCACCATCGCCATATAGCTGTCCTGCGTCGCGGCAAGAGGTGCGCCGCCCTGCGTCATGTCTGTCATCTGCCCTGCCTTCATGTGTGAACCCCGCCCTGGAACGGGGCGGGGTCCGGTGCCTTTGTCGGATCAGAGGGCGATCAGCCGTCGATCTTCTTCTTGCGGACCTCGATGATGGTCTCATAGGCCTCGTGGGTGATCGGGAAGAAACCGGCGGTTTCACCGAAGGCCACGTTGTAGGCGCATTCCTGGTCCTTCTCGTAAAGACCCAGAACCAGGGCGGTGACCTTCTCCTTGACGTCGGCGGGCAGGGCCTCGCGGATGGTCACGGGGCCTTCGGGGATCGGCTTGGACTGCCAGATCTGGACCAGTTCGTTCATGTCGACCAGGCCGTTGTCCACGGCGCGGCGCAGCGCGCCCGAGTTGTAGCCGTCTTCCCAGTTGCCCAGGCCGTCGGCCCAGGTCACGCCGGCGTCGATGTCGCCGTTGTAGACCGCGACGATGGTCTGCTCGTGGCCACCGGTGAACTTGACCTCGCCGAAAAAGTCACCCGATTCCATCGTGACGCCGTACTGGGCGGGGATTTCCACGGAGGGGATCAGGTAACCCGAGGTCGAGTTCGGGTCGCCGAAGCCAAAGACCTTGCCTGCGAGGTCCTCGATCTTGGTGATGCCGCTGTCCTTGCGGGCAAAACCGATCGAGTGATAGCTGTACGACCCGTCCAGGTTGGTCTTGACGGCGATGGGCTCACCGGCCGACGGGTCCTGCAGGTGCAGGGCCGCGTAGGACGAGGCGCCGAACCACGCCAGGTCCAGGGTGCCGCCCAGGAAACCCTGGATCACGCCGTTGTAGTCCGCCGGGGTGAACAGCTTGACCTCGACGTTCAGCTCTTCGGCGATGTAGTCGGCGAAGCACTGGTAGTTGTTCAGACGACTCTGGACGTTGTCGCCGCCCAGGATGCCGATGCGGAACTCGGTGATATCCTCTGCCATTGCCGGTGCGGCCAGGGCGGTGGTTGCTGCAAGAGCTGCAAGGAGCTTTTTCATCGTCTTCCTCTCTCGTTGAATGGCCCCTGCCAACCATTGACCGGGGGGGGTGAAAACCTGTGAGCGTTCAGGCGGTGACGGCGTGGCGTCCGTCCGCGAGAGCGTTGATGTCGGTCGAGGTTGCGGCCTCCGAAAACTCGGCCCCGGCGCCGTAGATGTCGCGGGCCACACCCGTGGTCAGCTGGTCCGGCGTGCCGTCAAAGACGACGCGGCCCATGCGCATGCCGATCACCCGGTCGCAGTAGCGCCGCGCGGTATCCAGCGTGTGCAGGTTGGCGATGACCATGCGGCCGTCTTCCTCATGGATGCGGCGCAGGGCATCCATGACGATCTGGGCATTCATCGGGTCCAGCGAGGCGATGGGCTCATCCGCCAGGATGATCTGCGGGTCCTGCATCAGGGCGCGGGCGATGGCCACGCGCTGTTGCTGGCCGCCGGACAGCGCCTCGGCCCGCTTCGGCGCGTGATCGGCGATGCCCAGCCGGTCGAGGATCTCGATCGCCTTGTGGATGTCCTCTGTCGGGTAGAGATTGAACAGCGTCGCGATGGTCGACCGCCGGTTCAGCGTCCCGTGCAGCACGTTCGACACCACGTCCATGCGCGGCACTAGGTTGAACTGCTGAAAGATCATCGCGCATTCGGACTGCCACTTGCGCCGGGCACTGCCGGTCAGCCGCGTGACGTCGCGCCCCTGAAAGGCGATGGTGCCCTCACTCGCATCGGCCAGGCGGTTGATCATCCGCAACAGCGTCGACTTGCCGGCGCCAGAGGCCCCGATGACACCGATCATCGCGGATTTTCCGATGGAAAAACTGACGTTGTCCACGGCAGCATTGGCGCCAAAGCGCTTGGTCAACTGTTCGATGCGTAGCACGCAGCACCCCCTCGTGTCTGATGGGGCGTGCTAAGGCGATGCCTTGTCCGTTCCGTGACGAAACCGCAAAACTTTTGTAACGCAGCCCGGATGACGCAGCGGCACCATCGCGCTGCCCCCGGTTAAGCCAACATTGACCAGCCATGCATCTTTCTACAGGCGGCTATGCACGCAAACCTCTGGTGCTGCAGTGCAGCAAATCCTAGGTTGATTGCCAAGGGAGGAACCCGATAACTGCAACGAAGGGTCCTGATATGGCACATGTGCAATCCACCGCTGCCCACGGCGGCAACTTCTTCTCCGGCTTTTTCGAAGGCATCTTCAACTTCCTGGTCCGCATCTCCGAGGCCAACAGCCGCGTGAAAGAAATCGAACGTCTGAACAGCATGTCGGACGCACAGCTGAAAAAGCTGGGCATGGAACGCACCGACATCGTGCGTCACGTCTTCCGCGACAGCTTTTACGTCTGATCGCACAGACCGCTGGCGGTCACCCGCCAGGTTTCTGATGACCGCCGCGCCCAGCCCCGGGCGCGGCGTCATTGTTTGAGACGATCAGTTCCCGGCCCGGCGCATCATCATCTCGTGCACCGCCGCCATGCCGCGGTCGGCCATGTCCGAGACCTCTGCCGCATGCACCTGCAGCGCCTCGACGATCTCCGGCGCATCCGAGGTCTGGACCACGACAACGCCCTTTTCCGTGACTTCGATCGCTGTTTCGATCTCGTCCCTGCGCGCAAAGAAGACGTCCAGGGTCGGGCTCTGGATGAAGACCTGCGGATCGCGCCCCTCTTCGACCCGGGCAATCATCCCCGCGACGTGGCTGACCAGCACTTGCATCACCTCCGGATCCTCCGAAAAGGTCACCGTCCGGATCCCGTCGGGCAAGTTGTCCACCCTGCGCTCGATCTTGTCGAAGTTGCGGAACATCACCGCCAGTTCGGCGCTTTCCTCCGGCGTGGCGTCCAGCCCGCGCAGGCCCGGCATGTTGACCTCATCATGTCCGGCACCGCCCGCACCGTGATGCAGTCCCAAGCCATGCCCCGCCATCTGCGCCGCGCCTTGCAGCGGCCATGCGAGCACCAGCAGCAGCGCCGCCATCCATCCAGTCCGTGTCATCCTCCGCCTCCTCCATAATCGGCCCCCGGGGCCGGCCCGTGCCCATTCCAGACCATTTTCCGCGCCCCGCCAAGCCCGGACAGATCCGCAACGCAGAAAAGGCCGCCCATATGGGCGGCCTTTCGCGGTCTTGCATGACGGAGGACCCGGGGTCCGCGCGCACTCAGTTCTGAGCGTAATATTCGATGACCAGGTTCGGTTCCATCATCACCGCGTAGGGCACGTCGCCCAGCTGCGGGGTGCGGACGAAGGTGGCGGTCAACTTCGAGTGGTCGGCCTCGATGTAATCGGGCACGTCACGCTCGGGCAGCTGGGTCGCTTCCAGAATCGCGGCCATCTGCTTGGATTTCTCGCGCACCTCGATCACGTCGCCTTCCTGGACGCGGTACGAGGGGATGTTCACGCGCTTGCCGTTCACCAGGACGTGGCCGTGGTTGACGAACTGGCGGGCAGCGAAAACGGTCGGCACGAATTTGGCGCGATAGACGACGGCGTCCAGGCGACGCTCCAGCAGGCCGATGAGGTTTTCACCGGTGTCGCCCTTCAGACGCTCGGCTTCGGAGTAGATGCGGCGGAACTGCTTTTCGGTCAGGTCGCCGTAGTAGCCTTTGAGCTTCTGCTTGGCGCGCAGCTGCAGGCCGAAGTCGGACATTTTCTGCTTGCGGCGCTGACCGTGCTGGCCGGGGCCGTATTCGCGGCGGTTGACCGGCGACTTGGGGCGGCCCCAGATGTTTTCGCCCATGCGGCGGTCGATTTTGTACTTGGCAGTCGTGCGTTTGGTCACGGCTGATCTCCTTCGTTCAGGTTTCGAAGGGCGTTGTCCTCTCCCCGGATTTTGCCGGAGTGACAGGGTTCCCCTTGCGGGGTCCACCAACACCAATGAACGCGCGCTTATATAGGCTGCGGGGGATGAGTCAAGCGCCCCTCGCAGCGGGTCCGAACAATTTGAACCAAAGGGGAACATTAACAGTTGCTTTACACCTAGGGCGTCAAATTGGGCAAGACCACGGCACGGAGGCGGAAGTGGCGAAACCGGCAGCAGACGAATTCGAGGCGCGCAATGCGCTGGAACATGCGGTAAGGACCCGCGACACATCCGTGATGGACATGGTCCGGCGGTCGATCCAGCACCGTCAGGTCATGCTGGCCTTCCAGCCCGTGATGCAGGCCCAGACCCAGGGCCGCGTTGCATTCTACGAAGGGTTGATTCGCGTTCTTGACGAAACCGGGCGTGTCATACCGGCGACCGACTTCATCAACACCGTAGAGGATACGGAATACGGGCGCATGCTTGACTGTATCGCGCTGGAAAAGGGGCTGGCCGAACTGGGCCGCGTGCCGGGCCTGCGGCTTTCCATCAACATGTCCGCGCGCTCGATCGGCTACAAGAAATGGATGCGCGCGCTGAATCGTGGTCTCGACCAGGATCCGACAATCGCCGAACGGCTGATCCTGGAAATCACCGAAAGCTCCGCCATGCTGGTGCCGGAACTGGTTGTCAGCTTCATGGATGACCTGCAACGCCGCGGCATATCCTTTGCCATCGACGATTTCGGCGCTGGCTACACCGCCCTGCGCCACTTCAAGGACTTCAGCTTTGACGTGCTCAAGATCGACGGCCAGTTCTGCCAGGGAATCGCCGGCGACCCGGACAACCAGGTGCTGGTCGGCGCGATGGTGAAGATCGCCGAACAGTTCGACATGTTCACCGTCGCCGAGATGGTCGAATCGCGCGAAGACGCCGAATGTCTGGCCGCGCTGGGAATCGACTGCCTTCAGGGGTTCCTCTTTGCCGCGCCCAGCGTGCGCCCGCCCTGGCGCCGTGAGGACGCCGCGCAGCGCGTCGGGTGACGTCGCGGCACCGCGCTCACTGACGTAACGGCACATAAGGCATGGACATTCGGCATATCCGCAATGCATCTTCGGGCTGAGACACCCTGTCCGGTTCTTCTGGTCCGCCACTTCGGCTATCTCCCTAGCCGACAAGCGAGGAAGAGAAGGACCCGCAACCGGTGGGGCCGCGTCTTGACCTGATGCACCCGCTTGCCTGGAGGACTACATATGACCAACGTCGTTATCGCAAGCGCTGCCCGGACGGCCGTCGGCAGCTTTGGCGGTTCCTTTGCAAACACCCCGGCACATGACCTGGGCGCAGCCGTTCTGGAAGCGCTGGTCGAGCGCGCCGGCATCTCCAAGGATGAGGTTTCCGAAACCATCCTCGGCCAGGTGCTGACCGCGGCTCAGGGGCAGAACCCCGCGCGCCAGGCACATATCAATGCCGGCCTGCCCAAGGAATCGGCAGCCTGGGGCATCAACCAGGTCTGCGGCTCGGGCCTGCGTGCCGTGGCGCTTGGTGCACAGCACATCATGCTGGGCGACGCCTCGATCGTTTGCGCCGGCGGCCAGGAAAACATGACTCTCTCGCCCCATGCCGCGCACCTCCGCGCCGGGCACAAGATGGGCGACATGAAATACATCGACACGATGATCCGCGACGGCCTGTGGGATGCTTTCAACGGCTACCACATGGGTCAGACCGCCGAGAACGTGGCCGACCAGTGGCAGATCACCCGCGACATGCAGGATGAATTCGCCGTCGCCTCGCAGAACAAGGCCGAGGCAGCACAGAAAGCCGGCAAGTTCGACGACGAGGTCGTTGCCTTCACCGTCAAGACCCGCAAGGGCGACATCGTTGTCGACAAGGATGAATACATCCGCCACGGCGCAACGATGGAAGCCATGCAGAAACTGCGTCCGGCCTTCGCCAAGGACGGGTCCGTCACCGCGGCCAACGCAAGCGGCCTGAACGACGGCGCCGCCGGCACCCTGCTGATGTCCGCTGACGAGGCCGAAAAGCGCGGGATCGAGCCGCTGGCGCGCATCGCCTCCTACGCCACCGCCGGGCTTGACCCGTCGATCATGGGCGTGGGCCCCATCCAGGCCTCGCGCAAGGCACTGGAAAAGGCCGGCTGGAAGGTCGAGGACCTGGACCTGGTCGAAGCCAACGAGGCTTTCGCCGCCCAGGCCTGCGCCGTCAACAAGGACATGGGCTGGGATCCGGCCATCGTGAACGTGAACGGCGGCGCCATCGCCATCGGTCACCCGATCGGCGCCTCGGGCGCGCGCGTCCTGAACACCCTGCTGTTCGAGATGAAGCGCCGCGACGCCAAGAAAGGCCTCGCCACGCTCTGCATCGGCGGTGGCATGGGCGTCGCGCTCTGTGTGGAGCGTCCGTAACCCAGCGGCACATGACATACCGGGGGCGCCATTGGCGCCCCCTTTTTTGTGGAGAGGGTCCGGGCACATCCCGGACCGCAAAACAGGCTGAGACAAACAGCCCGAAAAGATGAGCAACATTGTTGCTCATTGAAAAATCACAGGGTAACAAAGTTACCAGACATGGACAGAGAACTGGAGGAACCCCAATGGCACGTGTAGCACTCGTCACCGGCGGCAGCCGCGGCATCGGCGAAGCCATTTCCAAGGCCCTGAAGGCCGAAGGCTATCAGGTCGCAGCGACCTATGCCGGCAACGACGAGAAGGCCGCCGCCTTCACCGAAGCCACCGGCATCAAGACCTACAAGTGGAACGTGGCCGACTACGAGGCCTCGAAAGCCGGCCTGGCGCAGGTCGAGGCAGACCTTGGCCCGATCGACGTCGTCGTGGCCAATGCCGGCATCACCCGCGATGCGGCCTTTCACAAGATGACCCCTGAGATGTGGAACGAGGTGATCGACACAAACCTCACCGGCGTCTTCAACACCGTGCACCCGATCTGGCCGGGCATGCGCGACCGCGGCTTTGGCCGGATCATCGTGATCTCCTCGATCAACGGTCAGAAAGGCCAGATGGGCCAGGTCAACTACGCCGCCACCAAGGCAGGTGACCTCGGCATCATCAAGTCGCTGGCCCAGGAAGGCGCGCGCAAGGGCATCACGGCAAATGCGATCTGCCCAGGCTACATCGCGACCGAAATGGTCATGGCCGTGCCGGAGAAGGTCCGCGAAAGCATTATTTCCCAGATCCCCGCCGGTCGCCTGGGCGAGCCCGAGGAAATCGCGCGCTGCGTGACCTTCCTGGCCTCCGACGATGCCGGCTTCATCAACGGGTCGACCATCTCGGCCAACGGCGCGCAGTTCTTCGTCTGAGCGCAACGCCAAGGGACGGCGGGTGGGGCGAGGTTCCGTCCGAAGGACGGGACAAGCGTCACCCCCGGACCAGACACCGAAAAACGCCCGCCAGCGGGCGTTTTTTTTCATTCGGTTCCGTTTTTCGCTGCTAGCATCGACCATCGATTGCGAAAGTGACACCGATGACCTCCCCCTGGGCCGCGCTTGCGGTTTTGTTCACCGCGCGGCTGGCAATGGCCTTTCAGTATCAGGTCGTCGCATCGCTGGGTCCGCTGTTCATGGACCGTCACGGAACCAATCTTGCCGACCTGGGCATCCTGATTTCCCTCTACCTCCTGCCCGGACTGGTTTTCGCCCTGCCCGGCGGCGGCATCGCACAGCGCTTTGGCGACAGACGCGTTGTCGCAAGCGGGCTGGTCGTGATGGTTCTGGGCGGATTGATCATGTGGCAGGGGCAAAGCTGGTCGCTTCAGATTCTCGGGCGCCTCCTCGCCGGGACGGGCGGCGTCCTGCTGAACGTCATCATGACCAAGATGGTGGCGGACTGGTTTGCGGGCCGCAATCTGGCCACCGCCATGGGAATTTTCGTCAACTCCTGGCCCGCCGGAATCGCTCTGGCCCTGCTGCTGCTGCCGCTGATCGCCCAAGCCGGCGGGCTGAACGCGGCACTTGCCACCTCGATGGTGCTCTGCATTGCCGGCCTCGCCTTGATGACCCTTGCCTATCGCGACCCGCCCGCCAGCCCCGGTGGCACCATGCCAAGCGGCAGTTGGCCCCGGAACAGCGCCTTGACCGGCATCCTGATCGCAGGCTGTGTCTGGGGTCTCTACAATGGCGCGCTGGCGATGGTCTTTGCCTTCGGACCCGCCTTCCTGGTTGAACGGGGCGCCGCACTGACACAGGCCAGCGGGATAAGCTCCCTCGTGCTTTGGCTGGCCGTGATCTCTGTTCCCGCCGGCGGCCTCATCGGGGACCGGATCCGCCGCCCCAACGCCGTCCTCCTGGCCGGACTGGCCGGTTTCGCAGTCACCTTCGCTCTCGCCCTTTTGGCGCCGTCGCTGCCCGTCTTCATCCTCATGGGGCTGATCTGCGGTCTGCCGGCCGGCCCGATCATGGCGCTCCCCGGCCGCGTCCTGCGGCCCGAGACCCGCGCATTGGGCATGGGGATCTTCTTTACGCTTTATTATTTCTGGATGGCGGTCCTGCCGGCGCTGTCCGGTGCGCTTTCGGAACAGGTCGGAAGTGCGGCGGTGGCGTTTCAGCTTGGCATTCTTCTGCTGGCCCTCGCGGCTCTGGGCACGCTGGGCCTCACCCGGCACAGGGCACAAGCTGCGTGAATTGGACCAAATGGAAACGCCCCCGGAGCCATGCGGTTCGGGGGCGTTTCTCTTCGCCCGGCTCAGACCGGCGGGAACGGGGAGTCTCGAGTCCTGCGGTCAGCGGCGGCGGGCGAAAACACTCTTCCAGAGGCCGGAGACCAGCCTGCCGCGCGCGGCATGGGCAGCCCGGATGGCATCACGATGACGGGCGTCGGTGGCGGCTTCGAACATGGCGGACCTCTTTGAACAAGCATTCCTTGATGATCCCAACCTATGCCGTCGCAAGAAAAGCGACAAACGAGACTTCCCCGTCGTTCAGTCAAGATATACTTGTGTGTCCATGTCCGAACGCCTCCCCCCTCTGACCGCCCTGCGTGCCTTTGACGCCGCCGCCCGCCACATGTCCTTTGCCAAGGCGGCCGATGAATTGAACGTCACGCCCGCCGCGCTGTCCTTCCAGATCAAGAACCTCGAAGAGCACCTGGGCGCGCCGGTGTTTCGCCGCCTGAACCGCGCGGTGGAACTGACAGAGGCCGGGCGCCTCCTGGCGCCGGGGACCGCCGAGGGGTTCGAGCGGCTGATCACTGCCTGGCGGGCCACACGGCGCCTGCAGGACACCGGCAAGCTGACGGTCACCGCTGGCCCCGCCTTCACCGCCAAATGCCTGGCGCCGCGGCTCTACGACTTTGCCCAGGCTCACCCGGATATCGAACTGCGCTTTGTCGCTGGCCTGCGCATGATGGATTTCGACCGCGACGAAATCGACGTGGCCATCCGCTACGGCTATGGCACGGACGAGGGCCTGTTCAGCGAACATCTCCTCGACGAAGGCGTGACACCGCTGATGCGACCCGACCTGGCAGCGCTCTACCCCACCCCGGACAGTCTGCTGGAGGCGCCCTTGCTTCAGGATGCCTCGCATGACTTCATGGACCCGCCCGCTGGTTGGCCCGAATGGTTCCGCGCCTGCGGCATGACGGGGTGTCCCACTCCGACCGCGCGCTTTTCGCAGGCCGATCACGCGCTGGACGCGACGCTGGCGGGCGGTGGCGTGGTCCTGTCGCGCACGTCGCTGGCACAAAGGCTGCTTGCTTCGGGACAATTGGTCGCGCCGTTCGACATCGCCCTGACGACAACCGCGCGGTTCCGGTTTCTCTGCGCCAAGGGAACGGAGACACGTCCACAGATCGCCGCGTTCCGCGAATGGCTGTTTGAGGAAATCAGGGCATTGCCCACGGGACTCGAGGGCAAGACGCTGATCTCTGTCGATGACCTGTCCCGGGCCTGAGTGCCAGTCCGGGCCAGGTCTTGGATGAACCGTGCTACATCACGGCCTGCGGCGCGAGCCGCGCAATCTCTTCCTTGATCCTCAGCTTCTGTTTCTTAAGGTCCGCGATGAGCAGGTCATCGGTACTCGGAGCACGTTGCGCCTCTTCCACGGCTTCCGACAGGGCGTGATGCTTCCTTTTCAGTTCCTGCAAGTGCGAACTCAAGCTCATGGGATCCTCCTTTCAGATGATGAGACTCTCAGTGCAGCACAGAATTTCTCGCAAGTCACGCTGCGGCTGCATCATGGCTTCGTAAAAATGTAACATGGATAAAGGTCAGTTTCGACCTGCCGGGAATTCCAGCGGCGCTGCCTGCATCATGATCGCCTCGAAACGCGCGGTATAGCGGTTTCCCGGCTCCTCGTGGCGGTCGCCGGCATGAATCACCGCCCCCGCGTGGAAACGGAAGGGCGCGCGCCCTTCCTTGCGCCCCCGCAGCAGGATCAGGCGCGGCGGACGCCCCTCGCGCGGCAGCAAGGGCAGAAGTTCCAGCGCCCCCAGCCGCCCCTGCATGGCGGCGATCAGGTCCGGCAGGCGTTCCGCGCGCTGGATGAAGGTCGCATAGCCGCGGGGCTTCAGCCGCCGCGCGGCACAGGCGACCCAATCGGCCAGCGGCGTGTCCCCCGCAAGGGCGATTTCCCGCCCACTTTCGTCGGCACGGATCCGCTTGCCGGCCTCGAAATAGGGTGGGTTGGCAAAAACATGGTCAAAGTTTTGCGCCTTCAGGTCCGGCGGCGGGTCGGACAGGTTGCCGGTCCAGATCTCCCCCTCCAGCCCGTTGTGCGCCAGGTTTCGGCGTGCCAGCGCGGCATAGCCCGGTTGCAGTTCCAGACCTCTCAGGCGCAGCCCCGGCACCCGCGCCCCCAGGCAACACAGTCCCGGCCCCGCGCCACAACCCAGTTCCAGCACGCTTTGCCCCGGCTGTGCCGCCACGGCGGCCGCCAGCACAACCGGATCGGTCCCGGCGCGGTATCCCTCTTTCGGTTGCAGCAGGCGCACCTTGCCGCCCAGCATCGCGTCCTCGCTCAGCGCGTCGGGGGCAAAGGGCTCAGCCCTCAAAGTTCACCCCGGCCTCGCGTAGCAGGCGCCGGGCCTGGTCGATCTGGTCCGTGCGCACCATCAGCCGCCGCGGCAGAATGCCTATGGAACCTTCGAGGACGCTCATGTTTACGTCCAGTTCAAAGCTGTCTATACCCTCCTCGTTCAGAAGGGTCCGGACCAGCGGGATCAAGGTGATGTCGTTCGTGCGCAAGAGCTCTTCCATGTCGGGGATGTAAGGACAAGGCGCACGATTTGTCGAGCCTTGCACGGGAGTTTGATGAGCTTGGACGACGCCATTCAAAAGCCGCATGAACGTCTCGCCGCGCTGCTGGCCGGGGATCTTGATGAGGTCAACGCCCTGATCCGCGCGCGCATGGCGTCGAAACATGCGCCCCGCATTCCCGAGGTGACGGCCCACCTGGTCGAGGCCGGGGGCAAGCGGCTGCGCCCGCTGCTGACGCTGGCGACGGCACGGATGTGCGGTTATGACGGCCCCTACCATGTCTACCTCGCCGCAACGGTGGAATTCATCCACACAGCGACGCTGCTGCATGACGATGTGGTGGACGAAAGCAAGAAGCGGCGCGGACGGCCCACGGCGAACCTGCTGTGGGACAACAAGTCCAGCGTGCTGGTCGGCGACTACCTCTTTGCGCGCTCCTTCCAGTTGATGACCGAAACCGGCAACCTGCGGGTGCTGCGCATCCTCAGCGATGCGGCGGCGACCATCGCCGAGGGCGAGGTGCTGCAACTGACGGCGGCGCAGGACCTGTCGACGACAGAGGCGATCTATCTCCAGGTGGTACGCGGCAAGACGGCGGCGCTGTTCTCGGCCGCAACCGAGGTCGGCGGCGTGATCGCCGGACGACCCGAGGAAGAGGTCAAGGCGCTGTTCGACTACGGTGACGCGCTGGGGATCGCCTTTCAGATCGTCGATGACCTGCTGGACTACTGGGGGTCGGATGCGACGGGCAAAAACGTGGGCGACGATTTCCGCGAGCGCAAACTGACCCTGCCGCTGATCAAGGCCTTTGCCGCCGCGAGTGACGAGGAAAAGGCATTCTGGAAGCGGGTGATCGAGAAGGGCGACCAGCGCGACGGCGACCTGGAACATGCAATTGAATTGCTGAACAAGCACGGCGCGCTGGAAGCAACCCGGCAAGAGGCGCTGGCCTGGGCCGCGCGCGCCAAGGCCGCGATGGAAAGCCTGCCGCAAAGCGAGTTGCGCAACCTGCTGATCGACCTCAACGACTACGTGGTAAGCCGGGTCAGCTGACACGGGGAGGAGATCGCCCTCCCCACACCACCTCTCATCGCAATGTCGTGGGCCTGACCCACCAGCCCGGACGGGCAGCCGAGAGGATGGCGGCAGCACTCTCCGCAGCGGCGCGCGTGCCGAACAGGGCGAAACAGGTCGCGCCAGAACCGGACATTCGGGCAAGCCGGGCGCCCGCGAGTCCCCCCAGCAGTTCAAGAACTTCGGCGATGACAGGTTGAACGGCAATCGCTGGCGCTTGCAGGTCGTTGCGCTGTTCGGCAAGCCAGTCCAACGCCGCCATTGGCCCGCCCGTCTCAGGCGTGGGCGTCATCGGCGCATTGTCCTTTTGACCCAGGGCCCGGAACACCGCTGGCGTGGGGACCTCGACGCGAGGATTCACCAGAAGCGCCGGAAAAGGCTCCATGACAAGCGGCGAGACCTTTTCCCCGATGCCCTGCATGCGTGCCGCCTGTGCTGCCATGCAGACGGGCAGGTCCGCGCCCAGATCGGGCAGATGCACGCCAGAGGGACGATTGAACAACTGTTCCATGCCCCGCAGGACCGCCGCCGCGTCGGAGGAGCCGCCGCCAATGCCAGCGGCCGCCGGCAGATGTTTGTCCAGGGTGATCGACACCGGTTCGCCAAATGCCTCCGACGCCTTCCAGCAGAGGTTCCTCGCATCCTCTGGCACGCCCGCCGCCATCGGCCCGGTCACGCGCAGCGACATCTCACTTGCCCGCGCCACAGTCACACGATCCCCGAGATCCGCGAACATCACCAGCGAGTCGAGCAGGTGATAGCCGTCCGGCCGCTGGCCGGTGACGTGCAGTGTCAGGTTGATCTTGGCAGGGGCAAAGACCTCAATTGCCTGCGCTGTCATCGGCAAGTGTCAGCGGCGGTGAGCCTTCTTCCTCAAGGACCTGATCCAGCCCGACCTCGATCTTGCGCTTGATGCGTTCCGGGTCCGCCTCGGCGGCGGCGTCTTCCCAGTCGACGAAGGACAGCGCACGTTTCCACATGAATTCCGCCTCGCGTTCGCGCCCCACGGCCCAGTAGACATCTCCCAGGTGATCGTTCACCACCGGGTCGATCGGCATCAGCTCGGCGGCGTGCTCCATGTGCGGCACGGCCTCTTCGTAGCGGCCCAGTCGGTACAGCACCCAGCCCAGGCTATCGACGATGTACCCCGCGTTGGGCCGCGCCTCGACCGCGCGTTCGATCATGTCAAGCGCCTCGTCCAGCTTGACCTGCTTTTCCACCAGCGAATAGCCAAGGTAGTTAAGCACCTGCGGCTGTTCCGGGTTCAGGTCCAGCGCCTTGCGGAAATCGGCCTCGGCCTCGGACCACTTGTCCAGTCGCTCATAGGAAATGGCGCGGGCGTAGAACAGGAACCAGTGACGCTCCGAGATCTCGGCGACCTTGGACAGCGCCTCGGAGTAGGCCGTGACCGCCTCGTCATAGCGTTCATCCTGGCGCAGGTAGTCGCCCAGCGTGGAAGAGACCACCGGCATCGATCCGTGGGATTTCGCAAGCTCTTCCAACACGGCGATGGCTGCATCCATGTCCCCGCTTGCGCGCAACGCCTCTGCGCGGCCCAGTTCGGCAGCGTGATAGGCCTCGTTCTCCTTGGGCACCTTGGCATAGGTTTCGATGGCCTGATCATACTGACCGATCTTGGACAGCACCTCTGCCGACAGCAGGATCGCGTCGGTATGATCCTTGCGCAGATACTCTGCCATCTGCGCATAAAGCAGCGTCAGGTCCTCGTTGTTCTCGGAGGCCAGCGCGCCGGCAACGGTGTAGAACACCTCTGCGATGCCATCGCGCGGCGAGCGCACATGCGTGAAGGGCACGGTTTCCCCGCCTTCGAGACGGGTGCGCAGATCTTCGAGCCCCGGGTCCAGATTGCCGCCGAAAGAGTCGGTCAGCAGCTGGACGGCATCGTCATTCCGGTCAAGCTGGCTGAGAATCTCGGCGTGGGCCATGACACCACGGCGGGTCGATGCCAGTCCCGAGCCCTGTTTGCCCCCCAGGATCAGCTCGGCGCCCTCGTAGTCGCCCACGGAGGCCAGCGCAAAGGCCTTGTGATAAGCGGCGAAGGGCGCCAGCCCCTGGATGCCCGCAACCTCGTCAAAGGTGACAAGGGCGCTGGTCATGTCGCCTTCGCCCAGCTGGGACCAGGCCTTGACCAACCCGTCGGCCAGCGGGCCAAGCCCGCGCTTGTCGTCGATGGCCTGGACGATTGCGCCATAGGCCTCACCGCGTGCGTCACGGGCCACAAGCGCCATCTGGGCGATCTGGCTGGAGTAGCCGTCCTGCGCGAGGCGTTCCGCATAGCTTCCGGCCCGGTCGACCTCGCCCAGCGAGATATTGGCCAGCACCGCGCGTTCCAGCAATTCCGGACGACCCGGATCACGGGCCAGCGCCTTGCCGTAGTAATGCGCGGCGGATTTGAAATCGCCCAGGAAACTGGCCTGGCGCGCGGCCAGGTAATCGCCCGCGAACCCCTGTGCCGATGCAAGCGAAGGCAGCACAAGCGCCGTCGCCAACAAGGCCGCGCGCACCGTCTGTGTCCAAGCTGTCAAGATGCCGGTCTCCTCAGTCGCCATTTCGCCAAAGCCTAGAGCGGTTGAGCAGGCAAGGCAATCACGACAGGCCGCAGAAGCGGGGGCGCGCTTCACCTCCTTGTGAGGCATTGCCGGTTTCGCGGGCAGGCTGCCCGTGTCTGCCGCTGGTTGAACTTTTCTCACGGTGATGAAAATTTGGGCGCATCCGGAACGAGGGCGATCATGCTGCACAATTTGCGATCTCTGGGGCCCGCTGTCGCGCGGGTCTCACCCGTCGAAGCCCTGCGTGCCGGGGTGGGCGCCATTGCCGGGCTTGGGCTGGCCGGGCTGCTCCTGTTGTCGCCAGCGGTCGACCTGCAGTTAGGCCTGTACCTGATCGCGCCTTTCGGGGCGACATCGGTGCTGCTTTTCGCGGTGCCAAACAGCCCCCTGGCACAGCCCTGGTCGGCAGTGGTGGGAAATAGCGTCGCTGCCCTCGTTGGCGTGGCGGTCTGCCTGACCGTGGCCGACCCGGCGCTACGGATCGCCTTGGCGGTGGGGCTGGCAATCACCGCAACGATCCTGTGTCGCGCGGTGCATCCTCCTGCGGGCGCCGTGGCGATGACCGCCGCGATGAGCCCGGGCGCCATCGAGGAACTGGGGTTCCGCTTTGCACTGGCACCCGTTGCGGCGGGCACCATCGTGCTGGTGGTACTGGCCGCGATCTATGCCCGATTGACCGGCCGCCATTACCCGTTTCGACAATTCGAGACCGGCGCCGACGCGGCGCCCGGATCGCGGATGCCGCTGGACCTCAGCGAAGAGGAACTCGCAGGATTGCTCGACCGCTATCGCCAGTCCTTCAATCTCGGTGTCGAGGATCTCGCCCGCCTGATCGGCGCCGCGGAACTGCAGGCCGCCGCCCATACAGCCAGCGGTGCGACCGCCGCGGAAATCATGTCGGACAAACCGATCACGGTCCGGTCCGACACCGGTCTGGGCGAGGTGGCGGACCTGTTCCGACGGCATCGCTTTACCTCATTGCCGGTGGTCACGGGTGAGGGCAGGTTCCTGGGCGTGATCTTTCAGATGCACCTGATCGACCGGGCCAGGCAGGACGCCTTGCGGCTGGAGCGCGGGTATCTCGCGGCCTTCCGGCGGCTGGTGGACCGAGAGCGGGACATGCCGGTGCGGGCCGAGGAGATCATGGACGTGGCCGGTCCTCGCGCCACGCCGGGAACACCTATCGCGGCGCTGCTGCCGATGATGGCCGATGGCGCGGTGGACGCTGTGCCGGTGCTGGAATACGGCCAGCTTGTCGGGATCGTGACCCGCACCGACCTGATCGCCGCCCTTGCCCACCGGGCCCTGCGCGGCGCCTGACGCACGCCCGAACGAAAAACGGCCGGGGTCGTCAGACCCCGGCCGCCGGAACGCAGTGTCTCGTATGATCACATGTTGGGATAGTTCGGCCCTTCGCCACCCTGCGGCACCGTCCAGTTGATGTTCTGGCTGGGGTCCTTGATGTCGCAGGTCTTGCAGTGGACGCAGTTCTGGAAGTTGATGACGAAACGTGGGCCGCTTTCGTCCTCGACCACCTCGTAGACCCCCGCCGGGCAATAGCGCTGCGCCGGCTCGGCGTATTTCGGCAGGTTGATCGAGGTCGGCACATGCGGATCCTTCAACTGCAGGTGCGCGGGCTGGCTTTCTTCGTGATTGGTAAAGCTGAAAGAGACGTTGGTCAGCCGGTCAAAGCTGAGCTTGCCGTCCGGCTTGGGATAGTCGATCGGCTCGTACTTGGCCGCCATGCCGGTCGCCTCGGCATCCGTTTTGCCGTGCGACAGGGTGCCAAACAGCGAAACACCCAGCAGATTGTTCGTCCACATGTCGAAGCCGCCCAGCGTGAGGCTGGCGGTGAGGCCGTATTTCGACCACATCGGCTTGACGTTGCGGACCATCTTGAGGTCCTTGCCGATGGCGCCCTCGCGCACCTCGGTCTCGTAGTCCGACAGCTCGTCGCTGGACCGGCCATCCTGCAGCGCGGCATAGGCCGCCTCTGCCGCCGCCTTGCCCGAGAGCATGGCATTGTGGTTGCCCTTGATGCGCGGCACGTTGACCATGCCCACCGAACAGCCCAGCAGCGCGACGCCCGGCGCCACCATCTTGGGCATGGACTGGTAGCCGCCTTCGCTGATCGCGCGCGCGCCGTAAGCCACGCGCTTGCCGCCTTCCAGAAGCTCGGCGACCATCGGGTGGTGCTTGAAACGCTGGAATTCCATGTAGGGGTACAGGTAAGGGTTTTCGTAGTTCAGGTGCACGACGAAGCCCACGTAGACCTGGTTGTTCTCAAGGTGATAGATGAATGACCCGCCTCCGGCGTTCGACCCCAGGGGCCAGCCCATCGTATGGGTGACGCGCCCCTCATGGTGCTTGGCCGGGTCGATCTCCCAGATCTCCTTCATGCCAAGGCCGAATTTCTGCGGCTCGTGGCCCTGCGACAGGTCGAATTTCTCGATCACTTCCTTGGACAGCGACCCGCGCACGCCCTCGCCCAGGAAGACGTATTTGCCCAGCAGCTCCATGCCCGGCTCATAGCTGGGGCCCGGGGTTCCGTCGGGGTTCTTGCCGAATTCGCCCGCGACCACGCCGCGCACCTCGCCGTTCTCGCCATAGACCAGTTCGGAACAGGCCATGCCTGGAAAGATCTCGACGCCCATCGCTTCGGCATGTTCGGCCATCCAGCGGCAGACATTGCCCATGCTGACAATGTAGTTGCCGTGGTTGTTCATCAGAGGCGGCATCGGCCAGTTGGGGATGCGGACCTTGCCCGCCTCGCCCAGCATGTAAAAGTTGTCCTCGGTCACGGGCACGTTCAGCGGCGCGCCCTTTTCCTTCCAGTCGGGGATAAGCGCATCCAGCCCGCAGGGGTCCAGCACCGCCCCCGAAAGGATGTGCGCCCCGACCTCCGATCCCTTTTCCAGCAGGACGACGTCCAGGCTGTCGTCGAGCTGTTTCAACCGGATCGCGGCGGAGAGGCCCGCGGGGCCGCCGCCTACGATGACGACATCGTATTCCATGGATTCGCGCTGAAAGTCGGACATTCCGGCTCCTTCCCTTCGAGGGGTATTGAAATTTTCTTTCGCGACTGAGTAGCGCGGCAGTGCAGCACAGGTCAATCACGACACGGCGTTGCAAGGTCCTATTGCGACACTGCCGCGCGTTCCCCTGCCCCTTCCCGCATGAAAAAAGCCGCCCGAAGGCGGCTTTCCCATGTCTCCCCCATGTCTCCGGGGCACTGAGTAGCTCAGAAGACCGGCACGATCTCTATCTTGCCGCGGTCCGGGCCGACCTTGAGCAGCCGATAGGCATTGGTCCCGAAATACAGCGTGCCGTCCGGCGCCTCTGCCATCGCGGTGATCCATTCCGCCGGGCCGCCGCGCAGCCGCTCCCCCTTGAGCAGACCCTCGGGGCCATCCTGCGCCACGGGCACGAACCGCAGGTCCACCCCCTTGGTCAGGATGTAGGTCTCTGCCTTGGCGTCGATTCCCGCGAAATTGAAGTAATCCTCGCCCAGGTCGATCAGCTCACCCGACCCGTCCGGGGCCAGCATCATCGAGTCCATGTTGGTGCGCAGGACCATCATCCTGTCCCCGTCCATCCGCACTGCCTTTGGATAGGAGACGCGGTAGCGCGTTTCGGACATCTCGAACGCGCCGGTGCCGAAATCCACCGTCACCACGTTGCTGACATAGCCGTCGTGCAGCTGCTTGAAATCGGCCTTCTGCAGCTTGGTCAGGTCGTCCGGCTCGTCCACCTTCTCCTCGGCGTCGGACTTGGTGTAGTTGGTCAGGATCAGCGCCTTGTCCGCGCCCGGCGCCAGGGCGATCAGGTTGGACTTGATCTTGCCCATCGCCACACGCGCCGTCTGTTCACCGGTGGCCGCGAACAGCAGGCTGACCGAATCGTCCTTGTAATGCTGGTCGAGCACGGCAATGGCGCCAGAACGCGGGTCATAGGCCATGTCGTCCACGTCCGAGGCCTTCCAGGCAAAGGACATGTCGGCGGTCTTGTAGGCGGTCAGCGTGTCTGCATCGTCGCGAAAAAACACCAGCTCGCCATCGGCGCCATGCACGATCTGGCGCACCAGCTCCGAGACATAGCGCCGGTCGGTCACCTCCAGTGTCCCGGCGGAAAGCGTATAGACCGTCCGGTTGGTCCCGCCCACAAGGACGGTTTGCCCGTCGGGCGAAACACTGATCGTTTCGATGGACTGGGCCTGGGCGAATGTGGCAGCAATGCTGGAAACCGCGGCGACCGCGGCAAAGGAAATAAGGGAACGCATATCAAAATCTCGTTGCTAATGGAGTGCCTGACAGAGTACCTGCGCCTTTTAGAAAGTCAAACCTGCAGGCGGACCGGAAAAATCTCGCTGGTCTGACAGGCAGCTTGGCTTTACATCGGCGCGACAGGCGACGACACTTCCCCAAACACTCGCTGAAAAGGCAGAGACGATCCGAAAATGGACAAGATCCTGATGACCCGCGCGGGTTACTCCGCGCTCGAAGCCGAATTGAAGCAACTCAAGTCCGTGGAGCGGCCCGCCATCATCCAGGCGATTGCCGAGGCGCGCGAGCTGGGCGACCTCAAGGAAAACGCCGAATACCATTCGGCGCGCGAGAAACAGGGATTCATCGAGGGTCGCATCAAGGACCTCGAAGGGGCCCTGGGCCTGGCCGAGGTCATCGACCCCAAGACCCTGTCCGGCGCGATCAAGTTCGGCGCCACCGTGACCGTCGTCGACGAGGACACGGACGAGGAAAAGACCTGGCAGATCGTAGGCGAATACGAGGCCAGCGTCGAAAAGGGCCTGCTGAACATCAAGTCGCCCATCGCCCGCGCCCTGATCGGCAAGGAAGAGGGCGACAGCGTCGAGGTGCGCACCCCGGGCGGCGCCAAGTCCTATGAAATCCTGAGCATCGCCTACAAGTAAGGCTGACACGCCATGAGCGACCCAAAGGACGCCCGCCCAACGCTGCCCGGCCTCTATGCCCGCGGCGCGGCCGAGGGCGTCACCGGAATCGAGATCGCCGCGGCGGTGATCTCGGTCGTCTGGGTTGTGATCTCGGGCTGGTATTTCCTTGGCCTGCCAGAGGACGAAGGCGGGCCTCTGCGGTTCCTGCTGGCGCTCATGGTGATCGTCATGCCGGTGGCCCTGATCTGGGTGGCGGCCCTTGCGATCCGCGCCGCGCGTATCATGCGCAGCGAAAGCGCCCGACTGCAGGCAGCCATCGACGCGATACGGCAGGCCTATGTCGCCCAGGCCCAAAGCGGCAAGGGCCAGCCGCCGCATCCGATGCTGGTCAAGCGGCTGGACGACATCGCCAGCGCCCAGAAGAACCTGGAATCCACGCTGGCCATGCTGGGCGGCATCCGCCAGGGCGGTCAGCCCGGCGCCCTGCCCGCCCCCGACGGGGCCGAGGGCGACGACCAGCCCGCGCTGTCGCTGGGCACCCCGGCAGAGGCGCTGCAACCGCCGCTGCCCAATGCCGATTACATCCGCGCCCTGCATTTCCCAGAGACCGCCGAGGACGAGGAGGGCTTTGCCGCCCTGCGCCGCGCGCTCAAGGATCGCGGCACAGCCAAGCTGATCCAGGCCGCCCAGGACGTGCTGACCCTGATGAGCCAGGACGGCATCTACATGGATGACCTGCGCCCCGATCTTGCGCGCCCTGAAACCTGGCGCGCCTTCGCCCAGGGCGAACGGGGCCGCCCCATTGCCTCGCTAGGCGGGGTGCGCGACCGGTCCTCGCTGGCGCTGGCGGCGGGGCGGATGAAACAGGACCCGATCTTCCGCGATGCGGCGCATCATTTCCTGCGCCGTTTCGACACCAGCTTTGCCGGTTTCGAACCGAATGCCTCGGACGAAGAGATCTCGGCCTTCGCCATGACCCGAACCGCGCGCGCCTTCATGCTGCTGGGCCGGGTGGCAGGCACCTTCGACTGACCCCATCAACCCGACCGATGCCGCGCCACCGCGCCTGGCACGCACCCCTGTTTCTTTGGGCCAAAAAATACTCTCGGGGGAGGCGCCGCAGGCGGCGGGGGCAGAGCCCCCTCTGAGGTTACAACCCGAAGCTGCCGAAGGGGATGTAGCGCACCGGGTCACCGGGTGCGATCTGCGCCGCAGCATCAGGCAGTTCCACCAGCCCCTCGGCCCAGCTCAGCCCCGAGATCCGCCCCGAACCCTCGGACTTGAACACTTCCGCGCGACCGTTGCGTAGGCGCGCGCGCAGGTATTCGCGCCGCCCCGGCTTCTTGGTCTTGGTGAAAGCGGCGGGCACGGTGTAGCCCGCAGGGTCGTCCCACCCCGCCCCGGCCAGCAGGCGCAGCGCCGGGCGAGCAAAGACCAGCGCGCAGACAAAGGCCGCCACCGGGTTGCCCGGCAGGCCAAACACCGGCTTGCCCCGCCAGAGTCCCAGCGCAAGCGGCCGCCCGGGTTTCAGCGCGATGCGCCACGCCGTCAGCGCCCCGGTCTCACGCAGGAGCGCCGAAACATGATCCTCGTCCCCTGCCGAGGCCCCGCCCGACGTCAGGATCGCGTCCACCTCTGCCTTGTCGAGCCGCGCGCGCAGCGCGTCGCGGTCGTCCGGCACATGGCCCAGATCGACGGTGGCATGGCCGAAACGCGCGATCAGCGACAGCAGCATCGGCCGGTTGGCGTCATAGATCTGGCCCGGGCCAGCGACCTCACCGGCGGGGACGACCTCGTCCCCGGTCGACAGGACGCCGACGCGCAAGGGCGTGTAGACGGGCAGATCCGCCAGCCCCGTGGCCGCCGCCAGCGCAAGATCAGCCGGGGTCAACATCCGCCCCCGGGGCAGGATCTCGTCGCCCTCACCCACGTCCTCACCCGCGCGGCGCGTATTGGACCCCGGCTTGACCGGGCCACGAAAGGCCACCGCAGCGCCATCCGTCGCACAGTCCTCGTCCAGCACCACCGTATCCACACCTTGCGGCAAGGCCGCCCCTGTAAGCACGCGGATGGCATGGCCGGGCGGCACCACTCCCGCAAAGGCCAGACCCGCGGCAGCGCGGCCCTCGACCAGCGGCAAGGTGACCTCTGCCGCCTCGCCGATGGTGGCGGCGGCAAAGCCGTAGCCGTCGACGGCGGTGTTCGGCAGGGGTGGGTTCGCCCGTCGGGCTGTCAGCGCTGCCGCCAGAACCCGGCCCGCCGCCTGCATCACCGGCACATCCTCGCGCGCGGCGACCGGGTGCAGGCGCCCGCGCAGCGTCTCCAGCGCCTCATCCACCGGGGTCCAGTCGACGCCGGGCGGCAAGGCAAAACAATCGTTGTTCAAAGGGGGCGGTTTCAAACTCATGCGGCCAGGCTCCCCATCAATTCACTTTCGGCATCAAGGCCCAGGATCCAGCCCTCTTCGGGGGCCTCGACCGACAACATGGCCCGCAGGCGCAACGGGTCCAGACCCGACAGAGCGCGGGCCAACAGGCGGACCTGGACCGCGTCGCGAATCTCGCCTGTCCCGGTTGCCGCGCGCACGGCACCGTTGATCAGGCCGGGCCAAATCTCGACAAAGGCAATGGGCCGGTCCAGCGGCTCGAACGGCCAGACCGCAACCTGACCGGCAAAACGCCGACGCAGCCGTTCCAGCACCGGCAGCCCCATGATGACCTGTGACCCGACCGCCCCTGCCCCGGCCAGTTGCCAGCAAGTGAATGTGCCCGTGGCGGACGTCTCGCATTTGCGGCGGTCAGGAAACGGGTTGCTGTAGGTCGCCTTGGTGCGGGGCAGGCCGGTGATGTCGCGTTTCAGGGCATTGCCCCAGAACGGCCCCCGTCCCCGCGCAAGACGACCGTTGATGTCACCGGCCAGATCAAAGCGGTTGTTCTGCGTCGGCGCATCCTCGACCCGCTCTGCCAGCCAGCGCCAGACGGAAAAGGCATCGCGTTCCCCGGTCAAGGCCTCGGCGAACCCCGCCGGATATCCGAATGGAAAGTCGACGCCGACGATAAGGCGCTCCCCCGCCACCAGCGCGGCCTCGATCTTGTTTGCCAAGGTCTCTTCGGCCACCTGTCGGTTGCGCTGATACAGCGGCCCCTCCTCGCCCTCCGGGCCAGTCTCACCAATCCAGATGGCATCCTTTCTAGGCGTCGGGCCGGCATCGTTGCCGCCCGACCAGTCGACCATCAGGAAACGGTCAAACCCGGTCATTCCGCCGCCCTTGCCAGGCCGACCTCCGCCAGGATGAAATCGGCCACACCCACGGTATCGTTCAGGTCAAAGACCGGTCGGTCCAGCGTCAGTGCCGTGTCCGAGGCGACGGCGCGCACCGTCGGGTCCTCATGGGCGATCAGCGGGTTGCCCGTCTCGGCGCGGTAGGCCTCGATCTTGGGGTGGCGGTCGCGCTTGTAGCCCTCGACCAGCACCAGGTCCACGGGTGCCAGCCGCGCCAGCAACTCGTCCAACGTGGGTTCCCCGGCCCCGCGCAGCTCGATCATATGCGCGATACGGTTGCGCGAGGCCAGGATCACCTCGGAGGCGCCGGCATGGCGGTGGCGGTAGCTGTCTTTGCCCGGGTGATCGACGTCAAACGTGTGATGTGCATGCTTGACCGTGCTGACGGTCAGGCCGCGCCCGGTGATTTCCGTCACCAGCCGTTCCATCAACCCGGTTTTGCCCGCGTTTTTCCAGCCTGTCACCCCGTAGAGCCTCATAGCAGCGCCTCCGCCTGTGCCAGATCCTCCGGCGTGTTCACGTTGAAGAAGGGATCGAAGGGCGTCGAGGGAAAGAGCGCCTCGCGCCCGCCGTGTTTCTCTGTCCAGAGCACGACCTTTTTCAGCCCGCCGTCCAGCGCCGCGCGCAGATCGTCGCGCAGAGCCACGGGCCAGAGGCCGAAGGTCGGGTGCCGGATCAGGCCAGAGCGCGACTTGCTGCGGGTCTGGGCGTCGCCCTTGGTCGCGGCCAACACCAGCGGGTGATCCTGTCCTTCGCTGGCCAGCAAGAGACGCGGGACCAGATCGCAGGGAAAGAAGGGCGTGTCGGCGGCAACGCTCACCAGCGTGTCGGCGCCCTGTTCCGCAGCCCAGTCGAGACCGGCGAGAACGCCGGCCAGCGGGCCCGGAAAGCCGTCGATGGAATCCGCCACCACCGGCAGGCCAGTCTCGGCAAAGCGCGCCGGATCGCCATTGGCATTCAGCGCCAGCGCCGCTACCTGCGGCGCAAGCCGGTCGATCACGCGGGACAACAGCGTCTGTCCACCGAGAGACAGCAGGGCCTTGTCCCCGCCGCCCATGCGCGAGGCCAGCCCGCCCGCGAGGATCACGCCAACAGGCTGCTTCATGCCTGCCCCGCGCTCTTGCGGCGGTGCTTTCGGTCTTCCTCGGGCACCGCGTCCGGGTCCATGTCGCGGACCAACCTCTCGGCGCCGGACAGGCAGGTGAACCGCTTGCCGCGCATCCGCCCGATACAGGTCAGCCCCACCTGCCGCGCGATCTCGACGCCCCAGGCGGTAAAGCCGGACCGCGAGGCAAGGACCGGGATGCCCATCAGGGCCGTCTTGATCACCATCTCCGAGGTCAGCCGCCCGGTGGTGTACAGGATCTTGTCCTCCGCGCTGACACCCTCGCGGAACATCCATCCGGCGATCTTGTCCACCGCGTTGTGGCGCCCCACGTCCTCCATGTAGACCAGCGGGCGGTCGCCCTGGCACAGGACGGTTCCGTGGATCGCCCCGGCCTCCAGGTACAACGAGGGCGTCGTGTTGATCTTGTACGCCAGCGCATAGAGCCAAGAGGTCCGCACCTCTGTCGCGGGCAGTCGGACCTGTTCCAGCCCCTCCATCATGTCGCCAAAGACGGTCCCCACGGCACAGCCGGAGGTGCGCGTCTTTTTCTGCATCTTTTCTTCGTAAGTGGTCTGCGAGACGGTGCGCACGACGACAGTTTCCAGCTCTTCATCGTAGTCGATACCGGTGATCTCTTCACCGTCCGCCAGCATCCCCTGATTGCGCAGGAACCCGATGGCCAGGTACTCGGGGTAATCCCCGATGGTCATGGCAGTGACGATTTCCTGCCGGTTGAGAAAGATCGTCAACGGGCGTTCCTCGACCACGGACACCTCGACCTCGGCGCCGGTGTGATCCGTGCCGGTCACGGCGCGGGTCAGGCGCGGTGCACGCGGGTCGGGCGCGATCAGGTAGTCCGACGCGAGGTCATTATCCGGGTGGTCAGCAGGTGATTGCATCTGGCCTCTCCCCTGGGCTAGGGCGAAGTGCGTTGGTGAGGGTGTAGTCATGGACGGCACAGATGTGATGTCAAGCTATTGGCGCGGGGTGCGAAATGCCCTGCCCTTCCTGTTCGTGGTCGGCCCCTTCGGAATGCTGTTCGGCGTCGTGGCCACGGATGCGGGGCTGAACATCTTTGAAACACTGATGTTTTCCATCGTCGTCATCGCGGGCGCGGCGCAGTTCACCGCCGTCCAGCTGATGCAGGACAACGCGCCGACCATCGTCGTGCTGGTTTCGGCGATGGCGGTCAACCTGCGGATGGCCATGTATTCCGCCTCGATCACGCCGCATCTGGGGCCTTTGCCCCTATGGAAACGGATGTTCGTCGCCTATTTCCTGGTGGATCAGGTCTACGCGGCCTCGATCATCGACTACGAGGAACGGCCCCAGCAGTCGCTGACAGAGAAATTTGCCTTTTTCATGGGGGTGGCGACGCCGATCTGCCCGCCCTGGTACCTGTTCACCCTAGTGGGCGCCTGGGCCGGAGAGGCGGTGCCGCCGGAACTTGGTCTCGATTTTGTGCTGCCCATCGCCTTTATCGCGCTGTTCGCGCCCGCGCTGCGCACCGGCGCCCATCGCGCGGCGGCCCTGGTGGCGGCACTCATGGCGCTGGCCTTCGCGTTTCTGCCCTACAACCTTGGCCTGATCGTCGGTGCGGTGGCAGGGATGATGGCCGGCGCCGAAATCGAGCGCCGCGCCGGGATGCAGGCTGACCGGAGGCCGGGCGCATGAAGGACCTCTGGATCGTCATCATCGGGATGGGGCTGGGCTCTTTTGCCCTGCGCTTTGTGTTTCTGGGGCTGGTCGGTGACAGGGCCATGCCGGATTGGCTCTTGCGGCACCTGCGCTATACCGCCGTGGCGGTCATGCCCGCGCTGGTGGCACCGCTGGTCATCTGGCCCAGCGCCACGGGGGGCGAAACAGACCCGCTGCGGCTGGCCGCTGCCGCCGCTGCGCTGATCGTGGGCTATTTCTCGAAAAGCCTGTACGGTGCTGTCGGCGCCGGCGCCGCGGTCATGATCGCGGGCGCCTGGCTGCCGATCTAAGTCTTGCTCAGGGCCGACCGGCCTGCGTCTTCTTGCCAGCCTCGAGCGCGGCGATTGCCGCATCCTTGTCGTCCGAATCGTTTTCGCGCAGCTCACGGCTGGTCACGTTCGACAGCTTGGCAAAGCGGTTGGCCAGCTTCATCGGCGTCCAGATGCCGCCCAGCGACTCGAACCCCGGCAGCTGACCCAGAGCGTCGGACACTGCGTTGGAGCACAGAGCGGGCGCCGCCGCCCCCTTGGACTGGACCAGCTTAAGCGCGCGTTCCGCCACCGCGCCGTCCACCGGACGGCTCAGCGCCAGCATGCGGTAGGTGCTGCGGGCATGCGCGCTTTCATAGAACTGCTTGGCCTGCGGGGTGATCCCGTAAAGGACGTCGCCGATCTCGGGCACGTTCTGGAACCGGACAGATCCGGCAGGGTCGTAGATCACCCGCTGCGAGGGCGCATTGATGAGCATCGAGGAATGGGCCCCGGCCCCGGTCCGGTTGTTGATCATCGTGTAAAGGATGATCTCGGGCTCACCCGGATGGCGGTAGGCGGCCGCCGCCGCCTGTTCCGGTGTCGCGTCGGGACCGGAAACGCTGCCTGCGCAACCGGCCACGAAGAGCGAGGCGCCAAGCCCCGTCATCGCCGCACGTCTGTTCATCATGTTACCCCACCCCGCCCCGTGGGGCGGTTCACCCGATCAGGAATTGAAGATCGCCATGAAGATGACGATGCACAGGATCACGATGACCGTGCGGATCGTGAAATTGACGAACCCCTCAAAGGTTTTTTCCTGAACTGTGATGTCCATGCTTCCGTGCTTGTGCTCAGCCATGTCGATTTTCCTGCGACTTGTCCCGTGTTTGCGTTCCGTGATGGGTTAGCGCAAATCCGCGCGCCTGTCACGCGCCCCCGGGGGCCAGGATGTCGCGCCCGTCCCCGACGCACGGGAATGTGAGCCGTTTGCCCGTTCAGACGGCTTGAAACAGCCAGGCGCCATCGTCGCGGCGGGTCCGCTCTGCGCGCCCCTCGTGCCAGAGGTGTTGGCAATGGGCCACAGCCTCGACCAGGGCCAGCCCGTATTCGGCGTCCCCGATCCGGCGCTTGAACAGCGGCTGGAAACACTCACCCGCTGTCTGCGGCTTGGCCAGGTGCGCATGCAACCGCTTCAGCGCGCCGTGATGATTCTCGATCAGTTGCGCCATCCGCAGTTCCAGCCCGGTAAAGGGCAGCTTGTGCCCGCCCATGACCAGGTGATCCGGCCGCGCCAGCGTCGACAGCCGCTCGCAGGATTCAAGCCAGTCGGCAACCGGGTCGGCCTCGGGTTCGGTCGCGTAGACGCCCAGGTTGGAACTGATCGAAGGCAGGATCTGGTCCCCGGCCAGCACCAGGTCATCGTCCCGCGACCAGAGCGTCGCATGTTCCGGCGCGTGGCCGTTGCCCATGTGCACGTCCCAGTCCCGCCCACCCGCGTGCAGGACATCCCCCTGCTTGATCCGCTTGAACCCAAGCGGCATCGGCGCCACCACATCGGCAAAGTTGAAAGGCCGTTCCGCCATCCGCTGTTCCAGGACGCGCGGCTCCATCCCGGCGCTGCGCCAATAGTCCAACGTCTCCTGCGTGGGACGGTCCTGCGCGTCCAGTTGCAGCATCCGGGCAAAAAGCCAGGCGGTCCGCGTCGTGACCAGCTCGGCGCCATGCGCCGTCTGGAACCAGCCCGCCAACCCGATGTGATCGGGGTGGTGGTGGGTCACGATCACCCGCGACACCGGCTTGCCGCCCAAGGGCCCCGCGATCAGGTCCGTCCACAGCGCCTTGGACTTTTTCGACGCGAACCCCGTGTCGATGATCGTCCAGCTGTCGCCTTCGTCAAAGGCATAGACGTTGACGTGATCCAGCTTCATCGGCAGCGGCAGACGCAGCCAAAGCACGCCGGGGGCGACCTCTATCGCCGCATCATGGGCGGGTGGCGTCTCCCAGGGGAAACGCAAACCGGTGGGTGCGGTATCAGGCATCAGGCGGCCAGTTCGTCAGCAGAAAGCGCGAAAAGATCAGCCTCGCCCGCTTGGGCATGGGCCAACAGGCCGACGTGCTCCGGCAACAGACGCAGGATGTAGAACCGCGCCAGCTTTTCGCGTGGCCCGCCCTTATCGGCCAGCGCCGCCTTGAGGTGCATATGCGCGCCAAGCACCCGCGCAAAGGCCCGCAGGTATGGCACCGCTCCGGCAAAGCGCGTGTCCATGTTCGATTGTTCGGTCAGCCAGTCGGTCGCCTCGCGCAGGGTTTCCGATGCTTGCCACAGGGCGTCCGTCATATTCGGAAAAACGTCGCGGGCGGCTTCGGCGTCTGCTTCGATCTCGTCCAGCAGACGGTTCGCGGCCTCGCCCCCGTCCATCATCTTGCGCGCGACCAGATCCATCGCCTGAATGCCATTGGTGCCTTCGTAAATGGCGGTCACACGCACGTCGCGGCTGTACTGCGCGGCACCGGTTTCTTCGATAAAGCCCATGCCACCGTGGACCTGAACGCCCATTTCAGCGACGGCCATGCCGGTGTCGGTGCCAAACGCCTTGGCAATCGGGGTCAGGAAGGCCGCGCGGGCTTTCCATTCGGCCTGACCGGTGGCGTTCGTCATGTCGATGGCCTTGGCACAGCACAGCGCGATGGCGCGGGCGGCAAAGGTTTCGGCCTTCATCGTCATCAGCATGCGGCGCACATCGGCGTGGTCCACGATGGTGCCGGTGCCGTCAGGGCGCGATGTCTTGCCCTGTTTACGGTCCAGCGCATAGGCCAGCGCGTGCTGATAGGCCGCTTCGGCGATGCCGATGCCCTGCCCGCCGACGCCAAGCCGCGCGTTGTTCATCATCGTGAACATCGCCGCCATGCCGCCTTGCTCGGGCCCGACCAGCCAGCCGGTCGCCTTGTCGTATTGCATCACGCATGTCGGAGACCCGTGAATCCCCAGCTTGTGCTCAAGGCTCACCACCTTGAGGCTATTGGCATTGCCGAGGCTGCCGTCGTCATTGGGCAGGTACTTCGGCACGAGGAACAGGCTGATGCCTTTGGTGCCCGCAGGCGCACCGGGCAGACGCGCCAGAACAAGGTGGCAGATGTTGCCGCCAAAGTCGTTGTCGCCCCAGGTGATATAGACCTTCTGACCCGAGATCGCATAGGTGCCGTCGCCATTGTCTTCGGCCTTGGTCGCCAGTGCCCCTACGTCCGACCCCGCTTGCGGTTCGGTCAGGTTCATCGTGCCGGTCCATTCGCCGCTGATCAGCTTGGGCAGGTACAGCTCCTTGATCGCGTCGCTGGCGTGATGCTCAAGCGCTTCGATCTGGCCTTGGCTCATCAAGGGGGCAAGTTGCAGGGACAGGCAGGCGCCGCTCATCATTTCGTTAACGGCGGTCGTCAGGGTCATGGGCAGGCCCATGCCGCCGAATTC
>Ga0208330_1000031_pt1 | contig 93514 bp, 86 predicted proteins | sample DeeseametaMP1896_FD_184180 | JGI IMG/M metagenome (GOLD analysis project Ga0208330, IMG submission 184180) | Marine microbial communities from the Deep Pacific Ocean - MP1896 (SPAdes) | ecosystem: Environmental > Aquatic > Marine > Oceanic | place: East of Hawaii, North Pacific Ocean | collected... | reverse complement strand
GGCCTCCGGCACGTCGATCGAAACCGCCACCGGACTTGGCCACATCGGCAAGGTCCGCGCCTTCGAGCCGCCGCATACCGGCAGCAACTACCTGCTGCGAGAGATGGTTTTTGTGGTCGCGCGCAAGCACGCGCGGAAACTGCGCCTGATTGCGCTGGGGTTGATGGCGGTCCTGCCCGCGCTCCTGCTGCTGTTGCCCTTCGGGCACTGGCTGGCGCTTATTGCGGTGCTGTCCCATGTGGCGGGCGTGCTTGTCTCGCGCTGGCTGTTCTTTGCCGAGGCGGAACATGTTGTCGGCCTGTATTACGGCAAACGCTGAGGCAGGCCTATTTCGACCGTCCGAAGAGGCCCTTCACCCGGTCGCCGCCTTGGTCCAGCTTATCGCCCGCAGCGTCCAGAACCGGGTCCACCCGGTTGCGCCAGAACCGAAGCCAGCGCACGCGCAACGCCCAGAACAGCGCGGCCAGCGTCACCAGGATGATGATGTTCAGCCAGGGAATGATGGTCACGTCGGGGCCTTCGACCTCGCGGATCGAGACGGCATTGGGAAAGATCGAGATGAACTCGTTGCGCCAGCCGTAATGCCGGATCGCCACCCAGGTGGGGTTCTCGGCGGTCGACCGCAGGTCAGCGGCCTCGGCCTGCAGGTTCGAGGTGTCGAACTTGAAATAGGGCGGCCAGCCCCAGCCGGTGTCCTCGTTGCGGTAGACCATGATGTCGTTGTTGGCCCGCCGCGTCTGGATAAAGAACACGTCGCGCGGCCCGCCGGGCGCGCTGCCGGTGTTGGCCTGGGACCAGAACCAGGGGTTGTCGCTGGGGTTCTCGCGCTTTTCGTAGGTGTCGGTGATCCGCGCCACGTCATGCTGGGGCAGCGTGTAGTGCAGGAAACCCGCCACGAGCAGCCAGAACAGAACGATCAGGGTCCATTTCACATATTTCATGCGCGCGGCGCCTTTCAGTGGAAATTCGTCAGATACACGATCAGGGTCACGAGGCAAAGAGGCACGGCATAGACCAGAAGCACAAGGGCCCGATGGCGCTTGCGGTCGAATTCCTCCAGCGCCTCGCGCACATAGTCCTCTTGCGAGCGGGTCTCGGCAGGGTCGGCGGCCCAGTCGGTTTCCAGAAGCTCGCGACGGCGGGCGCGCAGGTAGAACCACAGCGACCCGTAGACCACCGTGAGCACGACTGCCGCCATGATCAGGAACCGCGCCAGTGCGAACATACCCAACCTCCTAGAATTGAGGTGATACGGGTCGCGTCAAAAATCAACGGTGAATGCGGCGAAACGCGGTGTCACCAAGGGAAAAGACCCGGGCTGTTACCAGACCGCCGTTTTCCAGCGCCGGGGCGCGGTGCTGACGACCAGCAGAAGGACAGGCCCCCAGATCAGGACCGCGCTGGCGCCCAGCCGCAGGAAATACCCCAGAGAGGCCCTGGGTGCCTGTCCCAGCAGTTCCCAGACCTTCGCGTCCTTGATGGTGTAGAGCGCGGCAAAGCCCGCCGCGGTCAGCAGCCAGACCAGCAGGGCCGAGATCACCGTCGTGGCGGCCAGGCCGCCAAGGCTCTCGGGCACAAGCGCCTCGACCCCGCGGGTGACAAGCGCGGCGACAAGCATAAGGGCCAGAACGGGCAGGAGAAGTTGCAGGATCATAAGGATAAGGATGGGGGCGGAGTGCCGCGCATTCAACGGGCAGGTTATTCCCGACCTTGTCTGACCCTGCGCCCGGCGTCAGGGTGTGGCCAGGAATTGACAGGGAGAATTACCGTGACCCGCACCTTTGCCGTATTGATGCTGACCGCCTTTGCCCTGCCCGCGGAGGCCGACGATGTTTCGGACCTGATGGACTCGGCTCTGAAGGCCTACGAGGATGGCGATATTCAGTATGCCCTCGACGAGCTGGACATGGCGCGCGCCAAGCTCTTGGAGATGAAGACCGCCAGCCTGGGCAGCTTCCTGCCCGAGGCGCCCGATGGCTGGACTCGCGAGATCAACACCGAGATGAGCCAGGGGCTGGCCATGATGGGCGGCGGCGTGGGCGCCGAGGCGACCTATACCGATCCCGATGGCGCGCGGATCAAGATCACGCTGATGGCCGACAACCCGATGGTGATGAGCATGTCGGGCATGATTGCCAATGCCGCGATGATGGGCATGAAGACAGAGCGCATCCAGCGCCAGAAATTCGCCATCCAGGACCGGCAGATGATGGCGCTGATCGCCAATCGCATCCTGGTCCAGACCGATGGCGACCCGGAAAAGACGCGTCCGCTGCTGGACAAGATGGATTTCGGCGAGATGTCCCGGTTCGGGATGTGATCCGGGAACCGGGGAGGCAGGCCGCTTGTCTGCCTCCCCCATGACTTGAAAAGCTGTTTGGCAGGGAGAGGTCCCGGGTCAAGCCCGGGACGGCGTCGCCTGCGCTCGCAGCTCAGCCCACCACGTTGAAGTCAGGCCCATAGGGGTAGCCGGTGATGTTCTCGGCCCCCTGCTCTGTGATGACCAGGATGTCGTGTTCGCGGTATCCGCCGGCGCCGGGCTGGCCGTCGGGGATGGTCAGCATCGGCTCCATCGAGATCACCATGCCCGGTTCCAGCACTGTGTCGATATCCTCGCGCAGTTCCAGTCCCGCCTCACGTCCGTAGTAATGCGACAGCACGCCGAAGGAGTGTCCGTAGCCGAAGGTCCGGTATTGCAGCAGATCGCGTTCGGCGAAGAAGGCGTTGATCTTGTGGGTAACCTCGGCACAGGACACGCCGGGCCTGAGCAGCGACATGCCGTATTCATGTGCGCCGACATTGGCCTCCCAGATCTTCAGGCTGTGGGCGTCGACATCCCCCACGAACAGCGTGCGTTCCAGCGCGGTGTAATAGCCGGAGATCATCGGGAAGGTGTTGAGCGACAGGATATCGCCGCGCTCCAGCATCCGGCCCGTGACCGGGTTGTGGGCGCCATCGGTGTTGATGCCGGACTGGAACCAGACCCAGGTGTCGCGATACTCGGCTTCGGGGAAACGCCTGGCGATCTCCAGTTCCATCGCGTCGCGGCCTGCCATTGCCACGTCGATCTCGCGGGTGCCTTCCGTGATGGCGTCCCGGATCGCGTAGCCGCCCACGTCGGCCACCTGCGCGCCGTGGCGGATCAACGCGATCTCGGCCTCGGACTTGTGCATGCGCTGGCGCATGGTGGCGGGGGCGATGTCGCTGGTGCTGGTGGGAGACAGAAAGCTGTCCATCAGCGCCTTTTGCGCCAGCGTCATGTGATCACCTTCATATCCCAGCGCCTTGCCGGTGCCGGTGACCGAGGCGATGGCGCGCCAGTAGTTGTTCCGCTCCCAGTCGGTATAGGTGATGTTGTCGCCGTGGCTGCGCCGCCAGGGCTGGGCGGCGTCGATCCCGGCGCTGATTGTCACGCTTTTGGTGGGCGTCACGACAAACCCGTAGGGACGCCCGAAGCTGCAATAGAGAAAGCCCGAGTAGTAGGCGATGTTGTGCATCGAGGTGAAGACCACGGCATCAAGCCCGGCCTCACCCATCGCTGCGCGCAGACCGGCAAGCCGGGTCTCGTATTCTTCCGGCGCGAACGGCAGGCACTTCTGACCCTGGTGAAACCGATAGTGTTGGGGACGTTCCATGAAACCCTCCTGAGGCGCGGCGGGGCCTTCCTCTACCGCGCTGGCAAAGCAAGGTCCCGGCGTTCAGGACGGTTGAGGGGCTGAATAGTGGCGACGCCATCGCCTGCCCACTGTCAAAATGCTGCGTTGCGGCGGTGGGCGCAAGCCTGTTTGCGGCGTCCAAGTGTCGCGTTCGGGGGCGAGGGGCCAGCCCCTCGCGCTCCCCGGGAGTATTTTCGGAGAGAAGAAACACGAGGGCGGGTTGATCCGGTTGCTGGCGGCGTGCCTAACTTCCCGCGAAAGGGAGGGGCGCATGTCATTCGAGGTCGAGATACCGGGCGCGGGGGCGCCGATCCTGTTCCTGCCCGGCTCTTACAGTACGGCGCGCGCCTGGGCCGGGGTGATGGAGCGGCTGGAGGGGCGGCGGCGGATCTCGGTCAGCCTGCCCGGCTATGGTGCGACGCCAGAGAGGCGCGGGCCAGACGGCGGGACGATGGCGGAAATGCTGGATTGGCTGGGCGAGGTGGCGGACAGGATCGGCACGCCCTTTCACCTTGTCGGGCATTCCTTTGGCGGGCAGATCGCGCTGGCGGCGGCACTGGCCGGGGAGTTGCCGCTGCTCAGCCTCGTGAGTTTCGAGGGCAACCCGATCTATGGGCGCCAAGCGGAGGCGGATTTCCCCTGGCGGACCGAGACCGCCGAGATGCTGGCGCGGTTCTCCCGCGCGGTCGCGGCGGGCGATCCCGAGGCCCCGGCGCTGATCATCGACTACTGGAGCCGCCCGGGCACCTTCGCGGCGCTGCCCGGGCAGGTGCGGGCCTTCTGTGCGGCGGGGGCGGCGACCAACCTGCTGGACTGGAAGGCGGCGCAGACCTTTACGCCGGAGTTCGGGGATTTTGCGGATGTGCGCACGCCCTGCACGATCTGTCGGGGGAGCCTGGCCAATCCCGCCATCGTGGACGTCAGTGCGGCCCTGGTCGCGGCGATCCCGGACAGCCGCCTGAAGGTGGTGGAGGGGGCCGACCATTTCCTGATCTCGACGCATCCCGAGGACTGCGCAGCGATCGTTGCGGCGCAGCTGCACCGGGTGGAGGCGGCGGCGGGGTAAACCCCGCCCTACGCTGGGCCGGGGCTGGGGGGGCAGGGTCAGACCCCGCCCCAGATCTCCTCGGCGCAGCGCACCACCAGTTCCAGCTTGCGGCGCTGGTCGTCAGGCGTGATCGCGTTGCCATGTTCGGTCGAGGCAAAGCCGCACTGCGGGGCAATCCCCAGCTGGTCGATATCGGCGTATTTCGAGGCTTCCTCGATCTTCGACTTGACCCAGTCCACGGTTTCCAGGTCCGCGGATTTCGTTGTAATGAAGCCGGGCATGACGCGCTGTGTGCCCCTGGGCAGCAGGCGCAGCGGTTCCAGCCCGCCAGCGCGGTCGGTGTCATACTCCATGAAGAAGATGTCGACGCCGGTGGAAAAGATCGCCTCGGCGGCGAGGTCATAGGCGCCGCTTGCCGCATGGGTAGACTGGAAGTTGCCCCGGCACATATGCATCCCGATCACCATGTCGGTGGGCCGGTCGGCGATCGCGTTGCGCATCATCTCGGCGTATTTTTCGATCAGCCAGTCCGGGTCCAGTCCGGCCTGTTCCTTCTCCGCCCGGTGCTTCGGGTCGCAGAGATAGGCGAAAAAGATGTCGTCCATTTGCAGGTAGCGGCAGCCCGCCGCGTGAAAGGCGGCGACCGCCTTTTGGTAGGTGCGGGTGATGTCGGTAAACAGCACCTCGAGATCCTCGTAGGGTTTGTGCCGCACGCGCGCCGGGTCCAGCCGGAAATGCAGGCAGGACGGCCCGGGGATCGAGATCTTGGGGCAAACGGTGCTGTGTTCCGCGACAAAGCGGAAATGATCCAGCATCGGGTGATCCTCTGGGAAATCCAGCGGCCCGGTGATCGCCGGAAAGACGCCGGGCGATTTGACTCCCTGGAAGTTGAAGCCCTCGCCCTCGTCCTCCTCGATCTCGTAGTTGGTCAGCATCCCCATGAAATCGCAGTGCCAGAAGGCGCGCCGCGCCTCGCCGTCGGTGACGGCCTTCAGGCCGACCTCTTCCTGCATGGCGATCAGCGCGGGGATTTCCGCGTCCTCGATGGCGGTCAACTCGGCCCCGGTGATGCCCTTTGCACGGGCCTCGGCCACCGCCTGCGGGCGCAAGAGGCTGCCGACGTGATCGGCGCGGAACGGGGGTGTGGGTCTGTCGGTCATGCTCTGTCCTCCCGGAGTTTCCGGGCAGAGAGTGCCCGGTATCTGTCGTATTGGAAACAGGGAAGGCGGGGTCAGGTTCCCGCGCGCTTCAGCCACAGCTTGTATTCCAGCACGGCGCCCGCGTTGCGGGCCGCCCGCAGCTTGGCCCGCATCAGCGCATAGGCGCGTTGGGGGTCGCGATGGTCTTCCCAGTTCTCTCCCTCGGCATCGGCGCCGATGATCTCCCAGCCGACGTCGCGCACCGGTTCGCGGAACCGGGTCGCCACGGCCTCCATCATCTGCACGCCTTCGCCGAATTTCAGCGCGTAGCGCGCCAGAGCATCGGCGCGGCCAGCGTCCAGCCAGGGCGTGCCCTTGCCCGATTGCGCGGCCCGGCGCCAGGTTTTCAACTCTGCCTCCGAGGGGCCGCCGGACGGAGAGAGGAAATCGGGGGCAAAGACCCGGGGATCACGCGGTCCGATCATTCGGGAAACAACTCGTAGAGGGTGGAATGCAACAGTTGCGGGCGGGCGCCGAAGCGCACCACCACGGTGTTCGTGGCTGGCAAAAGATAGACCGCCTGCCCGCCGTGGCCTGCCATGTAGGCAAAGGGGCCCTGCAGGGCCTCGCCCGCGCGGTCCAGCACGTCGTGGCGCAGGTGCCAGCCATAGGCCCCGGCGCGGCGCGCATCCGGGGTGAGGTCCGGCAGAATCCAGTTACGCCACAGCCCGTCGGGCAGGACGGGGTCCGCCGCTGTCCCGTTGCGCAGCAGGTCGTCCCCCACCTTCGCCCAGTCGCGCGGGGTGGCAAAAAGACAGCAATAGGCAGAAACGCTTCCGCTGTTGCGGTTCTTGCGCCACTCTGCCGGGGCAGCGCCGGCGGGATGCCAGATCTGGTCGCCCAGCACCTGTGGCAAGGGCGCATTGTAAACCTGTTTCAGCACCAGACCCAAAAGCGCGGTGTTGGCGCTCTGGTAGTGAAAGTCGCCGCGCAGCGTGGCGTCCGGACTCAGCCGCGGCAAGAGGTGCTCGATCCCGAAGGCATGCAGCCGCGCCACTGGCCCGAAGGGTGAAAAATCGGCGTCGTCCAGCGGCGCGTCCTTGTCGTCCTTGGGCGGTTCATAGCCCAGCGACAAGCCCGAGGTCATGTCCAGCACCTCACGCAGTGTGACGGCGGGCGCCTCCGGTCCGATCAGGGCGCGCAAGGGGGTGTCGAGGCCTTTGATGCGGCCATCTGCAACGGCGCGCAGCACCATCACCCCCACCAGCGACTTTACCAGAGAATAGGAATTCAGCCGTGTCCCGGGTCCGATGCCGGGGCCATAAACCTCGTGCAATAGGTGCCCGTCGCGCATCACCAGCAGGGCCCGGCCCTCACTTGCCTCGAACCGCTGCACCGCTGGTGCGGGCAGGGGCGCGCCTTTGGACAGGGGCAGGTCCGGGCCCTCCACCAGCGCAAAACGCCCCTCGCCGGTCCAGACCGGCGGGGGAAAGCCCTCATGCCAGAGCGCGGGAACCTGCGGGGCGAACAGCATCAGCCCCCCGCCCGCCAGCGCCAGCACCGTGACCGCGGCAAACGCGATATTGGCCGCGCGTCTCACACGCTCATGCAGATGTATTTCATCTCGAGGTAATCCTCGATTCCGTGGTGGCTGCCCTCGCGGCCCAGGCCCGATTGCTTGACGCCGCCAAAGGGGGCGACCTCGGTCGAAATGATGCCCGTGTTCACGCCGACGATGCCATATTCCAGAGCCTCGGCCACCTTGTAGACCCGGCTGAGATCCCGCGCGTAGAAATACGAGGCCAGGCCAAAGATCGTGTCATTGGCCATCTCGATCACCTCGTCCTCGTCCTTGAACCGGAACAGCGGCGCCATCGGACCGAATGTTTCTTCCCGGGCGACCTTCATGTCCTGGGTGACGCCGGTCAGGATCGCGGGCGTCATAAAGTTGCCCTCCTTCACCTCGCCGCCCTGCAGCAAGGTGCCGCCGTGGCTGGTGACATCGGCGATATGTTCGCGCACCTTGTCGACGGCGGACTGGTTGATGAGCGGGCCAAGATCGGTGCCCTCCTCCAGCCCGTCACCCACCTTCAGTTTCGCAACCGCTGCCGCCAGTTTCTGGGCAAAAGCGTCATAGACGCCGTCCTGCACGTAGATGCGGTTGGCGCAGACGCAGGTCTGGCCGTTGTTGCGGAACTTGCAGAGGATCGCGCCCTCGACCGCTGCGTCCAGATCGGCATCGTCGAAGACGATGAAGGGCGCGTTCCCGCCCAGCTCCATCGAGCATTTCAGAACCTGGTCGGCGGCCTGTTTCAACAGGATGCGGCCCACCTCGGTCGACCCGGTAAAGGTCAGCTTGCGCACCTTGGGGTTCTCGCAGAACTCCTTGCCCACGTCCGAGGACCGTGAGGAGGTGACGATGTTGAAGACCCCCGCCGGGATGCCCGCCCGTTCCGCCAGCACCGCCAGCGCGGTGGCTGACAGGGGTGTCTCGGCGGCGGGACGCCCGACAAAGGCGCAGCCGGCGGCCAGCGCCGGCGCGGCCTTGCGGGTGATCATGGCGATGGGGAAATTCCAAGGCGTGATCGAGGCGGCGACGCCGATGGGCTGTTTCAGCACGGTGATGCGCTTGTCGCGCTGGTGGCCGGGGATGGTTTCGCCGTAGATGCGCTTGGCCTCTTCGCCAAAGAACTCGATGAAGCCCGCGCCATAGGCCACCTCGCCCTTGGCCTCGGCCAGCGGCTTGCCCTGTTCGGCGGTCATGATCAGGCCAAGATCGTGCTGGTTCTCCATCAACAGGTCGAACCACTTGCGCAGGACGGCGGCGCGTTCCTTGCCAGTCCATTTCGCCCAGTCCTTCTGCGCGGCAAAAGCGGCGTCGATGGCCTCTCCCACCTGCGCACGGGTCAGGTCGGCGACCTCGGCGATCACGTCGCCGCGCGCCGGGTTGGTGACGTCGAAACTGGCCTCGCCCTCGATCCAGCTGCCGTTCACATAGGCGCGGGCCTCCAGAAGGCCGGGATCGGACAGAAGGCTCTTCAGATTGGTGGCATCGTCGCGCATTGTCAGTATCCTCCGTTCAGGTTTGGCACAGGCTGACCATCCCGTGCCCGTGAAGTATAGGGCCAAAATGGAGAAAGACATGGACCTCGACGACGCTTATGCCAATGCCACTCATATCCCCGGGGCCGAGGCGTATCCGCCGCGTTGGGCCGCCGAGGCCGAAGCCTATCGCAAGCGTCTCGGGGTGACGGGCAAGGCGCGGCTGGGCCTGATGTACGGTCATGGAACGCGTCAGGCACTGGATCTGTTCCTGCCCGATACGCCGCCTCGGGGGCTGGTGGTCTTTGTCCACGGCGGCTACTGGCTGCGCTTCGACCGCTCCGACTGGTCTCATCTGGCCGAGGGCGCGCGGGCGCAGGGATGGGCGGTGGCCATGCCCTCCTACGATCTTTGCCCAAGGGTGCGGATCTCCGACATCACTCGGCAGGTGGCGCAGGCCGTGGCCGTGGCCGCCGCCGAGGTGCCGGGGCCGATCCGGTTGACGGGGCATTCCGCCGGCGGGCATCTCGTGGCGCGCATGGGGGCGGTGCTGGAGCCTGAGTTGCTGGCGCGCGTGGCGCATATTCTGCCGATCTCGCCGGTCGCGGACCTGCGGCCGCTGATGCAGACCTCGATGAACGCGGACCTGCGCATCGACGCAGGCGAGGCGCGCGCCGAAAGCCCGATTTACGTCCCGCCGCCGCCCTCGCCGGTGACGGTCTGGGTCGGCGGAGACGAGCGCCCCGCCTTCCTCGCCCAGGCGCGCAAGCTTTCCGAGGTCTGGGACTGCGGGCTGGTGGTGGATGAGGGCAAACACCATTTCGATGTCATCGACGGGCTGGAAGACCCGGCAAGCGAGATGGTCACGCGGCTGCTCGGACCCTAGATCAAGCCGATGCCGGTTATTCGGGTATTTGCACAGAGAAGAGTCACAAGCCGCGCGGGCGGCTTCTTCTCTGCAAAAATACTCCCGGGGGAGAGCCTGAAAGGCGAGGGGGCGGTGCCCCCTTCCGACCTTTTCGCCAGGTGCTGCGTCGGGACTTGAAAAAAATCGGGTAAGGTTTCCAAGGATTGCGTGCTGCCCTGCGTCTCACTCATGTGATGCGCATGGATGTCAGCGACGAATCCCTTGCCCGAGCGGCAGCAGACGGTGACCGGCAGGCCTTTGCGCTGCTGGTGGAGCGGGTCTACGACCGGGTCTACGGCTACGCGGTAAAGCTCACCGGCAGCCGGACCGAGGCCGAGGACCTGGCGCAGGATCTCTGCGCCGCTCTGCCCGCCAAGCTGCAGAGCTTTCGGGGCGAGGCCAAGCTGACCACATGGCTTTATCGCATCACGGTGAACGCCGCCCGGGACAGGTTCCGGCGTGCCGCCACCCGTGCCCGCGCCGCCGATGGCTGGGGGGACTGGGAGCTGGCGCGCCAGGCCGAGATCGCCGAGACGGCGGACCGCGTGGATTGGTTGATGCAGGCCATGTCGGGCCTTGGTGTCGATCTGCGCGAAACTCTTGCGCTGGTTCTGGACGGGGTGACCCATGCGGAGGCGGCGCAGATCCTCGAGGTCTCCCAGGGCACCGTCAGCTGGCGGATCTCGGAGGCCAAGAAGAAACTGAAGGCGATGCAGGAGGCCGAGGCATGAGCGACGATCTGGACGATCTGAAACGCGCATTCGACGCGGCCCTGCCCAGGGCCGATCCCGACACGCGTGCCGAGGCCATCGCGCTGGCGATGAAAAACTTCGACCGTGTCCAAGAAAGCGATGCGCTGGCGCGTCAGACCTCTGAACCCACCCGAGAGGGGGGCTTTTTCAGAGGAGCCAGACAGATGTTTGCCAATATTTCGAACCGTGGATTTTTGACCGCCACCACCGCCATTGCCGCCGTCGCGATGGTGGCCCTGATCCCCGTCCTGCGCGACAGCCAGCCGCCGGAGGTAGGCGTGGTTCCATTGGGCCACACGGTCGCCAAGCCGGATAGCGAGGTATTGGAACCTGCTACAGCCGTCGAAGAGGTGGCACCGGCGCCGGAAGTTGCACTGCCGGGCGTCAAGCTCTCGGGTGCGGCAGAAAGAGGTATCCTCAAGGGCAGCGATGGTGCTGAGTTCCATTCTGACCTCGATATCGAGTTCAAGGATACGGTCAACGAAGCACCAGTCCCGCCCAGTCCCGCACCCGCTCTGACGCCTGCGCCGCGGATGCAGACCCGTGGTCCGGACCCGGCAAGCGGTGGGCTTTTGAGCCTCGAAAGCAATGTGACTAATATGAAGCGTAGCGCGCCGATCGTGCGCCCCATGCCGGCCCCTTTGCCCGATCCCACCGTCGCCCCCGATCCGAATACCGAGGCCTTCCCCGAGGCCGAAGACAACCCGATCAAGGTCACGGCGGAATCGCCGGTCTCGACCTTCTCGATCGACGTCGACACGGCCTCTTGGGCCTTCATTCGAAACGCGCTGAACCGGGGTCAGCTGCCGCCGAAGGACGCGGTGCGGATCGAGGAGATGGTGAACTATTTCTCCTACGATTACCCGGCACCTGAGGGGGATGCGCCCTTTGCCACCCATGTGGGTGTCAGCGACAGCCCCTGGGTCGAAGGTACACAAATCGTCCACATCGGGTTGCAGGGCATGCTGCCGGATGAGCGCCCGCCGATGAACCTGGTGTTCCTGGTGGACACGTCGGGTTCGATGAACAGCGCCGACAAGCTGCCGCTGCTCAAGCAGAGCTTTCGCCTGATGCTGGGCCAGCTGGGCGAGACTGACACCATTGCCATCGTGACCTATGCGGGCAGTGCGGGCCTTGCGCTGGAACCCACCAAGGCGACGGAGCGTGAGACGATCCTGGCCGCGCTGGACCAGATGCACGCGGGCGGCTCGACCGCAGGGCAGGCGGGGCTGCAACAGGCCTATGCCACCGCCGCGCAGATGGCGAAGGACGGTGACGAGGATGCGGTCAGCCGGGTGATCCTGGCCACCGATGGCGATTTCAACGTCGGCATCAGCGATCCCGATGACCTCAAGGACTTCATTGCCGACAAACGCGACGAGGGCACCTATCTGTCGGTGTTGGGCTTTGGCCGGGGTAATCTGGACGATGCGACGATGCAGGCGCTGGCGCAGACCGGCAACGGCATTGCCAGCTACATCGACACGCTGGCCGAGGCGCAAAAGGTGCTGGTGGACCAGCTGACCGGCGCGCTGGTGCCCATCGCCGATGACGTCAAGATCCAGGTCGAGTGGAACCCGGCGCTGGTGGCCGAATACCGCCTGATCGGCTACGAGACCCGCGCGCTGAAGCGTGAGGATTTCAACAATGACAAGGTGGACGCGGGTGAAATCGGCGCCGGGCACCAGGTGACGGCCCTTTACGCGATCACGCCCGTTGGGTCTCCCGCCCGGATGACCGATCCGCTGCGCTACGCGGCGGGGGATGCGGCGCCGGTGGCCGATGACACGGGCGAGCTGGGCTATCTGCGTCTGCGCTACAAGGCGCCGGGCGAGGACGAAAGCCGCCTGATCGAGACGCCGATCATGGCCGATGCCGCGCCGCTGGCAGAGGCGGACTGGGCGCTGGCCATCGCCGGTTTCGGCCAGATCCTGCGCGGCTCGGACCTGATCGGAGACTGGAGCATGGGCGACGCCATCGCGCTGGCCCAAGGCGCGCGCGGCGAGGACCCCTTTGGCTATCGACAGGGGGCGATCACGCTGATGCGCCTGGCGCAAAGCCTCCGGCAGTGAAGCGCTGTCCCGGGCCTGCCCCGGGACCTCTCCCTTGCCCCCTGCGCCTGTCGCAGGGGGCATTCGCCTGCGCGGCGGGCATCTTATGATCTTACCGTCACCAAAGCGTCACGCGCCTGTTACCTGTTCGCGCCTATCCCCCGCGTACCAATCAACAGGGGGACTCCATGCATTTCCGCGTCCTTTGCCTGACGAGCGCTCTGGCCCTTGCCGCCAACGCCGCCACGGCAGACATGAACTTCAACCGCATCGCCTCGTTCGGCACCTATCTGAACATGGCCGACGGCGAAGACCTTTCGCGCACCACCTCGGCCGAGATCATCGCCGCCACCGCGGACGGCATGACACTGGTCTATACCGACAGCCCGCTGGGGGTGGTCGGCCGCGTCGACATCACCGACCCCGCCAAGCCGGCGCCGCTGGGTAATGTCGCGCTGAACGGTGAACCGACCGCCGTCGGCATCGTCGGCTCGACCGCCTTCGTCGGTGTGAACACCTCCGCCAGCTTTACCGATCCCTCGGGCCACCTGGCGATCATCAATGTCATGTCCGGTGAGATCACGGCCACCTGCGACCTCGGCGGCCAGCCGGATTCGGTTGCCGTGTCCAAGGATGGCACCCGCATCTCGATCGCCATCGAGAACGAGCGGGACGAGGACCTGGGCGATGGCCGTGTCGGCCAGCTGCCCGCCGGGTTCCTGGTGATCGGTGAACTCAAGGACGGCGCGCTGGCCTGTGACGACCTGGTCAAGGTCGAGATGACCGGCCTCACCGACATCGCCCCGGAAGATCCCGAGCCCGAGTTCGTCGACATCAACGCCCTGGGCGAGACCATCGTCACTTTGCAGGAGAACAATTACCTGGTGGTGGTTGGTGCCGATGGCTCGATCCTCAATCATTTCTCCGCCGGTGCCGTCGATCTGGACAAGATCGACACGCTGGACGAGCGCGGCTCGCTCGACTTCGACAAGTCGCAGAAGGGCCGCAAGCGCGAGCCCGACGCCGTCAAGTGGATCGACGACGACCACTTTGCCATCGCCAACGAGGGTGACATGGACGGCGGGTCGCGCGGCTGGACCATCTTCTCGAAATCCGGCGAGGTGGTCTATGACTCCGGCGTCTCTTTTGAACATGCCGTGATCCAGATCGGCCACTACCCGGACAAACGGTCCGACGCCAAGGGGGTAGAGCCCGAGTCGATCGAAACCGCTGACTTCGACGGCACGCCGATGGTCTTTGTCGGCGCCGAGCGTGCCTCGGTTGTCGGCGTCTACGACGTGACCGATCCGACCGCTCCGGTCCTCAAGCAGATCCTGCCTTCGGGCATCGGGCCGGAGGGGTATGTTGCCATCCCGTCCCGCAACCTGCTGGTCTCGGCCAACGAGGAAGACCTGATCGAGGACGGCGGCGTGCGCGCGCATGTCATGATCTTCCAATACCAGGACGCCGACGCGATGTACCCGACGCTGACCTCCGAGGGCGCAGACCAGTTGATCGGCTGGGGCGCGATTTCGGGCATGGTGGCGGATGCGGACGGCATCGTCTGGGCCGTGAACGACAGCTTCTACGGCTTCCAGCCCTCAATCTTCAAGATCGACACCACGCAGACCCCGGCGCGCATCGTGGACGTGATCCGCGTGCATCGCGCCAATGGCGATGCCGCGCAAAAGCTGGACCTCGAAGGCATCGCGCTGGACGGCAACGGCGGCTTCTACGTCGCCTCTGAGGGCCGGACGGAACGCGGCATCCCGCACGCGATCTACCACGTCACCGCCGATGGCCTGATCAAGACCAACTCGGCCGAGATCATCATCCCCGCGGAACTGGCCGCCGTCGAAAAGCGCTTTGGCTTCGAGGGCATCACCCGCGTCGGCGACACCCTGTGGATGGCGGTTCAGCGCGAATGGGCGGATGATCCCGAAAACCACGTCAAACTGGTCTCCTACAACATCGAGACCAAGGAATGGGGCGCTGTGCTCTATCCCAAGGCCCAGCCGGAAAAAGGTTGGGTCGGCCTGTCCGAGATCGTGGCGCATGGCGATTTCATCTACGTCATCGAGCGTGACAACCAGATCGGCGCCAATGCAGTGACGAAAAAGGTCTACCGCATCCCGATGGCCGACATGGTGCCCGCCGCGCTGGGCGGCGACCTGCCGGTCGTGACCAAGGAAGAGGTCCGCGACCTGATCCCCGACCTGAAGGCCTTTGGCGGCTATGTCGTGGACAAGGTCGAAGGCCTGGCGATTTTCCCGGACGGCACGGTCTGGGTCTCGACCGACAACGACGGCGTGGACGACAGCTCGGGCGAAACCTTCTTCTGGATGTTCAAACTCTGAAAGCGGGCACCGGCCTGAACACGAACGCCCCGTGGGAGACCGCGGGGCGTTTTCACATGCGTAGGGCGGGGTTCACCCCGCCGCTCCGGGTCCACACTGCTGTGAATAGCACTTTGGTGCATATTGATTCAGAGAATCCTTGCCTTTTGGCACCTCTCCCGCAACCCTAAGGGCAATAATGCAAGATAATGCATTTTTCGCCGGGCAAACCGGCATCCTCGGGAGGAGAAAACATGTTCGACAAAGGCACCAACCCGCTGGCTGCGGGTGACATTCTCAATGCGCTCGAAGCGGCTCTCTATCGTGGCCGTATCGGGCGCCGTCGCTTCATGCAGCTGGCGCTGGCCACCGGTGCCTCGCTGAGCGCCGTGCGCGCAATGGCGCAAGAGGGCGGCGACGCCGCCATCACTCAGCTCTACAATGCGCAGAACCTGGCCGATTCCTACGATTACATCGTCGTCGGCTCCGGCTCCGGCGGCGCCACCGTTGCGGGCCGGCTGGGGGAAACCGGGGCCTCCGTCCTCGTGCTCGAGGCCGGCGACACCGACCAGATCGAGGCGGTGCTGAACCCGGCCATGTGGCCCACCAACCTGCGCAGCGAACGCGACTGGGGCCATACCGCCGATGCCACCGACAAGGTGAACGGCCGCCAGCTGATCCTGCCGATGGGCAAGGTCGTGGGCGGCGGCTCGTCGATCAACGTTCAGATATGGGCGCGCGGCCACAAGAACGATTTCGACATGTGGGCCGCCGAGGCCGGGGACGACGCCTGGACCTACGACAACGTGCTGGAGATCTACAAGCGGATCGAGGACTGGCAGGGCACGCCCGACGCCGACCGGCGCGGCAGCGGCGGGCGCGTCTGGGTCGAACAGGTGCAGGATCCGAACCCCGTGGCGCCTGCCATGCTGACCGCCTGCGAAGGCGTCGGCATCCCCGCCTATGCCGACATGAACGGCGTCATGATGGAACGTGAGGGCGGTGCCGCCTTGGCCAACGTGCGCATCAAGGATGGCCGCCGCGTGAACGTGCCGCAAAGCTACCTCTACCCGGTGCTGAAACAGGGCAACGTCACACTGTTGACCGGGACCGAGGCGACGACGCTGATCATGGAGGGGACAACCTGCAAAGGTGTCAATTTCGTCCACGATGGGCAGATGAAATCGGCCCGCGCGACCCGCGTGATCCTCGCCGCGGGCGCGATCAACACACCCAAGATGCTGATGCTCTCGGGCATCGGACCCAAAGAGGAGCTGGACCGGATCGGGGTGGAAACCCGTGTCGACCTGCCCGGCGTCGGTCAGAATTTCCAGGATCACGTCCTGGTGGCGGGCTGTATCTGGGAATACAAAGAGCCGCTGCCGCCAAGGAACTCGCTGGCCGAGGCGACCTTCTTCTGGAAGAGCGACAGCGCGCTCGATGGCCCCGACATGCAACCTTTCCAGATCGAGGTGCCCTATGCCACCGAGGTCACCGGCCCGGCCTACACGCCGCCCGCCGGGGCCTGGACCCTTTCACCCGGGCTTGTCCGGCCGAAAAGCCGCGGCCGCGTCTACCTGGAAAGCAGCGATCCGATGGCGCAGGCCAAGGTGGACGCACAGTTCCTGTCGCATCCCGACGACCTCAAGACGGTGGTCCACGCCATCGAGCTTTGCCGCGAGATCGGCAATTCCGACGCCATGAAGGATTTCGTCAAGCGCGAGGTCATGCCGGGCACGCTCTCGCCCGCAGAGATGCAGGACTTCGCGAAAAACGCCGCCGGGACTTATTTCCACCAAAGCTGCACCTGCAAAATGGGCCGGGACGAGATGTCGGTGGTCGATGGCAATCTCTCGGTCTACGGGGTCGAGGGGCTGACCATCGCCGATGCCTCGATCATGCCACGGGCGACCACCGGCAACACGATGGCGCCGACGGTCATGATCGGAGAGCGGGCCGCCGATATCCTGCTGGCCTGACATCCTGCTGGCCTGACATCTTCCGGGGCGGGGCGGCAAAGATGCGCCCGCCCTGTGTTTCTTCTCTTTGAAAATACATCTGGGGGGAGGACCGAAGGGACGGGGGGCAAAGCCCCCTTACTCCGGATGGGACAGCAAGTCGGGCAGGGCCTCTGCCAGCAGGTCCCAGACGATGCGCACGCGCGGGCTGGTGCGCAGCTCGCGGTGTGCGACCAGCCAGATCGGAAAGCGAAAGGTCACGTCCGGCAGGACACGCTGCATCTCGGGCGCGGCATCGCCCAATCCGCAGGGCACCGTGCCCAGCCCCACGCCCGCGCGCGCCATTTCCCAATGCACCGTGTGTGACGAGGTCAGCACCGGGAAATGCGCCGGTGTCACCGGGATGCCCCGTTTCTGCAGGGCCTCCATGAACTGGGTGTTGTCGGCAAAGCCGATGAACTCCGCGCGGGTGAGGTCGGTGGGGCCGGTGATCGGTCCCAGTCGTTCCAGGTAGTCGACAGAGCCGTAGAACGTGCCCTCGTCCTCGCCGACCCGCTTTGCGATCAGGTCCGGTTCCTCGGGGCGGGCGTTGCGGATGGCGATATCGGCCTCGCGGCGGCGCAGGTCGCGGATCTCGTTCGAGGCGACCACTTCCAGCGTGATCCCCGGTGCCACGTCGCGCAACCGGCGGGCGATGCGCGGCATCAGCCAGGCGGAATAGACCTCGGACGCGGTGACCGCCACATGCCCCGAGGCGGCCTGCGCCTGACCGGAGGCGGCCAGCGACACGCCCACCGCCGCCTCACCCATCGCGCGGACATGGGCCATCAGCTGGGTACCGGCCTGGGTCAGCACCAGGCCGCGCCCGACCCGTTCGAACAGGACAAGGCCCAGTTCCTCTTCCAGCGCCGTCACCTGCCGGCCCAGCGTCGGCTGGGTCATCCCCAAGGCGCGCGCAGCGGCAGAGAGCGAGCCCTCCTCGGCGGTGACGAGAAAGGCCCGCGCGCGGTTCCAGTCAAAGGTGACAGAGTGCCAATCCATGCAGGAATGCATGGCGATGGCGGGCGACTTGTCAATGGCGCAGTGATCCCGCAGAAAAAAACGCCCCGGACAGATCGTCCGGGGCGCATTACTCACACGAGGGTCTTGGGGTCAGTTGACGGCTTCGGCGTCAACGACGTCCTTCTCCACCATTTGGGTGTCCGGCTTGGCGATTGCAATGCGCCGCGGTTTCAGCGCCTCGGGAATCTCGCGCTTCAGGTCGATGTGCAGCATGCCGTTTTCATGCGTGGCCCCCTGGACCCGGACGTGATCAGCCAAGTGGAACCGGCGTTCAAAGGCGCGGGCCGCGATGCCGCGATGCAGATAGGATTTGCCGTCGTCGTTGTCGGCCTTGCGGGCCGAGACCACCAGCGCCTGTTCTTTGACCTCGACCGAGAGGTCTTCGTCGGCGAAACCGGCCACGGCAATCGAGATGCGATAGGCATCATCGGCGGTTTTCTCGATGTTGTAGGGGGGATAGCCCGGCTGAGCGCTGTCGCTGGCCAGAACGCGGTCCATCATGTCGGCGATCTGGTCGAAACCGACAGTGGCACGGTAGAGCGGGGCAAAATCGAAATGTCGCATGGAATCCTCCGTTTGAGCGATACCTGTCTATGGTGCGCCTTCCCTCATGGGACAGGCGTCGAAAGACCCGGAACCCTGTCATAGGCGTCCCGGTGCAAATGAAATTGGGGAGCGTTCGGGGCGGTTTCAAGCCCCTCAGGGCCGCACGAAGCGTGCCCCCGTCTCGCGCCGGTCCCCGGCGGCCAGGCGGTCAATCCCCGCGCCCGGGTTGCGCTCGGCGGCCAGCGCGGTCCGCAGCGCCTCCAGCGGCGCGCCCAGACCGCTGGCCAGGGCCACGGGCCTGCCGTTGGCCTGCGCCTTGGACGAGACCACGGAAACGATCTGCGCCACCCCGTCGCGCAGCCGGAAGACCGGAGAGCCCGAGGCGCCGAAATCCACCACGCAGGACAGCACCAGCATTCCGTCCTGCCGCGCCAGCACCGCGCAGGTTTCCTGCAGCGAAGGCGCCTCTGACCGGTCGCGGGCATAGGACACCACGCCCACCTCTTCGCCCTTGGACGGGCCGGGGCCGACCTGGAATGGCGTGATGGTGGTGTTGCGGATCGGGTGTTGCAGCTCGATCAGGGCCAGGTCGTGGCGGACACGGTCCGTGCTGGCCTGCGCGCCATAGACGAATTCCGGATGCGGCACCGCCTTGCGCACCAGCCGGTAGGCCGCCGCGCGCCCATTGCGCCATCCGGCCAGGAACTGCATGTCCTCCACCGCGACGCGCGAGCCTGTCTCGGGGTCATAGAGGCAATGCGCCGCTGTCAGCACCAGTCGGGGTGCGATCAGCGCGCCAGTGCAAAAGGCGCTACCGGCGATCTCGAGCCGCCCGACCGCCTCCCATCCGCGGCCGTCCTCGGCCGATTCCATGCTGAAAAGACTCTGGGCGCCCGCCGAGGTGCCCAGGAGCCAGAGAGAGAAGACCAGAAAGAGCCGCACTGAACCGTTGTCCTATACCTTTGGTTACAAATTTTCACGGCATCTGGGCAAAATTGAGGCAAAGGCGCCGCATTTACAGACTGTTCCTGTCAGGTCAACGATCGCGGTTTGGGCCCCCCGGTCGCCCAGTCCAACAGCTCGACCGTATGCACGACAGGCACGCCGGTCCCGCTGCCGATCTGCATCATGCAGCCGATGTTCCCGGCGGCGATCACTTCCGGTTTCTGGGCCTCCAGCGTGCGCACCTTTCGGTCTTTCAACTTGGCCGAGATTTCCGGCTGCATCAGGTTGTAGGTCCCCGCGCTGCCACAGCACAGGTGGCTGTCGGCGGGTTCCACCACCTCGAAACCCGCGCGTTTCAGCAGGTCCTTGGGCGCGCTTTTCACCTTTTGCCCATGCTGCAGCGAACAGGCGGCGTGATAGGCCACGCGCAGGCCCCTGGCCTCGCCTTGGGGGATGTCCAACCGGGTCAGCAATTCGCTGATATCCATCGCGATCCCCGAGACGCGCTGTGCATCCCCGGCCAGGGCGTCCTGCGCGAACATATGGCCATAATCCTTGACCGTGGTGCCGCAGCCAGAAGTGTTGATGACGATGGCGTCCAGCCCCTCACCGTCCATCTCATCGGTCCAGGCGCGGATGTTCTTCGCCGCCGTCGCATGGCTCTCGGTCGTCTTGCCCATGTGATGGGTCAGTGCCCCGCAACAGCCCGCGCCCTTGGCCACCACCACTTCGCAGCCCAGCCGGGTCAGCAGGCGGATGGTGGCGTCGTTGATGTCGGTGTTCAGCGCCTTCTGCGCACAGCCGGTCATCAGTGCCACGCGCATCTTCTTTTCGGACTTGGGCGCGAAACTCTGCGGATCGTCGTTGCGGCTGACCGGGGGGATCCTGTCCGGCGCCATGTCCAGCATCGCCCGTAGCCGCGCGTCGGGGATCAGCCCGCGAAACGGCTTGCCGATCTTGGCCGCCAGCAAGGCCACCCGGAACCGCCGCGGGTAGGGCAGGATGCGCGCCAGCGTCCAGCGCAGCGCCTTGTCGTGCCAGGGCCGGTCATAGTGTTTCTCGATGTAGTCGCGCGCATGATCGACCAGGTGCATGTAGTGCACACCCGACGGGCAGGTCGTCATGCAGGCCAGACAGGACAGGCAGCGGTCGATATGCTTCACGGTCTTCTCGTCCGGCACACGCTCGTTCTCCAGCATGTCCTTGATCAGGTAGATGCGGCCCCGGGGGCTGTCCAGCTCGTCGCCCAGAACCTGGTAGGTGGGGCAGGTGGCGGTGCAGAACCCGCAGTGCACGCAGCTGCGCAGGATCTGGTTGGCGCGCGCGGTGCCCGCGTCCTTCAGTTGCTCTTCGGTGAAATTCGTCTGCATGTCAGTCCATCATCTGGGCCAGGGCCAGGCCAAACCAGGGGAGCGCGCAGGCCACCAGCGCGCCACGTTTCGTCCATCGGCTGTGCGCCGCGCCGGGCAGCCGCCGTCTCAGGGCCTGCGCCACCATGACCACCGCCAGCACCCATCCGGTCCAGAGCGCGGCCAGTGAGGCCAGCGCCGACCGCTCCTGCAGGAACAGCGCCAGCGCGGAGGCCAGGATGACCGCCAGCGCCAGGGCGATCAGCGCCTCGAGCGTGTTCGGCAACCGCAACAGGGCCGCCCCCAGCAAGGGCGCGGCGACAAAGCCCATGACAAAGAGGATCAGGACCGGATTGGCCATCAGGCCATGATCCCGGGGTTCAGCATGCCGCGCGGATCGAACCGGGCGCGGATGCCCGCGCTCAGCGCCGCCACGGCGGGCGGTTCCGGCTGAAACACCGGCAGGTCCAGCCGCGTCTGTTCCGAGGCACGGATCAGCGTCGCATGCCCTTTCAGCCCGCTGGGCCGCAGGTCGGTCCCCGGCGCACATTCTATCCAGATCAGCCCGCCGCCCCAGTCGTACAGCACACGCTCGACCGGGTGCGCCGCGCGCAACTGCGCCACCAGCCCCGGCGCCTCGCTGGGCCTCACGGAGAATTTCCAGACGTCGCCGCCGGTGCCCTGCATGATCTCCACATCCCGCACCCAGCGCCAGAGCGCGGCAACCCGCTGCGGGTCCGTCTCGACCCTCACGGAACGCTCCGCGAACATTTCCTGCAGCTTGCCGGTCCGATAGGCGACCGACCCGGCAAATCCTTCCAGCCGCAGCAGGGTCAGCGGATGCTCTCCGGGCCCGCCCGGCGCATGGGCCGCGCCGGTCACCTCGAAAGGCGAGGTCAGGGCCCGGCTCATCACCTCTTGCGCTGCCGCTTCGTCCAGCCCGTCGATCAACAGGCAGGCGGTGGTTTCGGGCACGGGCAGCACCTTGAGGCTGACCTCGGTCAGCACCCCCAGCGTGCCCCAGCTGCCGCACATCAGCTTGACCAGGTCATAGCCGGTGACATTCTTCATCACCCGCCCGCCGTTCTTGATCACCTGTCCGGCGCCATCGACAAATCGCACGCCCAGCATGAAATCACGGGCCGCCCCGCCCTGCACCCGGCGTGGTCCGCTGACATTGCCGGCGACCACGCCGCCGATTGTCGGCTCACCCGTGGTGCCCAGCAACCCGCGATGATCCATCGGCTCAAAGGCCAGCCGCTGCCCCTCCGCGGCAAGGGCCGCCTCGATCTCGGCCAGTGGCGTGCCCGCCTGCGCCACCAACGTCAGCGCGCCCGGCTCATACAGCGAGATGCCCGACAGGCCACCCGTCTCCAGCACCTCCGCCGCGGTTGTCACGCCAATCGCCCGCGTCCCGCCGCCGCGGATGTGAAAAGCCGCACTGGCGCCCGCGATCACTTCAGCCAGTTCCGTTTCGCTCTCAGGTCTCATGCGCCACGCTCCTGGCTTCTTCTCTCCAAAAGTACCTCCGGGGGTGTGGGGGCTGGCCCCCACTACTCCGCCGCCAGCGCGACGTTGCGCCTTGCGTCCGAGGCCGCCAGGGGAAACACCTTGGCCGGGTTCAAGAGCCACGCCGGGTCAAAGACATCCTTGACCGCCATCTGCGTCTCCAGGTCGACCGGGTCGTATTGATCCACCATCAGGTCCCGCTTCTCGATGCCCACGCCATGCTCGCCGGTCAGGCAGCCGCCCACCTCGACGCAAAGCTTCAGGATCTCCGCGCCGAAGGCTTCGCAGGTCTCCAGCTGGCCGGGCTGGTTCGCGTTGAACAGGATCAGCGGGTGCATGTTGCCGTCACCGGCGTGAAAGACATTGGCCACGTCCAGGCCGAATTCCTTGGACATCTCGCCGATGCGGCGCAGGACATAGGGCAGCTCGTTGACCGGGATCGTCCCGTCCAGGCACATGTAATCGTTGATGTTGCCCATCGCACCAAAGGCGGATTTGCGGCCCAGCCAGATCCGTGCCGCCTCGTCCGCGCTCTGCGCCTCGCGCAGTTCCACCGGGTTGTGACGCCGGGCGATCTGCAGGATCAGGCCCAGCTGTTCGTCGATCTCCGCCGGGCTGCCTTCGACCTCGACGATCAGCAAGGCCTCGCAATCCGGATAGCCCGCCTTGGCGAAAGCCTCGGTGGCGCGGATGCAGGGGCGGTCCATGAACTCGATCGCCACCGGCAGCACACCCGCCTTGATGATGTCGCTGACACAGGCGCCCGCCACCTCGTTGGAATCGAACCCCATCAGGACGGGCCGCGCGCCTTCGGGTTTGCGCAGGATACGCAGCGTCGCCTCGGTCACGACGCCCAGCTGCCCCTCGGAGCCGCAGATCAGGCCCAGCAGGTCCAGCCCGCCGGCGTCCAGATGGGCGCCGCCGATCTCGACCACGGTGCCGTCCATCTGCACCATCGTGACTCCCAGCAGGTTGTTCGTCGTCACCCCGTATTTCAGGCAATGTGCCCCGCCCGAGTTCATCGCGATGTTCCCGGCAATCGCGCAGGCCAACTGCGACGAGGGGTCTGGCGCGTAAAAGAAATCCTCTTCCTCGACGGCGCCGGTCACGCTCAGGTTGGTGCGTCCGGTCTGCACGCGGATGATGCGGTCGGCGTAATCCACCTCCAGCACATCGTTCATCCGCGCCACGCCCAGGATCACCGAATCCGCCGTCGGCAGCGCCCCCCCGGCCAGCGAGGTGCCGGCACCGCGCGGCACCACCGGAACGCCTTCCTCGTGGCAGAGTTTCAGCACGGCCGCGACCTCCTCGGTCGAGGAGGGCAGCACCGCCGCCAGGGGCGGACAGCGATAGGCCGTCAGCGCGTCACATTCATAGGCGCGCGTCTCCATCTCGTCCTCGATCACCGCGTCGGCGGGCAAAACGCTGCGCAACCGCTCGACGATCCGCGCCTTGCGGGCCAGGATGGCGGGGTTCGGCTCTGGCATCTGCATTTCAGGTCTCCTCGGGCGCGGTGGCATCGGGGCAATTGGTAAGAAGATATAACCAAAATCACCCGTGCGCCACCGGGAATCGCGCTGCGGCTGCGCGGCATCTTGCCATTTTTCCGGCTACAGGGTCAGGTGCGCGCATGAGCTGGGTCAAGATCATTCATATTTTGTGCGTCATGGGCTGGATGACCTCCATCTTTGCCGTGCCCCGCGCGATCATCTACTGGAAGCGCGAACACGCGCGCCTGGGCGAAAACGGACCGCTGGGCGATCTGACATACCGGCTCTACCGGTTTTCCTTCGGGCTTGGCGTGATCGCCATCCTCACCGGTGTCTGGTACGGGATCTGGCTGGGCTGGCCTGCCTGGCTGCACCTGAAGGCCACGCTGGTTGTGCTGCTGGCGGCGCATTACCTCTGGACCGGGCGGCTGGTCCGGCGGGCGCAGAAGGGTGTGTTCACCGAAAGCGACATGTACCTGCGGATCTTCAACGAGGTCAGCGTGATCGGTACCATCGCGATCCTCTGGGTCGTCGTGGCCCAGCCGTTCTGATGACCTGGGAGACGCTGCGCGACGGGTTCACCCTGTGGGATGCCGCCGCCGTGGCCTGGCTGTTGCTGGCCTGGCAAGGCGCCAGCTGGCTCATCGAACACCCGCCAAGGCGGCGGCCTTCGACCTCGGTCATCATGGCCGACTATCGCCGCGCCTGGATGAAGGTCTTTGTCACCCGCAACCCGCGCATCTTCGATTCGCAAATCGTCAACAGCCTGAGGCAGGGCACATCCTTCTTTGCCTCGGCCAGCATGATCGCGATCGGCGGCGGCTTTGCCCTGATCGGCAATGCCGACCGGCTGCGCGGGGTGGCGCAGGATCTGGCACCCTCGGTCGATCCGGTGGTGGTGCTGGAGATCAAGATCATGGTGATGATGTTGTTCGCCGCCAACGCCTTTCTGAAATTCGTCTGGTCGCATCGCCTGTTCGGCTATGCCTCGGTGCTGATGGCGGCGGTGCCGAATGAGCCGGAGCACCCGGCGGCCTACCCCCGCGCCCGCAAGGCGGGAGAGATCAACGTGACCGCGGCGCGCAGCTACAATCGCGGGCTGCGGTCGGTCTATTTCGGCATCGCCGCCTCTGCTTGGCTGGTGGGGGCCTGGGCGCTGATCCTTGCGACGCTGGTCACCCTGGCGGTGATCCTGCGTCGAGAGTTCACCTCCGCCTCGCGCGAGGTGCTGCTGGAAAACAGCGACAATATGGAATGACCCCGTCCCGGACCTGATCCGGGACCTCCCTCCGCGCTTCGTGATCCACAGGGCGGTGCGGGGCTGATAGAGTGGCCTCATGCGACACCTGATCCCCTTATTGTTCGTGGCGGCCCCGGCCCTGGCCGATCCGCCGCAGATCGAGGCCGTCGAGGCCAGCCAGACCGGCGGCGCTTGGCGCTTTGCCGTCACCCTCTCCCATCCGGACACCGGATGGGATCACTATGCCGATGGCTGGCGCGTGGAACTGCCGGACGGGACGGTTCTGGGCACCCGAGAGCTGTTGCATCCGCATGTGAACGAACAGCCCTTTACCCGCTCGCAATCCGGCATCGCGATCCCCAAGGGGGTGTCGCGGGTCAGGATCCGTGCCAAATGCTCGGTGGACGGCTGGACCGGGGAAACCACGGTCTTCGACCTTCCGTAGGGCGGGGTTCACCCCGCCGCCCCCCTGGCCGCAAAGCGCCTCAGCTCCGCCCTTCGCGCATCCAGGCACCCACGATCAGCCCGGCGGCCAGCAACAGCACCAGCCATTCCGGTGCCAGCGGCGTCTGGCGCACGTCCAGCGTCTCATAGGCTTCGCGCGGGGTCAGCCCGATCCAGCCGCGCCCGGCGGCAGGCCGCCCGGCACGCACCTCGCGGATCGAGGGCAGCCCCTCTTCCAGCCGCATCACCCCGCCGCGCATCTCGTCGATGATCGGGCTCAGCGCCGCGCCCGAGGCGATGGTCTGGACAAATTCTCGCGGCGCCGAGGGGCCAAGGCCCACCACCGCAGAGAGCGCATTCTCTTCCAGCCCGTATAGCCCGATCTGCGGCCCGTCATAGATCGCCTCGTAGCGGCCCGGGCTGACCTCTGTCAGCGGCACCTGTACCTCGCCGCCATCGGGCGTGGTCACGGTCACGTCGCCGACAAACTCGTTCAGGGTGCGGCGCACGATGCGCATGCTCTGCCCGGCGGGTTCGGCCCAAAGCGCCTCTTCCTCCAGCTCGGGTTCCTTCATCATCCAGTGGGCCAGCCGCCGCAGCAGGTCCAGTTGCGGGCCGCCGCCTTCGTAGCCCCGGCTCCACAGCCAGGCCTGGTCCGAGGCCAAGAGCGCCACACGCCCCTCACCCACGCGGTCCAGCACCAGGAGGGGCCGGTCGTCCACGCCGGACATGACCACGTCGCCCTTGATCGGCTGCACCTCGATCTGGCGCAGCCAGCGACCCCAGCTATCGGCCCCGGTCAGGCCCGAGGTCACCGGGTGGCGCTGGCCCAGGTCGGTCACGGCAGGCCGATAGCCCTGGTCGACCACCCGCGCGGTCGGTTCGGCGGGCAGGATGTCCGCAAGCGGTGAGCGATAGATCGAGTCCGCCGAGGCGAAATCCGGTCCCGCCGCGACCAGCACGGCGCCGCCCTTTTCGACATAGTTGCGCACGTTATCGAGGTAGATCGCGGGCAGGATGCCACGCCGCTTGTAGCGGTCGAAGATGATCAGGTCGAAATCGTCGATCTTGTCCAGGAACAGCTCGCGTGTGGGAAAGGCGATCAGCGACAGTTCATTGACCGGCACGCCATCCTGTTTTTCCGGCGGACGCAGGATGGTGAAATGCACCAGGTCCACGGACGAGTCCGATTTCAGCAGGTTGCGCCAGGTGCGCCCGCCCGCGTGCGGCTCGCCCGAGACCAGCAGCACCCGCAGCCGGTCGCGCACGCCGTTGATCTGGATCAGCGCCTTGTTGTTGCGGTCGGTCAGCTCTCCATCCGCTTCGGGGACGGTGAATTCGATCACGTTCAGCCCGCCGTGGGGCAGGGTGATCGGCAGGGTCAGGTCCTCTCCGATGGGCACGGTGAACCGATCCGGCTCATCCCCGTCGACCGAGATCAGGATGTCGGTGCGGGTATCGCCGGGCGCGGCGCCGTTGTCCTCGATCCGCAGGGTCAGTTCGACCTCTTCGCCCAGGATGGCAAAGGACGGGGCGTTGCGCACGATCAGGCGGCGGTCCCAGTCGTCCTCCTTGCCGGTCATCAGCAGGTGCATCGGCGCGGGCAGGTCGGGGGCGCGTTCAAGGTCATGCAGGCGGCCGTCCGACAGCAGCAGGATACCGGCGATCCGCCCGCGCGGCTCCTCGGCCAGGGCATTGGACAGGGCCGTCATCAACAGCGTGCCGGCGTCACCTTCGCCATCGGGAACGGGAATGCGGCGCACCTCGGTATTGGGGCGCGCGTCCAGCTGTGCCTCCAGCCGCGCGGCGGCCTCGGTGGTAATGTCGGCACGCTCTGCCAGCTGTTGCGAGGCGGTCTCGTCCACCAGCATCAGCACGATATCTGACAGGGGCGCGCGGTCCTCGACCTGGTACGAGGGCTGTGCCAGCGCACCCACCAGCACCACGCCCGCCAGGAACCGGAGTGCCCAGCCCGACAGCCCGCGCCACAGCGCCAGGCCCGTGCCCAGCAGCGCCAGCGCCGCCAGTATGGCAATCGCCGCCCAGGGGAGCAGCGGGTCGAATACGATCTGTCCGTTCATCTCTGCTCTCGCTTATTGGCCCAGGCGGTCCAGAAGGGCGGGGACATGGACCTGGTCGGATTTGTAATTGCCGGTCAGGACGTGCATCACGAGGTTCACGCCAAAGCGGTAGGCGATCTCGCGCTGGCGTTCCCCGGTAAAGCCGCTGCCGATGGGCACCAGCGGATTGCCGTTGCCATCCATCGCCCAGGCGGCGGCCCAGTCGTTGCCGCCGATGACCACCGGGGTCACGTTGTCGTTGAGGTCGCGAAAGGGCATGCCCTCGATCAGTTCGGCGTCCGGTGGCGCGGCCTCGACCCAGACCTCTCGGCCGGCATAGCGTCCGGGAAAGGCGTTCAGCAGGTAGAAGGTGCGGGTCAGGACGTGATCCTCCGGCACAGGCTCCAGCGGTGGAATGTCCAGCGGCGCGGCCAGTTGCTGCAGCTTGCGGCCCTCCGGCGTTGCGGCACCGAAGCCGGCGATATCCGCGTCCCGCGTGTCGAAGACGATCATGCCGCCGGTGCGCAGGTAGGTGTTCAGCTTGGCATAGGCCTCTCGCGAGGGGGTCGGCTGGCTGGCGGTGATCGGCCAATACAGCATCGGGTAAAAGGCCAGTTCGTCGACCTCCAGATCCACGCCAACCGGCGGGTTCGGTTCGACCGAGGTCCGGAAATAGAGCGTGTCGGACAAGCCGCGCAATCCGGCCTCTGACAGGTCGTCCACCGTGTCGTCGCCGGTGATGACATAGGCCAGCACAACTTCGCTGGCGGCGGCACTGGCGGCGCGGTCATCGGCGGTCTGGGCCTGTCCGTGCTGCGGCGCCAGCATCAGCGCGCCCAGCACGATCCCGGCAGAGACCGCCCCCCGCAGGCGCCCCGACAGCGCCAGAGAGGCGATCACATCCGCCAGCAGCAGCGCGATGGCCGCGGCCAGCAGCCAGCCCGCCAGCGGTTTTTCCTGCGGCTGCACGATGCCCTCGACCGGGATGCGGTCGGGCCAGACCATCGGTGTCAGTTCCATGTCGGTTGTGACGACGTTGCGCGCCAGGCTGCGGTCTTCGCCTTGGTAGACGCCGGGGCGCAGTTCCGGTCCCAACGGCGCGGCCACCAGATCGGGGCCGTCGACGCCAGGCAGGGTGCTGGCCTCACGCGGGCGGCCAAAGGCATCCAGCACGCGGATCGGCTGCCAGACGGTGCCTTCCATGTCCTCGATCTCGGGCTGGGTGGCGGCAGAGGAGACGGCCAGCCGTTCCAGCATCTGCACGAAGAGACCCGACAACGGCAGGCTGGACCATTCCGCGTTGGCGGTAACGTGGAACAGGACGACCTGTCCCTGTCCCACGGATTTGCGCGTGACCAGCGGCGTGCCGTCCGACAGCTGTGCAACCACGCGCGCGGCCAGCGTCGGGTCAGGCTGGGCCATGACCTGGCTGTTCACGGTCACGTCGTCGGGGATTTCCAACCCGAAAAAGGGGCTGTCGTCGGGGAAGGGCGCCAGTGCCTTGGGTTCTCCCCAGCTCATCGCGCCACCCACGGTGCGGCCCCCGGCGCGCAGGCGCACTGGCATCAGCGGGTCCTCGCGGTCGCGGCTGATGTCCGAGGCGGCCAGTTTCGGCCCGGCAAAGCGCAATAGCATGCCGCCCTTGTCCAGCCACTCCAGCACGGCCTCTTCTTCGGCGGGCGACAGCGTGGCGACGTCGGCCAGGATGATGACGTCCGGATTGGCGGGCAGGATGTCCAGCAGGGCGCCGTCCAGCAGGTCGGCACTGGGTTCCAGCGCCTTTTCAAGGTAATGCAGCGGCGACAGCAGCTCCAACCCCTCGCGGTCTGTACTGCCGGCGATCAGGGCGACCTCGCGCCGGCGCAGGCTGTCGTCGGGCAGAGTGACGGCGCCGGCGCTGCGGGCGCCCTCGATTTCAAAGCGTTCGATGCGGGCGCGCAGCTCGGCGGGCAGGGCGATCTCGGTGACCGACTCCATCATCCCCGCCTCGAAGGTCAGAGTGTTGCGCGTCAGCACCGCCGGGTTGCCCGCCGGATCCTTGCCGTGCCCGGCCAGCGTCACCTCGGCCTCGGGGCCCTCGCGCAGGCGGCGCGCGGTGATCAGCAGGTTGCCTTCGGAGATCTGCGCCGGTTCAAGCGCATAGAGCGTGCGCGGCGCCTCGAAGACGGTCACGGTGCCGCGCGCCTCCAGCGTGGTCAGCAGCGCCTCACGCCCCTCGCGGGCTAGGGCGTCGGACATCCAGTAGGTGTCGAATCCGTCTTCAGGCAGCAACTCGATTGCGCGGGCGATGGTGTCGTCGCTGGGTTGCCAGGGTTCGGGCAGGATGCCGGATAGCCGCGTGCGCAGCACATCGGCGCTGAGGAACTGGACCTGTTGCGGATCGGTCAGGCGCATTACCGCCACGGGCCGCGAGTTGCGCCCCGCTTCGGCCAGCAACCCGTCCAGCGCGATCATCCGCCCGCGCCAGTCGGCGGCAGAGGCCCAGCTGGCATCCATCACCACCAAGAGCGGCCCGTCGCCCGCCGCCTCATTGTCATTGTCGGGGTTCAGCACCGGCCCGGCCAGTCCCACGATCACCGCCGCCACCGCCAGCATCCGCAGCAGCAAGAGCCACCACGGCGTGCGGTCCGTCACCTGCTCCTCGTCCTTGAGGCCCAGAAGCAGGACCACGCCCGGGAACATCCGCCGGATCGGCGCGGGCGGCACCGCCCGCAGGATGATCCAGAGGATGGGCAGGGCAAGCAGCCCCAGCAAGAGCCAGGGCGTCGTGAAACCGATCAGGCCGAAAAGCGTCATCCTTGGCTCCCGTCCAGCGCGCGGTAGATCCACAACAGGGCGGATTGCGCGGTCTGGTCCGTGTGATGGGTGAAATGCTGCCAGCCGGTCAGCCGACAGATCGCGTCCAGCCGCGCCTTGCGCTCGGCCAGCCGCTGCAGGTAGGTCGCGCGCAGGTCACCGGCCTTCAGCGTTTCGTGCCGCATGGTCTGGTTCACGCTTTCAAAGATCGTGCGCCCGTCGAAGGGAAAGGCCTCTTCGCTTGGGTCCAGAACCTGCAGCAGAACACCGCGCACGCCACGGTCGGCGGCCTTGGTCAGCGCCGCCTCGACCGGGTCGACATCCCCAAGGAAATCCGACACGAACAGCGCCTTGGCATTCGGCAACATGCCGCGGGCCTCCGGTTCGGCGTAGTCGTCCTCACCCTCTTCGGAAAACATCTCGGCCAGCCGAAGGGTCTGCAGGTCGCCCCGGCGCGGGGGCAGGCGCCAGCCGGTCAGGCCGACACGTTCGCCGCCCCGGATCAGCAGGATCGAGGCCGCCAGCGCGACCAGTCGCGCGCGATCCGCCTTGGTCGGCAGGTTCTTGTGGCTGGAAAAGCGCATCGAGGCGCCGGGATCGACCCAGACCTGCACGCTTTGGGCGATCTGCCATTCGCGGTCACGCACGAATTGTTCGTCCCCACGAGCAGAACGGCGCCAGTCGATGGACCGATAGCTGTCGCCGGGTTGCAGCGGCCGGTATTGCCAGAAATCGTCTCCCAGCCCGGCGCGCCGACGACCGTGGTCACCTAGAAGGACCGTCCCGGCAAGGTGCTCGGCACGGGCCAGAAGGGCCGGAAAGCGCCCGGCCTCTTCCTGGGCGCGGGTGCGCAGATGGGCGACGGTGGCTGTCACGCCGCGGCCTCGGTCCGGCGCAGGCTTTCGGCGGTCTCGTCGATCAATGCGCCCAGATCCTCACCCCGTGCTCGGGCCGAGAAGCTCAGCGCCATGCGGTGCACCAGCACCGGCTTGGCCATGTCCAGCACATCCTCGGGCGATGGCGCCAGGCGGCCCTGCAGCAGGGCGCGGGCGCGGACGGTCAGCATCAGCGCCTGCGCGGCGCGCGGGCCGGGGCCCCAGGCGACGATATCCTTGACCCGTTCCGGAGAAGACGGATCAGAGGGCCGGAAGGCGCGCACAAGGTCCAGGATCATCTCGACCACCGCGTCGCCCACGGGCATCCGGCGCAGCAGCGTCTGCGCGGCGATCAGTTCCTCGCCGGTGAATACCTGGTGCGACTGCGCCTCTTCGGTGCCCGTTGTCGCCAGCAGGATGTCCTTTTCGGTGCCGCGATCCGGGTAGGCCACGTCGATCTGGACAAGGAAACGGTCAAGCTGCGCCTCGGGCAGCGGATAGGTGCCTTCCTGCTCGATCGGGTTCTGCGTGGCGAGAACGTGAAACGGCGCCTCGAGAGAGCGGGTCTGGCCGGCAACGGTGACCTGCTTTTCCTGCATCGCCTGCAACAGCGCCGACTGCGTCCGGGGTGAGGCGCGGTTGATTTCGTCCGCCATCAATAGCTGGCAAAAGATCGGGCCTTCGATGAACTTGAACGTCCGTTCGCCATTGGCACCGGTTTCCAGCACCTCGGAACCAAGGATGTCGGCGGGCATCAGGTCGGGCGTGAACTGCACCCGGTTGCCGTTGAGCCCCATGACCGTCGACAGGGTTTCCACCAGCCGCGTCTTGCCAAGGCCCGGCAGGCCGATCAGCAGCGCGTGACCCCCGCACAGGAGGGACGACAGCGTCAGGTCGACAACCCGTTCCTGCCCGATGAAGCGCGCGGTGATAGACCGCTTGGCCTCGGCCAGCTTGTCTTCCAGCGCCTCGATCTCGGCGACCAGATCCTCGGCCGCGCCTGCGTGATCGGACATGTCATCTCTCCATTGCATACTATCTCTTTGGGTAAGTATGTATCGACTGGGAAGGGAATGGCAAAAACTATGAGTGGACAAAATCTCGTGACCCCGTCTGCCGAAGGCCTTGCCGCCTCGGCCCGGGAGGCCCGGAAAGGCAAGAGTCTGCCGCCCGTGCACAAGTGGAATCCCCCATTTTGCGGCGATCTGGACATGCGTATCGCGCGCGACGGGACCTGGTTCTACCTTGGCACGCCGATCGGCAGATTCGAGCTGGTGCGCCTGTTCTCCTCGATCCTGCGCAAGGACGGAGATGATTATTTTCTGGTCACCCCGGTCGAGAAAGTGGGGATCACCGTCGATGACGCGCCTTTTGTGGCCGTCGATTTCGAATCCGAGGGCGAGGGCGAGTCGCAGGTTCTGACCTTCGAGACACATGTGGGCGACTTTGCCGCGGCAGGGCCGGACCACCCGATCCGGGTAGAGCGCGACCCCGAAACGGGCGAACCCTCACCCTATGTCCTGATCCGTGCCAACCTGGAGGCGTTGATCGACCGCAAAAGCTTTTACCGGCTGGTGGACTTGGGCGCGCATCACGACGGCTGGTTCGGGGTCTGGTCCTCTGGCCAGTTCTTTCCGATCATCCCCTCGTCCGAGCTGGGCTGAAGGCGGCCTCAGCTTTCGGGGGGACAGCGGACGGGCAGCGTGCTAGAGGCTGCCGCGAACCTCAGAGATCCCCGGAAACGGAACACAGCCGCCATGACCGACACCAAACGTATCGTCCTTTCCAGCGACCACGCCGCCATCGACCTGCGGCAGGCCATCGCCAAGCATATCGAGGCCAAGGGCTGGCAGGCGGTGGACATCGGGCCCGTCACGCCCGAAAGCACCCATTACCCTGAACACGGCGCCGCCGCGGCGCGCAAGGTCGCCTCGGGCGAGTGCGCCTTTGGCATCATTCTGTGCGGCACCGGGCAGGGCATCATGATGGCGGCGAACAAGGTGCCCGGCATCCGCTGCGGCGTCTGCGCCGACCCGTTTTCGGCCCGCATGATCCGTGCCCACAATGACGCGCAGATCCTGTCACTGGGCGCGCGTATCGTGGGTGAGGGGCTGGCGCTGGAGATCGTCGATGCCTTCCTTGAAACGGAGTTCGAAGGCGGGCGCCACGGCACCCGCGTGGACATGATCAAGGCATTGGAAACCTGAACCGCTCTGCCGGGCCGAGCGCTCAGTCGCCCAGCTTGGCGTGCACCTCGTCCAGGTCGATCTCGCCGATGGGCATCTTGTTGCCCGGGTTGTCGAAATCGTATTTGAACAGGTCGAAGTCCCGGCCATAGATCTCCTTGACCAGGTGCATCGACAGATCGTCGAAATAATCCTCGACCGGATGTGCACGTTTCGGGCCGTGGCCTTCGGATTCGTTGAACCGGGGGATGGTTGCCAGGTCGACCGGGTGGAGCGTCCGGATATGGTCCAGAACGTCCTGCATCCCCTCGTTGAACTTTTCCGTCCAGATGATGCGGTCATAGCGCCCGCCGTTCACGATGAAGGTGCCGACATGGCCTGACATGGCCGACCAGTGAATGTCGGGTTCCATCGGGCGGCGCCAGCGGATCGTGTCGCGCGCGAACAGCAGGAAACGGCGGAAGCTGCGCACCTGGTCGAATTCAAAGCCGTTTTCGGGATCGCCCACCTCGACCCCGTATTTCTGCATCAACAACGGCACCATGTTGCCGCGATAGCGTTTGCCGTTGCGCTGGATGCCGCAGATCTTGTCGAAAAAGCTGGACAGGACGCGGGTATAGGGGTTCCGCACACAGGTGAAGGCATAGGAGTTTCGCGTCTTCACGTTGGCGCTGATGATCGGCTGGCTGTGGTCCAGCGCCCATTTGTGCAGGCCCTCCTTGGCGTCGTGGATGTCGCCATCGAAGAACGCGCCGTGATCGGAATAGTAGAGGATCTGCCCGATCGTCGAGCAGGCGCATTTGGGCACGACGCGATACAGGACGCTCTCGCTCTCGGTCATCCAGGTGCCGGGAAACCCCATCAGTCTTGTCCCTTTGTCGCCTGCCGTGGCGGTTCCCAGCCGAAAATCCGCGCAAAGCAGGTTTATTCAACAGAAATTCATCTCTATCAACATAAACAATCGGGCGAAATTGGGGCGATTGGTTCTCTGGATGGCGAAAATTGCCTTCATCCTTTTGTGTCACAAGGATCCTGACGCCATCATCAAGCAGGCGCAGAGCCTGACTGCCGTGGGTGATTACATTTCCATCCATTTCGATGCCCGCGCCGGGGCGGATGCCTTTGCCCGCATCAAGACCGCGCTCAAGGACAATCCCAATGTGACCTTCGCCCGGAGGATCAAGTGCGGCTGGGGCGAATGGAGCCTGGTGCGCGCCACGCTGAACGCGGTCGAGGCGGCGGTGGATGCCTTTCCGCGCGCCACGCATTTCTACATGGTCTCGGGCGATTGCATGGCGATCAAGTCCGCCGAATACGCCCATGCCTTTCTGGACCGCCGCGAATGCGACTACATCGAGAGCTTTGACTATTTCCAGTCGGACTGGATCAAGACCGGCTGGAAGGAAGAGCGGCTGATCTACCGCCACTGGTTCAACGAACGCACCCAGAAGCGCCTGTTTTACGCGATGTTCGAGGCGCAGAAACGCCTTGGCCTGAAACGTCGCATCCCGGACGACATCGAGGTGATGATCGGCAGCCAGTGGTGGTGCCTGCGCCGCCGCACCATCGAATGGATCCTAGATTTCACGAAGAAACGCCGCGACGTGATGCGCTTTTTCGCCAGCACCTGGATTCCGGACGAGACCTTTTTTCAGACCCTCGTGCGCCATCTCGTGCCCGAGCACGAGATCGAAAGCCGCACGCTGACCTTCCTGCTGTTCACCGACTACGGGATGCCGGTGAATTTCTACAACGATCACTACGACCTGTTGCTGAGCCAGGATTATCTGTTCGCGCGCAAGATCAGCCCCGAGGCGACCGACCTGCGCCGCCGCCTGGGCGTGCTTTATGCCGCCGAAACGGCGCGGTTCCAGGTCTCGAACGAGGGGCGGTCGCTGTATCGCTTCCTGACCGAACGGGGGCGGACGGGCCGCCGGTTCGCACCACGCTTTTGGGAAACCGAAAGCAGCTTGGGGCGCGAACGCGAACTGCTGATCGTGATCTGCAAGAAGTGGCATGTCGCCAAGCGGCTGACCGACCGCATCCGCCAGATGACAAACATTCCCTGCATCGAGTATCTGTTCAACGAGGACAGCTGTCCCCTGCCGGACCTCGGCGGCATCCAGTCCACCATGTCCAAGCGCCACCGCCACCGCCGGGCGCTGATGCGGATGCTCTACGATTATTACGAGACCGACCGGCTGGTGATCTGCATGGACCCGGCCAATCTCGACCTGCTGGAGGACTTTGGCCGCGACCGGGCGCAGACCCGGATGCTGGAGATCGAGTGTCAATTCTCGGACGACTACCTGACCGGCCACGCCATGCGCTCGGGCCTGGCCGGTGAGCGGACCCCGCCCGAGACTCTGGCGCGGCTGCTGCCGACGGTGCGCAACGATCTGCTGCACGAAAGCGACCGCATCCGCGACGCCAAGTTCGATTCCCACCTGCGCCTGCGCGAAACCGACCCGCGTGAGGCCCATGCCCGGGCGGTGGCGGGCTTTCTTTCAGTCCCCTTGAGTGTCGCGCAGGAGATCGTGGCGCAGGATCAACTCTTCGCGGATTGAGCCGCGCGCCTCAAGAAAGCGGTGGCGTTCCCCGCCGCAGGGGCTATGCCAAGGGCAAGATCCGCCCCCGATCCGGGGCAGGACATCCACCAGACACAGCCCCAGCAGCAACAGGACGCGCGGCATGGCCTATACCTACGATCCGAAAAACATCTTCGCCAAGATCCTGACCGGCGAGATCCCCAACAAGACGGTGCTGGAGACCGAGCATACGCTGGCCTTTCGCGACATCTATCCGCAGGCGCCGGTGCACGTGCTGGTGATCCCCAAGGGCGCCTACGTCTGCTACGACCATTTCGCGCAAGAGGCGTCGGACGCCGAGATCCTGGATTTCAACCGGGTGATCGGAGAAGTCTGCCGGATGGAAGGGCTGGAAGCTGGCGGCTACCGGCTGATTTCCAATGCGGGCCGCGACGGCGTGCAGGAAGTGCCGCATCTGCATGTTCACATCCTGGCCGGCCGCCCGCTGGGCCGGATGCTGGAAAAGGCATAAGCCAAAGGCGCACCCTGCGGGCGCACAGGATGTCTCGCCCTGCGGCCTCCGGCCTGCGGGCTCGGGGCATGTGGGGAGCCGCCGCCTCTGGCACTTGTTTCGCAGACGGATGACGCTTGGCCGGAGTATTTTCCGGAGAGAAGAAGCGGCAGGGTTTCTTCTCTCTGAAAATACTCAAAAAAGATCCGGCGCGTTCAGGCCGCGTTGCTGCTGGTCAGGGCGAGGAAGACGTCCTCGAGGTCCGGCTCCTCGGTGCGGAGTTCGCGGATGCGGATGCCGGCTGATTGCACCGCGGCCAGCACCTCTTCGGCGCTGGTCTGGGTCGAGCGATAGGTGAGCGCGAGGCTGCCATCGGGGCGGGTCTCGGACTCGATCCCGGGGGCCTGGGGCAGCTGTGCCGGGGCCTCTTCCGGCTGGATCACCATCGTGCGCGCGTCGAGCCGGCCCAGCAGGTTGGACGTGCTGTCCTGCGCCACCAGCTGGCCGTGGTTGATGATGGCGATCTCATCACACATCTCTTCGGCCTCTTCGAGGTAGTGGGTTGTGAGGATGATGGTCATGCCACGCTCGCGGTTGAGCTTGCGGACGTTGTTCCAGAGCATCTGGCGCAACTCGATGTCGACCCCTGCCGTGGGTTCGTCCAGCACCAGCACCTGCGGCGAATGTACCAATGCCTTGGCCAGCAGCAGGCGGCGGCTCATGCCGCCGCTCAGCGTCCGGGCGTAGGCCTCGGCCTTGTCCGTGAGGCCGACCATTTCCAGGATCTCGTCGGTGCGGCGTTGCGATTTCGGCACGCCGTAAAGCCCCGCCTGCACGTCCAGTGCCCCGCGCGGGGTAAAGAACGGGTCGAGGTTGAGTTCCTGTGGCATGACCCCGATGGCGGCGCGGCTCTGCCGCGGGTTTCGGTCCTGGTCCCAGCCCCAGATCTGCACCTTGCCCGCGGTCTTGATCACCAGACCGGCGAGGATGTTGATCAGCGTCGATTTGCCCGCGCCGTTCGGCCCCAGCAGGCCAAAGACCGAGCCTGCAGGCACCGCAAGATCGACGCCCTTCAGTGCCTGTTTGCCGCCCGCGTAGGTCTTGGTCAGGCCCTCGATGCGGATTGCGGCGTCATTCTGCCCCTTGTCCAACGGCTTGCTCCTATCTTCGGCTTTGGTCATAAGGCAAATAGGCCAGAGCATCGCGAAAGGGAACCAGATGACGACCCAAGCGCCCGAGACGAAGATTGTCGAGAGCTATCGCATCGCCTGTGACGGCGGCGAAGGGGCCCTGGGCCATCCCCGGGTCTGGTTGCAGATCCCGCTTGAGACCGGCTTTGTCGAATGCCCCTATTGCGACGCGAAATACGTGCACAAGGATTTCGAGGGCAAAGCCTGAACGCCACTGTGAGGCGCGTCACAGGCACTGTGCGCGGGTGATGATTGGGGCGACGCGCGGCGCACCCTATGTTGTGGCAAACCCATGAGGAGTTTGCCATGACCTTCCGACCTGTCACCTCTCAATCCGCCGCGCAGCCCACGCTGGAGGGCGCCGGCGTGCACCTGCACCGCGTTTTCGGCTTTGGCGATACGTCAGAGAGCGATCCCTTCCTGTTGCTGGACGATTTCCGCAACGAAGACCCGGCGCATTATCTGAAAGGCTTTCCCTGGCATCCGCACCGGGGGATCGAGACCATCACCTATGTCCTTGAGGGCGAGGTGACGCATGGCGATTCGCTGGGCAACGAGGGCGTGCTTGGCGCCGGGTCGGTGCAGTGGATGACAGCCGGGTCCGGCATCCTGCACCAGGAAATGCCGCGCGGGAATGCCAGGGGCCAGATGCACGGCTTTCAGCTCTGGGCGAACCTGCCGTCGTCCTTGAAGATGACGGCGCCGCGCTACCAGGACATCCAGGGCGCGGACATCCCCGAGATCATCGAGGATGACGGGACGCGGGTGAAGGTGGTCACCGGGTCTTTCTGGGGCAAGCGCGGGCCCGTCGACGGGATCGCCGCCGATCCTCTGTACCTCGATGTGTCGGTGCCGCCGAATGTGACCAAGGTGCTGCCCATCGACACCCGGGCCAATGCCTTTGCCTATGTCTTTGCCGGGTCCGGACGCTTTGCCGAGGCGGCGGACCCTGTGGGCGTGCGCGTCGAAAAGGAATTCGGCGGGCAAGAGGTCAACATCCGCGACATGTCGGGCAACCGGACGCTGGTGCGCTTCGGGAATGGCGACGAGGTCAAGGTCAGCGCCGGTCCCGAGGGTGTCCGGTTCCTGCTGGTTGCGGGCAAGCCGATCCAGGAGCCTGTCGCCTGGCACGGGCCCATCGTGATGAACACCCAAGGAGAGCTGCGCAAGGCAATGCAGGATCTGCACAACGGCACCTTCATCAAGCCCGCCCATTGATCGAAACCCAGGGATGGCAGCCGCGCGGCTGTCATCCCTGGTCACGAGTTGCTTACCTGTCCATGTCAGGGTGTTTGCATTCAACCCTCGTGCGGATACCCTGACCTTATGACGGCACAACGGGACATCCCCATCGCCCTGCCGGACCGTGATGAGCGGGCCTATAGCCGGGCGGAACTGGCCAGCGACATGGCCGTGCACCTGGCCGCGCTGGTCATGGCCCTGGCGGCTGTGCCGGTGCTGATCACCCTGACAGCGATCTGGCGGGGGGATATGGCCGGGATCGTCGGCGTGTCGATCTATGGCGGCACGCTGATCGTGATGCTGACCGCCTCTTTGTTGTACAACCACGTCGGGCGTCCGCATCTGACGGAGCTGTTCCGGCGGCTGGACATGTCGGCCATCCACCTCAAGATCGCAGGCACCTATACGCCCTTCGCGCTGTTGTCGGGCACAGGATCGGGCCTGCTCGCCGCTGTCTGGAGCGCGGCGGCAGGGGCCGCGGCAGTGACGCTGTTCAAACGGCGTCTGCCCGCGGGGCTGGCGGTGCTGATGTGCCTGGCCACCGGCTGGGCCGTGGTGATCGGCGGTTGGGACCTGCTGGCGGCCCTGCCCCTGTCGGTCTGCGTGCTGATGGTGGTGGGGGGTGTGCTTTATTCCATCGGAACACCCTTCCTGATGGCCTCGCGCCTGCGGTTCCACAACACGATCTGGCATGGACTGGTGGTTGCGGCCTCCATCGTCTTTTTCGTGGCGGTCTTCCTGGCGGCCGCCGTACCGCATCCGGTGGTGGCGGCGCGCTAAAGCTGAAATCCGCCGCTGGCACCCCGCCGCGGTTCATGGCACATCATGCGTGACATGACCTGAGCGGGAGACGAGACATGGCCAGCACTTTCGGCAAGGGATGCCACCTGCATCTGATCGACGGTTCGGCCTATATCTTTCGGGCCTTCCACGCCTTGCCGCCCCTGACCCGCAAGAGCGACGGGTTGCCCATCGGCGCGGTCTCGGGCTTTTGCAACATGCTGCACCGCTACGTCGAAGGGAACACCGGCCCGGATGCGCCCACCCATGTGGCCGTCGTCTTTGACAAGGGCACCCATACTTTCCGCAACGACCTCTACGACCAGTACAAGGCCAACCGCGAGGCCATGCCAGAGGACCTGCGCCCGCAGATCCCGCTGACCCGGCAAGCGACAGAGGCGTTCAACATCGCCTGCAAGGAAATCGAGGGCTTCGAGGCCGACGACATCATGGCAACCCTGGCCTGCCGCGCGCGCGAGGCAGGCGGGCGGGTCACGATCCTGTCGTCGGACAAGGACCTGATGCAGCTTGTCGGCGACGGCGTCGAAATGCTGGACCCGATGAAGAACAAGCTCATCGACCGTGAAGGCGTGATGGAGAAATTCGGCGTCCCGCCCGAACGGGTGGTGGACGTGCAGGCGCTGGCGGGGGATTCGGTCGACAACGTGCCCGGCGCGCCGGGCATCGGGATCAAGACGGCGGCCCTGCTGATCAACGAATACGGCTCGCTTGAGGAATTGCTCGACCGCGCCGAGGAGATCAAGCAGCCCAAGCGGCGCCAGACCCTGATCGAAAAGCGCGACCAGATCGAGCTTTCGAAAAAGCTGGTGCAGCTGGACGAGGGCATGGACCTGCCCTTTACGCTGGACGATCTCGAGGTGCGCGACCCGGAACCGGATGTGCTGCTGGGCTTCCTGACGGAAATGGAGTTTCGCACCCTGACCAAGCGCATCGCCGACGGCCTGGGGGTTGAGGCGCCGGTGATCCCCGATACCACGCCCGAGGGCGCCAATCCGCGTGACGAGGACCCGGACTGGCCCGCCATCGACCCGGAACGGTACGAAACCGTCGCGGACATGGAGGCACTGCAGAAATGGATCGACCGCGCGAATGAACGTGGCACCGTGGCCTTTGACACGGAAACCACGGGCCTGAACGAGATGACCTGCGATCTGGTCGGCATCTCGCTCTGCGTCGATCCCGGGCACGCCTGCTATATCCCGCTGACCCATCGCGGCGAAAGCGGAGAGGGGCTGTTCGAATCCAAGGAACTGACAGAGGGGCAGATCCCGCTGGATCAGGCCCTGGAGGCGCTGAAACCGCTGCTGGAGGACCCGGCGGTGATGAAGATCGGCCAGAACATGAAATACGACGCCAAGGTCATGGCGCGGTATGGCGTGCAGATCGCGCCGATCGACGACACGATGCTGATGTCCTACGCGATGAATGCCGGGCTGCACACGCACGGGATGGATGCGCTGGCCGAACGCTATCTCAGCCACACGCCGATCCCGATCAAGGAGATCATCGGCAGCGGCAAGAGCCAGATCACCTTTGACCATGTGCCCATCGACAAGGCCACGCGCTATGCCGCCGAGGACGCGGACATCACCCTGCGCCTCGCGAAGGTGTTCAAGCCGCAGCTGCACCGGGCCAAGGTCACGCGCGTTTACGAGGGGCTGGAACGCCCGATGGTGCCGGTGCTGGCGCAGATGGAGATGACCGGCATCAAGGTCGACCGCGAGGTGCTGCGCAACATGTCCAGCGCCTTTGCCCAGAAGATGGCCCAGCTCGAAGAGGAGATCCACGAGCTGGCGGGGGAAAAGTTCAACGTCGGCAGCCCTGCGCAATTGGGCGAAATCCTGTTCGACAAGATGAGCCTTGAGGGCGGCAAGCGCGGCAAGAACGGCAAATATTCCACCGGGGCGGATGTGCTGGAGGATCTGGCGACGGAATACGAACTGCCGCGCCGGGTGCTGGACTGGCGGCAGGTGTCCAAGCTGAAATCGACCTATACCGACGCTTTGCAGGAACACATCAACGCGGATACGGGGCGGGTGCACACCTCGTACAGCATCGCGGGTGCGAACACCGGGCGGCTGGCCTCGAACGATCCGAACCTGCAGAACATCCCCGTGAGGTCAGAGGAAGGGCGCCGCATCCGCACCGCCTTTATCGCGCCCGAGGGGCAGGTGCTGGTCAGCCTCGACTATTCCCAGATCGAACTGCGCATCCTCGCCCATATGGCCGACCTGCCGGCGCTGAAACAGGCCTTCCGCGACGGGCAGGACATTCACGCCATGACGGCCAGCGAGATGTTCAACGTGCCGCTGGACGAGATGACGCCGGATATCCGGCGGCAGGCAAAAGCGATCAACTTTGGCGTGATCTACGGGATCTCGGGCTTTGGTCTGGCGCGGAACCTGCGCATTCCTAGGTCCGAGGCGCAGGGGTTTATCGACCGCTACTTTGAACGGTTCCCCGGCATCAAGACCTACATGGACAACACGGTGGAATTCGCCAAGGAACACAAGCGGGTCGAGACCCTGTTCGGACGCCAGATCCACACGCCCGAGATCGGCGCCAAGGGGCCGCGCGCGGGCTTTGCCAAACGCGCCGCGATCAACGCGCCGATCCAGGGCACAGCCGCCGACATCATCCGGCGTGCGATGGTGCGGATGCCCGATGCCATCGCGGACCTGCCCGCGCGGATGCTGTTGCAGGTGCACGACGAACTGCTCTTCGAGGTCGAGAAGGGCGCTGTAGACGAGTTGATCGGCGTGGCGAAAGAGGTCATGGAAAGTGCCTGCGACCCGGTGGTGAAACTGGACGTGCCGCTGGTGGTGGACGCGGGGCAAGGCGCCAACTGGGCCGAGGCGCACTAAGGCCCACGCGCGTCGCGCGTTACTTCTGCGCGATCCAGCGCCCCTCGACGGCGCGCACGATCCCCTGCGCATCCACTGTCAGGTTGGACGTGCTCCCACTGTCTGTCTCGGCGGTCTGGTATTTGTCCTTTGCCGTCCGCCGGATGGTCAGGCGCAGGGGGGTCAGGCGCGGCTGGTCCAGGTCCAGGCTGGCAAGATCGACTTCGGCTTCGTCTCCGATACCAAGCGCGAGGCGCCGGATCGGCAGGGTCAGCGCGGCGGGGGTAAAGCCAAGATGGATATCCTTGGCTCCGGCGACCTCCGGGGCGGGTGCCCCGTTCAGCATCCAGTCGCCCTCTGCGTTGCGCTGAATGAAAATGCGGGACCGGGCACCGATGCGGACACGGCGCGTCGTCCCGTCGCCGCGGGCGCGGATGCGATACCGCAACACGGTCCAGTCCGCATCGGTGGACGACCCGTCGATCAGAAAGCCGCCCTCGGCCTCTGCGAAACGGCATGCGTCATTTCCCGGCCCGTCCTGGCGGACCCACAAGACGGCATAGGCTCCTGCGATCATGGTTGTGCCTCCTCTTATCGACGCCAGTCTAGCACGTTGTCCCTGTCGTGGCGTCAGTCAGTCCAGCGATCCTTCGGGGGCCTGGATAAATCCTCTGCCGCAGTCGATGTAAGAGGCGCCGGGGCAAAGCGGGTCATAGGTGGCAGAGCGGATCAGGCGCGCCGCCAGCGTCTGCGCCGTCACGGTCTTGTTCTCGGCGCGCATCTTCTCGACCCAGAGCGCCGCGAGACCCGCCGCATGCGCCAGCGCCATCGACGTGCCGTTCAGCGGGCGCAACCCGCCGTCCGGCCCTGCCGAGATGATGCCCACACCCGGCGCCACCACGGCGGCGCCCGCGTTGGTGAAAGGCGCGGGGCAGAACCCCTCTTCGCCCGGTCCGCAGGCGCCCACCGCCAGCACACCCGCCGCGGCAGCCGGGGCAACGGGGCCGGTCTCGAACTCATGCGCGATGGTGCGCAGCGAGTCATTGCCCACGGCACCCAGCATCAGCGGCACCTCTCCGCCGCCGATCATCTGCAACAGCATTTCGCAGATGCGCAGGTTGCCGCGATAGGCATGGACCGCCGCCGCCGTGGCCAGCGGCAGGGGATAGCCCTCTTCGACCAGCGCCTCGATCTGGGCCGGGGTATCGAAGGCCAGCGCAAAGCCGACGATGTCCGCCTTTTCCCGCAAGGCCCAGAGCAGCGCGTTCAGGAAATCCTCGGACCGGCCGCGCCCGTTGTCGGCCAGCACCTTGCCCACCAGCAACCCGGTGATCCCCCGCGCCACGCCGATCCGCGTGCCGCCCAGGTCACGGCCCAGCACGGTGCCGGCCATATGCGTGCCGTGGCCGTTGGCATCCGCGACACCGGTTCCGGCGAAGTCCTGTGCCGTCACCTCGACCCCGGCAAAGCAGGGGTGCCCCGCGTCGATCCCCGTGTCCAGCAGCGCCACCCGCACCCCGGCGCCCGACATCGGGGTCCAGTCCGCTCCGGTGGCCCGCAACCCCCAGCCCGGAACCATGTCGCAGGCGCGCAGCTCGTCCATCGGTTCGGGGGTCAGCAGGCGGGTCGGCATGGCGGGCTGGATGGTCAGCAGATCGCGGTCCCCGGCGGTCTCGCGCAGGTCGTCGGGCGTCAGCTCGGCCACTTCGATCTGCGGGTCGGCGGGGGCATCGGCATCCTCTGGTGCGATGCCGTGCCCAAGGGGGACACGCGGCCTGCGCCAGTTCCGGGTCTTGTCCCGCAAAAGGATGTATCGCGTCATGCACCGCGTCCCGGACCACTGAACCCTTGTGGATAAGGCTAGCGGTCCGGGATGCAGGGCGGAACGGCACTTGCGTGAATGCCGCGTGAAATCGCCATGAAATGAGACGGGCGCCCGCGGCAGATGGCCAGACAGGCGCCCGATTGGTCAGGCCGTGGTCAGATCAGGCCCTGTTGGCGGAACAGCTCCAGCAGGCTGGTTTCCGGGCGCGGGCCCATGTGGCTGATGACCTCGCGCGCGGCGACACTGCCCATGCGGGCCGCCTTTTCCATGTCCGCGCCGGTGGCCAGGCCATAGAGGAACCCGGCGGCAAACTGGTCGCCCGCGCCGGTTGCGTCCACGGGCACGATCTTTTCGACGCTCACGTCGATGCGGGTGCCTTCATGCAGGACGGACACCCCGTCGCCGGAGCGGGTGCAGACCACCAGCGGGCAGATCGCGCCCACGGCGCGCAGGTCGGCGTCCAGGTCGTCATTCTGGTACAGCGAGCGGATTTCGTCCTCGTTTCCGATGACAAAATCCATGTCGTGTTCGATCAGTTTCAGAAAGTCCGCGCGGTGACGCTCGACGCAGAAAGGATCGGAGATCGCGATGCCCGGCTTGCCACCCGCCGCCTTGCAGGCGCGCGCGGCCTTCAGGAAGGCCTCCTTCCCCTTGTCCTTGTCAAAGAGATAGCCTTCGAGGAACAGGATCTCGGCCTCGCCCGCCACGTCCTCGGACACGTCGTCCGGCCCCAGTTCGGCGGAGATGCCAAGGTAGGTGTTCATCGAGCGTTCGCCATCGGGCGAGACAAAGATCATCGACCGCGAGCTGGGCAGTTCGCCGCCCTTGACCGGATCGTTGACGAAAGCGATGCCCTCGTTTTTCATCGCCGAGGCATAGAATTCGCCCAGGTCGTCGTCCGCGACTCGCCCGATAAAGGCAGAGCGCGCGTCCAGGTTGCCCAGTCCGGCGATGGTATTGGCGACCGACCCGCCCGGGGTCTGCACGCGGTTGCCCATCGCACCATACAGTTGTTCGGCGCGCTCGCGCTCGATCAATTGCATGATGCCTTTCTCGATCCCCATATCGGCCAGAAAGGCATCGTCAGAGCGGGTGATCACGTCGACGACGGCATTGCCGATGCCGACGACCTGGTATTTCTTCATGTCGTCTTTTCCTCGAATGGACAGAGGTCGTTGATGAGGCAGGCCTTGCACTTGGGTTTGCGGGCGACACAGATGTACCGCCCGTGCAGGATCAGCCAGTGATGGGCGTGCTGCTGGAAGTCGACCGGGATGTTGTCCTCGATCGCGCGTTCCACGGCGACCACGTCCTTGCCGGGGCAGATGCCGGTCCGGTTTCCGACACGAAAGATATGCGTGTCCACCGCCTGCGCCGGGTACTGCCACCACATGTTCAGCACCACGTTGGCGGTCTTGCGACCGACACCGGGCAGGCTTTCCAGCGCGGCGCGGCTGTTCGGCACCTCGCCGCCGTAGTCCTCGACAAGGATCTTCGCCATCTTGATGACGTTCTTGGCCTTGTTGCGATACAGGCCGATGGTCTTGATGTGCTCGGTCACACCCTCTTCTCCCAGGGCCAGCATCTTTTCCGGCGTGTCGGCGACCTGGAACAGCTTTTCTGTGGCCTTGTTGACGCCCGCGTCCGTGGCCTGCGCCGAGAGGGCCACCGCCACCACCAGCGTATAGGCGTTGACGTGGTTCAGCTCGCCCTTCGGCTCGGGCTCGGACGCCTGGAACCGGGTAAAGATCTCGCGGATCGTGTGGTAATCGAGCTGCTTGGCCATGCGTTCCCCTATGCCCGCAACGCCATAGCGCTGCAAGACCCGGGGGCATGCGGGGCCGGGCGCCAGTCGTCTTTCAATGAAAACGGCCCGGAATTCTTGCAGAAGCCCGGGCCGTTCAGGATGTGCTTTATGCGTTCGGCGTCAGCCGCGGCACGTCAGGCCGCGTCGCGCAGGCCCAGACGGGCGCGCAGGCCCAGACGGGCGCGCAGGGCGGCGGGCAGCAGCCGGGCCGAGGAAATGCGCGGCAGGTCCATCTCGGGAATGATGTGTTCGGCGCCATAGGTGGCCAGATAGTCGGCGTGGTTGTCCAGCTTGTGGCGCCCGGCGTAGTCGCAAAAGCTTTCCGACCCCGCGCCTTCGGCCAGCAGCACCTCGTGGCGGGCGGTTTCGACGTGGTAGACGGTGGTCCGGGCCGCCATCTCGGCCACCGGCACGAAGGTGATTGTCTCACCGTTGACCAGGGCGCTGGAATTGACCAGGCAGCCGTCCAGCGCCATCGCATGGTCGCCGGTCAGCACGAGGTCACGTTTCGGCAGGCCATCCCCCAGGGCGCCGGCGGCGATCCGGACCAGCGCGAAACCGGCGTTGAAATGGCGGTCGATGGTCTGCTTGCCGATCCAGCGGACGGGTTCCAGCCGTCCGTCGGCGGTGCGCACCAGGTCACCGGGGGCCAGGTCCTGCACCTCGGCCTCGCCCGCCTCGGTGGCGATGCGGGTGCCTTCCGCGAAACAGTAGGAATAGGTTTCCTCGACCACGTCCGGGTTGAAATCGAAAGAGGCCGGAAAGGACGAGGGTTCCGGCAGGTAGTCCGGCACCAGGATGAAGACGTTGCCGCCAGCGGCGACCGGATAATCCCCGCCCGCCGTCATCACCGGGTACAGGTTCCCCTCGATCAGGATGTCGCCAATGTAGATTGCATTGGTGCCGGAAATGTCCTCACCGACCGTGAACTGGTTGTCGTCGACACCTTCGCCGCCGAAAGGTCCCAGGGCGCCAAGATCGGTTGCCGTCCCGGGGCTGGGCTGGAAGTTGAAGTTGCCCGGGCCACCGTCAAAAACGTCATACTCGATACCTTTGGTGATGCTGAAAGGCATGGGCGCCGTCCCCGTCATTGTTTTGTCAATCAATATCGGAAGTAAGGAATTCTGCCCCGCAGTCAAATTTTTTTGGCCGCGCCTCGGCGCCCCTCGGCAAAGGTGTTGCCGGATTGCCTTTGCGCAATATTCGGATCGTGCGTCTTGCACGGGCGCGGTAAAACCGGCGCCAAGGAGACAGCCGATGCCCAAGGACGACGACCAGAGCTATCACTACAACGTCATGCGACGCGCCATCGAGGCGGTCGACCGGCTGGGCCCGCAGGCCACGCTGGACAACATCGCGCGCGAGGTCGGCATGAGCCCGGCGCATTTTCAGCGCCTGTTCAGCCAGTGGGCCGGGGTCTCTCCCAAGCGCTACCAGCAGTATCTGACGCTGGGCCACGCCAAGACCTTGCTGGCCAACCGCTTTACCACCTTGGAAACCGCCCATGCCACGGGCCTCTCGGGCGGCGGGCGCCTGCACGATCTCTTTCTGCGGTGGGAGGCGATGAGCCCGGGCGATTTCGCGCGTGCGGGGGCGGGCCTGACGATCTACTGGGGTTGGTTCGAAAGCCCCTTTGGCCCGGCGCTGGTCATGGGCACGGACAAGGGCATCTGCGGCATCGCCTTTTCCGCCGAGACGACAGAGGCCGAGGCGATGGAGGACATGCGGGCGCGCTGGCCAAGGGCGGAGTTCGTCGAGGATCCAATGCGCCTGCGGCCCTGGGCACTGGCGGCCTTCGGCGTCAAGGCGGACGGACCGGTGCCGCTGTACCTGATCGGCGCGCCGTTCCAGATCAAGGTCTGGGAGGCGCTGCTGCAGATCCCTTCGGGCCATGTCACCACCTATTCCGAGATCGCCGAGGCCATTGACCATCCCAAGGCAATGCGCGCTGTGGGCACGGCGGTGGGGCGCAACCCGATCAGCTACCTGATCCCCTGTCATCGCGCCCTGCGCAAGTCCGGCGGACTGGGGGGGTATCATTGGGGTCTGCCGGTGAAACGGGCCATCCTTGCCTGGGAAGCGGCAAGATTGGAGGCTTGAGGCCTTAACAATCTGTAAAGAAAAGATGTTTCGCGCGCGAAACACGCTCGCCCCCGGGGCTATGCGCGGAGCCTTGCCGATTTTCACGGTGACAGGGCTGGGGTTTTGGCGGATGTTATTGCATATCGGCAGTGAAAGACCCCATTCCAGCGGGGCAAACCTGAAAAGAGGCTACACATGATCCGGGCGAAATCCGCGATTCTCATCTCCGCCGTGGCTGTCATTGGCCTGTCGGCCTGCACCACGGGGCCGAACGATCCCAACGCCAAGACCAAGACCGGCGCGCTGGTTGGCGCCGGTGTCGGGGCCGTGGCCGGCCGCCTGCTGGGCGGTGGCGACAAGGGTGAGCGCAACCGCGCCACCGCCGCCGGTGCGCTTGTGGGCGCCGCCGCCGGGGCCGCCATCGGCAACCAGCTCGACAAGCAAGAGGCCGAGCTGCGCCAGCAGATGGGCGACAACGTCACCATCCGCAACACCGGCGACCGGCTGATCGTGACCATGCCGCAGGACATCCTGTTCCCGACCGACAGCGCCAACCTGCGCCCGACGCTGGTCTCCGACCTGCGCGACGTGGGCCAGTCGCTGCTGGCCTACCCGAACACCACCGCTCAGGTGATCGGCCATACGGACAGCGACGGTGCCGCCGCCTACAACCTCGACCTGTCGCAGCGCCGCGCGCGCTCGGTGGCCAATGTGCTGATCTCCGAGGGCGTGCCCTCGTCGCGTATCTCGGTCATCGGCCGGGGTGAGGATCAGCCCGTTGCGTCGAACCTGACGCCCGAGGGCAAGGCCCAGAACCGCCGGGTCGAGATCGTGATCCTGCCCAACCGCTGACGCCGGGGCGATCATGCCCGGGGGTCTGCCCCGGTTTATCGACAGATCAAAGCGCCGCGCCTTGCCGCGGCGCTTTTTCTATGTAGGTCAGGGGGAGACAGACAGGAGAGCACCATGCCGGACCCCACCCTCGTCGGCCTGTGCGGCGCGCTGCGCGCCGACAGCAGCAACCGCAAACTGATGTTCGAGGCCGCCCGCCTTTTTACGCCCGACAGTTTCAGCGAGCTGGACCTGCGGTTCCCGCTGTTCGATCAGGACATCCAGGACGAGCAGGGCATTCCCGCCGCCGTGCAGTCCGCCGCCGATGCCATCGCGGGCGCGGAGGCGGTTCTGGTGGTGACGCCGGAATACAACAAGGGCCTCTCCGGGGTGCTCAAGAACGCGCTGGACTGGATCAGCCGGACCGAGGGCAATCCCTGGCGGGACAAACCCGTGGCGCTGATGTCGGCTGCGGCGGGCCGGGCCGGGGGCGAGCGCGCGCAGAACATGGCGCGGCTGTGCCTCAACCCCTTCCGCCCGCGCCTGCTGACCGGGCCAGAGGTGATGCTGGCGCAAAGCCGCAAACAGTTCGACGAAGATGGGCGGCTGACCGACGAACGCGCGCTGAAGCTGTTGACCGAGCAGATGCAGGAACTGCGCCGCGAGGTGGAGCGGATGCGCGGCTGAGGCGCCCCGCTCAGGCTGGATTCAGGCCGGATTCAGGCCGGATCGGACACCGGATTGGAAATCTCGATCAGGTTGCCGTCCGGATCGCGGATGTAAAGCGACCGGATCGGGCCGGTGGCGCCGGTGCGCGGCAATGGCCCCTCTTCGACGGCGACATTGTGCGCGGCAAGATGCGCTTGCCACTCTGCCAGGGGCGTTTCGCTGAGAAAGCAGAGGTCTGCCGTGCCGGGGGCGGGCATGCGCGCCTTGGGGTCGAACTCTTGCCCTGCCATGTGCAGGTTGATTTTTTGCCGACCGAATTTCAGCGCCCACCGGGTGCTGCCATCCGCGGGGCTAAACCGCTCTGCCTGCATGCCAAGCACGGTTTCGTAGAACCGCCGCGTGGCGGCGGGATCGGCGACGGTCAGCACGAGGTGGTCGAGCGACTGGACGGCAGGTGGCATGGCTGGAATAACCCCGGCAAAAATCAAGGAGCCTGACCCATGCAGACTGGCCCAGCGGCACAGCGCCGTCAAACCGACGTGATGGACCCGGACCGCGCCCGCGCGCTGCAGGCGGCGCTGGACCTGCCCGTGACCATCGACGCGGGCACGCCCCTGCCGGCCTTCTTTCACCAGATCTATTTCTGGGACGCGCAGCCGCCCGGCGTGTTGGGCCGCGACGGGCACCCGCGCGTCGGCACGGGCCTGATCCCGGACCTGGGCCTGCCGCGCCGGATGTGGGCCGGGGGCGCGCTGCAGTTCCACACCGCGCTGCGCGCCGGGCAGATGGCGGAAAAGGTCTCTCGGGTGGTGGACGTGACCCGCAAGGACGGGCGCAGCGGGCCGTTGGGCTTTGTCACGCTGGCGCATGAGATCTGGCAGGGCGGACAGCTTTGCGTGACAGAGCGGCAGGACCTCGTCTATCGCGAGGATCCGGACCCGTCAGCGCCGCGCCCGCTGCCGCCGGAGGCCCCGACCGGTGAAGAGGCCAGCCGCGAGATCGGCTTTACCGAGACCTTGCTGTTCCGCTACTCGGCGCTGACCTTCAACGGGCATCGCATCCACTATGACGTGGAATATGCGCGCGCGGTCGAGGGATATGGCGGGTTGGTGGTGCATGGGCCGCTGCTGGCGCAGGCCTTGTTGCTGTTCGCGCAAGAACACGCGCCGGTGCGCGGGTTTTCCTTTCGCGCGACGGCGCCCCTGATGCATGACGAACGCGCCACGCTGTGCCGCGACGGCACCGAGATGTGGGTGCGGGCCCCGGATGGGCGTCAGTGCATGCGCGCGTCCGTGGAGTATTGATGGGCCGGGGCACCGCCCCGACTGAAGCCGCTCAGCAGCCGGTACCGTGCAGGACGACGCGCACCGTCTTGACCAGCACGCGCAGGTCATTGGCCAGCGACAGCTGGGCCAGGTAGGCGGTGTCGAAACCGGCGCGCTGGGCGAACGAGCTTTCGTTGCGCACCGAGACCTGCCAGTAGCCGGTGATCCCCGGGCGCATCGCGTAATAGGCGGTGCCGGGATAGATCTCCTGCTGACACGGCATCATCGGGCGCGGCCCGACCAGCGACATGTCCCCGCGCAGGACGTTGAACAGCTGCGGCAGTTCGTCGATCGAGCTTTTGCGGATGATCTTGCCGATGGTGGTGATGCGCGGGTCGTGGCGCAGTTTCTGCGTCCGGTCCCATTCCGCGCGGGCGGCGGGGTTCTCGTCGAGGTAGGCGCTCAGCCGGGCGTCGGCATCGGGCACCATGCTGCGCAGCTTCCAGATGTTGAACAACCGTCCGTTCCGGCCCAGGCGTTTCTGCGAGTAGAAGGGCGAGTGCCCGTCGCGCGCGACGAGCAGCGCAAATATGCCGATGATCATCAGGACCGGAAGGGCGCTCAGCAGGACAAGCGTCACGTCGAGCATCCGTTTGAAGATATCGCGATAAAGGGTGGGACCGGTTTCGGCGCGGAGCGCCTCGTCGATCAATTTCTCAATTCTGGCCGTAGGCAGCGGCAGGCGCAGTTGTAAAGTCAAGATGACCTCCCTGAGTCATGCGTTGACGAGAGCACCGGAATTTGATCTGAATTTTTCGCTGTTTCAGGCATAGCTCCGCCTTGACACACAAATGCGTGTCCCCCCGGGCTGAGAGGCAAATAGCCCCTGCTATGTCATCGAATGGCGATGCGCCAAAGGCGCAGCAGACCTAACGCGATACTCCCAATGTGGAAGCACCAACCCCCAAGTGCCGTTTCTTTAAATTGTGACGAAAGTTTGTCCCAATCGTTCGACAGATTTCTTATGGCTCCACGCCGCAGTTCCGTCAATCTGCACGAAAGAGTGCAACCAAAAGATGAATAGGGATCTGACGGAGGAGTTTGAAATGCGGGGAAAAATCCTGTTGAGCGCTCAAAAATGCCGTGCAGTTCGAGGGTGTTTTTGGCGGCGTCAGGCAGCTTTGTTTCCCTTTGGTAAATCGACCGCGTTGAAACAATTTTTCTGTTTTTTGCGAGCCGATGTTTCCGGATCGGGAACAGTATCGGAAAATAAGGGAAACAGGGCGTATGCGTCGTTGCAATGGCGTCGCGCAAATTCAACGCGAGACTGGGAACTCCTTCTGGCGGAAACAATGCTGGTGACTTTCCGTGGCGGAATGCAAAGGGCTGTGCCTACCGATCCGGGTTTGGCGGGGCCGGACACATTCAACAATTATAGGGGGAGTTGCCAAGCTCACGGATTGTTACAAATATAGGAAAATCGCGAGAGTCCGGCCTTGATCCTGCCCGAATCGCACCCGGTGAATGCCATTGATTCGCCAAGATCCGCCAAAAACCTGTCGGATTTTCGCCTAATACGGGAAAAATGTGGCGCGACATCATATCTGACGAGAGTGGTGGCGCCAGGCCAGAGTTGAAAGCCCGCAAGGGCGCGGATATGTCGAGCCGGCAAGCGGATCGGGACGAAAGGGCGCAGTTTGACAAACCATCTCTACAAGGGCGACCTGCCGGATGACCTGGACCTTGGCCCGGTCGTGGCCATCGACTGCGAGACTATGGGGCTGAACCCGCACCGTGACCGCCTGTGTGTCGTGCAACTGTCGGGCGGCGACGGGAATGCCCATCTTGTGCAGATTGCGAAGGGACAGACAGAGGCGCCCAACCTTGTGCGGCTGCTGACCGATCCGCAGGTCCTGAAGCTGTTTCACTACGGCCGGTTCGACATCGCCGCGATGTACAATGCCTTTGGCGCTCTGGCGGCGCCGGTCTATTGCACCAAGATCGCCAGCCGCCTGGTGCGGACATATACCGACCGTCACGGCCTCAAGGCGCTGACGCAGGAGCTGCTCTCCGTCGACATCTCGAAACAGCAGCAGTCCAGCGACTGGGGGGCTGCAGACCTGACCGAGGCGCAGAAGGACTATGCCGCATCCGACGTGCTGCACCTGCACCGGCTGCGCGACGCGCTGAACGCGATGCTGGACCGCGAAGGGCGCACGGAGATTGCCCAGTCCTGTTTCGATTTCCTGCCGACCCGGGCGATCCTCGACCTGGAAGGCTGGCCTGAAACCGATATCTTTGCCCATGCGTAAGAGAGGATGAACATGCGCCGGGGAGACGGGCTTTACTCGCGGGTGATCGCCTGGCTGAAGATCCTTCTTCCCCTGGTGGCGCTGGGAATGCTGTCGACGCTGTTTTTCCTGTCGCGCTCGACCGAGCCGTTGCGGGATGTGCCCTTTGCCGAGGCCCTGCAGCAGAACGTGGCGCGTGAACAGGTGAACGCGCCCTATTTCGCGGGAACCACCACCAAAGGCGATGTGTTGACCATGACCGCGCGCAGCGTGCGGCCCGAGGGCGACGGCCAGATCATCGCCGACGAGCTGGAGGCGCGGATGCGCCTGACCGACGGCAGCGAGTTACGGCTGGACGCCCTCGAGGCGACCCTGCGTGACAAGAACCAGCTGGCGCACCTGCAAGGCGGTGTGCGCATCGAAAGCTCGCAGGGCTATGTCCTGCACACAGAGGCTCTGATGTCGCGGTTGGACGAGATCGCGGCAGAAAGCATCGGCCCGGTCAGCGGCGAGGGGCCGTTGGGCCGTTTCGAGGCCGGTCATCTCAAGATCGGGCCCAGCGGCGAAGAAGGCGCGGTGCAAATGGTGTTTTCCGGCGGCGTGAAATTGGTATATCAACCGCCGAAAGAAGAAAGTTCTGTCGAATGATCCGTCACCTGATTGCCGTCATGCTTTTCCTCGCGCCTGTGGGCGCGGCTGCGCAAGGGGCCCAGGTGGCCTTTGGCGGAATGCAACAGGATACCCGCGCGCCCGTTGAGGTGACCGCCGACACGCTGCAAGTGAACCAGGCCGACGGGACCGCTCTTTATACCGGCAACGTGGTGATCGCCCAGGGGCAGATGCGGCTGGCGGCGCCGCGGGTGCTGGTGGTCTACTCGAACGAAGCGGGGCGGATCAGGCGGATGGAGGCCACGCGCGGTGTGACGCTGGTCAGCGGATCCGAGGCGGCCGAGGCGCAGCGCGCGGATTACGACATCGAGGCGGGGCAGGTTGTCATGACTGGCAACGTGCTGCTGACCCAGGGGCCAAGCGCGCTGACCGCCGAACGCATGGTCGTCAACCTCAGCGATGGGACTGCGCAGCTGTCGGGCCGGGTGCGCACCGTGTTGCAGCAGGCGCCCGACGGCGAAGGACAGCCCTGAGATGGCCGGTCCTGACCTGAGCGTGACCGAGGGCGACAGCGGCCTGCGGGTAAACCACCTGCGCAAGAGCTATCGCAAGCGGGTCGTCATCCGCGATGTCAGCCTGCGGGTGGACCGGGGAGAGGTGGCCGCCCTGCTGGGGCCGAACGGGTCGGGCAAGACGACCTCCTTTTACGCCATCGCCGGTCTGGTGAATCCCGAGGGCGGGCAGGTTCTGATCGACGGGTATGACGCCACCTATCTTCCGATGTACCGTCGCGCACGGCTGGGCATCGGATACCTGCCGCAGGAAATGTCGATCTTTCGCGGCCTGAGCGTCGAGGACAATATCGGCGCGGTGCTGGACATCGCCGAACGCAACGCTCACCGCCGCCGCGAACGGCTGGAGGAGCTGTTGGGCGAATTTTCCATCGAGCACCTGCGCCGCGCCCCAGCGCTGGCGCTGTCGGGGGGGGAACGCAGGCGGGTGGAAATCGCCCGCTGCCTGGCGGCTAACCCCAAGTACCTGCTGCTGGACGAACCCTTTGCCGGGGTCGATCCGATCAGCGTCGGCGACATCCGCCACCTAGTTGCGGATCTGAAAACCCGGGGCATCGGCGTGCTGATCACCGACCACAACGTGCGCGAGACGCTGGAAATCGTGGATCGCGCCTATATCCTGCATGACGGCAAGGTCCTGATGTCCGGAACGCCGCAGGAAGTGGTGCAAAACGAAAACGTCAGACGTGTCTACCTGGGCGAGAACTTTCGCTTTGGTTGAAAATCGGGCTGTGCACCCTTGACACCAGCCGGGGACACATTGTCGCTATGTCCGGCGTGTTCTGCTTCCGGTTTCCATTGACAGACCCGCCGGTTTCCTCGTCAAATATGGGTATGGTGCTATCGATCACGGCATTGCGTGTTGGCGGGTTCCTCGGTTCCGAGGCGGTCCGCGTGCATTCCGCGATCCGGTACTACCTTCCCTGAACCTTGTGACGCCGTAACGGGGGCACGTCCTCCGTGCGGCGTACGGGTGCATAAGAAAAGGACAAATCATGCGCTATCAGATCACGGGAAAACACATCGATATCGGCGATGCGCTTCAGGTTCACGTCACCAACGAGCTGGGCGCCGTGCTGGACAAGTACGGCCAGCGCCCGACCGATGCGACTGTGGTTTTCTCAAAGGCGGCCCATGAATATGTCTGCGAAGCGATCGTTCACCTGTCGAGCGGGCTGAACGCTGCCGCCAAGGGACATGCGACAGAAATCTATGCAGCCTTCGAGGCCTGCGCGGAAAAAATGGACAAACAGCTCCGTCGCTACAAGCGCCGGTTGAAAGACCATCACAAGGACCGGGCCGAACCTGTTGAACATTTCGGGGCGGCCTCGTATATCCTCGCCACCGAAGCAGATTCGGGGGCCGAAGAGCCCGAAACGCTGCAACCGATCATCGTGGCGGAGATGCAAACCAAGATCCCGTCGCTCTCGGTTGGGGAGGCCGTGATGCAGATGGAACTGGCGGGCGCGCCGGTTCTGGTGTTTCGCAACGAAAAGAAGGATGGCGTGAACGTCGTGTATCGCCGGGATGATGGCAACATCGGCTGGATCGATCCGTAAGGGTCAGCCATCCGCCACCAGACCGCTTCCGTGCAGTGTTCGCACCCTAGTTACAGGCAGGGCCCATGAAGTTTGTCGATCTCATTTCGCCGACTGCTGTGAAAGTCGTTTCCTCGACCTCCAGCAAAAAGCGGTTGATGCATGACATCTCGGACCTCGCGGAGAGCGCCTATGGCGTCAATTCGCCTCGAATCCTCGAGGCGCTGATGGAACGCGAAGCCCTGGGGCCGACGGGTGTCGGCCGCGGGGTGGCCCTGCCCCATGCGCGGATCCCGGGCATCGACTCGGTGACCGGGGCCTTCATTCTGCTGGAAAAGCCCGTCGATTTCGACGCGGTGGACCGGCAGCCCGTGGACATCGTCTTCGCGATCTTCGCCCCCGAGGAAGCCGGGGTCGAACATCTCAAGGCTCTGGCGCTGGTCTCGCGCAGCCTCCGGGACCACGGGCTCTGCGCCAAGCTGCGCGCGAATCCGGTGCCGACCACGCTCTTCACCATCCTGACAGAGGCCGAGGCCTCCAAGGCCGCCTGAGGCTTTTGCGCGACAGAGGCGCGAGGTCAGGAAATCCCCCGTTGGCGCCGATGCGCGGGCGGGGTATCTCACCAACATTCATCACCCCGACAACAGAGGAGGGCCGCACATGACCGGATTTTTCGTCACCGTTTCCTCCCTGGATCGTTCGGGCCGCTGAGATCTCTCGCCTGCGGGCGTGCTGCAATCCTCCTTGGACGATCCGTTTCGCGGCCCTTCGCCGGGCCGCCTCTCATGATTTGAGAAAGACGGACCTATGGGCAATTCCCCCATCGCGGCACGCGCGCGTGTCTGCGAATTCTATTCTGACGGCGCCTGGATCGAAGGGCGCGCCGTCGATCAACTGAACGAAGTGGCCGGCTGGCCCGGCATGAGCGCCGTGGCCGGGTTTCCCGACCTGCATCCGGGTCGCTATGGCCCGGTCGGCGGCGCTTTCCTGGCGGACCGGATCTATCCGCAACTGATCGGGCCGGACATCGGCTGTGGCATGGCGCTGTACCGGCTGGACCTGCCGCGCCGCAAGCTGAAGCTGGACAAGGCCGCGCGGCGGCTGGAGGTGCTGGAAGACGGGGCAGGGACCGAAGTGGCCCGCGCGGCACTGGCCGGAACATTGGCCGAGCGGCTGGGGCCGCATGGCCTTGGCACGCTGGGCGGCGGCAACCATTTCTGTGAGGTGCAGGTGGTTCACGAGGTGCGCGATACCGCGCCGGGCCTTGCGCCGGGCGACCTTTGCCTGATGGTGCATACCGGCTCTCGCGGGCATGGCGCCGGGATCTTTACCGGACTCGAGGACAGCTGGAAGGCAGGTTTCCCACCCGACAGCGCGGCGGCAGAAAGCTATGTCACCCTGCACGGTGCGGCGCAGGCCTGGGCGCGGATCAACCGCGCGTTGCTGGCGCAGGCGGCGGCAGAGGCACTGCGCTGTCAGGCGGAACTGATCTGTGACGCGCCGCACAACCACCTGGAGGCGCGGCCCGACGGTTGGCTGCACCGCAAGGGTGCCGCGGCGCCGGATCGCGGGATGGCCCCTCTGGCCGGGTCGCGCGACAGCCTGAGCTACCTGATGGCGGTGCCCGAGGGGCCGGCAGAGGCGCTGGGGTCCGTCTCACACGGGGCGGGGCGGCGCTATGACCGCGCCGCCATGCACGGTCGCATCCGCCGGGTGAAGTCCGAGTTCGAGGCGATGCGCCAGACCCGGTTCGGCGGGCGGGTGGTCTGTGCCGACCGCGACCTGCTGATCGAGGAGGCAGGCAGCGCCTACAAGGACGCGGGCGCGGTGCTGGGTGACCTGGAGGCCTTCGGCTTGGCGCGCGGGATGCTGTCGCTGGCGCCGCTTATCACCTTCAAGACCTGCAAGGGAGGTCGCTGATGGTGACGCTGTTGATCTCGAGCGGCAACGGCCCGGGCGAATGCCAACAGGCGGTTGGCCATGTGCTGACCCGCCTGAGGGACGAGGCCGTGGCGCGGGGCGTGACGCTGGACTTGGCCGGGCGCGCGGGGCGCGACGGGCCGGTCTCGGCCATCGCCGTGCTCGCCGGGCCGGGGGCCGAGGCGCTGGCGGCGCGCTGGGAGGGGGTGCTGCTCTGGCGCTGTCCCAGTGCCCTGCGCCCGCGCTACAAACGCAAAAACTGGTTCGTGCAGGTGTTTCGCTTGCCAGCTGCGGCGCGCGGGGCTGACATCGACCCGCGCGCGGTAGAGATGAGCGCCATCCGCGCCGGTGGCCCCGGTGGCCAGCACCAGAACAAGACCTCCAGCGCGATCCGCGCGCGCTGGGGCGCTTACGTGGTGGTCGTGCGCGATCAACGCTCGCAGCATCAGAACCGGCGGCTGGCGCTGGAACGGCTGCAGGCGTTGGCCGACGCGGATGCCGCCGAGGCCCAGGCCGCGCGCGAGGGTCAGGCACATTGGCTGCATCACCAGCTGCAGCGGGGGGATCCGGCGCGCGTCTTCGAGGGGCCGGGGTTCCACGAGCGGTGAGGTCTTATGCCAGGCAGGCCCTCGTGTTTCTTTGGGCTGAAAATATCTCCGGGGGTCTGGGGGCAGAGCCCCCAGCCGGTCGCCCTGCCAAAGGCAGGGCGAAACCGCTCTCAGGCCCAGTCTTCGAAGCCGAACATGACATAGTCGCGCTGGTAGGCCTCGCGGCCCAGCGCCTCGATCTGGTCGTCATAGATCTGTGCCAGGGAAAAGGGCGCGCGGTTGGGCACCGGGGCCGGATCGAGCGGGGCTTGGTGGCCCACCTGCAGCGCCAGTGCCGGCAGGTAGGCCTGCATCTCGTCCTCGCGCACGATCATGTCGGGCAGGGTGAATTCGGCCATGCCCTGCAGGCATTGCGCCTGCGTGGCCCAATGCCCGTCGACGCGCAGCGCCGTCTGGCCGTTGAGGTTGGCTTTGACCCAGGCCAGCCAGGCGGTAAAGGCCTCGCGGTGGGCGTTCACGTCATAGTCCGGCCCCGGTTCACCCTCGGGTATGGGAAAACTGTGCGCGCGGCGCAGGGTCTTGCGGATGCCCTGGAACCCGCCCTTTTCCGTGGTCAGGATCTTTGAGCAAAAGGCGTCATGCGCCCGCGCCAGCGGATGCCGGATCACGGTAAAGCTGCGGTGTCCGGGGCGGTCGCGTTTCCAGGCCCGCAGGCTGCCTTGATTGAACTTTTCCACCAGCTTGCCCAGGCCCACGCCATCCAGCGCCGCCAGCCAGTCCTTGACCGCGCGTTCCGGGCCGGAGCGGATCGGCATATAGAGCAGGGGTGTTTCGGCGGCGGCGATGTAGCTGGGCACCACCGGCCCGCGCCGCGGTTCGAAATTCGGTGTCCGGGCGAGGTTGAAACGGTCGAGCCGGGCAAGGCTTTCGGCCATCTCCCCGTAGTTCTCGACCTTCTCGGCGGTGGGTTGCGGGTTCTGCCGTTTCAAAGCGGTGTTGAGGCTGTCCAGCTGCGCTGCCACGCCCAGCCACCTGGCCAATCCGTTCATCACGGCGACGTCCTGCAGATCCTCGTAGGCGACGTAGAATGCCGTCTGTCCAGTGGTCTGGAGGCTGTTCAGCAGGCTGACCTGGAAGTCCTGCAGCTCGGCCAGATGGGCCTCGAATTCCTCGGCGTCGAAACGGGCCAGGGCGTCCTTGCGTCTCTTGACGTTGGTCAGTTTCCACTGGCCCGTGGCCTGGGCGATCTTCTTGGAGATATAGCTGTCGGCCGGGTTGCGCGTCAGCACGATCTTGGCCACGCGCGGGTCGGTCAGCAGAGGCTCCAGCACGCGGGGGTCGTGATCGTGGAAATAGCGGAACCCGCCCAGACCGTCGCTGCCGGTGCGGATGCGGTCCACCAGGGCCAGCGGGTCGCGGTCGCGGTCCTCTTGCGTGACGTCCAGGATGTCCTGGGCGTTGGGGTAGCCGATGAAATGCGGGTTGAAGGCCTCTCCGTGGCAGGTCAGCCCGTCAAAGGCGTTCAGGTTCGCCTCTAGGAAATTCGACCCTGTCCGCATCTCGGCGAAGATCACGAAACAGTCGAAAGGCTGGGGCATGGGGCGCTATTTCCTGACGAGATAGGGTTTGCGGGTCTTTCCCGGATGCGAGCGCGGCAGGGGATCGACCGGGAAATCGCCCATGAGATAAGGGTGCATTCCCTGGTTCTTGAGGTCTTGCAGGAATTGGCCAAAGCCATTGAGATCGACCAGGCGAGGGGCCTCGGCCAGGCGGCGGTTGTTCTTTTGCCCGATCTCGTCGATCAGCGTTTGCAAGGGTTCCATCGGGGCCTCGATGAAATCGGCCATCGTCCAGGTGCGGATGCGCGCCTTGACGTCGGGCTTGCGCAATTCGTCCAGCATCTTGGACTCGATCTTTTGCAGGCGCGCGGCCTCTGCCCGGATCCCGGCAAAATCGCCGCCGGACTGGAACAGGGGCACCGCCCAGGCGCCCGAAATCACGCTGATCTGGGCGTTGGGGTCACGCGCCATGTGCCAAAGGACCTTGGGCGTGTCGGCTGGCCCGTATTGGAAACACTGGCGCTCGCCGCGTGTGTTCCACAGCAGATTGGTCAGAAAGGCCTTGGGGTTGGCGTCCCGCAGTTGCGCATTGTCCGGCAGCGCCCCGGCGATAACGGTTTCGCCGCCGGCGAATTCTGCCCGTTGCGGTGCAAAGAGATGGCCATGCACCTGCGCGCCGGTGGCCTTGCCCAGCCAGCGCTCGAAGTCCTTGAAGAGCTCTGCGAACCCCTGGAAGACCGAGTATTTTCCGGCTGTCACGCCGTTTTCCCAGCCAGGGGTCGGGAACCGGCTTTGCATGTAGAGGCCGGGGCGGCCACGGGTCCGGCGATCGACCGCCTTGGCAAAGATACGGTCGATCTTGCCCGGGTTCGGGTCCTGCCTTTGCTGGCCGGTGTTCGGGTGGGCCAGGAACGACTGGTACAGGCGGTCCGCATGCGGCCAGATCTTGCGCGCGACGAAGCAGTCGGACCGGCGCAAAAGCTGCAGGTGATCGTCGTAGAAGATGTGCGGCTTGCCCTGGAAATCGAATTTCGACAGCGTCAGCGACCGGCTTTCGATCTGTGTCGAGTACATCCGCGCCAGCGTCTGGAAATAGCTTTCGTCGGGAATCCAGACACGGCGGAAATAGCGGTCATACCTTGGTCGCTGCGGGTCCTGCAGGATCGCGGTCAGGGTCTGGCGGGTCAGGCACCACCACTGGCTGCCCATATGCGGCACCAGCCCCTCGGGGATGCGACGGGCATAGCCCACGGTCCTTTGCAGATCGACGAACCTGTCGAAAAGATACCGCTGGTTGCGCCAGGAAAACGGGAATTGCAGCGTGAAACGCTCATGATCCAGCCCGCCGACCGTCCAGGGCACATCCGCGGTAGTCGCGCTTTCGATGAAATCGGTGCGCGGACGCTGGGCCAGGTAGGCCTGCAATTCGGTCACCGGCCGCAGTGGCAGGCAAGAGCCGGACGACAAGTAGACGTGCCGTACCTCGGGCCAGCTGTCCAGCATCAGCTGGGCCGCATCCTGGCTGGCGGCGACAAGGCCCCAGGTGCCCCATTCACAGCGGTGGCGTTTGCAGAACCGCACATCGGGCAGATCGGCCAGCGCCTTGCGGAAATTGTCAAACGCGGGTTTGTCGACCTTGGCATCGACGTGGATCACCACCGGGCAACCGCCCGAGGCCCAGTGCCGCGCCACCTGCTCGGCCCGGTCAAAGGCGGTGTGGACCAGCATGACGACACCGACGCTCATGCCCAGTTGCCCTTGGACATGAGGCCGAGGATCTCAAGCTGGCGCCAGTTGATGTAGCGTTCCGACCATTTGCACCAGAGGTCCGGGTTGTCCCGCACCCCTTCGGCATAGGCGATGTATTCGCGGCTGGCGCCGTAGTGCTGGCCGCGTGTCAGTTCCTCTTCGGCCTTTGCGCCGAAGGTGGACAGGAATTTCGTGTGCAGCAGGATGCCGCTGGCCTTTTCGCCGCCCCATTCGTCGTAGACCTGGTTCAGCCCGCGCGGCAGCAGGTTGTGGGTGGAGGAAACATAGGCATAGCGCCGGTCCCATTTCACCAGCGGGATCTTGTTCAGCGCGGGCGCCAGCGCGGGTTTGTCGGCAAAGAACATCCGCGCGCGCGGCCCGCCCTGTATCCAGAGATTGCCGAACCTGGGGTTCTTCTGGATCGCGTAATTGCCGGCATCGAACCAGTTGGCGATTTCCATCGGGTCCTGCCCGGACTGGTAGGGGTGCAGATCGATCCGGCCCTTGGGGTACATGTCCAGCAGCATGGCCGAGAACGACTTGATCGAAGAGGCATCCAGCCAGTCAGTCAGCGCGCGCAGGGGGCGCGTGTCGCAGAACGGGTAGAGAAAGAATTCATCCGGGTCGACGGTCAGCGCCCAGTGGCCATGCGCGTGTTTCAGCAGCAGCCAGTTGAGCCAGTCCATGCCGAAGCGCGCGCGCTTGTAGCTGGCGCGCGTGGTCCAGACAGAGACATCCGGTTGATCGGCAAGGTAATCCGCAGAGCCATCGGTGCTGTCGTTGTCGACGAAAAAGAAATGACTCACCCCCATCTCGCGGTAGTAGCGCAGGAAATAGGGCAGGCGGATGCCCTCGTTCCGCTGGGTCGAGAACAGCAGGATGTCCGAGGGGCGGATCTGATCGGTGCGGTTCGCCAGTGGACGCAGTTCACGGCGTTTGCGGACGGCGCGGATACGCCAGCGTTTCCGTTGCATCCTCAGCCGGTATGCTTGCCATGCGCCCAAAATGCGTGCCTCTTCAATCGCGCCGGACGGGCGCCCTGTCCGGGGCTGCTATCAGGTCAGGGTTAAGACCGTTTTGAAATGTGCCGCCCATGTCGGGGGCGCAAAACGCGGTGCCTGCTCCGCGCGGGTCCGTCCCGCCTGATGATCCGCTGCCATCCGGCTTATCTCTTTGCGCCAAAGATACTTGTCCGCAACATCTGCGTAAACGGGAATGTCGCCCAGAACCTCCCAGTAAATCGGGAGGTTGTTCAGCAGCAACGGTACGCCAAGCGCCGCCGCCTCGACCGGGGGCAGGCCATAGCCCTCGGCGAAGCTGGGAAAGAGCATCCCGGCGCTGCCCTGCAAAAGCGCGGCCACCTGCCCGTCATCCAGTCCGGGCAGCTCATGCACACGGGGCGGGCGGGCGTCGAGCCGGGCAAAGACCGCGTGGTTTTCCCATCCCCGGCTGCCGCAGATCAGCAGGTGCGCCTCCGGGATCTCCTCCCAGAGGTCCAGCAGCAGGGCGTGGTTCTTGCGGGGTTCGATGGTGCCAAGGGTGACGAAATAGGGCGCCTGCCAGGGACCATCCGGCGCTTGCGTCGGGGTCCTGAGGTCCAGCCCCAGCGGGGCCGAGACCGTTCGCGGCAGGCGCTCTGCCGGGAGGTGGCGTGCCAGGTCGGACTCTGTCTGGTGCGAGTTGCAGACCAGCAAATCCGCCCGCGCGGCGCGGTTCAGGAAATGGCGAAAACGGTCGACCGTGCCGGGGCGCTGGTACTGCGGCACGTCCAGCGGGATGGTGTCGTGGACAAAGACGGTCACACGGGCATCGACGCCTTGCAGTGCCGAAAGGACACGATCCGTCAGGTTGGTGTGGCCGGTGTTCACGTAGGTGAGGCCGCGTGGCAGGTGGCGGCGCAGCATGGCGCCAAGGCGCAGCGGCAGGCAGCGTGCCACGCAAAGGCGCCGCAGGTCCGATTCCGCCCGCATCCGTATTGGGTCCAGCCCGCGCTTGATCCGCGACAGCCGATCGGGGGCCCCCCAGTTCTGCGCCGCGATCCGGTCGCGCAGGGCCACACAGCCGCGCGTATCCAGCAGAACATAGCCCAGTGACGAGCGCACCAGCCCCCAGAGAGGCCCGTGCTGCAACAGATGGGTGAGATAGGCGAATTCCACGCGGTCGACGCCGGTCATGGGGCGGCCTGCCCGGCTGATAAGCCGGGTCAGGTCCAGCAGGCGTTCACGCGGAGTAATGGCCATGCTTATGCCAGCGCCAGGCATCGGCGATCATCTGCGGCATGGTCGAGCGAAACGGCTCCCATCCCAGGTCCTCGCTGGCGCGGGTCGAGCCCGAGACCAGCTTTGTCGCATCTCCTGCACGGCGCGGGCCATCGGTGCAGGGCACGGGCAGGTTGGTCACCTGGCCCGCCGCGGTGATCACCTCGCGCACGGAAAAGCCGCACCCGGTGCCCAGGTTGAAAACCCGGCTGCCCTTGCCGTCTCGCAGCCAGCGCAGGCCCAGCACATGCGCCTCGACCAGGTCCATGACATGGACATAGTCGCGGATGCAGGTGCCGTCGGGCGTGTCGTAATCCGTGCCATGCACGGTCAGCCCGGGGCGCTTGCCGTCCACCGCCTCCAGCATGACCGGGATCAGGTGCGTTTCAGGGCGGTGATGTTCACCCACCTCGCCCTCGGGGTCGGCGCCCGCCACATTGAAATAGCGGAAGATCACCGATTTCAGCCCGTGCGAGGCCTCGAAGTCCCGCAGGATGTTTTCCACCGCGCGTTTTGACGCGCCATAGGCGTTCAGCGGCTCTTGCGGGGTGTTTTCGTCCAGCACGACATTGTCATGTTCGCCGTAGGTGGCGCAGGTCGAGGAAAAGACGAAGTCGAGGCAGCCCGCGGCGCAGGCGGCCTCGATCAGGGTCAGCGAGCCTTCGACGTTGTTGCGCCAGTAAAGGCCCGGTTTGGCCATTGCCTCGCCGACTTGGCTCAGGGCGGCGAAATGCATGACGGCGATGGGCTGCCACTTGGCGAAGACCTCGTCCAGGCGGGCGCGGTCGGACAGGCTGCCCTGTTCGAAGGGGCCGAACTTGACCGCGTCCTTCCAGCCGGTGACGAGGTTGTCGTAGGTGACGGGCGTATAGCCCGCCGCCCTCAATGCCTTGCAGGCGTGGCTGCCGATATAGCCCGCCCCGCCCGTGACCAGGACCCGACTCACGGGGTTACTCCGCGGCTCTGCGGGTCACCGCCAGTTCGTCGAGATAGGCGCCCAGGTCATCCTTGAGATCGTCGCGCGCCAGGCCAAAGGCCACGGTCGCCTGCAGGAACCCGGCCTTCGATCCGCAATCGAACCGCTGACCGTTGAAGCGATAGCCATAGACGCCGCTGCTGTCGATTTCCTTGGCGATGGCATCGGTCAGCTGGATTTCCCCACCGGCGCCGGTTTCCGGGTTTTCCAGGTGCTTGAACACGTCCGGAGACAGGATGTAGCGCCCGATCACCGCCAGGTTGGACGGCGCGTCTTCGGCCTTGGGTTTCTCGACCATGCCCTGCACCTTGACCATGTGGCCCATGTCCTCGGAACAATCGAGCACGCCGTAGGCGCTGACCTTGTCGCGCGGTACTTCCATCGCGGCGACCATGCAGCCGCCGGTTTCCTGGTAGGCCTCGACCATCTGCTGGAGGCAGGGTTTGTCCGCGGCGATCACGTCGTCGGGCAGCATGACGGCAAAGGGTTCGTTCCCGACCAGCCGGCGGGCGCACCAGATGGCATGGCCCAGGCCAAGCGCCTTGTGCTGGCGGATATAGGCGATTTCGCCCGAGTCCATGTTGGTCGACAGCAGGATGTCCAGAAGCTTGTCCTTGCCCTTGCGGCGCAACTCGTCTTCCAGTTGGGGGGCGACGTCGAAGTAATCCTCCAGCGCGCCCTTGCCGCGCGAGGTGACAAAGATGAACTCTTCGATTCCGGCGGCGCGTGCCTCGTCGATGGCATATTGGACCAGCGGACGGTCCACCAGAGTCATGATTTCTTTAGGAACGGATTTGGTGGCCGGCAGGAAACGGGTGCCAAGCCCCGCCACGGGAAAGATCGCCTTGGTGACTTTCGTGTTCATTACAGTCTCCATATGTCCTTGCCTTGGGGCCGGTTGGGGCCTGCATATCCTAAGGCAGGGTAAAAACCTTGGTAAAGTTGTGTTCCCAATATGTCATGACGGCCCTTTCGGACCCACGATGGCGCATTAACCTCGCGGTTTCTGCACTCGCACAATCTCTGATGTGACGCGAGAAGAAAAGAGCCACGGACGGATCGCACGCCCCTCTCGCAGGCTTTGTCCAAAGAGACCGCCCGACTGCTGCCAGACGCCGTCAGGGGTAAAGCGGACACGGTGGCGGCGGGCCGTCGGAGAGAAGATGAACAGGCTGACGATGGCGCCGTTTTCCACAGCTTTCGCCGCCTCGGAGCGCAGGCGGCTGGCCTGCCAGGGACGACCGGACAGGTGGATGCGTGGCGCGTCCGGGCGGCCGGGAAAGGGCAGGAAGGGCTGATCCGCCGGGGGCAGCGGCGGGGTGTCGCCAAAGGCGCGGGTCGCGCCCTCTTTCGCGCCACGGCGCAGCCCGCGCATCAGCCGCGTCACGTCCGCAGGGTCCAGTGTCCCGCGCTGCATGAACCGCAACAGCCGCCGGCGTTGCGCCTGCGCAAACGCTTTCCACGCCTGTTTGCGCGCCTTTTCCGGGCAGTGTTTGCGCAAAAAGACCATCTGTGACGCGCCGATCTGGCTCAGGTCGCGCGGGCTGCGGTCGCGGGCGCGGCGGGGGCTTTCGGCGAACCCGTGATGCACCTGCGCCAGCGGCACCAGAGCGGTCAGATGCCCCTCGGCGGTCAGGCGCAGGTTCAGGTCGGTTTCGTCCAGGTAGAACCGAAAGGCCGGGTCAAAACCGCCCATCTCGGCCAGCACCGACCGGCGCACCGCCATGTTGGTGCCCTCGGTCTTGATGGCCTGGCCTTCGGGAGGGCTGGGCGCCACGGCGTCGTCGCCTGTCACGTCTAGGTCATGGGCGGTGCCGGTCCCGTCGACACTGCGTGCCCGCCACTGGAAGGAGATGCCGTTGCGCCCGATCACATAGCCGCCGGCGCAGGCCACACGGTCGTCCGAAAAGGGCGCCACCAGGTGCCGCAGCCAGAGCGGTTCCGGGACTGCGTCATCATCGACAAAGGCAACAATTTCACCGCTTGCGGCGCCGATGCCCAGATTTCGGGCAGAGGAAATATTCGCCTCGTCGTAGCGGAACAGCTTGATCTGCGGTGCATCGGGGCGGCTGGCCACGGCCTCGGCGCCCTCGGGGCAGGCGACCACGATCACCTCGAAGGGCGCGTAGTCCAGTTGCGCCACGCCGGTCAGGCAACGCATCAGCGCCGCCGGGCGGTCCCGGCTGACGATGACGATGCTGACCGGCGGGGTCACGTTGCTTCAGGCCTCTTTCAGCTCCACCCCCGGAGCGTAGGCGATGAAGAAGGGGTTGGCGAAGCCTTCCTTGCCGTAGGCCAGCGGCGTGTGGTCGTCGAAACGCACCACCCGGCCGCCTGCGCCGTGCAGGACGGCGTGACCGGCGGCGGTGTCCCATTCCATCGTGCGGCCCAGGCGCGGATAAAGATCGGCCTCGCCGGTGGCGACAAGGCAGAACTTCAGCGAGGAACCGGCGCTGGTCATGTCCTTGACGTCATACTTGGCGATGTAGTCGTCGGTGGCCTGGTCGCGGTGCGATTTCGACGCCACCACCATCAGCTTGGAATTGTCGGGGTCGGTGACGCTGATCGGATTGGTTTCCCCGGCGGTTTCCAGGTTGAAGGGGCCCGTCTCCTCGACCGATTTGCCGACGCTGTCGGTGTAGAACATGCGGCCCTTGGCGGGGGCATAGACGACGCCGCGCGTCGGCACGCCGTCCTCGACGAGGGCGATGTTCACGGTGAAATCGCCGCGGCGCTTGATGAATTCCTTGGTGCCGTCCAGCGGATCCACGATCAGGAAGGTCATGGCGGACACGTCATGGCTGTCGGCCTGTTCCTCTGTCACCAGCGCCACGTCGGGAAAGGCCTCGCGCAGGCCCTCGGAAATCAGCGCGTCGGCGGCCTCGTCGGCCGCGGTGACGGGGCTGTTGTCGGACTTCACCATGACCTCGAAATCGTCGGAGTTGTAGATCTCCATGATCTTTTCGCCGGCCTGCAGGGCAAGGCGGCGCATCACGGTGGTCAGCTCGGAATAATTCATGACAAGGCTCCAGACCGCGCGGGCCTCGCGCGGATTTATTGATTTGAAAGCTTGCGGGCCTTATGCTGCCCGTAAACAAAAACGGCAAGTGTGCGGTCGATCACAAGGGCGCACCCGGAGCAGGCAAGATGTTTCAGGTTTCAAGACCCCGCTCCCGGCTGGGTTCCTTTATCTATATCCTTGAATTGATCTACCACAATTCCGTGCGCGCGGTGCGCAAGACGCATGGCAATGCCTTCATGGCGATCTTCATGAATATGCTGCAGACGATCATCTTCGTCCTGGCGTTCTATTTCATGTTCCAGATCCTCGGGATGCGCAGCGCGGCCCTGCGCGGCGATTTCCTTGTCTACATCATGACCGGTGTCTTTCTCTTCATGACGCATACCAAGACACTGGGCGCCGTCGCCGGGTCCGAGGGGCCGGCCAGCCCGATGATGCAGCATGCGCCGATGAATACGGCCATCGCCATCGTCTCGGCGATGATCTCTACGCTCTACATCCAGATCCTCTCGCTGATGGTGATTCTCTTCGTCTACGACGTGGCCTTCAATCCCGAGGTCATGCAGGAAATCCACGATCCGATCGGGTGCATGGCGATGATCCTGCTGTCCTGGTTCTCGGGCGGCGCGATCGGGCTGGTCTTTCTGGCGGCCAAGCCCTGGTTTCCGACCCCGGTCAGCATCATCTCGACCGTGTACCAGCGTGCCAACATGATCGCGAGCGGCAAGATGTTCGTCGCCAACACGCTGCCCAGCTCCATGCTGGTCATGTTCGACTGGAATCCCCTGTTCCACACCATCGACCAGTCCCGTGGGTATGCTTTCGTGGATTACAACCCCCGGAATTCCGACTGGGAATATGCGTTATATCTGAGTATCATTCTGGTGATGATTGGTCTCATGGGTGAGTTCTACACCCGCAAACACGCCTCGGCCTCGTGGAGCGCGCGCCGCTGACGGTCTCGCTCTTCCGGGCTTGGGCGCGGACATAAGGACGAGAAAGTAATGAAAAAATTTGCAGCCATTTTCATCTGCCTTGCAGGGGCGGCTTCCGCGCAGGATTTCCCGGCGCTCTACAACGTCACCGGAGTGGATGACGGCGACGTGCTGAACATGCGCACCCGCCCGACGGAAAACGGCACCGTGATCGGTGCGCTGGACCACGATGCCCGCCTGGTCGAAGTGATCGAGGAAGATGACGGCTGGGGCCGGGTCAACGTCACGGGCCTGTCCGGCTGGGTGCCGTTGGAGTCGATGGAGCGCCAGGAAGGCACCGAGCTGCCCGCCGGCTATCAGTTCAAGTGTTTCGGCACCGAACCGTTCTGGAGCGCGACCGTGACCCAGAACGACAAGCTGACCTTCACCCGTCCCGATGACGACGACAAGGTGTTCAGCGCATCGAACCTGACCGCCGCCACCAGCCGCGACCATCCTTTCGCCCTGCTGGGCGCCAAGATGGGCGAACATGTGACCCTTGTCATGAACCACGAGATCTGCACCGACGGCATGTCCGACTACAAGTTCGGCTATTCCGGTTCGGTGGTGATCGGCGGCTATGAAACGCAGGTCTACACCGGCTGCTGTTCGCTGGACATGGACTGAGGCAGGGGATGGCGATGCTGAGGGTACTGCTTGCACTGCTGGTCCTTGGCACCGCCGCCGCGGCCCAGGACGGTTATCCGCGCCTGCATGACGTCGTGGGCGTAGCCTCTGACGACGTGCTGAACCTGCGTGCCGGACCGGGCGCCGGGCACGACAAGGTCGGCGAGCTGACCTTTGACGCCCGCGCGGTCGAGGTGGTCCGCGCCGAAGGCGGCTGGGGCCTGGTGAACGCCGGAGAGGGGCCCGGCTGGGCCTCGCTGCGCTACCTTGCGCCGCGCGCGGACGGGGATCTGCCCAACGTTCGCCGCGTGACCTGCGGCGGGACGGAACCCTTCTGGGACGTCGAGGTCTTTGCCGGGCAGGATGCCACGATCCGGACGCCGATGACCTACGAGACCGGCGAGAGGTTTTCCGTCGGCCTGTTCCAGCGGGCCTATAACCCGCTGGAAAAATATGTCTTGCAGGGGACTGACGGCAGCCGCGACCTGGCCCTGGTCGTGGCCGGGGCCTATTGCGACAACGGCATGTCCGACAATGAATTCGGGCTGGACGCGACGCTGATCGTCACCGGGCCGCAGGGATACGTCTATTCCGGTTGTTGCGAGCTGTCCGAGTAGGGCGGGGCCAAGGCTCTTGAAAGAGCCTTTTGCACGTGGTTGCAACCACGTGCAAAAGGCGCTTCCAAGCGGCTTGCCCGCTCAGCTCACGACCCGTAGCGTCAGGTTGATCCGCCCGCCCTTGGGCAACAGCGTGGACGAGCCGAAACGGATCCGGTCCACCCCGTGATGGGCCAGCCGGGCGTCACCGCCCATCACGACCACGTCCCCGGATTTCAGCCAGATCGATGACGTCTTCCCGCCGCGTTCGACGTTGCCCATGCGGAACAGGCCCTCGTCCCCCAGGGAGACGGAGACCACCGGGCAGGAGAAATCCGCCTCGTCCTCATCCCGGTGCAGGCCCATGCGCGCACCCTCGCCGTACCAGTTGATGAGGCAGCATTCCGGAAGCCGCTCACAGCCCGAGACGCCGCGCCAGATCGCCAGCACCTCTTCCGGGATCGGTGGCCAGTCCATGCCGTCCGGATGGTGCCGCTCATAGCGGTAACCCCTGGTGTCGCTGACCCAGCCAAAGGTGCCCGCCGCGCTCATCCGCACCGACATCGGCCCGCGCCGCGTGCGCGGTGTGAACAGCGGCGCCACGGCCAGAACTTCGCGCAGCCGGGCCACCAGGGTCTCCTGTGCCGGGCGGTCGAGAAAGCCGGGATGGATGACAAAGCCTTTTTGCGAGATCGGGTCGGTCATAAGGGTGTTGTCAAGGAATGCAGGCTAGATGCCAACCGATGTTAGCGAGAAAGCCGTGAAATGCCGTCATCAGGATGCTTGCAGGCCTTCATACCGCTCCTTATATGTCCTCCGAACGCCGGGCACGCCCCTTACAGCGTGCCCAGCGACCAACATACGGGGCTGGATGCCGTAACGGGTCCGTCGCCTCGTGACATCGCCTTGAGAATGAAAGGGATCGAAACATGGGTAAAGTGATCGGTATCGACCTCGGCACCACAAACTCCTGCGTGGCTATCATGGATGGCTCCCAGGCCCGCGTGATCGAAAACGCCGAAGGTGCACGCACCACCCCCTCCATTGTCGCCTTCACCGAAGATGAGCGACTGGTCGGCCAACCCGCCAAGCGGCAGGCCGTGACCAACCCGGAAAACACCGTCTTCGCGGTCAAGCGCCTGATCGGCCGCCGTGTCGGTGACCCCGAGGTTACCAAGGACAAGGACATTGTCCCCTACACGATCATCGATGGCGGCAATGGTGACGCCTGGGTTGAAACCCGTGGCGAGAAATACTCGCCCTCGCAGGTTTCGGCCTTCATCCTCGGCAAGATGAAGGAAACCGCCGAGAGCTATCTTGGCGAGGAAGTGACCCAGGCGGTCATCACCGTCCCGGCCTACTTCAACGACGCCCAGCGTCAGGCCACCAAGGACGCCGGCAAGATCGCCGGCCTCGAAGTGCTGCGCATCATCAACGAGCCGACGGCCGCCGCGCTGGCCTATGGTCTCGACAAGAAGGACGCGAAAACCATCGCGGTCTATGACCTTGGCGGCGGTACCTTCGACGTGACCATCCTGGAAATCGACGACGGCCTGTTCGAGGTCAAGTCGACCAACGGTGACACCTTCCTGGGCGGCGAAGACTTCGACATGCGGATCGTCAACTACCTGGCGGACGAGTTCAAGAAAGAGCACCAGGTCGACCTGACCAAGGACAAGATGGCCCTGCAGCGCCTGAAAGAGGCGGCGGAAAAGGCCAAGATCGAACTGTCCTCGGCCACCCAGACCGAGATCAACCAACCGTTCATCTCGATGGGAGCCAACGGCCAGCCGCTTCACATGGTGATGAAGCTGACCCGCGCCAAGCTGGAAAGCCTCGTCGGCGACCTGATCAAGAACTCGATCAAGCCCTGCCAGGCCGCGCTCAAGGATGCCGGCATCTCCAAGGACGAGATCGATGAGGTCGTTCTGGTCGGCGGTCAGACCCGGATGCCGAAGGTCATGGAAGAAGTGACCAAGTTCTTCGGCAAGGAGCCGCACAAGGGTGTGAACCCGGACGAAGTGGTCGCCATGGGCGCCGCCATTCAGGCCGGTGTTCTGCAGGGCGACGTCAAGGACGTCGTGCTGCTGGACGTGACTCCGCTGTCGCTGGGTATCGAAACGCTGGGCGGGGTCTTTACCCGCCTGATCGACCGCAACACCACGATCCCGACCAAGAAGTCGCAGATCTTCTCCACCGCCGAGGACAACCAGTCGGCCGTGACGATCCGCGTCTTCCAGGGTGAGCGCGAGATGGCCTCGGACAACAAGATGCTGGGCCAGTTCAACCTCGAGGAAATCCCGCCGGCGCCGCGCGGCATGCCGCAGATCGAGGTGACCTTCGACATCGATGCCAACGGCATCGTCTCTGTCGGTGCCAAGGACAAGGGCACCAACAAGGAACAGAAGATCACCATCCAGGCATCGGGTGGTCTGTCGGATGACGACATCGAGCGCATGGTCAAGGAAGCGGAAGAGAACGCCGACGCCGACAAGGCCCGCAAGGAGCTGGTCGAGGCCCGCAACCAGGCCGAAAGCCTCATCCACTCGACCGAGAAGTCGATCGAGGAGCATGGCGACAAGGTCGACCCCTCGACCGTCGAGGCGATCGAACTGGCCGTGGCCGCGCTCAAGGATGACCTCGAAAAGGACGATGTGCCTGCCGAAAAGCTGAAAAGCGGCATCCAGAACGTCACCGAGGCCGCGATGAAGCTGGGCGAGGCGATCTACAAGGCGCAGGCCGATGAGGGCGGCGATGCCCCCGAGGCCGCCGATGACGCCGCGGGTCCGGGCGACGACGACATTGTCGACGCGGACTTCGAGGATCTCGACGACAACAAGCGGGCCTGAGGCCAGCGCCCTCGGAACCAATCTGGGGCCGGTCCGGACACCGGGCCGGCCCCATGACGTTCCGCAACGAGGAGGACGACCATGTCCAAACGAGACTATTACGACGTACTCGGCCTCGCGCGCGGTGCCACGGCAGACGAGATCAAGAAAGCCTACCGCAAGAAGGCCAAGGAGCTGCACCCGGACCGCAACGCCGACAACCCGGAGGCCGAATCGCAGTTCAAGGAGGCCAACGAGGCCTATGACGTCCTGAAGGATGCCGACAAAAAGGCGGCCTATGATCGCTTCGGTCACGCGGCCTTCGAAGGCGGGATGGGTGGCGGCCCACGTCCCGGTGGCGGCATGGGCGGCGGCAATGCCGATTTCGCCAGCGCCTTTTCCGACGTTTTCGACGATCTCTTCGGCGACTTCATGGGCGGCCGCCAGGGCGGGCGCCAGCGCGCCGCGCGCGGCGCCGACCTGCGCTACAACCTGCGCGTTACGCTGGAAGAGGCGTACAACGGTCTGCAAAAGACCATCAAGGTGCCGACTTCGATCCAATGTGACGAATGCCAGGGCTCCGGCGCCGAAGGCGGGGCGGAACCGACCACTTGCCCGACCTGTTCGGGCCTGGGCAAGGTGCGCGCGACGCAAGGGTTTTTCACGGTCGAACGGACCTGTCCGACCTGTTCGGGCCTGGGCCAGATCATCAAGAACCCCTGCAACTCCTGTGGCGGCGCAGGCCGGGTGCAAAAGGAACGCGCCCTGTCGGTGAATATCCCCGCGGGCGTCGAAACCGGCACGCGCATTCGCCTTGCAGGCGAAGGAGAGGCCGGGATGCGCGGTGGCCCTCCGGGCGACCTCTACATCTTCATCGAGGTCGAGCCGCACAAGATCTTCGAGCGTGACGGCGCCGAACTGCATTGCCGCGTGCCGGTTGCCATGACCGTGGCGGCGCTGGGCGGTGACATCGAGGTGCCGACGATCGACGGTGGCCGCAGCCGGGTCAAGATCCCTTCGGGCAGCCAGTCGGGTCGCCAGATGCGCCTGCGTGGCAAGGGCATGCCCGCCCTGCGCGGCGGCGCAAGTGGCGACATGTTCATCGAACTGGCGGTGGAAACCCCGGTGAACCTGACCTCGAAGCAAAAGGAGCTCCTGCGCGAGTTCGAATCGCTGGCCGAGGACAACAACCCGGAATCGCACAGTTTCTTTACCTCGGTGAAGAATTTCTGGGATTCGATGAAGGGGTGATCTGACTCACCGCGCATCGCGCGGCGTAACCTCCAGTGGAGGTTACGGTCAGATCACGGGCGAAGCCCCTGGCCGAGGGCGGAAAAGCCCGTTGGAACGGGCTTCACGCGATTTCGAAATCGCGTGCAAGGCGCTTTGAAGCGCCTTGACCCTCCCCCCTTGGATGACGCGTTAACTCTCTGTTCACCGAAGCGGGCCAGGATGTCGGACATGACCCGAGGCCCGCATTTCTCCGATTCCCAGGCTGCCCTCTTCGATCATGACGAGGCACTTGCCCGGCCCGGTCCGGGCGCGCAAAAGCTGCCGTCCTATATCCGGGACCACCGAGCGCGCCTGCGCGAACGGTTCCTGATCGGCGGCGCCGAGGCCCTGCCGGATTATGAGCTGATGGAGCTTGTGCTGTTCCGGGCTATTCCTAGGCGGGACGTCAAGCCTCTGGCGCGGCTGTTGCTGGAAACCTTCGGGGATTTCAACGGTGTCGTCTCGGCGCCCCTGCATCGCCTGAAAGAAGTCAACGGCGTCGGCGAGGCCGTCGTGACGGAACTCAAGATCGTCGAGGCGGCGGCGCATAGGCTGGCGCGCTCGCGGGTCCTGCGCAAACAGGTGGTCAGCAGTTGGGACGCGCTCATCGACTATTGCCAGACCACCATGTCACACCGCGACACTGAACAGTTCCGCATCCTGTTTCTCGACCGCAAGAACGTTTTGATCGCCGACGAGCCGCAGGCGCGCGGCACGGTCGATCATGTGCCCGTCTACCCGCGCGAGGTGGTGAAGCGGTCGCTGGAGCTCAACGCCTCGGCGCTGATCCTGGTACACAACCACCCGTCGGGCGACCCCACGCCCAGCCAGGCGGATATCGACATGACTGCGCAGATACAGGTGGCCGCCGATGCGCTGGGCATCACGCTGCACGATCACCTTGTGATCGGAAAATCGCGAGAGTTGAGCTTCCGCAGCGAAGGGTTGCTCTGACGCCGCGCGGGATCACCGGACCCAGACCTCGACGCGCCGGTTCACCTGGCGCCCCCAGGCGCTGTCGTCGCAGGCCATCGGCAGGGCCTCGCCAAAAGCGCGCGCGCTGATCTGCACGCGATCCAGGTCGGCCGTTTCCGCGGCAGCCTCCACCGCTGAGCGCACCGCCTCGGCCCGTCGTCGCGCGATGTCGAGATTGGCCGCGGCCGGTCCGACCCCGTCCGAGAACCCGACAAAGACCAGCTCCCGACCGTCGTGGCCGCCGGCCTCCAGCGCTCGGGCCAGCGCCAGGACGTTGGACCGCGACTGCGCATCCAGCTTGGTTGATCCGGTCTCGAACCGGAAGGTGGTCGTCAGGCGCCGCATCGGACCCAGCGTCGCCACCATGTCCTGCAAGGCCGACAGCCCCTCTGTGCCCTCCGCCACGGCGATGGCATTGGCCAGGCGGTCGCCCTGCAGGTCCAGCGCAACCTCCTCGGGGGCCTGGTCGATGAATCCGGCCTCGCGGATCGTGATCTGGGCCGACGACCCGTGCGCATAGACCAGGAAATCGCGGGCCAGCTTGGGCAGGCGGCGCGCGGGGATGTAAAGGAACATCGGCGCGGTCAGCGGGTAGTCCTCGGTCTTGATGCTGCGCCGCGCGGCCCGCAGGGTAAAGCCGCAAGCCCCCACCAGCGCCAAAGGACGGGTCACGCCCGTCTCGGCATAGCTGGCAAGCCCCAACCCGAAGGGATCGCCCGCCACGGCCCGGACAAGCGCGGTGTTGCTGTCGTGGCGCCGGGCGGCCTTGACCAGGTCAAGGCGCGCGGGGCGCAGCAGCCTGTCCTGCAGCCCCTGAACCATGCCCGATCCTTCGCCCCGCAGGTGCAGGGTAATCGGCGCATCCGGACCGCCGAGGTCGGCCCAGTTGGTGATTTGTCCGGAGAGTACATCGACCAGTTGCGAGATCGACAGCCGGTCGACCGGATTTCGGGGCGAGACGATTGGCACCGCCGCATCCAGCGCCAGCACGCGAGAGCGGTTTGGCGCCGTCAGGTCACCCAGTCCCGCCGCGCGGGCGCGCGCGGCCTCTTCGGGGCGGATCTCGCGCAGGGCCATGACAATGTCGGCCTCATCCGCCAGAAGGTCGGCAAAACCGCTGTCGGTGTTGGTAACGCGAAAGGTGAAACGCCCCAGGACACGCCCGCCCGGTTTGCGCAGGGCATAGACCGTTCCTTTGGCGGTTCCGATGCGCTCTGCCTGCAACCCGCTGCGGGCGGCAAAGCCTTCGACCAGGGCAGGCATCAGCCCGTGGCCGACACTGGCGGAGCCGGAAATCGTCACCTCTGCGACATAGTCGGTCAGGGAGGGACAGCCGACGCCGGTGCAGGTCACGCCCGAGCCATCCACGGTCAATTCGCCAAAGCGCGTCTCGATCCGGTAGAACTCGCCGTCGAACCCCAGCAGCGTGCCCGACAGGGCGATGCTGCCATCGCGCGATTTCAGCGTGATGTCCTGCGCCAGGGCGAAACCGGCCTGCATGAAAATGAAAAGTGCGGCGAATACCGCCGCACGACTGATCGACATGAAGTCCCCGTCACCCGCCTGTCATCTGGCGGCGATACTCAGGTCTTCGACAAGGTTTTTCAACACCAGAAAGTCGCCCAGGACCTCGCAGGAGGGCATCTGCAGCGTCAGGTCGCGGGCGCGCAGATCGCCGCCGTCGCGGATTTCCAGCGTCTGCGCCTCGACCTGGGTGTCGCAGTTGCCTGCCGTCACCTCGGCCTCGACCGAAAGCAGGATCTCTCCGCCGCGCTTGGCGGTCCCGGCGGGGAAGGAATAGACCTCGGCGACCAGCGCCTCGGGTGTGTCCGCGTGGCCCATACGGGTCAGGAAGCCGCCCTCGCCCTTGGCGGCGGCGGTCAGGTTGCCGGCATGGGCGGCCCAGATGTGCCCTTCGGTGAAATAGCCGGCCTCGAATTCGCGGGCATGCAGTTGCAGCCCGGCCTCGCCTTTCCATTGGACGACGACACGGTCGTAGAAAGGCAGAGAGCTGACGTCGGTGCGGGCCAGCGTGCCTTCGCCGCTGGCAAAGCTGGCGATGAAGACGGCCTTTTCTGCCAGCGCGGGCACCGAAACGGAAAGCGAACCGTCCGGCTGCATCACCTCGGTGAACATCATGCCCTGGTGGTGGATCGTCACCCGTTCGCTGGCGCGGCAGGGGGCGATCAGTTCCACGTCGACAAGCGCGCCCGCCGTCGGTGTCGCGGTCATCGTCATGTCGCAGGAAAACCCGGTTTCCGCGGGTGCCTGGGGCAGATCGGCCTCGGGGAGGTCGACCTCTGCCGCCGCCTTGACCACCACGGCTGTCTCGGGCAGCTGTGCCTCGGGCGGGCGATCCACCGGGATCATCGGCAGGACAACCGCCGAAGAGGTCTGGGTGATCTCGGAGATTTCCAGCCTGGTCTCAGGTGCCTTGCCGCCGAACTGCGGCAGGGCAAAGCCGTATTGCATCACGTAGCCGGTTCCGAGCGCGCAAACCAGCGTCGCACCGCCGAGGAAATAGCTGGAAAGCCGGGCCATGATGAAGACTCCTGTCCTTTGTTCTCACCCTACAGGATGAAAGGTAAACATGGCGCGCATTGGGCACGCAGGCGGAGTCATTGAGGCCTTAATCGGGCGGGCGGCCCGACAGGGGCCGCCACGCGGGGTCAGCTGAGCCGACCGTGGCAATGCTTGAACTTCTTGCCCGATCCGCAGGGGCAGGCGTCGTTGCGGCCCGGATTGCCCCAAGTTTCGGGGTTGTTCTCGTCGAACCCCTCGGCCAGGGCTTCGGGCGCCGGGGCATCGCCCGCGGGAACGGCGGCAGAGGGCGCCGGGGCGGCGCTTGCGGCGGCGCGGTCCATCTGGCGCTGCATCTCTTCCTGCTGGCGGCGCATCTCGGCGATCATCGCCTGCTGTTCCTCTTCGGACATCGGGCGCACCTTGCTGAGCTGCTCGGTCACAGTCTCGCGCAGGCCGTCCAGCATGTTCTGGAACAGCTGGAAGGATTCGTTCTTGTATTCGTTCAGCGGGTCGCGCTGGGCATAGCCACGGAACCCCACGACCGAGCGCAGGTGTTCCAGCGTCAGCAGGTGTTCGCGCCACTTGCCGTCGATGGTCTGCAGCAGCACCTGCTTTTCGATCTGGCGCATGGTGTCCGGGCCAAAGGCCTCGGTCTTTTCGGCCATCATCTCGTCGCTGGCCTCTTCGAGCCGCTCGCGGATCACGTCCTGATCGACGCCGTCCTCGTCGGCCCAGCCGATGATCGGCAGGTCCATGCCCAGCTTTTCCAGCACGGCGGCGTACAAACCGGTCATGTCCCACTGGTCGGCATAGGCCTTGGGCGGGGCATAAACATCCACCAGTTCCTCGATCACCTCGTGACGCATGTCGGTGGTGATCTCGCTGACGTCCTGCGATTCCATGATCTCGCGGCGCTGGCTGAAGATCACCTTCCGCTGGTCGTTCATCACGTCGTCGAACTTCAACAGCTGCTTGCGGATGTCGAAGTTGCGCCCCTCGACCTTGGCCTGCGCGCGTTCCAGCGACTTGTTCACCCAGGGGTGAACGATGGCCTCGCCTTCCTTCATGCCCAGGCCCGACAGCACCTTTTCCAGCCGCTCCGAGCCGAAGATGCGCATCAGGTCGTCTTCCAGGCTCAGGAAGAAGGACGACCGCCCCGGGTCACCCTGACGGCCCGAACGGCCCCGCAGCTGGTTATCGATGCGGCGCGATTCGTGGCGCTCGGTGGCCAGGACAAAGAGCCCGCCGGCCTCCTTGACGGCCTGTTCGTCGGCGTCGTGCTGTGCCTCGATCTCGGCGCGGATCTCGTCGGGGTGACGCTCGGGGTTGGCGGCGATGGCTTCCATGACCTGAAAGTCCACGTTGCCGCCCAGCTTGATGTCGGTGCCGCGCCCGGCCATGTTCGTGGCGATGGTGATCGCGCCCAGCTTGCCGGCGTCGGCGACGATCTGCGCCTCCTGCTCGTGCTGGCGCGCGTTCAGGACGTTGTGCGGCAGACCCGCCTGCTTGAGCATCATGCTCAGCATTTCGGATTTCTCGATCGAGGTGGTGCCGACAAGGACCGGCTGGCCCTTTTCATGCGCCTTGCGGATTTCCTCGACGATGGCGGCGTATTTCTCGGTGCCGGTGCGATAGACGGCGTCGTCCTCGTCGATCCGGGCAATCGGCAGGTTGGTCGGAACCTCGACCACGCCCAGGCCATAGATCTGGCCGAATTCCTCGGCCTCGGTCGAGGCGGTGCCGGTCATGCCCGACAGTTTCTCATACAGGCGGAAGTAGTTCTGGAAGGTCACGCTGGCCAGCGTCACGTTCTCGGGCTGGATCTCGCAGCCTTCCTTGGATTCGATCGCCTGGTGCAACCCGTCCGACAGGCGCCGCCCGGCCATCATCCGGCCGGTGAATTCGTCGATCAGAACAACCTCGCCGTCGCGGACGATGTAATCCTTGTCCCTGGTGAACAGCTTATGCGCCCGAATCGCCTGGTTGACGTGGTGCACGACGGTGGTGCTTTCCGGGTCGTAGAGGCTCCGGCCCTCTTCCAGCAGCTCATGCGCCTGCAACATCTGTTCCAGGTACTCGTTGCCCTCGTCGGTAAAGGTGACGTTCCTGGTCTTTTCGTCGACCGTGTAGTGATCCTCCGAGAGTTCGGGAATCAGCTTGTCGATGGCCTGGTACAGTTCGGACCGGTCGTCGGAGGGGCCCGAGATGATAAGCGGCGTCCGCGCCTCGTCGATCAGGATCGAGTCCACCTCGTCGACGATGGCATAATAGTGATCGCGCTGGAACATCTGGTCCAGCTCGGACTTCATGTTGTCGCGCAGGTAGTCAAAACCCAGCTCGTTGTTCGTCGCGTAGGTGATGTCGCAGGCATAGGCCTGTTTCTTTTCATCGTCGGGCTGGCGCGGGTAGACCACGCCGGTCGACATGCCCAGGGCGCCGTAGACGTTGCTCATCCATTCGGCGTCACGCTTGGCGAGGTAGTCGTTGACGGTGACGATATGAACGCCCCGGCCCGTCAGCGCGTTGAGGTAGGCGGGGAAGGTCGCGACCAGCGTCTTGCCCTCACCGGTCTTCATTTCGGCGATGTTGCCCTGGTGCAGGAAGATCCCGCCCATCAGCTGCACGTCGAAGGCGCGCAGGCCCAGCGCCCGCTTGGCGGCCTCGCGGCAATTGGCAAAGGCCTCTGGCAGAAGGTCGTCCAGCTTTTCGCCGTTGGCGATGCGCTCCTTGAACTCCTGGGTCTTGGCGATCAGATCGGCGTCGTCGAGCTTCTCGAACTCCGGCTCCAGCGCGTTGATCTTTTCCACCAGCGGGCGTGTGGCCTTGATCTTACGGTCATTCGGGGTGCCGAATACCTTACGCGCGATTTTTCCAAGCATGGTCTGATGTACCTGTTTCCAGCGTCAAGTGCGGCATCTGCTTGCCCGCCTCGCACATGAGCCATATGACGGAACGAAAAGACCGGCCTCGCAGAGCCTTTCGGGCATGTAAGGGGACGGCTGTAGAGTGTCAACGCCGCCCAGGGACGCGGCACCGAATCAAGAGGAAGAACCGATGTCGAAAACCCTCATGAAACTGTCGGCTGCGGCGGTCGCCCTGACCCTTGCGCTGCCGGTCGCGGCGCAGGACGCCGACGCCGACAAGCCGGCCGAGATCACGATCGACACCGTTGTCGCCACCGTCAATGGCACGGACATCACCTTCGGTCACATGCTGATGGCGCGCGCCTCGCTGCCCGAGCGGTTCCAGCAGTCGCCGACCGACCAGCTCTGGGAAGGCCTGCTGGAACGGCTGATCCAGTATGAAACCCTGGCCCAGTCCGACAAGAGTGAGGAAACCTACCGCGTGCAGCTGGCGCTGGACAATGAAAAGCGCGAACTGCTGGCGGCCGAGGCGATGCAGGCCGTGGCCGACGGTGCCGTGACCGAAGAGGCCGTCGAGGCCGCCTACAAGGCCGACTATGTCGATGCCGACCTGGGCGTCGAATACAACGCCTCGCACATCCTGGTCGAGACCGAGGAAAAGGCCAAGGAACTGGTCCAGGAACTGGCCGACGGCGCCGATTTCGCGGAACTGGCGCGCGCCAACTCCACCGGCCCGACCGGTCCGAACGGCGGTTCGCTGGGTTGGTTCGGCAAGGGCCGCATGCTCAAGGCGTTTGAGGACGCGGTCGCCGAGATGGAACCGGGCGCTGTCTCGGACCCGGTGCAGACGCGCTATGGCTGGCACGTCATCGCCCTGAACGAGACCCGGACAATGGATGCCCCGGCGCTGGAAGAGGTCCGTCCCGCGATCGAGCAGAAGCTCAAGCAGGACGCGGTTCAGGCCTACATCGAAGCACAGGCCGAGGCAGGTGAGGTGACGCGGCTCGATTTCACGGAAATCGACACATCCGTCCTGAACAACCTCGGCCTGCTGTCGGAGTAAGCCCATGCCGCCCCGGTCTCCGCTTGCACCCGCAGACTTTCCCGCGCTCCCGGTCATCGGGGGCGCAAGGTTCGCCATCGCCGAGGCCGGGGTGCGCTACAAGGGCCGCCCGGACGTGATGCTGGCGCTGCTCGACCCCGGCAGCGTGGTGGCCGGGGTCTTTACCCGCTCGGCCACGCGGTCGGCCAACGTGCTGGATTGCCAGGCCAAGATCGGCGCGGACAGCGCCGAAGGCGCGGCCATCATCGTCAACTCGGGCAACTCCAACGCCTTTACCGGCAAGGCCGGTGAGGGCTCTGTCGCCGCCATTTGCGAGGCCGTGGCGACAGGCGCCGGCCTGCCCGCGTCGCGCGTCTTTACCTCGTCCACCGGCGTGATCGGTGAACGTCTGCCGCATGATCGCATCACCGCCAAGCTGGACGAGCTGCACGGCGCCCTGTCGTCCAACGGCATGGCCGATGCCGCCCGCGCCATTATGACCACCGACACTTTCCCCAAGGCGGCGACGGCGGAAATCGACGTCGATGGCAAACCGGTGCGGATTGCCGGGATCGCCAAGGGGTCGGGCATGATCGCGCCCGACATGGCAACGATGCTGGTCTACATCTTCACCGACGCGCGCATCGGCCGGGCCGATCTGCAGGGGCTGGTTTCGGAACTCAACGCCAAGACCTTCAACAACATCACCGTGGACAGCGACACCTCGACCTCGGACACGCTGCTGGTGGCGGCGACCGGGGCGTCGGGGGTCGATGTGACCTGGAACGCCGACTTCACCCAGGCGCTCTACAACGTGATGCTGGACCTGGCGCACCAGGTTGTCCGCGACGGTGAGGGGGCGACGAAATTCGTCACCGTGCATGTCTCCGGCGCGGCCTCGGATGCCGATGCCCGCGCCCATGCCCTGTCCATCGCCAATTCGCCGCTGGTCAAGACCGCGCTCGCCGGTGAGGATCCGAACTGGGGCCGCATCGTGATGGCCGTGGGCAAGAGCGGCGCCGCCGCCGATCGGGACAAGTTGACAATCCGCTTTGGCGACATCCTGGTCGCCAGCGAAGGCTGGGTCGCCGAAAGCTACCGCGAAGAGGATGGCGCCACCTATTTCCAGGGGCAGGAAATCGACATCAACGTCGATATCGGCCTCGGCGCCGGGCAGGCCACCGTCTGGACCTGTGATCTGACCCACGGCTACATCCAGATCAACGCGGACTACCGGTCCTGACCTTTCCGTCGCGGCCCTTGGTTTCTTTGGGCTGAAAATACCTCCGGGGAGCGCGAGGGGCTGGCCCCTCGCTCCCTCCCTCGCCAGCCAGAACAGGCCCCGTCATGAAGATCATTCTCGTCTCCGCTGTCGCCCTGATCGACGCTGACGGTCGCGTCCTGCTGGCCCAGCGACCCAAGGGCAAGAGCATGGCCGGCCTCTGGGAGTTTCCCGGTGGCAAGGTCGAACCGGGCGAAACGCCCGAGGCTGCGCTGATTCGCGAACTGCACGAGGAACTGGGGATCGAAACCTGGTCCAGTTGCCTTGCACCGCTGACCTTCGCCTCGCACAGCTATGACGATTTCCACCTGCTGATGCCGCTCTTTGCCTGCCGCAAATGGGGCGGGATTCCGCAGTCGAACGAAGGTCAGGCGCTGAAATGGGTGCGCAAGCAGGATCTGCGCGACTACCCGATGCCGCCTGCCGATGTGCCCCTGATCCCAATTCTGAGGGATTGGCTTTAGGCAAGCCCTGCTGACCTTTTTCCGGACAGACGGCGCGGGCAACAGCCCGGTTGCCCGCGCTTTCAGCGCGAGTGCCCGTAATTTGGGCGTCATATCGTGGATGATAGACGAAGGGATTATGGAATTGTTAACGGCCCCGGTGTAATTTTGGCAAAATTGTGACAACCGGAGGAGTGTCATGCTCAAGACAATCGTGATCGGCAGTTGTGTGTCCGTTCAGGGCCTGCTGGAAAAGACCCTTCCCGACGGGCGCATCTCGGTCCGTGTCGGCCAGCAAATCTATACCGGTCGCCCTGCCTGACATCACCGGGGACGGCGGGAACGGCCCCCGGTTTTCATCCAGTTGACATGAAAAGACCCCCGATCCGGGGGTCTTTTTGTGTTTGCGATTTGGCTCGAGGGGCCGGATCAGTCCAGCGACCGCTCGATTTCCTGGCGCTCGAAGATCTCGATGACATCGTCGGGACGAATGTCGTCGTAGTTCTCGAAGGCCATGCCGCATTCCTGGCCGGATTGCACTTCGGCAACCTCGTCCTTGAAACGCTTGAGCGTTTTCAGCGTGCCTTCGTGGATCACCACGTCGTCACGCAGCAGGCGCACACCGGCGGACCGGCGGGCAACGCCCTCGGTGACGAGACAGCCCGCCACCTTGCCGACGTTGGAGACCTTGAAGACCTCCTTGATCTTGGCATAGCCGATGAAGTTCTCGCGGACCTCGTTCGACAGCAGGCCCGAGGCCGCCGCCTTCACGTCGTCCACGAGGTCGTAGATCACCGAGTAGTAGCGGATCTCCACGCCCTTCTGGTTGGCGGCGTTACGGGCGGGCGCATTGGCACGCACGTTAAAGCCGATCACCGGACAGCCAGAGGCCTCTGCAAGGCCGACGTCCGTTTCGGTGATGGCACCCACGCCATAGTGGATGACCCGCACGCGGACCTCGTCGTTGCCGACCTTTTCCAGGGCCTGCACGATGGCCTCGGACGAGCCCTGCACGTCCGCCTTGACGATGACCGGCAGCTCGCTGACGTTCTCGTCTTCCTTGGCCTTCTGCAGCAGCTGGTCCAGCGTGGTGGCGGCACCCGCCGCGGCACGCTTTTCCTTGGCCAGGTTGGCGCGGTACTCGGCGATTTCACGCGCCTGCGCCTCGGTCTCGGTCACGTTCAGCACGTCGCCCGCTTCGGGTGTGCCGTTCAGGCCCAGAACCTCGACAGGCACCGAGGGACCGGCTTCCTTGACGCGGTCGCCCTTGTCGTTGATCAGCGCGCGGACCTTGCCGTACTGCTCGCCGACGACAAAGACGTCGCCTTGGCGCAGTGTCCCGTTCTGCACCAGAACGGTGGCCACGGGACCGCGGCCCACGTCCAGCTGTGCTTCGATCACGGCCCCTTCGGCGGCCCGGTTCGGGTTCGCCTTCAGTTCCAGGATCTCGGCCTGCAGCGCGATGGCTTCCAGCAGTTCGTCCAGGCCCTGGCCGGTATGGGCCGAAACCTCGACGTCCTGCACGTCACCGGACAGTTCCTCGACGATCACCTCGTGCTGCAGCAGGTCGGTGCGCACCTTGGTCGGGTTGGCCGATGGCTTGTCGACCTTGTTGATCGCCACGATCATCGGGACACCGGCCGCCTTGGCGTGGTTGATGGCCTCGACGGTCTGCGGCATCACCGCGTCATCCGCGGCCACGACCAGAACGACGATATCCGTCACCTGTGCCCCGCGCGAACGCATCGAGGTAAAGGCCGCGTGGCCCGGCGTGTCGAGGAAGCTCAGCACGGCACCGCTGTCGGTTGTCACCTGGTAGGCGCCGATGTGCTGGGTGATCCCGCCCGCTTCGCCAGCAGTCACCTTGGCATCCCGGATCGCGTCCAGAAGCGAGGTCTTGCCGTGGTCGACGTGGCCCATGATCGTGATGACAGGGGGACGCGACTGCAGGTCTTCGGGCTTGTCCTCGACCTCCTTGATGACGTCCTCGACATCGGCATCGGACACGCGCTGCACGCGGTGGCCGAATTCCTCGATGATCAGTTCCGCGGTGTCGGCGTCGATCGACTGGTTCTGAGTCGCCATGATGCCGCTGTTCATCAGCGCCTTGACGACGTCGCCCACCCGTTCGGCCATCCGGTTGGCCAGTTCGGCCACCGTGATCGCCTCGGGCAGTTTGACGTCGCGCGTCACCTTCTCGCGGGACTGCTGGCCGCCCATCGCCTTCTGGCGGGCGCGTTCCTGTTTCCGCTTCATCGCGGCCAGGGATTTCTGCCGGCCGCCTTCGCCACCGGAGAGTGCCTGGTTCAGGGTCAGCTTGCCCGAACGGCGGCCACCGTCGCCACCACGGCCACGACCACCGCGACCACCCTTCTGGTCCTCGCGGTCGTTGGGCGCGGCGCGGCGCGGCGCGTCGTCCTTCTTGGGCTTGGCGCGGGCCTGGTCGTCGGCCTTGGGCGCAGGCTGAGCGGCGGCGACGGCGGCGGCCTTGGCCGCGTCTTCCGCCTCGCGCTTCTTGCGCTCTTCTTCCTCGGCCTTGCGCTTCAGCGCTTCCTCGGCTTCGCGCTGTTCGCGCTCTTTCTGTTCCTTTTCGGCGCGGAGGCGCTCACGCTCTTCGGCGCGGGCCTTTTCCTCGGCTTCGCGCTTGGCGGCTTCCTCGACCTCGCGGGCCTTTGCGGCCTGCAGTGCCTTCAGGCGGCGTTCCATTTCAGCGTCAGAGATGCCGGCCGGGCGCTTGCCACCCGATCCGCCGACCTGGCCGCCTTTGCCGCCGCCCGCACCGCCACCGGCGCCGGGTTTCGGTACGACGACCCGCTTACGCTTGGTCTCCACCACGACGTTCTTTGTGCGCCCGTGGCTGAAGCTCTGCTTCACACTGCCCGATCGGGCTCCGCCACGTACACCCAATGTCTTTTTGCCGTCGTTATCGCTCATAAAGCTTCTTCATCCTTTCCGGTGGCCCCTGCCACCGCGATCCGCGTCGTTCAGGACGCGTACACCCTTCAAGCGCTGGGCTTCCTCTACAATACGCGGCACGAGTCCGCCAGAGCCAAGCGCGGCATGTATCACAGTTTGTCGGCCAAAGGCCATGCCCAGTTCATCCGCCGTCAGCCAGCCGATATAATCGCCGCCATATGGCGTCGACAGTTTCGACTTGCCCCGACCCGAGCCGTCTTCCGCCTGGATCAGCACCGAGGCCTCTTCCATCTGCAACCAGGACTTGACCTTCTCGTAGCCCGAGATGGCCTGTCCCGACTTCCGCGCCAGCGAGATCAGGTCGATGACCCGCTTCGCCAACATCTGTTCGATCAGATCGGACAGCCCGTCGGGGAGTTTCACAGGCTGTTTCATCGCCCGTGAAAAAAGCCCCTTTGCGGCTGCCTTGTCGATCGCCGCCCGGTTGGCCGATACATATACGCCCCGTCCCGGCAATTTACCAGCCAGATCCGGCACGATGCGTCCGTCCGGGCCCAGGACAAACCGGATCAGCCCGTCCCGGGGCTGCACGTCGCCTGTGGCGATGCACTTACGCTCCGGTCCGTCGTCGTGGTTCTTGGCCTGTCCGCCCCTGGTCATGCCGGTTTTACGCCTCCTGCTCGTCGGTGTCGGCCTCGCCTTCGGCCAGCTCTTCCTCGCCGTCGTCTTCCGACGCTTCCAGCTCGGTCGGATCAACCCAGCCAAGCAGGACGCGCGCGGTCATGACCATGTTCTGCGCCTCTTCGAGATCGACCTCGAACTTCTCCAGCAGACCGTCGTCCTTGACCCGCTGGCCGTCCACGGTCGTCCAGCCGCCGGCCAGTTCCCAGTCGGCGCAGGTGGCAAAGTCTTCCAGCGTCTTGATGCCGTCCTCGGCCAGCGCCTCGACCATCTGCGGGGTCAGCCCCTCGAAGTTCACCAGGCTGTCGTCCACGCCCAGTTCGCGGGCATGTTCCAGTGCCTTGCGGGCCTGCTCTTCCAGAACGTCGCGGGCACGGGCCTGCAATTCGTTGGCGGTGTCCTCGTCGACGCCGTCGATCACCAGCAGTTCGTCCAGTTCGACATAGGCCACCTCTTCGAGGTTGGTGAAGCCTTCGGAGACCAGAAGCTGGGCAAAGAACTCATCCAGGTCCAGCGTGTCCATGAACAGCTTGGTGCGTTCCTCGAACTCGGCTTGGCGCCGCTTCGATTCTTCCTCTTCGGTCATGATGTCGATGTCGAGACCGGTCAGTTGCGAGGCGAGGCGAACGTTCTGGCCGCGACGACCGATCGCGAGGCTCAGCTGTTCGTCCGGAACCACCACTTCGATGCGCTCGGCCTCTTCATCCAGGACCACCTTGCTCACCTCTGCGGGCTGCAATGCGTTCACAAGGAAGGTCGGCATGTCCTCGTTCCAGGGGATGATGTCGATCTTTTCGCCCTGAAGCTCGTTGACCACGGCCTGAACCCGGCTGCCGCGCATGCCGACGCAGGCGCCGACCGGGTCGATGCCGCTGTCGTAGGACACGACGCCGATCTTGGCGCGGCTGCCCGGGTCGCGGGCAACGGCCTTGATCTCGATGATGCCGTCATAGATTTCCGGCACTTCCATCTTGAACAGCTCGGCCATGAACTGCGGGTCGGTGCGAGACAGGAAGATCTGCGGTCCGCGCGTCTCACGCCGCACATCCTTGATGTAGCAGCGGATACGGTCGCCGGGGCGATACGATTCGCGGCCGATTTTCTCGTTGCGGCGCAGGATCGCCTCGCCACGGCCCACGTCGACGATGACGTTGCCGTATTCCTCGCGCTTGACGACACCATTGATGATGGTGCCGGCGCGATCCTCGAATTCGGCGAACTGACGGTCACGCTCGGCTTCGCGGACCTTCTGCAGGATCACCTGCTTGGCCGACTGTGCCGCGATCCGGCCCAGTTCCACCGGCGGAACCTCTTCGGAGTAGGTGTCGCCAACCGCAGGATCGGCGAGGTACTGCTTGGCCTGCTCGACGGTCAGCTCGGCCTGGTAGTTCTCCAGGTCCTCGTCCTCGACCACGGTGCGGACGCGGGTAAAGGTCGCCTTGCCGGTGCGGCGGTCGATCGACACGCGGATGTCCATCTCGGCGCCGTAACGGGACTTGGCCGCCCGGGCGAGGCTTTCTTCCATCGCTTCGACGACCAGACCGGGGTCGATCATCTTCTCGCGCGCCACCGCCTCGGCGGTCTGCAGGAGTTCCAGCTGGTTTGCAGAGGTGATTGCCATTGTTATTGCTCCTCGTCCCGAGCCTGTTCGGTCTCGATCTCGTCAAACTTGGTCTCGTCCAGTGTATCGTTTCCGCCCTGGGCGTCGGCCTTTTTGCGGGCCTTCAGCATGAGGCGGATCAGGTCATCCGTCATCACCAGCTTGGCGTCGGTCAGCCAGTCGAACTGCAGCCCGATGGTGCCCTCGTCCAGGTTGATCAGTACCTCGCCGTCCTCGACCCCGGCCAGCACGCCGCGAAACCGCTTGCGCCCTTCGATCATCTCCGAGGTTTCAAGCCGGGCTTCGTAGCCTTCGTAGGTGTCGAAATCCTTGAGCCGCGTCAGCGGGCGGTCGATGCCGGGGCTGGAAACCTCCAGCGTGTAGGTGTCAATGATCGGGTCCTCGACGTCCAGCACGGCGCTGACGGCGGTCGAGATCTCGGCGCATTCATCCACCTCGATCCCGCCTTGGGGGCGTTCGGCCATGATCTGCAGGGTGGGCACCTGGCCGCCCATCAGTCGGATGCGCACCAGGTCGAATCCCATGTCCTCGATCACGGGCTGCACGATCTCCGCAAGACGCTTGTCCATGCCGGTCTTTGCGATCAGGTCGGTCATCGGTCACTTGCCTTTCGGGCACAAAAAAACGGGCCAGCGGCCCGTTGTCGAAAGAACGATGGGCGCCGGGGCTGAACCTCGGCGCGCCGCTGTTGAGGCGCGTATAGGCGAGGCGCTCGATGGACGCAAGCAGATTCGCGAATGGCCGGGACCGTGGCCGGGCAAGCCGTTTCGAAACGGCTTGGTCAAGCGGCTTCCAAGCCGCTTGCCAACGCGCTTGCAAGCGCGTTGCTCCCCGCCCGGACCGGCGCGTTCGCAGGAAATGTTAACGAAACCTTGCCGCTTTGTACAAAATGCCGGAATCGCCGTACGTTTTGTACAAAACGTACCAAACCTCCGCGTCAGGTCATCACGTCCGGGGCCTCGCGCCCGGTGCGTTCCGACAGACCGGTCAAGGCGTTCACCGCCGCCGCCAGATCCCGCAGCGCGGCCTGCGTTTCGACGTTCAGATCGCCCCCGGCCGGTTCGTAGCGTTCCAGGTAGACCCGGATCGTCGCGCCCTCGGTGCCCGTGCCCGACAGGCGGATCACCGCCCGGCTGTCGTCCTCGAAAAAGATCCGCAGGCCCTGGTTTCGGCTGACCGACCCGTCCACCGGATCGGTATAGGAAAACTGGTCGGCGCGGGCGATCACCTTGGGTGGATTACCCACCTCGGTGCCGGGAAGATCGTCCAGCCGGGCGTTCATGTCCGCCATGAGCCCCTCCGCAGCGGAGGAGTCCACCGCCTCGTAATCATGCCGCGAATAGTAGTCGCGGCCATAGCTGCGCCAGTGGTCCTGCAGGATCTCCGCCACGGAAATCTTTCGCACGGCCAATATGTTGAGCCACAGAAGCACCGCCCACAGCCCGTCTTTCTCGCGCACATGATCGCTGCCCGTGCCGGCGCTTTCCTCTCCACAAAGAGTCGCGCGGCCCGCGTCCAGCAGGTTGCCGAAGAACTTCCAGCCGGTCGGGGTCTCGAAGCTCTCGATGCCCAGTTTCGCCGCGACCCGGTCGGCGGCGCGGCTGGTCGGCATCGACCGCGCGACGCCGGCCAGCCCGCGCGCGTACCCCGGCGCCAGCTGCGCATTGGCCGCCAGCACCGCAAGGCTGTCCGAGGGTGTGACATAGACGCCCTTGCCCAGGATCATGTTGCGGTCGCCGTCCCCGTCCGAGGCGGCGGCGAAATCCGGCCCGTCGTCGCGCATCACCATGTCGACCAGCGGCTTGGCCCAGATCGGGTTCGGGTCCGGATGCCCCTTGCCGAAATCGACCGAGGGCACGCCGTTCAGCACCGTCCCCTCTGGTGCGCCCAGCATTCCCTCAATAATTGCAGTGGCATAGGGCCCCGTGACCGCGTGCATCGCGTCGAATTTCAGGGCAAAGCCTCCGGCGATCAGCGCCCGGATCGCGTCAAAGTCGAAGAGTTCCTGCATCAGCGCGGCATAATCGGCCACCGGGTCCAGGATCTCGACCGTCGTCTTACCCAAGGCCACCTCGCCCAGCAGCGCCAGGTCTACGTCCGGTGTCTCCAGCGTGACGTATTCCGAAACGGTCTGCGTTGCCTCGTGGATCGCGGCGGTCACGCTTTCGGGCGCCGGGCCGCCGTTGGAGATGTTGTATTTCAGCCCGAAATCCGCATCGATCCCGCCGGGATTGTGGCTGGCCGACAGGACCAGTCCGCCATCGGCGCCGCGTTTGCGGATCAGGTTCGAGGCGGCGGGCGTTGACAGCAGTCCTTCCCGCCCGACGATGCAGCGCGCGGCGCCTTGCGCTGCGGCCATGCGCAGGATCGTCTGGATCGCCTCGGCGTTGAAATAGCGCCCGTCCCCGCCGACCACGAAGGTCTTGCCCGAGACACCGCCGATGGCGTTGAAGATCGACTGGACGAAGGCCTCGACATAGCCGTCCTGCATGAAGACCCGTGTCTTCTTGCGCAGGCCCGAGGTGCCGGGTTTCTGACCGTCGAAGGGCGTCAGGGGGCGGGTGATGGGCGTCATGGAAAAGGTCCTTTCTAATCGGTCCCGCTGCGGTCCGCAGGCATGAAAGCGCGAATGCGGCTGGCGGGCAATGCCTGCTTGAGACCATCAACCGCCACCGGCAGCCGGCGGCGCCAGTTCGGATGTTCGGTGACGGTGCCGGGCAGGTTCTGCGCCTCGAGACAGCCCAGAAGATCGTCCAGTTGCAGCGCGACCAGGGCCGAGGGCGCGGTGCACAGCCGGGCCTGGACGGCTTCGGCGATCCTGTCCGGTCCGGCCTCGGGCGGCAGGTCGCACAGCTTGCGCAGGCCCGCGCGCTGGCGGGCGCGTTCATCGTGGCGGGCGCGGGTCTGGCCGCTGGTCAGCCAGCCCATGCGCTGCCACCAGTCGATGTCCTGCCCGTACCAGAAGCCGCGCAGCGTCGGCGTGTCATGGGTGCCGAAACAGGCAAGCGAGAAGGCGCGCAGATCCTTGGGATCGCAAAGCGTGCCGTCCGCCGCCGTCTCGTATTGCCAGACGGCATAGCTCAGCAGGCCGGCGCCATTCAGGGTTTCGCGAAACCCGTCGGGCACAAGCCCCAGGTCCTCGCCCACCACAAGGCAGCGCGCCCGCGCCGCCTCGATGGCGATCACGGCCAGAAGGCCTTCGAAGGGCTGCGAGACATAGCCGCCCGGGCTGCCGTCATCGGGAATCCAGAAGCTGCGCAAGAGGCCCAGCGCGTGATCGACCCGCAGGATACCCGCCTTGGCCATCAGCTTGCGCAGCATGGCGCGCAGCGGGCGGTATTGCGCGGCACGCAGCCGCGCGGGCGCATGGGCGGCCAGGTTCCAGGATTGGCCTTCGGGGTTCAGATGGTCGGGCGGGGCGCCGATGGTGACGCCATGCGCGATGGTGTCGCGATGCATCCAGACCTCGGCGCCGCCGGGCCGCGCGCCCACGGCCAGATCCAGGTACAACCCGAAGTCCATCCCGGCCTCACACGCGGCGGCCTGCGCGGCCTCGATCTGCATCTCGGCCCGCCATTGCAACCACTGGTGGAATTCTACGTCCTCGGCGGCGGCACGTGCGGCCTCGGGGCCGGGACGGCGAAGATGGGCGGGCCAGTCGCGGAAATCCTCGCCGTGCAGGGTGCTGAGCGCCTCGAACTGGGCAAAGGTATCCAGCCGCGCGCCGCCCTCGGCCCGGAAGCGCTGAAAGGCGCGGCGTTCAGGGTCCGGCGCGGTCTCGAACCGCAGGTATTCATTGCGCAGCGCGCCGCGCTGGCGGCGGCGATAGGTGGCATAGTCGATCAGCTCGGCGCGGGGCGTCGGACCCAGTCCGGCACGCGGGGCAATGTGATCGGTGCTGAAAAAGCCGCGATGCGTGGGCGAATAGGGGCTGGTCATCTCTTCGGCGGTCCAGCCCAGCGCATGGATCGGGTTCAGCCCCAGGAACTGCGCCCCCGCCTGCGCCAGTGCGCGCAGGGCGGCGGGCAGGTCGCCATAGCTGCCCAATCCTCCGTTGTGCCCGGAACGCAGGCCGTATAGCGCGCCGCAGACACCCCATCCCTTGGCCCGCCCGGTGACATCCTGGACGGTCGGTGCATGGGCGGGCGCGGCAAGCACCAGCGATTCGGTGTGCCGGTCCGGTGCGGCGACATGCAGGGTGAAATACCCCATGTCCAAAGGCCCGAGGTCGATGCTTTCCCCGGCCCGGCCCGTCTGAACCTCGGCGCCGGTCTCGTCCAGCAGCATCCAGTCGCAGGGCGCCGAAACGGGCAGCGACAGGGGCGCGCCCGCGCGGGCCAGGATCTCGGGCGGCACATGTGTCTCTTTTTGGCGGGCGCGCAGGTGGTCCAGCGCCTCGGTCACCGCAGCGGGTGTATCGGCCTCGACGCCCATGCCCCCCAGAAGCGCGCGCAGCGTTTCCGGCGCGGCGGCGTGTTCGTGACCTTGTAAGTCGTGAAAGCCGAGGTGAACGCCATAGGCCTTGGCCAGGTCGCGCAGGGCCTCGTCGGCTCCGGTCATGTCGATGTCTCCGGATGGCGGACAAAGCCCGCGACGCTGAATGCGGCGACGGTGACGGTCGCCTCGGTGATGTCCTGCGGGTGTTGGCGGGGCGCCGAGCTGTCGATTTCGCGCCGCCATGTCCCGGCGGGTGCGGGCAGTTCCAGAACCTGATCCCCACCCTCACGGTTGAAGGCCAGCAGGACCTCGCCCGAACCGTCGCAGTCCGCCGGGCCCTCGGCGCAACAGCGCAAGAGAAGGCAGAGCGAGGACAGGCCGGGATCGCGCCAGTTGAGCGCGCTGC